>Ga0210059_1008966_pt1 | contig 15685 bp, 12 predicted proteins | sample Ectturendosymbi2_FD_188042 | JGI IMG/M metagenome (GOLD analysis project Ga0210059, IMG submission 188042) | Ecteinascidia turbinata endosymbiont from Florida, USA - Sample 2 (SPAdes) (version 2) | ecosystem: Host-associated > Tunicates > Ascidians > Unclassified | place: Key West, Florida... | reverse complement strand
CATTCAACAAGGTACTTTTTTAAGGTTAGGTAAGTTTGAGAATAATTTCTGAATTGTTTTGAAAGCCACTTCTCCTCCGGAAACGTCCAAGTAAGCCTGGGCAGTGGTGAGTATGCGATTTAGCCGTGTTTGTTAAAAAAACTTACCTCAGCAGTTGGGTCTTCACTGCTGTGCACTCAGTACACATCCGGATGAACTCATCCTTGAGTCCCCCCCTAAAAAAAATCCTGGATCCGCCTATGATAGTCTTTTCACTCTATTTTGCGAACATTGTGAATGCAACCACATGTAATTCACTAAGCTTCAAAATCATTTAGTCCTTTTCTGAAAAAGGGATACTTCTGACGAATTTCTTCATTTTTTAGCATGACTGATTAGGTATAATTACTACAAAGTACTACACTAAGCTATGTACAATACACTGATCATCGTATCACGGTTCATCAGCAAAGCTAGTACAGAACCTATAATGGAGTCAGAAGTCCGCACTCTAATGCCAAAGTCATTGAGATATCGAAAAACGATTTACCACTGTTATGTTACGATTAATGTGAAAGCATTCCCGGCTTTCCAGCCGAGAATTCACTCAACCAAACATAGATTAATTAGACAACTTGCAGGCCCTCCCATAAACTAAGTTACGACACCAGCTTGTATCTTGTTGCAGTTGAGTAAGGACAGCTTACTGCATGTAAATACAATAGATCAGAGGTTCCCAACCTGGGGTACATGTACCCGTAGAGGTACATTTGCCTATCTGAAGGGGTAAATTTATGGTTAGCCATAGAGCAGAAACATATAGTTACATATCTTTTATTTCCATAAATTTATACATATCAATAAACAACCGTTATGTGCTTACTTCTTATTATATCTGTGATCAAGCATGATAAAATATTTTGTCATAAGAAATTTTAGGGGTACGTGTTCATCTGTCGAAATATTGAAGGGGTATATGCTTAGCTTTTGAAATGCTGAAGGGGTACATGCTCATCTGTCGGAATGCTAAAGGGTGGTCAGAGAAAGGTTGGGAACCCCTGTAATAGAGTATATCATACTCATGTCGTAACTGACGGGGGCAGAGTTGCGAATTTCTCCCTTGGCAAACTAAATGTAAAAACCGGTATCCCACTAAACTTATATTTCGGTTTTAGCATTCTTTTGGTTTTCAGTACGTTGTTGTTTTTATGTGTTTTTTGTTGTTATTATGAAAAACAATAAGTGCAAAAGTTGTTTCGTCAAAATATAAAACAATACTCAGGTGAAATGCTGCCGGCTGGACGACCGATAATTTAACAGCGTCTACAAACAAACTTTCCTCGCTAATAAAAATGACTAAGCAGCACGCACATGTCGTACCCTACATATGGCTAAACACACAAACATGGTAAAGGGCCCCTTTTGGTGGGGGGCCCTGGCCCTTTGGGTCCCCCCTAAATCCGGCGCTGATGTGGGCAATTTTCCAGGAGTCCGGGAATTCACCAATAGTCATGCATTTGTTGCAGTTGGACAACCATTCCGACACAGTGCAACTAGCTATTTTCCAAAATTTGGATGGAATGTCATTGGGAGAACTATTATATTTTATTTTAAGGTTTTCAATGAGACGTTGGATTTCGTATGCATCAGTAGGAGCTAGAAATAATGAGTTCTTTGAATTTATATTTTTAAGAAAATGCCTGCAGTTGACAGGGGGTGACATTATTTTTTAAGAAAGGGATTTCCCAACTTCTGAGAAGTTGTTTTAATTCATCACATTTTTTGGTATTCTGGGTCTTCGAACAGCTTATTATTTTGTTGAGATTTGTTTTTAATTGATATTATTTCTTTGACAAGTTTCCATGTTTTTTTATTTCATGATTGTACATTTGAAAATGCATGTTTATAATAATTTTGTTTGAAGATTTCTTTTAGGTGTGTAAGTTTATTTCTGTAAGTTTTGTATTGTCTAATAATATTTGGGTTGTTAGTAGTTAACTGTTTTCTGTATAGGGCATTCTTTTTTGCAGTGGAAGTTAAAATGTCTTTGGTAAGCCATGGTTTGTTGAATGAGTGTTGTAGATGCATGGCGACATGGAGCATGCGTATCAAGAGTATCATTAAAAATTTTCACAAATTCATCACTTCATCTTCAAATTAAGTGAAAACGTGTTGACTAAACAGAAGTGGAGTCCGGTAAGACAAGTTTTCTCACTTTTACTGGGAAATTTATCTAACTTTTACATTGTGGGAGTTTACGATTCATAGAAAAGTCATAAAAATATAAGAAAGAGAAACTTCGGGCATTCTCTTCACTCAAAACATTCAAGTCGCACAGCATTTCTAAGACGATTTTTCAAACTTAATTTGGTTAACTCGTAACTTTCTTGGATAGTTGTTAACAATACGACCTTCACAATGAGTTGTTCATTAGTAAAACATTTGCTTTTGTGCAAACGCACAAAATAGAGCAAAAACAAAATCTTTGTTACACAAAATTTTTCCCAAGACGTAAAGTTATTAAAAACCTTGAGCGACAAAATGTTCACTAAATAATTCCTTATTTTAAAACTTTACCATATTCAACATAAAGAAATTCACTGCACTGAAAATATCATGTCAAAACCTTTGTACTGCTGTTAAGCATTTTTGCACCATAATACTCTTGATAGTCCAATGCAGCTAGAAATTGTGCAGGTTTGATATTTTGTCAGCACGTTGCAACCAAGTTAAGAAGACCAAAAACTTTTGATTGTGGCTCACAGTGATCGGTACAGTTTTCTTCATCAGAAACAAAAGCAGTTATAGAAGCTGATGCGATATCACTTTCTTGAGGAAGCTTCACACCGAACAAGGTCGTGAAAATCAAAGCCAGATGGTGGTTAGAAAAAAACGCGAAGTTTCGAACTATTAAAAACAGAACTTGTCTTATACAGTGTCTCTGTTCAGTTTGCAACTTGCAAATGTGGATAACTGTGTAGCCAACACCAGCGCTCAAGCCCGAGTTGATTTGTTTTCGCACATTTTGCATGTGCACAGCACACTTCCAATAGAAATCTTGTACACGCAGGGACGGATCCAGCCAGCAAGTTTAGGGGGACGATTTCAGTAATATTTAGCAGTCAAGCCTCATTACGGATTCATTACTTTAAGAGAGATGAAGTATGCTTCACAGCACTGCTGTGACAAAATCATGGTGAAAAAAATTACTTTCGTAGGTTTTAGGCAGGGACGCCGGAACGGGGGTGCATTAAGGGGGCACTTCCCCCTGCCCATTGAAAGGGAGGGCACAGGTGCCCTTACATACCAGTATCATGGGTAATTTCATGATTTATCATTATCAATTTAAAACAAATTCATTGCAGCTATTTGCGCACACCTAAAATTCGGAATGGTTTTCTATAATTTGTGTTATTAGTTTCGAGGTCAGCATTGCTGCTAAACATGTAAATGCGAAAAGAATGACTGTTATGGCTATTGGTGTGCTTTTACACTGAACTCAGGCAAACAGTTTTGAACTCCCGGTACGTCAAAACCACGGGCGTCCGCAGGAGCCGTCAAAGCAAGGGCGAATCGAGGGGGCTATTGTTCCCCCTAAAACCTACGAATTAACCTTAGTTTTGCCATGATTGTGTACAATTCGGAAAACATCATTCGCAATGCAAGGCCATTTTGTCATCCATTGTTTTGTCACAGAAGTGTTGTAAACGTTCACGGAAGGCTTAACAAGAGCGAATCTAAAGCCAAGATCAGACACAATTTCTAGATGAAAAAGGATTAGAGCAGGGGTGTACCTTTTGCTACTGCCGGCCGCATTACTTTTATTTTTATGTAGTACGGCCGCCATTGAGTTCAAGTTATATTTATGTGATACGTTTAATTAAATAGGTTTTATCCGGTATATGTCATTTACTTGTGCCTAAAAGTATAATAAAATGTCAAACATTTTAACGAATTTGTTAAAAGAAAAGTTTGTTCGACTGATTCGCTTGCCTCGCGTTTGTTTTGCTTCAATATACGCCAGCACGGCCGCCAAATCTTATATTTTAAATTACATGTGGACGGCCGCAAATTTCATTATCGAAGGCCGCAGGTTGTGCACAGTTGGATTAGAGCAAGTCTTCGCCACACATGACGAGTTAACACTTCTCTCACCTCCCCTAACTGAACAACATTGATGAAGCAGCTGTTGGAACGAAAAGATCTAGAAACGAGGCAAACCAGGACAACAGACTGCGCTCATTTTCAACCATAACAGTTTGAAAAACAATACAAATGCACACGTTGACTAAAGAAATAGCAGTCACATGACAGAGACCAGAAGCATGATTGACAACGCAATAATGTTGAAAGCGCTTCACTTGCAGCTTTTCGGATTGCTCGCAGCGAGCTGTTCAATCGCGACTACTGCTTCGCCAGTAACGATTAAGTCCTAGACTGAACATAAGCTGCCCCTATCGTAAAACCGACGTTTTTTCCAAAGGTACGGCACCTACGGAAAGGTACTTATTTTGGAATAATCGAAATATTTTGACAACTCTGTCAGTATTTAAATCACATTTACGATGTAAACAACAGTAAAGATTTTTGCCGTCTCATTACAGCAAATCCGATACGGAGATACAGCGGGTAATTCATCGCAAGCAATGTTTACTTATTTTATTATACGGCTGATTAACTATCGAGATGAGTAAGAACCGAAGGATTCACCACAGAAAAGTGTCACAGTTTGCTGTTACAGGGACTCAAGCGTATTGGCGAGTAGGATTGGAGATGCCTTGCCATGGACAATAGGCTTGCAAAGCTGGAAGCGATGAAGTCAGTAAGGTCTGGATAAGAGCGGGTGAATTATTTCCGTTGGACTTCAGAACACTTTTCAAAGTTGGCTTCGGATTTCAGGATATCGTACCAGCTTTTGGTCAATTACGATCTGTGTATAATGTTTTGAGTAGTGGCAGTACCGTCAAAACAATAACAGGCAAAAAGCTTGTTTCAATGATTTGCTATGCCGATGACCGGGGCATATTCCAGTGAAGGCATGAGCGTCCGCATAAATTTTTCCAAGAGGGGGGGCAACGTCGATATTTTGCTTATCGTTTTCAGGTTGCTGATGATGCGGTGCAAACGGAGTTCACAAAACGCTTTGCCCTTTCCAAACGACAAAGAAAATGCCCCATGTTACGGCAACAGTCACAAAAGTGCGCTTCGCTGGCAGCAATTGCCAGGTATATTACGATAATTTACACAATAGGCAAACTGCTAATGGGAAGTTCTTTTCAAAAAAGCATTGCCACGGTCTGTAACGAAACCGCTAATTTCGATTTTATTTTACCTAGCACGACTTGTCAGCGTTACTTAGAAGCAAAGAGCTGCAAACGTCTGGAAACTCACTCAGAAATCAAAATTAAACCTTAACGATTAGGACGTATTCCCACAAGCCTGCATAGACTCGTTCTAACAAGTCACATACTTTTATACTGTGTGAAAAGAAGCCTGCATTAGCGTAGTTTGATCAAGCTATTCACTCAGGCACATTGGTCCATGGACGCTGGAGAACGGAGCATTGCCCCCTGCCCTTTCAAAAAGAGGAAACGGGGGCGGATGTGCCCTTTCCATAACAGTATCATAGGTAATTTCATGGTTTATCAAAATCTGCTTGAAACAAAATTATTGCAGCTATTCACCCACTCAGAAAATTCAGAATGTTTTCTATGATTTCTGTTATCATTTCTGAGGTCAACATTGCTGCTGAACAGAAACAAGCATTATTGGAAACGAGTTTTTTAGTTGTTATAAGTTTCCATTGCCCCCAACTGTTTTACTGCCCCCTCCTGTTCCGGTCTTCCTGCATTGGCCACACTCAGTCTCACACTACCAATGGGTTTTTCAGACTTGGATAAGTATTGCTTCAGATTGACTCATGCTTCTTTTCACACAGTATAATTCTGTGTGGCTTACCGCTATCAGCGGCCACTGTGTCGCTGCATTGCCAGTGGTGTATCCAATGGGGGGTACCGCACCCCTAGCAAGCTAAATGCAAAAACGGACCCCCATTTAGGTTATATTTCGGTATTTAGTGTTCTTTTGGTTTTCAGTAGGTTGTTGTTTTTATGCGTTTTTTGGGGTGTCTTCTCGTGATTTCGGGTTTTAGTATGGACATGCACATCGATCCGGATTCACTATCATTTCTGAACTCTTTTTCTGAGTGTTAGCTAGTGAGCCGGCTTCAGCTAAGTTTTGGGTCAAACTTCCAGTTACCTTTGCATTACCTGCCAAGATGTCTGCGTTTGAAAGCTCACACGCAGTAAAACGCTTACAACCGTAACTTGAAGTGAACTTGTGAAGATTTCTTGCAATTTTTACGCAATAAAGCCCAATCGTAGCGCATGCAAGTTTCGCAACCTGCTTCTGCAGGCAAATTAGCGGGCAAGCGGGCATGAATGAACTGCAAGCTCATCACTGCATGACACCAGAACAGTGAACCTGGCTCTTGTGCAGTTTGAGTGCCATACCTGGAAATAAACTGCCATTGCAGGAATTAAGTCAATTAATCGGAATTAAGTTGCTCATTTCAGGGTTTTTAGAAATTTTTGGTTCTTAGTCCCGATTTCTAGGAGGGGACAAATACCCGTTTCCTCCCCCCTGCGGACGCCCATGAGTGAAGCGGTTTAAAATCGAAAAGAAAACAAGAAATTTCAATCAAGTATTTAGTATATCGCTGGTCAGGGTACGACTCGTTGAAGAGGCCTAAAATTGCAAACATCATGAACCCTTTACTTTGTGAAGTAAAATCTGGGTGGGATGCGTTGTCAGCAAATAAGTCCTTTAACACGGTGCATCCCACGTAACAACGGCGCAAAGCACAGGTGCTGGCAATCACGTCAAGTCCACTTAGAAACGAGTTCCAAATTTCGGCGAACGGTTTTGTCGTAGCTGCTGCATACTTGCGTCCGGTGAAGGTACGCCGAAACGGCGATATATATATATATCAGCTGGAACTGATGCATTTCGATACATTTAACTCCGGCAGGTGTTGCATCAGCAGTTCGTAAGTGTAGAAGGTAATGCAGCAAGCCGGAGTGACTCTTAGCAGGTTGGCCGCCAGACCTTTGTAAAACCCTTTGTAGCCTTCGTGCCTGAAAAACATGCGCTTGTTTTTTCAGAGCTTGTAGCAATGTCACATATCAAACCGATTTCTCAGTTGGTGATACGAAGCTGTAGGCAGGCTACGAGATGGAGTCATGTGATCTTCAAGGAACCAAGAGCGCTGAAAGCGAATAAGCTCAGACCCAGTGAGATTCGAACTCACGAGTGACGACCAGTCGTGCTGCGGTCGCGCTCCACAGTTGAATTATGAAAAAGCCAAGCAATGGCAGAGGGCTCTGAGAGCCGATTTTTTTCGGTTTCAGCGTTGTTGCTTAATTATATTTGGGCAGCAATCAACCAAACGAACACCAATCATATTGCGATGTTCGAAGCATATATTTTGATTGTCAAAATACCAGTTCTTGGGAATTTCGTTCAAAAGAAATTATTTAGAGATCTGTTATTTTCACACATGTACGGGCGAGACACAGAGAAACGGCCGCTATTCAAGCGTAAAAACTGTTTGATTCGCAACGTATAACAAAAGGATCGACCAAAGAACTTAAAATATTTTTTGCAATCTATTGAAATCACGGCGTTCCGGTTAGAAATGAAAGACAAGCAAACATTAGATTAAAAGCAAAATGTCAATACAAAAAAATAAAAACTTACGAAAAATTTAACTGGTAGAATCTTACCGCCATGTTGAAAGAATCACGTCCAACAAGCCATTGTAACTGCGATGTTGCTCCTGCAATCGAGCTCGTACGACTTGGTATGGGTAAGTCGATGACGCAGCTACGAGCTTCGAACAGGCAGACATACCTATGATCGTGGCAGGGTCCTGGAAAAAAAGTTATAAGCCACTAAACAGAGTAAGTGAGGTTTGCTTAATGAAATGGTCGGAATATTCACGCACGAGGCTATTAGGTGTACTTTTCAAACCATAAAAGAAGGCATCTACCTGGTAAACACTAGCAGGAAGGCGAGGGGAAAACAAAGAGAGGAAAAAGCAAACGGGTTTCATTAGCTGAAAAGGTTACAATTAAGATGAAGCCAACTGCGAAACGTCCCTTGATCTTTTCATTGGTGAATGCTGTTGAAGTGGGTTGTGGTACGTCGCAGACGCCATGAATCACCCAAACGCAAAGTAAATTGGATTAGCTGAAAATATTCCCGAGTGAAACCACTATCAACCTGTTCATAACACCTTTTCGTTGCTTGAATGAACAATGACAGCAATTTTATGTGATGGGTTATATTCGACAGAAGATTGCAACCGACGGTTATCTGTACAAAGAAGGCCTTGGTACAACCAACAGTCCCAGCTAACTTAAAACGTAACCGGATAAATCCGGTAGACGATAAAATGTTACTTTTGAATTACGATCAAAGCAACACACCTTTTAACCATGAAAGAGTTGTGCCTGACAAAGCTCCAAATTTTGGAGTGGTCTTACCGAAAACTTCCAAGTGGTCACGCAGGAAAAAATTGCTAAATTGACGGTTATGCCGGGTTATAAACCACCTCCAACTCATCTATACCAGCTACTTTAAGCAAGCCGTAAAATTACAACTTCCGCGATAAGCACATGATATACCAGCTACTTTAAGCCGTAAAATTACAACTTCCGCGATAAGCACATGACTAACGAAATTTAACCAAAGAATCAGTTGTTTTTGCGCTTTGTATGTCTTAACTGATTTCAGTCAAATAAACAATCAACCGAGTCTAAAGATACATCTAAGTGAAAACGGAAGAGAACTGTTAGCTTCATTATGTAATCAGACACACACGGAGGTAAAACGTTTACTCACTCCTGAAACGCTGCTTTCACTTGTTTACTTTCAACAAAATAAGCTCAAAATCACTTGAAAAGGTACGATGTTACCAGGCTGCCAGGAGAGTCTTTTTTAACACCTACTAGAAACAAATAGCCTCCAAGAAAAAGCCCAAATAATTTCCTGTCGTTTATCATCCAAAGCACCACCATGTCAGACCAATAACGTAATGTTCTAAAGTCGGAGGAAGGTACATTCTTCAAGCTCTTGAAAGTTGTAGCATGTGCAAAATGTCAGCATATGAGATTCTACATTGAAAAATTAAGAATGCATTCGACGTATGACCACGTATACTCCAGCACTAAACACCTGATTCAACCTTTTCTTCTCTGATTTGGTCATTTTCCTGGCCATGAAAATAAATGCAAATTTTTGTCATTTTTTGTTTAAATTTAAAAATGAAAAATTATTATTAGTAATGGGAATTTATCCTTTTTTCTAATTTTTTCACATTCATCATTCATCGACATGTTTTCAATCTTTTCAAAAAATTTTATTGAGGGGTTTGAGCATATTCAAGAACTGCATTGTTAAACATTCATTAAATTTTTTTTGATTTATTTTAATGGATATGTACTAGTATACAAAGATATAATTTTTTTGCTTGAAGTTCAAAAATAAGCATGGGTCACCCAGATGCAGAAGTATCTCCATAACAGTAGCCTTTAAATAAAAAATTAAGTCAGTAGAAGTTGCACTATTTGGGTTATAGGTATTTAAAGTATTGTCATGCTTGAATGCACATGGAAAACATGTTGCCTTGCAACGATCAACCAGGGTTCAAAGGTCACTAGTGGAAAACTTTATCTTCCTTAGTTCAGCATGGAACCTTGAACTTTATTGCAAAATATTGAATGAAAATATTCAGAGATGTGGGAGTGACAATCAGTTTGAAGGTTCAACAGCAAAATGCCAACATTTTTTTGGCCCAATCTTCTTTAAAAGCATCAAATTTTAAAATGCTCATAATTTCGGAAATACAGGTCTGATTTTAAAAATTCCAACGTTGTTGAGCTCAGAAGACTGAGATCTTTCCCTTATGAAATTTCGTGAATTTTGGTGAGGATCAGAGGAAATATCCCAATTTTGCTGGATCACTTGACATGGAATGACCCTGAAAGAAGTGTATGGTATATATGACAATTAAAAATCAGCTTGATTCTGAAGGTGCAAGCAGAAAGGTAGATAAAAGAAGTATATATGAGACAGTTTAATGTTCTTCACAAACAAAGCAAATATATTTGTTAGTTTTTATAGATAGATACACAATAGTAAGGAATCCAAAAGGAGCTTTTAGTTCTGCTTGGTGCATCAATAAAATATTGGAATACACAGCACACATTTGTGAAAATCAAAGACTGTAGATTTTTATCCAATAATATTCTAAAGTGGTCTAGAATAGTTGGGAGTTAGCAACGTGAAGACTTTAGGAGTATCTTGCATGAAATAACATACTGTATAAAATGTCTGTCATGTCAACATTAAACTAATACATTGAGTATAATGACCACTGTAAGTAGCAGCTAGTTCTTCCAAAATCTGTTCAGCTACCCTAGTAGGATAGCTAGTGATCCAGGAATTTGAAGACCTATGTCAAGTAGAATCCATAGCTTACAGTGAATGTGTCATAGTTCTATTCAATAATGACAATAGGCAGTGTAAAGAATAAACAGTTACAATTTGATTTTATCTGCAAACATTTTTAGTCAATCAAATCCATGTGGCACATGTCCTGCTTTACAGTGAGGAAAATATATAGACTACAGCAGAAATATTGGTCGCCTGTGCAGCTAGACCATTTTCTTGGAGTTACAGCGATAAATCAGCTCAATGATTTGATGCAATCTGAAAAACATGGACATTCAGAAATATTCAATGCATCATCAAAACTTATAAACCCTTACTTCAGAGCACCTAATAACAAAGCAAACTAACCATCTTGGAACCAACTTTGGTGTTAGTTCTTTTTGCGTTCCATATCTTTAATTTTTCATAGACAAGAAATTGCACAGCTCCATGGCTTGTTCCAAATAAACCAGGCACAAATCCCTAAGAAAACAATTCACCCATGCTACAAACTAGCACTCAAACAAACAATAAATCCAGCAGTTAGTAAAACCAAATGAATGAAAATTCATGAAGCATAGAATAGTGGTATAGTTGTGTTTTTGCACAAAAATAACAAAATTAACCACAGTTTCACAAGCATACAAAACATACAAATATTGACAGCTTGAATTTAATTTCGGACATTTTACTGCACAACAAGAATTCAGTAACAATGTGAAATTTGGTAATTCCACTATAAGCTGCACAGCAAGCATGTTCTTTAAATTAACATATAGCTTGCATGCTGTAAAAGGTCTAATGGTCACAATCAGTTTGGTAGAAACATGGCTATGTAATAGCAATATTGCACTTATTTGGCCCATGTAAACACTGAGACGTTTCAGTTTAGCTCATACTGATTTTTATATGGTTTTAATGATTATTGCTAACACTATCATTCCATGAGCATAAAACAGTGCAAGTTACTCCAACATGCGCAAACAAAAACAATTTATATGCTAGATGATAGACTGCTGTCCACCTTATAACATCCAGACAGCTTGTGAAAAAGCAATGAATTAGATTGGAAGCAGCCAAATACCACATCTTTACAAGAATCAAGCCATTGCTTTATTAACTATTCTATAAAAATTGTGGCCTGTAGCTCGTGATTACCTTATATAACCCCTTGATTCCTTTGTGGGTATACAAATCTTTTATGGAATGAATCATTCCTTTGTAAGCCTTGTCTTGCGTCTCATATTGTAGACAAAGTCTTGTCTTTGCAATCCAGATAGGATTGGTTAAAAATAAGGTCATGGAACCTGATGGACAAACTAATATGTCAAACATGCAACATGATTGCAATAACTAAATGTCACTTTAACAGTCAGATTCAAGCAAATGTAAAGCAGAATACTGTTAGTATTAATAAAAAATACTCCTTCCGCAGAAGTGCAACTTTGTATACATTAGAACAGACATCTTTCAAAGGCAAACAAGAATGACACCAGTATCTACTATGTTTTCCCACTATGTCAAGGAATACATCAAGGCAACAATACAAACAAATACCACTTAGAATCAGAATTGTATTCAAATGTGAAATCCTTGTCCTGATCTTATATCTGCACACAATTCAAACATTTTCTCAAACTAAATTTGGAAAAATATACAGCTTCAATGAAAACTGACCTGATAGCATGCCACACCAAATATATTGAAAAATAGAAAGAGGTCTTGATTGGTCACCTTTGTTCAAGTAGTTTTTGATTGAATTATACCTGTAAAAACAGCATTTAAAAGTTCATACTGTAACTGAAAACTGTCCAAAAGAGCTTTCACAGAACTATGGGCTAAGTTGTCTTAGTAGGGATCTAAAACACAACAAAAATACTTTAAAAAGCTTTAAAATAATATTTCAAGATGAGAAACCACACATGTGCAGGAATTTAGAGCTCTATCAACAACATATCCCATGCAAGTTAACAATAGCAAAATTTTTTTATGGTTTTACAACTTCTGCTAAGCTACTTTTTACAACTAGGAGACAGGTAATCAAGCTGTTTAGTTCTATAATATTGTGTAAGAAACCACTTTGTGGCATAAACATTTGAACTTTATTCAATAAAGAAAAAGTAACTTCACCTTCGAAAATAAGACCAGCCATACGTTCATTACTTAACAAACTTTGAGTCGATTCTAAAAGATCATTCATTGAAATTTCGCTTGTAAAAATTCTTAACATGAGTGTACACATGTGAACTAGACATAACCTTGCTGCAACTGCCATTGTCCATATTGGAAAAACAGAAGAAAACAAAATTTGTTGTAAACAAATTGATAATTTCTGATTTCGTAAGCAGCGAACTCATTGATTGAACAAGATCTTTAAAAGCATTCTAGTAGGTTATACTATTTTGCTGCCAGTGGAAAAAGCTCTACTGGGGCTATTTTGCCATTTCGAACCATATGCGTATCTTTGTCCACATATAACACAGCAGCATAGTGAACATGATGAAGTGCCAAGTGTCTACAGTATTCCTGTTGTGTGAGTGGTCATCAGTTCAGCTCTCAGCATTGTTGCTTTAGCTTTGCTAACAGAGATGACACTTTTGATGGGAGCACTTATTATGTTCTTTTTGAAAAAGATTTGAAAACCACACATACATTTGCACAGGGGATCTTACAGAAAGCGCAAAACATAATAAAACTTACAGAAAACGCTAACAGTCAGAATAGCTATTCATTGAAGAAAGAAAAGCAAGTGGCAGGCAGTAACCCTGGTTGGGTGGCAAAAATCAGATCAAACTTACACACAGGCTAATATGCTGGCTGCGTTCCCTCTGACCAATGCCAGAGACAAGCGTTGGTGGAGCCACTGTCATCCTTATGGCAGGGGTTCCCAACTTAGGATACATGTACTTGTGGGGGTACATTTGCCTATCCAAAGGGGTACATTTGAGGTTAGCAATAGAAGATAAAAATATATTTGCACATTATTTATTTCCAAATATTTATACATATATCAGTTAATATTTCTTTCAAAAGTTATTATATGCTTATTATTAAATATATCTATGAATAACCATGACAAATATTTTGTCATAACAAATTTTAAGGGTACATGTTTATCTGTTGAAATTCTGAAAGGGTACATGCTCATATGTTGAAATGCTGTGGGGATACATGATCATCAGTCGCAATGCTGAAGGGGTATATGGTAAGAGAAACATTGGGAACCCCTAAACCCAAAACCAAAATTTTTTTCATTGCAGACGCAAAGACTTGCTGAGTCTTTTAAGGGTTTGGACAACTCTCTAGTTCAATCAGCCAAGGAGCTATGCTGTTGCTAATACAGGCAAAACTGCTTGATTTCAGGCTGATTTCAAAGTACGATATATTCATACCCCAGCAGCCAAGATAAGTGTTGTGGGGCAGATTCCTAATACAGGGAGGATCCTAGTAACCATCAATGATTGGGGTCAAGTATATAAAGGGATGGGAATTGGTCTTGAAAGAGCTTGCTTGTTTGGGGCTTGTTGGTATGGGTGGTTGATAAAGAGTAGCTCCTATTTAGAATTATTAATCTCCAGGCCAGTGAAAGATAGACCATTCCTAATTATAGTAGCATTGCTCAGCACGGTCTGTGGGTCTCCAGCAATTCATCCATCATCAAGGTGCCAAATGTTTAGGTTGACTTTGACCTTGGATGTTACTTTAGAATGGCAAGGGCAAAGTTGGCTGGACTGAGGGGTCACCTTGTTGCACACCAATGGCAGAATCTACGTTGAAGTTTCTATGAAAAAGGAATGTTTTCGAAGAATAGCGGTCCCATGGCATATGAAGGGGTAGATTTCTGAGAGGTGTTTTTGAGCTTCTTGAAGAATAGTGTCTTGGCATATGCTGTTGAAGGCATTTTTAATATCAAGTTTAAGTCGAACATTTTCGCTATGAGGTTTGTCTATGTAATAATGAGTGGCATGGGCTACAGTGTCTAAATTTGGGGTTTAGGTTTTAAGTCACATGACAAAGACGATATGCTAATCTAAGCATATTGTCCTTGCCACGTGATTAATTCAACCAATTGAGTTCAGCTAATGGCAAAATAGCTCCAACAGTTTTTTGCTGCTGCCGGCAAAATAGACACTGCCATTCTAGTACACAAACTTGTTAAATTTAACCAGAGTTTACACACAGTATTTTAATGACAAATCACAACAGGCAACATGTGTAAACATAACACTTACAGGAAGAAGTAAAACCCCCAGCTAAGCCCAGCACCAAGGAGGTTGGGTGAAACACCAGCATATAGACCCTTAATACCTTCCTTCATCCATACTGTTTTTGCCAAATGCCACATGCTACGGTATTGTGGTCTTGAAGTAGAGCCATCATTTACAGAATACCTTATCTTGATAAGATCAAGAGGATGAAGAATAGCAGAAGCTGTAACGCCACCAGCTACACCAGAAACAAAATGTTTATAATTAAGATTACTAAACATACCAGCGCAAAAACTAAAAAAAGTTGAAGTTTAGTTACAAGCTTAACAGAAAAACAAACTCATTGCTTCCAGAAATCGGAAAACAAGTGGGGCAATCACGCACTTCAAACAAACAGTGAAACAACTAAGAAATGTAAAAATGACGTATACAAAATTGTTGATGTGTCTGGTGACCAGGGTTGCCAACCTGTTTTCACTAAAAAAAGCTGGACTTAGTCACAAAAAAAACAGACCTAGTCAAAAACAAAGCCAGATCTTGTCACAAGTGAACAAAACAGACTTAGTCACAAAAAAGAACTAAAAAAGCCAGACCTAATCACAGGAAAGGCCAATTATTAGCAGTTATTAAACACACATATTAAAATAGCTTAAAAATATGCAGCAGTGGCTAATGAAGTACGCCTAATGAACATTTCTGTCTGTCTGAATCTTTATGTTGCTGGCACATATACTTGTTTACATTTTTAAGGGTTAAGCGTTATCTACTAGCAGCAATGAATGAGAATGAATATAATCTTCATTCCTACTGTCCTGCTGTAGCAAATCTTGAAGATGTGAAACTTTCGATCATTCTAGCCTAAGCCTACCTTAAATTTACCTACGTCAACTCAGCCGCCAGTTGCTCCAGCCGCCAGTCGGCTCCAATACGTACGTCGGCGAAACGCAAACGCGTTACGAGAGCGTTGCCACATTGAACTGATTGAACAAATATTAGCAATCATT
>Ga0210059_1008964_pt1 | contig 15687 bp, 10 predicted proteins | sample Ectturendosymbi2_FD_188042 | JGI IMG/M metagenome (GOLD analysis project Ga0210059, IMG submission 188042) | Ecteinascidia turbinata endosymbiont from Florida, USA - Sample 2 (SPAdes) (version 2) | ecosystem: Host-associated > Tunicates > Ascidians > Unclassified | place: Key West, Florida... | reverse complement strand
CCGATCTTACTTCGGGTTACAGCAGGCCGATCTTAATTCCGCACTCGGCGAAACGCGTGCTTGACTGCAGGCAAAACCACCATGGTTGCAGGCAAAATAAACTACGGTTGCTTTGAAATGCTCTCCTAACCACACCGTACATTAACAAACATTATAAACACATGTTTCTGGTTGCTAGAGACTTGTACGAAGTGCTCGTACTTTCTAGAGGAAAACATACATCCCGGCGCTCAACGGTTGGCATTTGAAGTGAAGTACAAGTATATCGTACGCCAGCCACAAATATATCGTGGGCCGGCGTTCTGCGCTTGGGCAAGTTTCCAGACAAGCGGCGATTGAAGTGTTAAGGAACACCACACTCAGTTGTCTGAAACTTCGTTGAAAATTGTTTACTTTAGTACACTGCTGACAATTAGTTTTTCGCTTACCTCTAATGCCGTAATCCATCTATTTGCATTTAACAAAATTTTGGGCTCAACAGTGTCAAATTTGTCGAATTATAACCTGCTTTTGATACATTTGCATTGGCCTTTGTTCCTGATTTGCTTGTCTGATTTTTTTTTCACTGAGACATTTCGGTAATTTTTTGCTGAGACATTTTGGTCACTGAAACATTTCAGTCATTTGTCTCACGATTGTATTAAAACTTGCCATAGCAGTGTTCATTAGCCTATATTTTCAGACATTCTCACCAAAATGACTTTATTTTTTCGGTCATTCCAAAAACATTTCGTCCTATGACCGAAATAAAACCCAGTTGCTAACATGACAATCTTACTGACAGCTTTAGTAGCAAAAAATTGGCAGTAATGTTGTCTTTTTGCATTGCTAAAGCTGTTGTTGATGACTATTAGCTAATTGTCTGAAAGTTTTATGTTTTTCTATTTCATTAGGGTTCCAGGGATATACTGAAACTCATGGGTTATACTGAACTTGTGTATGATGGTTTAGCCTTCCCACAACATGTCATAGCACCTGATTTGGACAACGTAGCTTCAGTTACTACAGAGGTTGTTCTGCTGAAGCATGAGTTGAACATGTTGTTGAAGGTCAGTGCCACCAAGCTCCGTTTTTTTCTGTTGTACGTTTTTTATTATTTTGTGGGAAATTGTTTTACAGAATGTCCACCCTCATGCAGATGAGTTGATCATGTTCACTCAAACTGCCACTTCAATGGCTCCAGCAAAATCAGAAACAGTAAATGATGTCAATCAGGTTGTGTTCAGTGATGAAGTTCAAAGTAAACCACTTTTCAACAATTCTTTTTGTTATTTTGCAGGAATGGAAGCTTGGTTATTCTGAAGGTACGGTAAGTTGTTTGTGGGAACTGAACATGCATTCATTTTCAAACTAAGTAAAAGCTAGTCTGGATAGAAGAATTCAGGAATATTTTTTTCAAACTAAAATCAATCTTGTTAGAAACACCATAACAGGTCTTTGATGAAACAGCGCAGTTGTAGGTAATGCAAAATATGCTACAAAATTCCAACAAATAAATATCTACTTCATATAAATGGTGCTGTTAATGTTGCTTCCAACAGACCAATATAATATCTCATCATTTCTGACACAAACAATGTGAGTTGAGTATACAAAGAGTGCGGTTACAATATATATATATATATACTGTATATATATATACAGTGATATACAGTAAGGTGCATCAGGAGCCTTTGACTTTTTTCAAACAGCTTTTACTTAGCGTTAAAGTATTGCATTCTGGTAAAAAATGAGACCTCTAAATTTTTTTCACAAGTGGTTGATGCTTAGGGGTCCATCGGGACTCCCAAAATTTGACCCGGGGACGAAACTTGCAAATAATAAAATTTGGCCATAACTTAGTAACTACTTGGAGGAGGAACATGATTGTGGTGTCTAACCCTACTAAAATATCTACCAGCAATTCATTGAAACTATCAGAAACACCTAAAAAGTTAAGCAATTTCCATTTGCACTGATTTTTATTAGAATAGATCAAAATTTTGTGTTGTTTGCAAAAACATTTAGACTTGTGTCCTGCACTCTTCTTGGTCAAGTTTCAAGTCCTGGTGGTATTGCTAATACCACTTTTGGTGAAATAAACATATATGCCTGAAATTACGTAAAAAAATGAGTGTGCAAAATTTTCATTAGAAACATGCAGTTCAGGACCCATAGGTGTAGCCAGGGTGGCATGCTCCCAAATTTTTAGCATATTTAGTCATTTTGTGCTTTGAGAAGCAGCTTCCCAAAAAAATGCTGTTGTTCACCTAAAGTCAAACTTTTGGCCCCCAAAGCTTTGGGTTGGCTATGCAACTGGCAGGACCTCCAATGATCGTGCTGAAAATAGAAAAATTGATAATCATCAACAAGATACAATTGTCAGCATTGTATTTCTTCTGTGTCACAAGACTTGGAACAGTAAAAAGATCTCAATTTCTTATTTCTTGGATGACGCAAGCTAGGATGTATTTTTTCTGTCTTGTTCTAACACTTGTACGAAATTTTGATAGTGCCGCTAAGACCCCACTGCAGCAAAGAAATCTGATCACAGTTTTAACACTACGTGCAGCACATTCATTTGTCACATTAATGGCGTCAATTTTGACAAGAGTATTGTGATAGATATACTGGTGGGTCTGGCCAGTTCAAAACATCTTCAACCAGAAAGGAATGATTGTTTGTTTATGAAAGTAAAGATAACCAAGTCTGCCAAAGTCGGGCAACTGTCAGTGTTTTTTTTGGAAGCTTGGCTTACCATACCCAGTATTATTCTGGCATTGAAGAAAAGGGATTGTTTTGGATTGAGAGCTAACAGGGAGTCTGCCTATTCACTTTTCTTCACCTCGTTCAACATGCAGCTAAACAATAAAAATGGAACCATTTCTGAAGTAAGATGCCAAAGATGGCGACTGAATGCTTTGGAACTGAGCTGATGCTGATGCAACAGAAGATCTTTGTAAAGTCGCAAATCATTGTGAGGTCATAACAGTACAATTGCTGGTAAACCATCACACACAGTAAATTGGAGTGACAAACAAAACTATATAATGTTTAGCTTTAGCAGCTCCACTCTTGTTGTGATAGTACCTTGGGGTAGTTATAGGATCCTAGTTCAAGCAAAAATATTTTACTTCCACAAGGCATCTTGCCTGTTTATCTTGCTTTTAGGAATGTTTTCCTATTCAAGATAATCAAGACAAAATTCAACAAGTTCAAGGTAATCACCTGCTGTGAAAATTCTGTTACAAGGTTCTTACAACACAATTCCGTACAGGTGGTGGAACATAACAAAAGAAAGCAACCAAGCTTGCAACAAGAAACAGAAAATTTAGGAATTTTTGCTGTGCCAAGTCTTGTGACACAGAAGAAATACAATAAGGACAATTGTACCATGTTGGTAATTATATATATATATATCACTTTTTTGTGTTGCCTTTCCTCAGCATGGGTATTGGAGGCCATGCACTGCTTGTTTTTTTTGTGAAAATTTTGCACACTCATCTATTTATCACGTAGTTTCACACATATGTGCTTATTTCACCAAAAATGGTGGTAGCAGTACCCAGTGATAGCATGACTCAAGTCAAGTTCCTGTTTTGACTATGCCTCCTGGGGGTGTTATGCGAGGTTTTCTGGATTATGTGGTCCACCTAACACTGAGTTAGAGCTGAGTCTCAGCTTTTCACTGAGAAGCCAGCAGCGCACAATACATTGCACAACACATCATGGTTCAATGAAGTATTTACATATTACGATCATGGCAGTCGGCCTCATACATTTACTTTGAGTCTTTTGTTGGGACATGTGACGTAGGAAAGGCTATATTTGTTGCAGCGGGATTAGGCTAGAGTTGTGGAATTGACTGAGAGTGAAGGAGAGAACTATAATGAAACCTGAAAAGCTGTTTTTGCCAAATACTTAGATGTAAGTAACCTAGTAACAAAAGTGCTGAAACAAGATTGGGCACTACTTTTTTGCTCGTTAGGCGCTTGAAACATCATTAGACACTAGCGAATTGAAGGGCTTGTTACTTGACAAATATGATTCGGACACATTATTACTGGCAGCACCACTAGGGCGTAAGACTTGTCCAAGAAGAAAAATACATGACAAAATTTGAACAATCTTGCGAAAAACACATAATTTTGATCTATTCAAATAAAAATCAGTACAAATAGAAATTGCTTAACTTTTTAAGTCTTTCTGATAGCTTTAATGAATAGCTGGTATGTATTTTAGTAGGGTTAGACACCAAAATCATGTTCCTACTACAAGTAGTTTACTAAGTTATGGCCAAATTTCATTATTTGCAAGTTTCACCCCCGGGTCAAACTTTGTCGTAAAAATGACACAGCTCTGGCTCTGGAGCTCTTCTTTTCATGAACATGGCTCCAGCTCTGGAGCTCTTGGTTTTTATGAGTGTGGTTCCGGCCCCGGAGCTCTCTTTTTTGTGGCTCCGGCTGCAGCTCCAGCTTTTGTTGGTTTTCACACATTAATATTTTCAATTGTCTTGGTGTGCCTCAAGTTGATCGGAAAATAAATTGTATCAAGTACATAAAACTAAGAGGATATACCAAACGTTTTTGGGAGTAATTTAATCTAGTAGTTTTTTAGAAGCAGTGCTCTTTCTATGATGAAATCAGCGAGAAAACAACAATAACAGGTTCAGACGATTCAGAGAACACTTACTAGCAGAAACGTAACTCAAGATAAGGGTAGTATAAACAAATTCTGGAAAGGCAGTCACTGGTTTTGCCATCAATGCCTGAGGATCTTTTGTTATTTCTTATGACCGGAATCGAGAAAATGGCTGTTTGGAAACCTACATTTGTGTAAAACACAGACCAGTCCCAATTGACCAAGTGTTTTGCACTCATTCCATGCTTTGCCTGCATTGCAGTCTTGGCGATTCCAGCTAACAGCGCTGCCTGGGCAAACCATGCAAAAAGCGCAAAACACATTGGATTACCTCCCTCATAAGTTTTGTCAAACACGGACACATTTGCATTAACAGTAATGCGAAGATGTGTGAAAACCCTTTGTTCAAAGAAATATAATTTATAATAAGAAATTCACATTTGACTCTTTAAAATAGCTGAAAATGTCTGATTTCATATCTGTTGCACTCAATAATAAGTACCAATGAATCGCAAAGTAAAGCACAATTTAACCTGCAAAGCTTAAGAGAAAATCAGACTGCTTACCATGCTGAAAACATAAAATTTGTTTCCACAGATGAAAACTTCAAGAAAAGTCCACATTTGTTTACATTGATTTTTATACCCTCCTGATAATGTACTGCTATGCAAAACAATGCTACTTTGCTACCAATAATTTATAACTTTCATGTTATGCTACTGCTTGTGTAAATGTAATATTTCCTAGTGAACTTTGCCAGTAATCTAGTAAACCTGGCTAGTAAGCGCAATGGTTTCTAATAAAAATTCCTGCTTTACAATGGCGTGCCATGCATTTCACGCTTAAATCTGCAGTGGTATTATATCTTATTCATAATCCCTGCTAACAGCATGACTACACAGCTGCAAAAGCTATGGATGTTTTGTGATATACCTAAAAACTATAGCTCAGTTTTTTTAGATCACTACACTACTACAGACACGGTTTGATCATTCTGACTAGAAAGAAAGATGTGTAGTTAAATGCTTTTCTTACTTTTACAACAGTGGTTCTCAACCATTTTGCTGAAGGGAGCCAAATCCAGATCTACGATTTTGTTAGAGAGCCGCACTAAAAAATTTTACCACAAGTCAAGTGATATGCTTTCTTTTATTGCACTAACGAAGTCTGTTACACAAAATATTAGAGGTGCTACTGAAAGACACTGCCTATCGAAAGAATCCTTTCCCAGCAAAAAATCAGACACTAACCTCTTACAGGGTACATATTTTTCCCATGAAGTAGGCATCATCAGCTCTTATTCAAATAGAATCTGTTTCTGAAAGGTTGCTAAAAGCCCCACAAAGGATGCCTGGGAGCTGCATGCCGTTCTTAGAACAATGTTTGAGAACCATTGTTCAACAAGTAACAACACGCCTGCCAGCTACGATGACACAACCATAGCGATGATTAAACCAAAGAAACATCAAAGGCTTGCAGATCCATTGTTGCATTCTGGTGTCATAAAAATCATGTATAGTGTGCCATAAAGAGCACACGTAAGTCTATTTGGCAAAAACGCTAGTATCTAGGAAGGGACCTGGAGCCGGAGCTACCTCTGAAATGGCCATAGCTCCAGATCCTGTCCTAAATTTTAAACTGAACTCCGGCTCAGTAGCCCTGAATTATTTTCACAAGAATTCTGAACTTAATATTAGATTCGAAATCAGGCCCGTAACCATGGGGGTGAAGCCACTCTGGCAAATTTTTTCATCCCCCCCTAGAAAATTACTGGACGTAGTTTAAAACTATATTACATAGTTTAAAAAATTTGGGCCCCTCTCAGAAAATCCTTCACCTCGCCTGGTGTCCCAAGCTGGTTACGGGCCTGGTTGTAATACAATTGCCTGGTTCAGCTATTGACAGTAGTGTTTCTTTAAATGAAATTCTTTAAATTTACTACCTTGTGTTTGCTTTATCAGGCTGGGGGGCGAAAATGATGCGTTGAGAGTAGAAAGGGGGTGATGGAACAAAAAAGTTTGAGAAACACTGTTTTAAAATAACCTGTTAACCATCAGCAAAAATTAAGAAATGAATATTTCAAAGCATTAGGTCACAACTGCAAGGATGGCAGTATTATGGAAGAAAGGTGGTGAATACACTCAACGGTGGCAGGCTGAAATGACAAAAAGAGAATCTATGACAAATTATTGGTTCAGAGTCAATTGTTGGATAAAAAAGTGACTTGGGTGACACATCAGTTAGCATGGGTCCATCTTTTTTAAGAAGTAACTATGAAGTAAGAAATGCTTTGGTCACAGCTCAGCCAGTATTTGTAATTGACAAGCAGTCATTGGTTCTTTATATATGATTATATACGATGCCATTTGCACGTTTTGTGTTTAAATGCTCCACTTCTTTCAATCATCATGACATGTGTTTTTGGCAGTATTATTTTCAGTGCATCTACGATGTTTCATTCAAAGCATTGGTTTTTACTATGTTTTTTAATATTAAATTTGCAAGAAGCCTAATTTTTACTCTCTTCCAAACAAAATTGTTAACTTAAAATGAAGTTGAATACGCAATAAGACAATTACTGTGGTATCAGTTAGCTTATTACAGATGTTAGCAGAATCAATTCATAAAATTTATAATAAAATCAAGAGAGTATGAAGATGGATCCTGATTGGTGTAAATTTGCAATGTTTGTAAATGTTGATTTAATGTGTGTTTCTGTGCTTTGCAGACAAGTTTTTGTTTTTTATATTTTGAACTTCTAATTGTTATTGCATCTGTACATTAAAAGTTGTGTAATGCTATCCCCTATGTTCTGTGCATAGGATAATAATCATGTTGTATGTGTTAATATTAGTGTTCACGCTGGTAAGGTTAATTTTCAATGAATGGTCCCAATCAGACCTCACAGGTATGATGCACAATCCACAAATGCAGATGACATTGTTCAAAAAATGCAAAATATCTTATTTATGCAGCAATAATTTATTTATCACAAAATGTGTTCTCCATGGCGGCTGCATTTTTCTGGTGTTCATACATCAGTGAAGATAGCTAATAGCACACAAATATTTTTCATTTAGCAGAAAACCATTGCTTGTGAATTATTTGTAGTTTACTAAAGTAATGATGTTTCTTGTGTCTTGCAACCATATTGCTCTGACTACTGCAAATCAATCAGTGCAGTGAAAAAGAAACCACAGCCAAGTTTACAAGGATGTCTTTGGTGAAAGGTGTTAAATCACAATTTGCTTTTAATAATTGACTTATGCGAGTTCCTCCTTGGTTTATTTAATTTGGAGTTTTTTCTGCAAACTACCACAAACAGCTGATACATGGCCCTCCTATAGCATATGTTTGGGGAAGAGAGTTAACTGCATGGCAGGTACACTTCACCTAACTGTTCACAATAAAATTGACCCGAATTAATGTAGCTTGCCTTGTAAACTCGGATCACTCTGTGTAAATCATTATTTTTACGCATTACTTAAGTTCTGCAGGAACTCATTTCTTATTTTTGGAGGTAATTGTTGATTATTATTTTGTTTTATTTATTTTTGTAGGAAACAACCATCCGCAACATGCGAGTCAAGTACAGCATTCATCGTTCTTGGATGGCATGTGTGATGTATGTGGCCAAAAACAAGCTGACTTCCGATGTGATATTTGCAAAAAGAACCAGTGCAAGGAATGTGACAAAATATGGCATCAAAACCGAAATCGTGTAAATCACGAGAGAGTAAGATTATTGAACAGCAAGGACTTAAAAGACGGAAGTCAAATCAACAAGCATGTGCCTCGTGAGCAACAACCATCCAACAGTCCAGCACCGGAAGAACCTTGGCCACAAATGTCCGGAGGTTTTCTTCAACATTCAGATTTGGGCAGCAAAGTAAATTCTCAATTCCAACATTCAGGAGACAAAGAAGGTAAAAATGTCGTTGCTGTCATGGTAACTTCGTTGACGTCTTATCTCTTAGAAAAATGTTCTTGTCCCCGTGGGAAAACTTCACCTCTTATTTAAGGAAATCAGTTTTGAAGTAATAATAATTTTGTCAAGGCACACGTCATTTTTATAAAGCTTTTTTTAAAGATTCGGCTTACCATACCTCGCCATCCCAAACAGTTGCAGTTGATCAAAGTGCTCTCTTTAAAAGGACGGGTGGCACACTTGGCATTAATTTGTTTATCTTGAGTTTGCTTGCACATAATTTAAACCAACAAGTCTCTAATGTTCGTTATTTTGACTGTACACGGAAGGTGTGCGTTGACGGAAGTTTTGTTTGATCTGCATTCAAACTGTACACTATCGTATGAAACGTTAGTTGTTTGATTTTTCTTTAGTGTCGCAATCTCACTGAAATTTTATTTGTCTTGTATCAGAAAGCGCATTATGTTCTATCCGTCTGTTTGACTGCATCATTGCGCTTGGCCTACAAAAATTCGTTTGGAGTTAGAGAAATTTCCTTGAGATTGGATGTTGCTTTTATTGTCAACAATAGGTCTTCACCGTTTCACCAATGATGAATTGCAGTTTCTGGTATTTTGTCTGATGTTAAAACGTCTAATACTGAGTCAATTCTGGTAGATGTATACTTACCATGTTTCGAAATTGGTTCAACTGTGTTTTTTATTTTTGCAGTGTGTGGATCATCAGAAATGACCAAATGGGAAGATATAATTGCGCAAAAGGCATTAGAGTTGCTGGACATTAAAAATCAGCAAAACCAGCGGAAAGAAGTGGAAAAGTTTTGTTCAGAAGTGGCTGAGCAAATTAATAAATACAAAAGTGGTGCCAAAACGCTTGGTCACTCTGGGATCTTGTCCAAACACCTTCTGGAACGGGCATCCGTGTTAGAAGTTCAACTCTATGAGTTCAAGAAGTTATTTACTTCCTCATTTCGTGACACAGAAGAAAGCTTCACAAAGGAATCGCCACCAGCGAATTCTCAAGTGTCTGCAGCTACGTTGCCTTCTTCAGCAAACGAATACAAACTCTTTGGAAAATTAACATCGTTGGATGAGCATGATGATGACTCCGTACACATGTATTTCAGCGACTCTGTTGCATCATTTCGAGGTCCGCCAAGAACTCAGTATCATCCACCCTTTTCATTGATGAATACTTACGAAAATACCAGGCTCTCAGTACAAACGTGGCAAGGTACAAATTCTACCAATAGAAAAAGCCATTGGTGCGTTAGTTAGGCTATGCTCGAATACAGCCAAATAAATAAGACTGCAAAGCATAAAATTGTGATGTAATTTCATCAAAAAGTATCGGTTGCGATGCAGATTTGGAAATGGCCCTGAACGTTTAAAGAGGATGGCTGTCTGTGCCAACCAGACGAATGCATCTTGTTGGCAACCAGCGTCGCAAGGTGTAATTGAGAAAACACTGGAGTCATACTCTAACAACACACAAAAGGCCATTTATATTAAAGCAAATGCCATTTCTATACCTGGAAAGATAAACGTATGAAATATAAAACACGGGATTTTGAGTTGTTTCAACACGTTTTGTTGAATTTGGAGGTTATTTGGGGAAAAAGGTCAAGTTAGTAGATTGCATGGTGATAACAAACTTTTCGGAAAACTCTGCATTCACAGTTTTCATTTTCAAAATGTTTGAACGAAGATATTGTTGATAAACTTCGTGATTTTCTTTATTTTTATTGGAAAATATAATAAGCACACCTGCTTATCGATTTGTTGTATGTTTAGATTTTATTTCGATAAGTTTTGTGACTTACTTGCTGCCCAGGTGATTGTTCAATGTTATATTCGCATACACGTGCATTGAGTATGTTGAAACGACTCTACTTTCTTTTTCAAGAAACGCATTTTGACTGTGTGAGCAGTCACTGTTATCAGCCATCTGTTTTTTCCATATGTGCACAGAATTGTTTGAGTATAACACTGACAGATGGTTAAATGGTTGCAATGAAATGCTATGACTTGTGTTGCAGATGGTCCTGGTCGGGGTCCTGCAGTTGTTCAGCCTGGTCCACTTCTGACAAGTGCACCCACTACCGGATCTCTACTTGATACTGGATTCTTGTGAGAATGCGTTAGTTTTCGTAACGAGTGTCATCAAAACTAATGCGTGAAGTATTATTTTTTATTTCATTTCAACGAAATGAGTGAAAATACGCCAGCTCTGTTCGAAAAGTGACAGCTGCAGAAGCATATCGAACGTTTGATTCCCTTGCTGTGCAGTGATGCTGTGCGACGTGGTACCGATTCAAACGTACAATCGCGCAGCACAGATGCGGCAGTAGCCCATCATTGCACGGTATCGAAAGTACTTCGGTGTTTTTGTGATTGTTTAAATCAGGGATTCCCAACTTTTTTACGATCTCGTACCACTTGGGCACCCCGTGCTGTCAACGCGTACCACTACTTACAGAGCAACTAATTTGATCTAATCTTAGTTTATTCAGAAGAATGATACACATTAAAATAACAATGAACGACCACAACTAAATTTAATGAAATTATTGTTTTTGTTTACCTTCCACCAATTGGTCGATGCGTGGCGTAAATTTGCTGACAGCGCATTGAAACTCATTATGTTACGAAACAATAGGAATAGCAGACTACAGGAAAATTTATTTATTTGGAAACAAAACCCGATACGTAAACTTGGAAGCTCTGAATCCAGGTTTTTGTGAAAAAATGTAAGTTACTCGCCTCGTGTACCACCTGGAAGACCTTCGCGTACCACAGGTTGGGAATTCCTGATTTAAACCAAACCAGAAACATGATTTCCGCCCCACTGCATTTCACCAGCCGTGTCTAGTTGTTATTTGTGTGAAATTCAAAACGTGTTATTCTGGAAATTTCTCCTCAGACCTGATAACAGCAGCACTGGCAATGAACAAGACGACGATCTGCTCTCCGGGAATGTGTTTATGGAGCCCATTATCGCTTCACATTGTGTAGAGAGGTATGGAACTTATTTCACGCACTCTGCGTCGCTCTGACTTACCTTCGGTGTGTACGAGTTGCTACAATCACAGTAACTATGTAGCGACAACTGCAAACTACAAACGAAACAACACTTTCTTGTAACAAAATTAGAGATGAACATTGAAACTATCTCAACAAGAACCGAAAATTATATATCGTGGTACTCGGGTTTTGCCGCAATAAGCTAAAGAAAGGCCGATGTCGACTTCCAAAGTACAGGTTATTCGTCAACAGTCAGTGAGAAATGACCAACATATTTGCTTCGGCACAATGAGAACGTTTCAAGAACTCTTTTTGGTGCCAACAACTAGTCTTTTTCGTAGAGGCCCTCGTGGCAGCGAAAGTCCTTAAACGCATCTAGTTTTGCAAATCTACACAAAACACTCCTGCGCTGGGATACCTTATTGCTGTACTTAACAATCATTCTCAATGATGAGAAGACAACAGAGTCGCAGTGTTTTTTTTTTTTTTTTTTCAACGTCACAATAGTTTTTACAGCTACTTTTGGAACTCCGGGAGATGCAGTGAAAAAAATTGTGGCCTTTGACCTTTTCTGTTGGTGGAAAACGTTCCCACTAAGCAGTGTTTCTTGTTGGAAATTGATAAGATGGTTGCATGGTGGAGCAGCTGCCTTGTTCATTGCTGCTGCCATCACTGCTTTCCTCATCTGAAACAGCTGATTTGGCAAAAACACAGAAGTTCTATCATCTGCATTGCCTGCAAAATATCTGTAGCAGAGCGGAACAATTATTATTTGTTTCCAGGACGCCGTTTTATCTGCAGCACCCTGCGTAGCAAAATCTTTATCCACTTCAATCACTGGTTACTTAAAAAAATCTATCGATAAATTACTGGAACGTAATTATCTGTTGCTACAAAAATTTAAAAACGCAGTTATTTCAGAAAATACTTCTAGTCTGCAGTACGTCTGATCTGAATCCACAACCTTTCGACTTATCAGCGATACTTGACACGTCACGTAAATGCCCCTTCCGTATTTTGTATCAAACTATCGAATACTGTGCATCAGGTTGAAGGAAAAGCTTATCTTTGACCTAAAGTTTCATAATTTTACAAAAGGTACTTCACTGATTTTGTTCTAAAGAAGTGAGTGGGATTTAACCCCATTTTCCGCCGTTTCTTTCGACTGTTGTTGTCGATTTTTTATATTGTGTTCCAACAATGGAAATTTTTCTTTTGCAAGCTTTTCTGCTTTGGCAGACCATGTAAAGTAACTGTCGTGACCATAAACAGTGCAAACTTACTGATAGGCCACCCGCTGGTAACAGTGCTGGTAAATACCGGAATTAATTTATAAGGGAAACGCAGGCTATGTGTTGAAATCGACGCCCTTACAATTGTGATGGCAATTGGTTGTCATGGAGCCACTGACGATGCTCTCGCGGTTCGGGGAATGTCCAGACTCTATTGTGATCATAGGTCAATTTCAGAGCAACTTGCACTGCTGACAAAAGTAGATCCGCAAACTAAAATAAAAGTTAGGGAAAGTCTCTGACTTCAAGAATGTGCGAGCTTTCGTGAACTGGAAACAAGGGATACAGTAACATGCCATGACGAAATGAACACAGGACCCTGTGCTAACTTCGGGGCACCGTATGCTCTTAGTTTTAAGTACATTTAAGCTTCCAGGGCAGTATGGAGGTTGTAGTTTCAGTACAACTGCCATTGTTGACAGCCCCTGACGACTCTTCAAAATTAGAAACAACGAAGCTAATTTGAGTTGCAACAGTTGTTATTACATAATTCGCATAAGCTATACTGTAAACGCAACCTTTAGGACGACGTACAATGTGCTTAGGGCCGAAACTTTAATGATGCTTTTGCTCAGTTTTTGCAAAATCTGATTTTACAAAAATTTTTCAGGAAGACTTTTTCGAGCTTTGTCCTTCATGGCAGCAGGAAGCCTGTGAGCAGTTAACGTTTACTACATGGTTTTCCCAGCTTTTTTATTCTGGCAGGGTACAATATCTTTAAGCGAATTGTAAGCCGTTTATACTCTAAAAACACCACAAAAAGATCTTAGTAATCGAAAGTTTTTGTCTACAAATTCGTTAATGCGAAATTATTAACTTTTTTGTAGGAAAAGTATTCCAAACAACAATCCTCAAACAATTTGCATACGTAAACTCAAAACATTATACTCAAAGACAAATTAAAATAGCTTTAATGATAATAAGCTAGATTGGCATTTCCTGTTTCAGCAATGTCTATAGCACGACGTGGACATATTGATCCTGCGCGCCCAATGTCACCGGGCAAGGCGTACTTACTATCGACAGCTAGACAGACGTGTACAAACTGGGTGTATCCAACCAATGCCGTTTGTAACACGACGCATAAAAGGCGGGTCCAGGCGATCCCTGCAATCGCCTGGACCCAGCTTCGGCAAAATCTACGCAATTTATGACATCTCAAAAAAATTCAGCTGTATTAACTTTAAAAAATATCAAAAATATTACCAATAATACATTTCCTTGCAATTCTATAAGCGAAAACTTAAAAAATATTACCAAAATACAAATTTCAGCATCTGGGTGCCAGGCGAGGGTAGGAGCCACCTCACCCGACCCGCCTGCTCCACCGTAAATTGTTTGTCGTAAACTCCATCTACTGTCACTTTTAGGGCTAATCCGGGTTGCTCACTCTGTATTCTTAACCTTACGATGTTAGCACTGCAAAGGTGTTAAGAGCTGGAAGTGGTTGCTAAACTATTCATGAAACCTTACAACAATTCAAATATAACTAGATGTTACGGTTGAACCAACGTTGGTGTTTCTGTGTAGCAGAGAGGGGAGGGGACAAAAGGCAGAATCGCTGTCGCGACATCTTGCGATATTTGTTGCGACCCACAGCAGCGTCTGATTGTTCAGATGGTTGTTTGCGATTGTTGAAATTCAGTTGACCTGTACTATGCAGTTCGACCATGACGCTGCAGGAAATGCAAATCCACGCAGAAAGGGAAGACCTTCGCATTAAAAGCATGGAAATGGTGGATTACATCAGGGTGAGTATCTCCACGCGTGCATGTGTTAAGCGCGAGTTTGTATTAGTCTTAGACATCAGTCAGTTGTAGATTGTTTTTGTGGGATTCACGTGAAACTTTAGCTTTTTGTCATTGTACTTGGCGCTTGCGCCGATGGGCAGTTTCATGCCGGGATTTTCTTCTTTTTGCCATTACCTGTTGGTGGCCGGCTGTGTGGTACAGCGGAGTGAGCAGGAATGTATGAAGCTGGTGGGACGGGTTCGACTCAAGCTCGGGTCAAACCGAAGTCTGGCACTTTTACAGCCTCCTTCTCAGCAAGGGTACAAGTATGAGGAAGCTCCACGCGCGGCGCTGCCACTGACTCGCCACCAGTGCAGCATTCACTGCGAAAGTAGTCACGTGGTCCACGGCGCAAGCAAGTCGAGATGGGCGGCGCAGACACTAAAAATCGAAAATATTTTCAGATATTTGATATCTGGCAGTTCCATTGAAGTCAACAGTGACGCCATAAAGTGGCTTCATGGCACACCATGCACTCTCCTGGTATTTCTGTGGTCGCTGAGTTCAGCTCTGGCTGAATCTGAGCTTTCAGTTTCAGCGTTATTACTTGGTCCAAGACTAGATGGCACTTCCTTGTAGCTTTCCTAACATTGCATCACAATCACCCAAGTGCGGACTGCGATGTTAATATTCTGAACCCACTGGAACACTCAACTGCGTTGTGTATCAACATAAGCCATGTTCAATGAACACTTCATGCTCTGTTGTTTCCAAACAACTTTACCCAAGTCAAGTACTACTTATCTCAGCTGGCAATGACATGATTTTATCAGTTGTACGTATGGTGGGTAACCGTAGCGCCAGCAACCAATCCCGCCGGGCATTCTGGTCACGTGGCCGAACCATCGTAGCTGTGGCCTTGGTGACCATAAAGACATTTTAAGAGACCTCAACTGTTTCATCAGAACGCCGAGGTGGTCATAAATCGAGGTTTTAGTGTATTTTAGTGGTGGTTATGCAGAGAGGTTCTACTGTATTTTGAGAGACCGAAACGGCTCGCGTGCGCAGCAGCGGTTAAGACGAGCTTGTAGAAC
>Ga0210059_1008963_pt1 | contig 15688 bp, 9 predicted proteins | sample Ectturendosymbi2_FD_188042 | JGI IMG/M metagenome (GOLD analysis project Ga0210059, IMG submission 188042) | Ecteinascidia turbinata endosymbiont from Florida, USA - Sample 2 (SPAdes) (version 2) | ecosystem: Host-associated > Tunicates > Ascidians > Unclassified | place: Key West, Florida... | reverse complement strand
TTTCTTCTCTCTACAATAAACGGAGCGCTTGTACATCTGCATTGTTTTCCACCGCTTTTCATTCATAAGAAACCAGTCACGTTCTACTGCCTATTAAAAATGTGCACACGTTAGGAATTACATTGTGTTTTTCGTAACGTCTGCAAAATCCTGGGAAAAAAATGACCATTTCTGAATCTCTGAGATGTTAAGAATTTTGCAAAAATTTAATCGAAGTTAATGAAACTATCCGTTTTTGTAAATGAAGGAAGACCATGTCCCAATTTACCCGCTTGATTTGATTTTTTTGTCATGGCAGGCTTACTGAGGTACGGAACACTCTGCGATAATTACCATTGGTGAAAAGAGACATTTCAGGCAGACGTAAAAGCATCAGTACTTGAAATCGTTGCATCATTGAAGAATGTCTTCAATGGTAAATGCAGCAGTCTTTTTTCCTCTTTACCCGTGGATGTGACCGCAACCTGTCATAAATGGCGAACATGTAATCTTGGTGACACGTTTGCTCTACGAAAAGTGCGCTACACCAGAGATTTAGACATTATTTTACATGCACGTTTGTGTGACAGTTGCTTGTCTTGGCGCTCTTGCTGCATTTTGTTTTGAATAACTTTCCCTCGTTGCACTTTTATGACGTACACCTGATGTGACAAATGTCAGCAAATCTTTGCAATGTAATTTCAATTTGCGTTGCTTAAAGTAGCAAGTTCTGTCACGAAATATGTGGTCCGCAAATATTTTTAATGACTCCTTGTTTTGAATATTAATCAAGCGTTTCGCCGTTTTCATAGAATGGAACTGAGATGAAGCTGTCATGTCCTTCATAAGTTTGACATTTCCTCTGCGCATTGACTTTCGTTTAATTAAACAAATTTATCATTTAAAGTTCGTCTTCTAATTCCTATGGGTTTTGTTTGGTAATGACGTACCATACTGTATGCGCCATATCTCTTGACTATAACGATGCTTGGTACAAGATTAACCTTTCTACTGATATGATGCCCCTGCTCAAAGATCAGTCCGACATTTATCATATTCGGTATCCCTGGATGTTCTGTGGCATAAACGTTTGTGGATTTCAAGTTGAATTTATGTATAATTCGTGTGCTATGTGAGCGTACAGCCGATCATTTATTCTGTATGCTAAATTTAAAGTCGAATTTACATAGCGTCGCCAAATGTTGTGTTTTATTTAATCTGAAATTTTCTTTGCCTACAAAATGGTAACTTCACCACTACAAACGAACGTTTCTACATACCAAAGATTCAGAATCGCAAAACGTTTCTTCTATAGAGCATGGAATATTTGGATTGATAAGGCCATTAGCCCTACACTGAAAGAAAGCGCAAACGGAAATGACTGTCGCATGTGAAATCTCACAATTTTTGCAGCAATTTTTACTTGACCGAACAACTCAAATGTTTTAATTTGCGTTCATATTTGCGCATTGCCAACAATGCGTTGCTATAAAATTAATGCGAAGTTGTGAAACGTTTCATTATTTTTTCAACCTCATAATTTCTAACAAAAACAGTTTTGTATTTCGCCGTTATTTCATGAAATTTTGCGACATCTAGTTGGAAGAAAAATACAAAAAACGGTGGATGTCAACTCAAGAATGAGTGTAACACTCAATACAATCTTGTAGGAAAAAGGTGATAAGTTTCTAAGGCCTTATTTAAAGTTTTCTTATCTCTGTAGTGAAATTTAATGAGAAAACGTATGCCGAATCTGCGGTTTATTTTAAAATATCCCTGTAAATTGTTATACCAATGATCTGAAAAGTTTCAAAGAAGTTGCCAAAATTTGAATAAAAGTTGATAAAGTTCACTAAAACATTTAAAAAAGTTTCGACATTTTGTTATTGGTTGTATTTTTGCGTTTTTTCCAATGCTGCACTCCGAAATTCAGTATTGGCAATGATTTGCCGGAAAACCTAAAAAATCGCTTTTTTCAAATTGCGTTTTTCCCCAACTCGAAAACAATGGTAATTGACTTGGTATAGTCCTTGAAAGCAGTCGAAGGTATAGCCCTAGCAAAAAAGCTAAAACGCTGACGTGAAAATTTGTTTGAAAATCATCAAGAACTTTCGCAAAAAGACGGGAAACAAAACAAAAAAGTGTATTTTCGCAGACATTTTAAATGCAAACACACTGTACCTTTCTATTAGACCAATGTGAAAGATCTCACGAAAACTTTTCTTGCAATGTTTTTCCTATTGACGTACTTTCAGTGGTTCGCGAGTTATCGCTGAAAAACCGCCGAGCAAGACGATAAATCAGCTGTTGCGGTCCTTAAAGGGTTTTAAAACTTTTCAACCCATGAACATTGAACCAATATATTTGCTTTTTCGACTTTGTCCTTAATTGCCCATGAAATTTGGTAACATTGAAGGGGTTGATAGGCTACTAATTCGAAAGAAAATATATCTCGCGAAAGGACAGCTCCATTGAGAACATTGGTAAGTTTGAATTTTGAAAGAAAAAAAAACTGTAAATACAGCATAAATCAAGGCGTTTATGGATTGAAAACTTTCAAACCAAAGAACAATGAACAATTATTTAAGTTTTCAACTTGTTAATTGTTTGCACATGAAAGTTGGCAAAATTGAAGCGGTTGGTAGGCCACAAATCGCAAGAAAAAAGCTCACGAAAACACAGCTCAATTGAAACCGTTGTAAGTTTGGTTGTTTGCATCACGAATCGCAATGAATACAACGTAATTGGAAAGAATGGTATATTTAAAACTTTCATGAACATTTCAAGCACAGCGGGATGCACAAGGGAAGGGTATGGCAAACCGAGGTTTGATCAGCGACAAGTGCTAGACCGAAACTTGCGCTCACACGAGCCTCAGACGACGGTAGTTTCAACTTTTTCGCTTTGGAAACTTTTTAAAGGTGACCTGTGAACCTGCGAAAATTTTAAGGACAATTGCCGAAAAACATACAGGTAGGGAGCGTTTGGCAATTCATCAACATGTAGGAAAAGTGTTAATAAATGGTATTCCATTTCCCAAACGTTGCATAAATACCGAGCTGCAGCCCAGTCACCAGTTGCAGCTCAGCTGCAAACGCAGAAAAGGGAGATAATACAAACGAAAATTAGATAACGCTTCAAAATAGTTGTTATCTTCGAGTGCAATCATGGACGTCAGCAGAAGTTTTTCCAGAAGGGGGACGTCGACATTTTGTTTATCCTTTTCAGCTTGTTGACGATGCAGTGCAAACGGACGTTCACAAAACGCTCTGGCCCCTTCTACACCACAAATAAAAGATCCCTTGTTACGGCAGCAGTCACAAAAATGCGTTCGTTGGCAGCAATAGCAAGGCATGGGAGGGGAAAGGCTTTTTCTAGAAAGGGGGTCAACCATAGCTGCATCAGCCGATCTCCATACCCCAGTTTGGGTGAACGCTGTCACGTGGGTTCAAAATTCAGTCCCGCCGCCACGGAGGGGCTTTTGTGGGCTTAGCCCCGCGAACAAACCTTAAAGCCCCCAAATTGTAGTATGAAACACTAGAAATCAGTGATATTTTTATCGATCCGTATTCTATTCTCTAATTTATTTACAGAGCAGTACCTGCCGCTGTTTTCTAGAATAACATCGATGCGTTTGTGAGGTGATACATGTATTTGATTCTTGAGCGTAAAGCGTCATCATATTTATTGCTTGAATTGTTGAACGTGAAGTTAGCCTACATGCCTAGTTGCATACGTCCAGAAGTCAGACTTCCATTTGGTCAAAACCTATTTTGTGTCGTGATTGTTGTGAAAAAAATGCATTTTGCAAGCCCAAGTAGTCTTGTCATACCGGAGACAGTGCCATACCGGAAAATAAACTGTTATTGCAAAAATTTGATTCAAGTAATCAGATCTAACTTACTGCCCTTAGATTTACTAAAAATTAGTGGTTCTTAGCCCCAATCTCCATGGGGGCAAATGCCCGTTTGGCGCCTCCTTGCGGACGCTCATGAGTGCAATCAAACCGAATCAGAAATGTTAATAATGTAAAGAGATTTTTTCCAAGCAATGACAAACTGAGTAGCACGGGATGACGACAAAAAGGTTTGACGAAATTTCAGTCCACTCCTGTACATGAGTAAGAAAGAAACTCGTTGTCTTCTAATTAACTCTTGTGCATATAGTGTTCTACAAGGCTTTACTATTTGTAGTAGACAGTTCAAAAATATATTGAAATGTTCACGAAAATGTAAACGAGAGAAAAGCCCTCACGCGGCTTTGCTATACGCATTGCAATATATAACAAGTCTGAATTGCCATTAATACAGCCAGGTCCAGACTAACAATCAAATGAAATAAATATATTTAAAAATATCTTCGGAGGTTAAGAAACGTCTTAGCTATGATCATGCCAAGGCATTAGTGAAATCTATGGCGCACTAAATAAATTGAAAGAAAGATGCGGCCCAATGTTTCTCAGCGCCTTAAAGCAAACATTTAGACCAAGTCGATTTCACAAAAATAAAGCAGGCCTATATACACATTCAACTCGTTTCAAGTGATTAAAATTAAAAATAAACCGTTGGTAATAGAATAAAGGTCGTGACTTTTAAGAATAAATTCTGTGAAGCTGTACAAAACTACAGATCTCCTAAGAGAATTCCGACCAAAGATTTGCAAACAAAGGTGTGAAGTGTTAGTGCAGCTTAATCCAAACCCGCGAATTTGCGTTCAATATCAGCGGATGAACTTTAAAATTTGGTCAGAAAAATTTGAAAAGGTGCTTCGCGTTTCGTTTTGATTGATTGTTTCTCTATTGACTCTTCAACTATTTGCATCAGCATATTAAGAAAGACCTAAGCTGTCTTTGAAATAAGCAGAGGTATCTAGTTGGGTTCATTGTGGTTTTGAAACAACCGAAAAACAAGAACCTCAATTAACTGCCTTATAGTGTGTCGTAAGTCCGGACTTACAAGGCACTTAAAGAAGATTTTTCATTATCAAAAGGACCTACATTAAACTCTTCATGGAGGCTAACGCGGTTATTTAAAAAATGTGCATGCCTGAAATGTGTTTAACTGCTCAACCTTTTTTTAGTCTATTTCACGTTGAACATCCTTAGTTGTTATCGTAGTTTTAATCACCTTGCTTTTGCGAACTTTCGGCTTAGCCCAGTGGTGATGAAACAGGTAGTGTAATGTAAAAACTACCCTGCTATCTCAGTCATTAGATATCCCGTCGCTGGACATTTATATGACGTTGGTTTGAAGACATCGCATATCAAACAAAGGTACTGGCAATCGCTAACTCAAAACATCACATGACTAATCCATTAAAATCATTAATGAGGTTTTGCTAGAGCGAACATGGAAGGAAATTGATTACCGTTTTGATGTCCTTCGTCCAAAGAATAGTACCCATGTAGAAGTATATAAATTGAGGAGAAACAGGTGCCCATGTGTAACAGTATTAAATGAGGCCAAAATGTTGCCTTTGTAGTGGTGTCCCTAATGGCACCATTTCAGAGGTGCATTAAATTAGGAAAAAGCATGTTTACGTGTAGGTTTGTTAAATAAGGCAAACATCGTGCCAACACAGAGGTGTTCTACCTAAATGACGTAGAGAACAATAACCAGTTTGTATTAATTTCTGCATGTTTCCCCATCAATTTTGCGATGTTTTTTTGGGAAGAGTGCTTGTGGGCGCCCTGTGCATTGTGCGAAACTTTGACGTTGAGATGGCAAAGTCATGAAATTAACAACTAAATTATCCAATACCATTAGACGTTTTGAAAACAAAAGAAAAAAAAGAATATTTGCTATAAAAAATAACAATAAACTGCAAATTCAGTCTAATATACGATTCATTTAGCCAATATGAAGACCGTACAGACCAGAGACATTAGACGTAAGACATAAAGCAACGCACAAGCAACAGAATTGAGATTTGCAGATTTGAAGCAAATATAAATAACATACATTTTATACAGAAAAACCATTCACTATAAATCTCTCTGTCCACAAAAACGACCGGACAAGCCGTTTCCTCCATGAATTGGAGCGCAACAATCTCACGAACAATTTTAGATGTTTTTCCAACACAGCACAAGTTTTGTTGGTTTCCTATATACGTAAAACAAGCTTTGAATAAAGTGAAATGGACAATACTAAATTTTTTTCAAAACCAAACAAAGGCAATGAATTAACGATTGAATAACAAGAAGCAAGTATCATCTTTGCTGTACATACATACTTTGTGCAATAATCCATAACACTGATAATTGCGAAAATCAAAATTACACAAGCAATGTGACAGTCACACAATACCTATGAGAAAGAAGATTGCTGATAAAAGACATAGTTTCACAAGAAGCGCGTTATTACTAGATGTTCCTGTGAACATTGAACTTATGGCAGCTTTGCTTCTTGGTGCTGGTGTTATTGCTGCTGTTATTGCTATTGCTGAACTTCCCACGTCAGTGTTTTCTTAAAAATAAGGTAAATTATTCAAAACTTTCACCAAGATTACCAAAATGAAAAACACAAGCTAGTAACAATGCAAAACCCATAATTGCGTATGCAGTAAATTTCTAGCAAGTTGAAGTTTTGAATAATTTTACGTAAAGAAAATGAACCATTCTTGAAGTTAGATCATACAAACAGCTAAAGAGTGAAATAAAGACGGACATCTGTGAAGCGTACAAAAAACATCTTACCGTTGATCCAAGTTGCGAATGATGATACTCTTGTATAAATTCCTGGATTAGACGGCTCTGCACAATTTCTTCCAAACGAGGTGATTCCAATCTGGTACCAAGTGTTTTCATTCACAAGTATGGCCAGAGGCCCCCCGGAGTCTCCCTGGAAATGATAAATGCTGTTGTTCGCCAATTTGCAGTTCTTTCGATATCAACGCGCAGAGCCTGTCGGAATTCACCAATAATTTTAAATGATTCCGTGACTTAAGCTCGAAGAAAAGTGACGGGAAACGCTGTAACTTCAGGTTGTTATTGCGAAAAAGAGAGCTATAGTATTCAGAGCAGAAGCCACCACCGAGTGAAACATACCAGGCATGTGTCTACTCCTCCGGTGGCCAAATCTCCAGCGCACATCTGTGATCCCAGGATAGTAAAGGTAGGATATTGAGCTGCGCAATCACTGTTGCTGATAATTGGTATTCGAACTTGGTTCAACCTCGAGGGATAAGCGCCGTCAAACTCTGTCATTTCATTCAAAATAGAGATCTAATTACCCATTAGCCTCTTGCGAGGGTTTCTTTAGCAAAGTCCTTGTACTGTTGCGATGGGAAATCCCAGCGGCATGTGCGCAAAGCTTCGCACCGTGGCAGCAAACAACAATAGCGATCATGCTCGCAATCTCTCTTACTATTGCTTGCTCGTGCTACATATATAATGGTGTTATTCTTCACGCACATCCCGTTCGTGGTGAATCAGACAATCAACGCAACGCCACCGGAGAGGTTGCAACAGTACAAACGTGTGCCTTGTGGAATGCACGATTTGTGTTGTGCAATGACAGCTACAGATATTTAAAAGGTTTTCACTCTAACAGAATCAGGAACAACTGCTGTACATTAAGAGAAGATCAGCAAGCCATATTTGTGGATTTAACTGTTGGCATAGGGTTGTGGTGTAAACTCAGGTTGAATCATCGTACCTCTATATTCTTCACCCTACACAGCAAATAACATGTGCCCAGGTTACGAACGCCTAATATTTACGGCAACCAGACCGTCTTTCAAATTGCATTTTCGTTGAAATTATCCCGCAGCCATATCACCAATCTCCCGATCTTAGACCATTCTTGAGATTTGCATTGCTTGTAACTTGCTTCTATATAGTGCAAGAGTTTCAAAGTGCATTGCGCGTTTACATGCACTGCATAAAAGTAGAAGATAAAATACCTAACATGTGATTTCCGATTTCTTTTCTATGATGACAGCGGTGCCCATGCTCAACAATAGTCAACGCATGTTGTTCGACGCCAAATTAAAAAAAATTGAAACTTAAAGAATGAACAAAACCTTACCGAGCATTCCCCATCCCGTAGCAATTACGGTCGTTCCGGCATCAACGGTGAAATCTGGTGGTGCAATACATATGGAACGTACTGCGTCGTTGAATGTCAAAGACGACGAAAGTTCCAGAAGAGCGATATCAAAACCATTTGATACGCTTAAAAAGAAAAGTATTTACTTAACATTTCATGTATAGTACAGCAACTGCAAAATTTTTCACTGAAGTTTATTTTGGACCGGAAAAGGCTAGCCGAAAACGCTTGAGAATTAATCGAAAGAATAATTACACCCATTAGGCCACAAACATTTTAAGCGCCTATTTCAACTGATACTGGGCAAGTTGCATTGTTGTGCTAATTTCAGATGTTTAATTTAATCTGTCCGCACTTATTAAAATGGCAAAGACATGCACGCAGTCAAAATGTGAGAAAAAAAACAACGCTGGAGTAAGTAAAATGGTTCGTTAGCAGATCAGTCCATTCGCATCACAAAATAAAAGTCCGGATTGCTTAAAGCAAGCCACTGAAAATTCAATCAAAAAAGCGTTAGTCAATTTGGAAAATTAGAATATAATTGTTCATATCTCAATTTTGTGCATAAATTTTATCAGAAGTCAAATCCAATCAGGAAAGACATGAACAAAATCATGTCAAATGATTGATTCGCGTTAGTCCATCGTAGATAGAAAAAAGAGTACAGTTTGTAAGTAACATTTTATTTTACACAGTAATTGACCAGAGAAATAGGAAAACAACTAAATAATCCTCGAGATAGAGCAACCGCATTTCGTCAATTATTTGATTTCGCCGCATTGGCCCAGAGCCTCGAAAAAAGTTGTTCTGCTTCGATCAGTCTTTGGAAATGTCAGACACAGCTGCACCTTAAGATCTATTTCGGCTGAGACATCTCTCAATGAATTTATGTGCATAATTCGCAGATAAGTCTGGTAAATCCCAAAATACCGAAAGTATTCCTACTAAATTTTAAAATCAACAAAAACTTTGTAAGCATCAATATCATCAGAAAGAAAAGGTTTTTGGCAGTGATGGAGTCTCGAGACTTGGTCTCGGTCTCGCGATTCGTCCCGAGACTCATTTTTGCGAGTTTCGGTCTCGAAGGCTACAAATCTCGAGACTTTGAATATCGCAAGGAAATTTTTTAGGAAAATTTCTACAATTCAACATTTTTTTGTTTGTGGTATTTGCGGGTAACAAAAAACAAAAAAGGTCAGAAAAATGCCAGAAATTTGAAAAAAATTAAACTTACAAGTGATGACGACATTTTTTATTTTGGCGAAATCCATAATTTCTGAATTCTCGCTCTCGGAATGTTTGATGAAGTCTCGTTCTCGGTCTCGAAGTTTTAACCATGGTCTCGTTCTCGAAGGTTACGGTCTCGACTACATCACTAGTTTTTGACGCAACGACATCCGTGTATGGAAGCGAAGCACATCTGTTTTTTATTTTATTTCAAGTTATTATTTCTTTTTATTTCAAGTTTTTCTTTATTTCAAGTTATTTCCCTGCTTTTTCATTTTCAAGTTTTTATTTTTTATTTCAAGTTTTTTTTTTATTTCAAGTTATTTCCCTGTTTTTTTATTTTCAAGTTTTTATTTTTTATTTCAAGTTTTTTTTTATTTCAAGTTATCTCCCTGTTCGCTTTTTTCAGGAAGTTTTACAGTGCACACAAAGCCTGCGTGTTACAACAGTAAACATGAGGAAACATGAGCATATATATGTTATCCAATAAACTTAATGAAGTATGATATGATTACATTTTTAAAAATAATTTCGGTAAAACCATTCAAAACATTTTATCTCCTATTTTTATGCTAAATTTGATGTTTTTATGAAATCTGTTACGGGTAAGGTTTTTGGAAATAGAACATCAGCGCAAGTCGCACTGAGTCAGTTTCCCTTTGTACGCTTTGTTAGTTTCTCTACCTTGCCCTTGGTTATGCGAAAATGACCCCTTGATAACAGTTTCCCATCTGAAAAACACAATCGTTATATGATCACACCATACCTTATGTAGGAAGGATGAATCAAAACGTTTCGAACGGTAATTGACTGCTGGGCGCCTCCGTCACGAACGTGCTTTCCTGCATCAACTCGAATTGAAGAATTGCTGTCGAAAACAGGCAGGCTTACCATTACCATCTGGATAATACTTGAATTCATCTACTTAGCTAAGTGTTTCGCATGGTTTTCATACAGACCTGGACTAATGTTTCTGGAATTGAGGAAAAGCATCATACACAATAATTCAAAAGCTTCTGGCTGGTTGGCAAGCCTTCGAAGAATCAGCCGCGTGGGCTCTGCTTTCATCAATTTGCGATGATGCAAACTTGCAGATATCTGCACTCAAGTAACTACAACCCACATGTGTGTTAAAGTATGGAATCTATATGCCAATTCTAATAGAAAGTTGATTTCAAATAACGCCACACATCGTCAGTCTTGAAATCTTCACAATGATGAAAAACAACTCAAAATTGAAGTATTCAAGAAAAATCACTCAATGACCCTTTCCTAGGGAAAGTCAAATCAAATCGTATTTCCTGCGATATCTGAAGATCTATCCGATACCCACTATGATCTTCATAAATCTCTGCCCGAATCGGAAACTTAGGAAAGTACTTCTTCAGTTTTATCAGGATCTACCATGTAACGATGTCAGAGTTTTGCAACCAATGATTTCTTCAAACAGTAGAAATGCTGACGTCGGGCTATACCTTGAAATACCACTCAAGCAATGAGCTGCAGTCAAAATCCAGTTTGTCGATATAATGGTTCCGCCACAGAAGGGCGTAGTCGCTAGCCCTTGTGCAATTGCCACTTGCCACGGCCAAGAACCTTCGATAGCTTCATTTCCTCCAACAATGCGGGGATCCTTTAGAAAATGTTTTAAAGACGCAGTAAAAGCAACTGAAAATAAATTTTCAGTTTCGCTATTGCCCTAGCTGGTAGGGTACATTACGTTTGAATGGACCATACTCTTGTCACATATTTTTCAACTTTGTATTTCTGAATGGGATTTCTACACGAATGTTTTCGAGTGACCTAATGTCATCCTATTGCTTTGTCTGGTTGTGCCTTTAGTTTGTACATCTTCAGTTTTTAAAAATAAAAGCATAAAACAAGCCTCTTGTTGGTTATTGTAAATACGTAGCATGCGCTTACATGGTGATTTGCTTAAACACATTTGAGACGGGTTTGCTTCAGATTTGCAAATGCTTCCAATTTAAGGAAGTAGTGTAGACGAGTTTTCTACAAGTTCTAAAAGATGGGTTCTATTTTATCGATGTCGTAAAGTTACTTGAAATAAAATCTCTTGATTCGTCAACAAGCGCAAGGAGAAAACATCTTTCAACTCACCCAAGTAAACTGCGGCGCGACAAACACTTTCCCGCATTCGCTTGAAGCGGATGTTTGGGCTGAAATAAAAATATTGTTTTCTTGTTAAGCCTGTCGCAAAACGTTTTCGAAGTTTTGAAACTTTAAACTTGCTGTCGGCTGGCGTGCACTCGGATTGTCATCAGCGACCTCAAGTGTCACAACTGCGCAGTACCTTAATGGTTTACTAAGCATAGATTTTGAGCCTGCCACTACTACGGTACAATATTGCACTTTGTGCGGAGAACCATTCCTGCACTGTGACTCCCCAGTCGCTGTTGGTTTTTATGATTGGGACGCATTACATGCGAATTGTTGCAAACAACGCGAAATCGGATAGACCAAAACAAAATTAACACTTTTAGGAACCGAACACAATCCTGTAAAAATTAAAACATCAAGCAAATGATTTAACCGAAAATATTTATATACTTGCACACGGATAATTTCTTGAATTTTAAAAACCATGAACTTGAGGATTATCTTTTAATGTGATGGCAGCAGTCCAAGATCAACATAGCCTTTTCCATCATCACCTTTTCAATACATGAAATATCATGCTATATTTGTTCTATACCAGAGGTTTTGTACGAACTGACATATATTTCCTAGTACCAATTACAGTTATTTGCTCACAAATTTTGCCAGACGTTTCATTCTACGCAAGATTTAGTCAGTAACGTTCTGACTATCATTCACATTGTAATTCGCTATGGCGTTGCGTCATACATTGACAGATAATGGAAGGAGAGCTAAATGCAGTGTTTCATAAAGGCTGTGCATTAGCGTTCGTGGGTGCAAAACTTGTTTTTGTTGTTCTGCATGCTGCAATTGAATGACGAAATTCCCGCACAAAATTTTTAACAAGTGTTGCTCCCGGACAACTTGAAACTATTTTAAAAATATACGAAATTCATTACCCCATGGCTTTGTTCTAACCGAAAATTTTCCAAAAAAAAAACAAAAAAAAATATTTATGTTGATGCATTTTCAAGGGAACTACTTTCTTACAAAGTATGGTTTCCATACAGGTTCCCAGTTACGAAATTAAATGATCCATCACCAAGTGTACAAATCACTTTGATAGTGAACTGTTCACTAAAGATCTTGTCGTATAACTTCTAACCTTTCAAAGAAATGGAGAATTGGTAATGCCAAACACTTTACAAAGCAAATAAGATATTTGACAAAATAGATTTTAGCTGTTGTGAAATGCAAACCAGGATTTGAATAAATTCTAAGAGAATATTGAACATCTAGCCAAGATCTAAAAACACCAAAGACAAAATCATTGATATTTGATTACATCACATTTGGTTCTTTCATTGATTGGAGAGCTAGCCTTAAACATTGCACTTCATTTAATGAAACGTTTCTAACTATGATATGACCTGAGCTTTTACGTTCAATGTGATGATATCTACTGTAAATCATTATTTTTTGTGTTTCCCTTTTCCATATAATCGTCGTTTAAATTTCAGTAAAGCAATGCCTTTAGTTAGAAAAGCTAACAACAGCAAAATTGTTTTGGTACGTATTTCCAATTTGCTGAAATTTACGCAACTGCGATTTCAACAAAATACCGCTTTTATGTGAATGTTTGTTCTAATGCAAAAAATCTTTTTGTGGCTCCTCTTTTCGCCTCAATAAAGACAAAAGTGTGTGAAGTATTAGTTAGAGTATAAGGACATAATTTTTTTACCCAGTGTGCCTGTGTTACATCGGAGAACTGCGTTGTGATAACATCTTTCTTATAAAAACTACATCTCATTTCATGCGAATATGAAACTAAAATCAACAATATAGATAAATATCTGGAGCTTGCATTGAGGCCACTTTTCAGAAAAAGCGTACCTAATAAAACGTAAAGTATGAAGCTTTGAGCAACATCTGCAATTGCATTTCCGGTTTCCCTGAACATGCAATGCCGATACCTGTTTATCTGTTAAGCGTTGTTACTGTTCAGGTACACGCAATTTGTTAGATTGCCCTGGCCCTCATGGGAAGTGTTCAGACAGCAGCTGCTCTATGCAGAACGTTATAAGATGAGTAGTTAGCTGTCATTTTGCCCGATGGATTCGTGATCTGTTCAGCATAGAAATGTCATACACTACGCTGAAATCTTCTGTTTTGGAACAGAACCGCTTTATTGCATAGGTTGCTGGGCACTGTCGCCACAACGCACAAGATTGTTCATCAGCGCTAGGACTTTATGCTTTTTTACACAAAAACGCTTACTACACTCGATTTCGTCGCTGTCGTCGGTGCAATTTCTTATTCCGTCACAATGTTCACTTGAAGGAATGCAGGTTCCATTCCAACAGGTGAATTCGTTGCTGGAACACCGGTCTGCATTAAAGTGTTGATTGCTCATTAAACAAGGCAGCACTCTCATAACCAGCTAAATTGATCGTCACCTTCCGTTGTCCATTGTATTTCGAAACCTGGTCTGCTGATTAACGAATCGCTGTGAAACGTAATTCTCACCGATGATGACGACGAGACGAAATCGCCAGGCTTCTGTGTTCCGCAGAATCGCTTGGATGTGTACTGATACAAACGTTAAGGAAATTATTAGACGCTGTGCTGTAGAAATGGTCTCAATATGCAATCTTGCAATCAGACCTTGAATTTCTGAGTCCATTGAAATGGCCCTTAATTGATTGAGGTTTATCGCGTAGTCTTTCAATGTACTATCTATCTCGTTTCACGTATGAAAAAACGTGTTGATTACTTGCTAGTAAGAATACTACAACTGGTAAAACAGCATTGCTTTCTAGAAATCAAAGCAATGATTACCTAAATTGCCTTTGGCGCATGATCTCAAACAATTGGTTTTTATGTTGCTGCATACTTCACGTTTCTATTATGAAAAAGGCGCAAACTAAACGATGCAACAAGCTGTTTTGAACGAGGTTTTATACAACAGTGTAAGCTATTCAAAGACGTTTTCAATTTTTATGAATGTATTAAACATCCTCATCAAGTTGTTTTCAGCATATTACAGATAATGGTTTGCAGATCGAAGGGCGCGACCTGAGCTCGTTGTGGCAGTTCAGAGTAATAGCTGCGCATATTTCAAAGTTTTGGTTATAATTACATTTCATAAAATTTTTGCTTTAGTTTTTTATTTGAAAAACTTTTCATTTACATCTTGCTTAAATTTTTAAAAAAGCCTTCGCCACTTTATGATATTAGAGCATCAGCAAACTGAACTGAAATGTTCCTATTTTGCAACATTTGACATTTTAACTCATACACTAAAATAGCCCTTACGAATTCATTTCCATTATAAATCTCAATGTAATCCCAATTGCAACTGGTGTGAGCTTCTAGGTCCATACTTACGAAGGTGACAGCAATAACCTGTAGAACAAAAATCATTAAACTAATGTTAATCAAGTGAAGCATGAAGTTATCACTGTAATAATATACGCCACGTTAAATGTGAAGCAGCCACCAGGAAAATCGTTTAAGTGCAAAATATATTCATTCACATGAAATGGACGAAACTGATATTACTGTGGTATATTTTCAATTATGGAAGACACTAGGCAGTTTAAGACAAGTAGTACCTTGTTGGCGTTTGTAGAAATAGTAAAACTGCATTGGAGGTTGTTATCGTACGGATTAGGATAGTTAGGCGTTGTAACTGTCCCACTGTCATCTGTTACAGTACTGGTGTTACAAACTGTAATACAAACAATCATCAAATCGCGTGCTGGTAGAGTTTTCCATTCGTTTCTATTTGAATAATTTCCACCATGTCTGTTTATTTGGAATGAAACTTTGAAATCTTCAAAACTGCTAAGGGAGTGGTTCCGCAGCAGCTTTTGCCCTTTTTGATTCGTTCTCAATCCAAATCGCCTTCAAATAGGTCAAATTACACAGAAATTTGAAATAAACAAGCACTTGGAATTAGACAAACCTGAGCAATTATCAACCAGAGATGCAAAGCATATGGGACCATGTATTCACCAATAAGCTGGTTTTGGGAAGATTAGTTTAATACAAAGCGAACTGCACAGCAAAAATTTTAACTCTTTCGTCATGCTTGTTTCTGAAACTTTGAAAGAAGTTAAGCTTTTGTTTTATTTCCATGGACCAGAATCAAAATTTTGTGGGGAGCCTGGACAACATTGAAATGATATGAATTTATTAAACTTTTTCTCTATAGAATTCAAAATGTTGGAAGCTATTACTGATATGTGATACTTGGAAACTGAAACTGTTGATTCATGTGTTATCAATTCAATAATCATTTTCGAAAATCAACAATTTCTTGAATATTTACC
>Ga0210059_1008962_pt1 | contig 15688 bp, 9 predicted proteins | sample Ectturendosymbi2_FD_188042 | JGI IMG/M metagenome (GOLD analysis project Ga0210059, IMG submission 188042) | Ecteinascidia turbinata endosymbiont from Florida, USA - Sample 2 (SPAdes) (version 2) | ecosystem: Host-associated > Tunicates > Ascidians > Unclassified | place: Key West, Florida... | reverse complement strand
CACTAAAAATGCGCTCCACATTTGGAAGCACGTATGTGCGTGAGAGTACATTTTCTACCATGAAGCAAGTCAAATCTAAAAACAAAAATCGAATGGCAGACGAAAAACCGGACCATAGTCTCCGACTTGCTGCCACTAACATATTGGTATTGTCGAAAGAACGATAGTGTCAGAGAAGCCTCAAGCACAGGTATCGCAATGATAGAGATTATTTCAACGTTCTTGATCAAGTTCGCGTTATGCCCCGGTTGGTTTGTGCCCATATGTTGCATTCTACAAACGTGATTGATCAAAGCTGAAACTATGTTCTGTTCTTTGCATTCGCTTCTGCTGTTTTGCCCAGGGCTAGTGAACGTGTTCATTTAGGGTGTTTGACAATATGCGGTTGGATGGTGGCAGAAGGGATGACCATTGACTGGAGTGTCTTTTCGCCACCTCCTGGCCCTACTGTGTCTCTATTGAGAATTTCAGAATTTCACGAGAGTTAAGGAAAAAATAAAACTGTTTTTGTTGTAATAAATTGTTTTTAATTGCTATTGTGTAATAATTTCAGTGACACACTCACTTAACTTACCTATATTCCTCTTTCAGTTTTAAATCTTATGAATGTGTTGTTTCATATATCATTTAGTTGGAAGTGGCCCGCGAGTTGTTACATTTTTGTAAAATGGCCAGTAGGTCACAAGTAGTTGGACCAGGCTGATGTTAGATGATAAACACAGACAACACTAGAGAGATGCCAAACACTCGAAAAATGCACCAGCTGTAACTGCATTCACTCATCATCAAATAGCTGCAAAAAACCGGCAGTGAGAAGAAAAATGAAGACGTTTCAGCATCAGGTTTTGAAGTAAATGGCTAACATCATTTGATGGGGATACTCATTGCTCACAAAAGTATGCAAATTGTTTTGATCAAGGTTTCAAATGTGTTGTCAAGACATTTTTAGCTTGAGACTGGCAACCGCTTATTTTCACCTAATTTTTAATGCAAGATCTGGCGGCTAGTACTTTACTAGTTTTATAAAACCAATCTGATTACGTATTTGGATTGCGCATATCCTCGGCATGGTGGGGATGAAAGAGGAATTGCAAGAAAAAGCAAAAATCATGAGGAGCCACACGGCACACACAAGGTTTACATTCTTACGCTACGCACAGGCAATGCAAGAGAAAAACAGACACAAAGACAACGCACCAGGAAATACTGCAATTGGTCACCGTCATACAAGTGCGTTGGATAATGGAGGAAAAATGAAAATTGTAAAAAGCATCTGACCTTTGAAGTGACCGAATAAAAAATTTTGGTGAAGATTTGCATCAGCGAACACAGCCATACAGATCGTTTCTAAACACGACATCAGAGACCCTGACATAATGGTTAACCTGGTGTGGGCGAACACTTATATTTCTGGGCATGCAATGCATAACTCGGTAGGCATCGTTGCAGGCAATTCGTGAGCGCTTTATACCAGTCTGTGTATATTTGCTCCACAATTGGCAAGCATACATTAGGCACGGAATAGACTGTTTTTACGGCAGTTGAGCACTGAGCGTATGTGCCTGTTAGTTTATTTGCTGCACAGTACAGCGATGTCACTTGTCCCTGGATGTCATCGTCATCCTTTAGTGGAGGGTTTTATGGGATTTTCTCAAACGTTTTCTCAAGTTTAAAGATCACCGAGATTTGTCAAATAAAAACTATTTTGGAAAAACACTAGCATAGTGGTTACAACTTTTTCCTAAGTTTCCATTGCCTTCTACTTTTTATTGACACCTGGCCTACCGTTGGTTCATGATTGTGGGTGACGTTTTCCTGACTAAGATTTGAACAACATTGCTTTCATCTTCAAGACGTTGTTCAGCAGCAGTTGTACCTATATAATTACGTTCTTCAAATGCGCGCACAAATTACGCAACTGTTTGCGATGCCGTGCAATTTGCAAACTACTCGCGCGTGTGCGCTGGTCTGCACAAACAAACCAGAAGTACTCTACCACTGCATTTTGTGATGCAGCAATGCAACTTTCGATTTATGCATCTCGATTTTGAAGGTAGTATGATTTCATATTGTCTTTTTCACAGCTACCTGATTACTGGTCACTCAGTTGACGACATTCGTTACGCCACCAACCCTCTATCCACGTCGAGCAATTCTATTCGAAGAGACTTCGACATCGGCGATTCTCGAGACGACTTCACGGGCCGTGACAGCGTTTCGTCGCGGCCAGATAACGACATATCGCCGACCTGGTTCGGCCTCCACATACACGTTGAAGAGCGAAATTTTCTTTTACGCATTGAATACAGAAGCTTGGCTTGGAACAGTGGTCAGAAGGTTGTCGTGAATTTAAACGAGAACCCATTTGCTTTCGGCGATTGGATCAAGTAAGTGTGGTGTTTGCGGCATGATCCTTGTTATGCTAAATCAGAGCAGTTGAAAGCAAACTGTATCCATAATGTTTGCCTACAGAGAACTTGAATTGTAAAGTTGAAAAGAAATATGGCATGATTCGACTTGTTCTCGAATACGTCGGCAGATGTGGAAACCTTTAGGTTTTCTCAAATGATTTAATTTGATCTTAGCGGGCTAGCCGCCTCACTTCCCGCTTCGTATGTTTTTATTTTAAATAGTTGCGAAAGCTGTTACCAACGTATACGTTTCATCAGTAAGTTCAGGACTCTGTATTACTAGAAAGAGGTCGTGTTGGAATAGAGGAAAACGTTGTATTTTTCAACCCAAACGAGTTTTCCTTCAGGATTTTACTTCTTGCGCCAACGTTTGACGAAGTATGGTTTATGCTGATGCCGCATGCAAACTCTCCTTGTACAAGGCACCATCACTTCATAAAAGGCAATGTTGTATTTCATGAAAAGTTGAATTAGACATACACGAATTGAGGTTGATGGTTGTACCTGAACGTTAGGTTATAGACGCAAAGCAAAGCACCTTCGACAACAATGGAAACGTGACGTGTATGCAAAATGTGGTATGCTTGCATTGATTACGTTTTTTGAAAACATTCTTTAAACAATTAAGCGTCCAATGCGTTCTGATAAATTGTCAAAATAACCCTAAAACATTTTAACACACGCTTCCGCTGCTCACAAACCGATTGAGGAAGTCTGAAGAACGGTACAAACGCCCACCAACGCTGTTGATTGATCACTCGGGGCTGCTAACCAACAACCTCCGAAAGTCAAAGCTACCATGAACTTGGATGATGGGGCAATACAGTAGGATATCCGTCACTTCGTATCTCATATGGAATCGCAAAGAATGTCGAACAAACGCCATCCCGTGCAAAGCTTATAAAATTTCAAAAAATACCATAACGCGTTCACTTCTTCAAGCAAACTCTTAAATGATTCAGAGTAAAGTGCTCGTATTCCAAACCTTGATTTAAGAACATATCAGGAATATGCAGTTTTCCAACTTTATTTGTCGCGTATGTCGTTGAAAGCACCAGCTTTTTTGATAACGTTGTTTTGACAACAGTTTCAGGAGATTGTTTTTTAAATTTTGGCGTTCTTCCGCGTGTTTACAAGTACGTTCAATAACGCGGGAGGTCTTGGCATGAGGTTAGCTGTTTTCGGGACGGATCACAACGACTTCTAGCTCAAGGCGCGTGTCAATTAACCTAAGCTTGGTTGGCTGAGAATGAGTGCGCTGAAAAGCCATCGTTCTCTGGCAGATAGTGTTGGTCTTCGCAGACAGACCCTTTATCATAATCTTGTCCATTGCGCCTTGCCACCATAAAATCTGCGCAACGTCACCAGCAATGTCAGTGCCTCTCTCTCCCTCTCATTTATCACCATTCTTCGAACGCGTCAAGCCCCCAATGGCTGCCTATGAACCACCTGGAAAACGGAATCGTTGCTGCTTCCAACTCATTTGTCTAACAGGCCACCAGGTTAAGGGTGTTTCTTGCACTTCAATCGCGAAGTTCATTTTTAACTCAACCTTTTTTATTTGGTGTAGATTGTCTGTGCGGATAGATTTCGAGACGAACTCAGCAGAGTATTGGCTGAACTGCAATCACGTTCACGTGAAGCCAGCAGAGCGTGACCGTCCCATCACGAACACGTATTTCAACTTTTTTCGTCTCGTTCAGCACAAAAGGCAATCTGTACGACCAGTGCAGGTAACATTCGTCGCAATATTATTGTTAATCTTTAATTTGTGAAGACCTTCTCGAACAACTTGGACGTTACTGCTACGGCCTGAAAATGTTCAACAGCGGTGCTGAGTTTCTTTGACTGATGTACAGTACTTTTCGAAGCAGTTTCTTGCTTAAAAGACCTCTGGAGATTTGAGTTTGTTGCGAAATTAACCAAGATTACATGAGCTGTGAGCTGGATTCTTGCAACCTAAGATTTGCGAAATAGTTCGCTACAAACCGTGTTTATGAACAGCTCTTAATATGTAATATATTCACACGTGCTTGATTGCTGTTTGACGAATATTCACTGTACCAACCGGGCTTGCAATCATATTACCTTTCAAGGCAAGGTACCTTAAAATGGCAATAAAAGCAAAATATTGTGAGGATGCGGCCACACCAGCGAAACCCTCTGACAATTAATACCTTGAATGCAGTGAGAATTTAATTGTGGTGGGTGTTCCCTTGCCAGAACAAATCTCAAGTCTTCTTTTACAATTTTGGAGTAACACCTTTGTTTAAATCAAGAATGCTCATCTTCACTGAAATCAACAGCGTTAAAACTCACTTAAAGCAAGGGCGTTAAAGTTTTTCTCAAGTTACTGACATATGCAAATCGTTGGCACTGGCGCGGCAGTTGCCAAGCAAGCCCAACCGGTGGCCAGTGATCAATTGCTTCTACTGCGCATGTAGTCAAACAATCGCCGGAGCGCGCGATTCTTGGAGGGTTGGACGACTGCACTTCAAAGGTGGTCAGTTCAGTTAACTCTCTTGCCCGTAAAATGCTTCTTCATTTTATTTCCTTGCCTGACTCGGCTTCGACAAGCGAAAGTCGCTTGCATTCCAGATAACTTTGAGGATACAGGCGAAGCAAAGCTGTTTGCCTGTTGTGGTTTTTCAGTAGTGAGCGTTAAAGGTCACGTGATTGACTTTCAACGCTTTTACGTCGAAATTTGACTATCCATCAGTTCATTCGCGAGTAGGATACAGTGCGCTTTGGTACGATCGCCAAACTAGCTCTTATCTGCAAATAAACTTGGCATTTGGTACTATTTCACGTTTTTTGATAAATCTTTGGGATAAAGCTGTTGCTCAAAGATTATTGTCGCGTATCGCCTTGAGCCGAGTGAATCAGTCTCCCGCCTCCTCACTGAAAAGGAGTGGCAATCCAACAAACTGGTGCTTTGACCTGAAAACATGCAGCTCATCAACAAAGAGTGATACGTACGGCTCATCAACTCAAGGTTGCAGCCAGTCGCTGCTGTTTTGGAGAAAAACTTTTTTTTGTTTTGTCACTGAGCTGAACTTGAGCTGTTGATCGTTGCTACATTACGAACATGTCCCAAAATCATTCTTTTGATGAACTCGTGTGGTGATGAATTTATTGTGTTTTCTTTTCGGTTGTCATTCGTCAGATGATACCTTCAGGTTTGCAACTGCGACGTTGTCATGTGCGAGCACTTCTTCAACAATTGCAACTCCTACTTTTGGCCCCAAAAACCGAATCTTACACCGCTGCATCAACCACTGATCAACCTGGCGCAACTGAGCCTGACAAAATGGCATCAGGCACAATTGCCTTCAACAGCCTAGTAGTTACAGGCGTTCTGCCTTGAATCTTTGGCCAAACAGAGGGATGTTATTTTTTTTGCTGGAATGGTTAGAAAGTTTCCGGGCTCGTCAGGTGCAGAATCATAGTTGCATTTTGTCTACTTCGGGTAGGCTCAGTTGTTTTTTATTCAACTGTGCCAGGATCAGTTAGACCACCCTTCGCTTTCCGTTCTTTTGACGCCGTTTGCGACGTTGCGCTACTCTTCTTCCCATTTCCTATACGACCCGATAATCCTTTAATAAAAGCATTCATACTGGACTCCTGTGAAAGGTGAAGAGATGTAGAAATTTCCACACAACCTTAAAATACTTCCAAAAGCTTTATCAGGTTCGGGTGGCAACTCAACGGTTTGCTAAACCACAGGAGTAGCACAAGTTACTTCGAAAGAACAGTTTGCCGTCAAAGCGACCGCATCCAACCAACAAGAGCAAAACCAGTCTGCACACCGACTTTGCTTTAAAACTTTCGGTTTCAAGAAGAAATAATTCAAGCCTTCTGCGGTTTGAGGCCACAATGTTGAATGATTTTCAAGCTGTAAGGAATTTAGATTTACACTTTTATCTGGCGTTATTCTTTGTGGGTATGAAAAACTTGGAAATAATGATTTTGTTGTCAGAGCATCAGCATATATTTTTCATCTCAAAACAAATTTTTAGCAGAAGCATCTCGTTTGTTTTTCCATACCATTCTATTGCTTCTCCAAAAATTTAGATCTGTCTAATGATCGCAGTCGTCGTTTCTTTTTCAATCTCTTCGAGATGAATCTTGCTGTTTCGGCGCGAATGCCAAATTTCCAGCTATTCTTTAAAATCCATTAGTTCCTTGTGGCCTCACATTTTTATACCCACTGAGGAATCATGTTGCGGTTCCAAAGCATTGGACAGCGCCTACTCTAGCACTAAGTGTCAGGGAATTCTTAAGGATGTATAGCGATTTAGGATTCGAAGGATGAAGTGATTTAGGATTTGTTACTACAACCATTTATGCAGATATTTTTGCAAAATATATTAATTTTCTATTTCCTGAAAACTCCTAATCTATTTTTTGTTCATTGATGGACACGTTCTTGATAGATTCGTGTCAATAGCGAACTCAGGTTTTTGTTTTCGGTGATACATTGTTTTGCATGCTCATGTATAGCCCAATGTTTCTTCCGTTGCTTTTTTTCACATTTTCGTTTCCTGTAAGTAAACAGCTCATGCGTCGTTATTCGCTGAGGGACTTTTGAAAAGGCATCGTTGCCCACGGGGTAGCTTAATCAAATAAAAAACATTATCTGTGATTTTCTTTTTAACACGAAGTAAAAAACAACTTCGTCAAACAGTGTCTAGACATTATAGAGCCCAATGATCGAAGTGGCTGCAACTTCTTGCTAATCTATATCACTGACTATTGGGTGTTGGTAAATCGTCTCGTTAGGTCACAAGCCACAACAGCTCGTACATTTAAGAAATTTCGTACTTTGAGTCCTGTTTGTTGAAAATGTTGGTTATCTCTTTATCAAACGTCAGTTTATGTTCATATAACTTGGAAGCATCAAAAATAATTGTATTTCTAAGAAGTGAAGATGCTGCAGTGATTTCTGTTGCTGAGGTCGTCGAAGATACGCTTCACAATAAATGTTCAGTTTATTGTACATGCAATAGTTACTTTTTCTCTTATATTCTCAAAATCGCTGGACTCACCTCAGAGATGGACGTGAACAAAACTTCATCTACGTGCTTAGGAAGCATTCTGAATTTGTATGTTGAACTGAAAAACGCTTGAGGAAGTTGAAGCGTAGGCTAAACTCCGCACGTTCAAGTTGCCAATGCGCTAGGCTTGAACGACAGCCTCGCAAATGAGTTCCGCCGCCGGAACCTAATCATTCGCAAACCGTGCCCTCCATCCGTGACTCAGCTGCACATTGTTCTTTGTTGCGGTAACTCATATTCAGACCCTGACCGAATCGCATTTTTGTGCAAGTCGCTAAAATGCTCTTGGATGGCGATATGAATACTTTTTAAAAGATTTCATGCCTACATCTACGCGATACCAACCGTTCGTCACAATTTTCTGTTACTTCTTCAATTAGAGTATAAGCTGCAGTACTCGAAAAGCTGCTGTCGCGGGCAAACGAATGCGTCCAGCTAGTGTTCCAATTAATTTTCTTTTCTTGCAAGTTACATCTTCGACTGGCGCAAGATATTGGACGGAAATGTGCTGTTTCAGATTGTGCTCTCTTTGTCTTTGTACTCATTATGCAGACTTGCCCGTGTTAGCAACTGGGCAAAAGTTGATCAAATAATGACAGTTAAAGCCGTTGCATGCATCAAAGTTTTAGCAGTAGACGTTAATCATGAGGGCTACCCTGGCACGCCCTACTAGCTGTTAGTTTGGACATTTATGTGGCGATTCGAGTAGTCTAGACCAGGGTTGTGCAGCCCGTGGCCCGTGGGCCAAAAGTGGCCCAGGAGCTGAAGTTTTGTGGTCCGCGGAAGGTCTAGAATTTAAAGCAAGCTTACGGTTTTTAAAGGATATTGCAAATCTTCATGCCGGCGAGTTTTCTAACCCGTAAAGTTTGGCACATGCAACTGGGCCCGTGGACCATTCTGGTTATGTGCATTTGGCCCGGCAATGCTGCACGGTTGCACCCCACTGGACTATACTCTAAAGTTTAGAACATATTGATTTGTTTCTGCCCTACTGATTGTAGTAATACAGCAGGCAGAGATGGGACAAATCAATTCATCGTTTGGATTCTGGTCGGTGTTGAGTCATGTTCTTGGATGAATCAAAATAAGTCGAGCCATTTTCTTAAATCAGTCAACTCGATTTTTTGGAAGGGACTCGAGACACTTGGAAGGATTCGTCGAGTTATGTTTTAAGAGGATGATATTTTTGCTATTAAAGTTTTTCCAATGCAACAGAAAAAATATATTTTTTCGAGCATTTCAAATAAAAAATTTTGCCTTTTTGCCCAAAACCTCTAACCTGCTTAAAAATTAACGTCGAGACAGTCAAGATGAAAGATTCGACTGGACGACAGCAAGTGGCGACTTGACGTCGCCATTTAATCGATGTCGCCAATGACTCGACCTCGCTAGCGACTCAAATCAACTCGAAGCTGGTTACAAACGACTTGAACTCAAGTTGCGCTTGGTGGCATGATGACTCTGACACAATCCAGATAATGACTTTGTGCCCATCTCCGGTTCTAAAATAACCTACGTTATACAGCAGCCAAGCACGAATTTCAGGTTACTAGTTTCCAGCTGACTCTTGTAAGTTTCGCAGGCATACCTTCGTCAATCAGGTGAATGGACTAACTTTGAAAGAATGGGCATTGTGACAAAATCAAAACCTTGCTATTGAACAGCCTCACTTGCGCAGCTGGCACAAGTAAAACTTGGCTTCGCAACTCCAGACAGAAGAGCATGCACCTCTCTATGCGAGCGTAAACACTTCAATATTGACAGGAATTTTAAGCTGAAAAGCTGATTTGATCAATAACACATACAAGACTCATTAATCACACATACACAAGAATGAGTCAGATGAAAAGTTTTGCAACAAGATGTTAAAAATAAACTTCAATTTCTGCAAAAATTTCACTCAGATGGACCCATTGTTTATATGTGTCATAGACGCTTTCTATATTTTCGTAATTAACTGTGATGTATTTTGGTTATTTTCAAGACAACTAAACAAAGATTGTGGGGAACGGGTGATTGTGGGGAACAGATGAAGGCAAGATAAGATTTAAAAGAAAACTCACGTTTGCCGCCACTTAGGAGGAACTCTAAGATAAAAAAAACAGTGGTCAGAATAGTTCTATAGATTAAGGTTTTTTTCTGGTGCTAAACTTTCGAATCATCCACATTGCTGAGCTGCTTCAGCGTCAATGAAAATAAAAAAATATCGGTTAAAAGCATCACCAAGCCATAACAGCAGAACGTAAGAACGTTGCTCTGTTGACATAAATGAAAACAGGATTTGTGTCAATATCTTGCATATAGTCAGCATTTGTGAGAGCCGGTTACGTGATAATAACTGATTGATTGATGTGAGGTTGAAATGTAAGAAATGGACAGATTGTTGGAATGCTTTTGTGACTTATATTTGTCGGCAGAATGAATTGGTGTGTTAGTAAAGAAGATGTTTGTGAATAGAGTTGCTTGATAATAATTAATTGTGAGTGGTTCAATCTTACGGACGGTAATTTGTGAAAAATTGAAATCTTTAAAATTGAGATGCGTCAAACTTACTGATTAATTCCTCCATAACAAGAAGATGGTTGTGTAGTGTGTTTGAACTAAAATATCCAAAACAACTTTGAGTAGAATTATTTTTCAGGAGCTATTGGTGTTTGACGGTGACTATCCCGAAGAAAAATGTCTCGATTTCAGTTTCATTACCTCTGCTTAAGACTTTTCACGAGTATTAAGAACGTTTCTAAAATTTGACAAACAACATTACGTCCTAATGAAAACATCAATGCCTTATTGTTTGTCTTAGAATTTTACGATGTGAAATTTACTGACGATTTTATTTTCGTCGTGTATATAGGCTCCATGCTGTAGACAGATTTCTTTGTACATATTGCTTACAATGTTGCGACAGTGTTGTTCTTGAAATCTTTTAGCAATAGCCCACACAACACACTATAACCAAAAGCGGTAAAAACGCATGAAAAAACTTTGCTTTTCAAATACCCATGCAGTGCGTCAACAAATGTTGTTTGAGAAGTTTTGAAATAACAACAGTTGTTCCGCCATCGAAATGAGCTGTGTTCCTGTAACATTTTATCAATGATCGTATGTTGTTGCGTGATTGTGTGATTATATTAAGCTGTAGATGTTATCCTGCCCCCTGTTGTTCTGTTGTATGAATATTCAAACTATCAAAAAAGTAACTGATTATTCAACCTAGTACGTTTACGGTAACTACAGGTTTTCCAATCTTCTGTTAATTTGCAATTTTCTGTCGTACATTTTATATCGTTGTCTTGCTGCTATGTTATTCACATAAACACTGAAACTTCTCTGTTACTAATTGAAATAATTTCTTGAGTAATTCGTACGTATTTGCGTGTTAGTAACTTTCTGTTTGTTTGAATTTGTCATTCTTGAGCTTTTAAATTTCAAATGAAGGTAAATAAAATGAAGGAGAGTCACGTGGTATGTATCAGCATAATTCCTTTCACAGGAAAGAATCAGCTACTGTTATGTTTACCGAGTGTATATTTCGCCAACTGAACAAGTATATTCAGCTCTAGTGCAAAATTAAGGGGACGTGCATTCGTTAATAAATAAGGTGCAAAAGAAATTGTGGAAAAAGTGGGTGATTGCTTCCACGGATATGTTTCATGGCATTTAAAGATCCCAAGTTTGAAAGTTAATGAAAATAACCAGCGAGCATCATTGCATTGCACGTGGCTTCTTTTTTAGCTGTACCAGCAACTGAACCAAGCGCTTTTCGATTTCCAATGCACAGTTCAAACTGCTTAAACTTATGGCCTTGCTGCCTTGGCTGGCAGGTTCGACAATCGACATACTAAGCGCAGGCTTAATGTTGCTCGTATTTCTCCCAACGGCTTCTCAGTAAAAACGTACCCTGCGAGTTTCGTAATCGATTCACTGCGTGTACACGTGGGTGGCCGCGTCTACTGCCTTTATTACAACTTCGAATAAAAGTTGAAGTTAACGCTGCATCGGCAGAATATAATTAAAAGCGGGGCATATAACCAGTTAGAAGGTAACAATTGGCAGCAAGGTTTGATCTGCCTCTGTACTACAAGTATCTGCATACCATTTGATTGAAATTAACTTTTCAGTGGTAGAAATGCGCTTGATCAAGAGCTTTTGTATATCACGTGACTTGATGTGTGCCGTCACTCTGGCATCATAATCGCTTGGCGAGATTGCAACAGGCGCCATGCATTGACTAATGAAACGTGAATGCAGAGTGCACTGGAGACAGATTAGCAGCTGGAAGAAATAGATATTTTTGTCCTTTATATTGATGATTTGACAAATTATATTATTAAACTCTGATGGAAGAACCCAGGCCATGTACTGTTAACAAGCCTTACCAAGGGTCTCGTCACTACTACATTGATCAGCTAAGTTCGACCGCTGATCGAAGTCCACGCTTTTAGTGGAACTCATTGAAAGCAACCGCTCTTCGCATTAAGCATTACAAAGCGTTACATCTAAGACCAGTTAAACTCTTTACAATGCCAGGCTTAATTTAGTGCTTATTGGAATCTGTTGCCAAACGTACGGATGATGCTTTACTGTTGTTGGTGCAGGTGACGTTTCGTTCGGTGATCATCACAGACGGCAGAACTCCAGATCCTCCGAAGCAGTGTTTCAGCACCGCACCGTTGAGCGACGGTGAGACTTCAACGCCGATGCCTGTTTTGTAAACAGCAACTGTATAAGGCCGTTCGTCGCCCGCATCATTTTCGAGCCGCCTGCATCAGCTGCCTTTTCCGACATCTGACTTGCTGTCTGTCTGTGTTTTCAGAATGCACCGGTGGGCGCGTCTTCATGGAGTGCGGCCCGAGCTGTCAGCTGACGTGCGAAGACAAACAGTCGTCACGCGACTGCAGCGCGGCATGCGTTAGGGGCTGCCACTGCCCTGCTGGAACGGTCCTCGGCCGCCGGAGCTGCGTGGAGATTCGCGACTGTCCTTGCCGGATCGGTGCAATGTATTACGCTGCCGCTTCGCAAGTCACCATCAACAACGAGATATGGTTCGTGAGATGCGTAAATTATATCTTTTTGGGCCCTTTCACCCTTTTCAATGCCGCAAAAGTTTTCTGTGGAAAAATTCAAAATTTTTTTTCAAAATAAGAAGAAAATGTGCTACGACGTTCAGAACTTTTTCCCAAAAACTTCAGTTTGCACGAGTGTGTATAGTATAAGTCTCTTAAAAACTGCCTATCGAAAGGAATCCTTTTCCAGCAAGCATCAGACACTAAAGATCTTACAGAGTATATATTTCGCCTACAAGGTAGCCATAATCAGCTCTTATTCATATGGATCTTAAAAATCCCTTAAATCTCTGTGTTGTCGTTTTGCTTTTTCGACATATATTGAATTTTGTCTGCGAAATATTTAGAGCTGTTTTTGGAGGGACGCTATCCAATACAGCAATGCAAACATCTGAAATAATGACATTAATGATCCGATTTTTTGGCAATCGTGGAAGGCTTTAATCAGGGATCGTGCCGCACTGTGATGATTCCTTCGCAAAACGTCCTACCTTCTTTCAATGTCGTCTCTTTTTGAGGAAAGCAAATAGTTTGATTTTTTTAATTTGCAACTCGCCTATCACAAGTTTTATCACTAGAAATACTTTGTATCATTTGCAAAACACGACATTCGAAATCCAACAACGTGTTGCTTCAAAATCGTTTGTCGTTTCACTTGTAGTGGCGTGGCGTTTATGATTTTCCACAATACGTCTATATTCAGGCTCAGCGGAGTTTTTCACGCAATCACAAACTTCATTTTTCATAATCACAATCGCTCACCAGCAATAAATACTGTGCTGAGCGTTGAGTCATCTGACGAAGCGTGAATGAAATTTGCGAAGAGCTGCGCGCTGCGAAGTTGAGCATTATGACTCACAATGTCTGGTTATAAGTTTCTTCATGTTTTTACTCTACATACGTTTGCTTCTGCTTCAAGCCGTCACAGGCCGGCTGGGTACAGGCACATGCTGCATATGGTACGTCTTTACCACATTTTTTTGAGATTCAAAAGGCGCATCAGACTTTCCAACAGTAGAGAATGATCTTCGGTGGACCAAAAGTTGTTTCATGCGGATGAATACTGATAAAATAGCTGCGGCGTAAAAAACGCGTAACTTTACTCAACCTTAATGTGCTGGGAATCGTTATTCATTGTGTTGCGTTTCTTTCGTTAAGTTTTACGCACGTTCCTTAACCGTTTGCTGTCACTGCTAATCAAAGATTTTACTATTTGGGTTCGACAACAGAGATTTCTGTTGCAGCACGTATGTTTCTTACTTGGTATAGTCATTCACAGTAAAATGGCTGCCATTGGCTAAATTTTAAGATTAACATGGGATAATTTCCTGTTCCCTTGTCAAAGTTTCAAAATAAGATTTGGCAAGAGGAAACAGGTAGCAAACTAAAACCAACTGTCAATCATTAAATGAACAAAAAGTATAAGCGATTGTACAGGCTAATGAAGGGATGTGTTTCATTGCAGTGGAAGAAAACTAAACCCATAGCAATTCCCTTGAAGTCGGGTTACGTTTAATTCAGAGGTTAACAGTAATCTAACCCAACCTACGAGCAAGATTCCTGAACATTGTTTGGCATAAAACACAGAAGTTATATTTGGTATCAAATCACAAACTACGTCCAACACAAGTGAATCGTTAAACTGCGAAAGAAACACACCAAAATTCATGTATTTTTGGAAGCTAGCCTGGTTAAGTCAGACCCTTTTGAGAATGACGAAATCAATGAAGCCTTCCGCCATGACGCCGTTGCCAACGAAAAGTGACCTTTTAAATGACAGCCCATCACTGCCACTCGTGCGGGATGCTCCTAAAACATGATGAGAGACACTGTGTAGAGGCATCTTGATTCTTGATGTGTCAAAAGTGAAGAAACCGGGAAATTGTCCTGAAACGTCACTCTCAAAAACCTTTGAAGAGATCAGCAGGTTTTTCCATTATCGTGTTTTTTCGATAAATAGTACGAAGAAACAAAGACTTCACCTTCCAAAGCCATGTACCAAATCTTGGTTGTTTGTGACCTCGCTTCCAGTGAATTTTGAATTAACAAACTGGGTTTTACTTTAAGTTCCGCGCCCACTATGAATTTTTCAAAAGCATCACGCTTATTGCAATGTGTACTGAAACTTTTTCGAAACGGGACCTTCTCCTGGCCAAAGGATATCAAAATATTATTAAAATTTTAGATATTCCTTGTCCCAATAAGGCTGGCGTTGTATGCACGAGTATATGTCGAAAATTATTCCTGCACGGGATTACGTCATCCTGTCAAAACTGCTTGCGACAACATCTTTCTGAAGTCACGCAGACAAATGCTCATTGCGGGGGAGCCGCGGCCTCCAGCTGCGCTTGCGTCTGAGCATTAAACGGTGATTGATGTTTCCGAAGTGTCTTTCTCACACATCGTTCTTGACAAGGGATAGTTTGAACAAGAGCTTGTGCTGTTAAGCACACCCTTAACCTCACCTTTAACCTATCCTCTGTATCACAAGAAACAAGTAACTTGAAAGCGGATTTCGTTTTCGTTCGTTCGTGGCCATTAACAAGATAGGTATTCAAATCAGAAGATAACGGTTGTGTGTTCGTAGGGTGGGGTTGTCATGGTACTAGCAGCATTTTACAAGTGACGCTGTTTACTGTCGCACACACATCAGCACAATTTTTGCTTTAAAACCTGGACGAAAAAGCGTATTTTGCAAAAACCAAAATTTTCTTATGAGTCTTTGCAAAGTGATTGTTCCTCTTGTGTTGCTAAATGTGTGCGGCATCAAGAAAGCAGTGGCATTGCGCCATATATCGGCTGCAGATGCCGATATTGATGTGGTGCTGTCTTTGGCCGCATTGACTATCAACACGGTTTTCTAAAGGTTGATGAATTTCTGATGGCTAGTCGTCTCAAGGTTGAGTTATAACTTTCTGATGCCAATTACATTTCATAGGTTAAGTAAAGTTTAACATTACACTTATGCATGCGTTCTCCTATCACTGATTTTAAATTAAAAACTATAGCACCAGTACTTTAAAAATGAACAAAACTACTAACATTCACACGTCGGAGCGATTGGACGCAGTGCTGAGCACGAGCAACTAAAACATAGAATCTTAAACCATAGGGATTTTCCTTCAGACAATATCCTGGTGATACGGCGACATTG
>Ga0210059_1008960_pt1 | contig 15689 bp, 4 predicted proteins | sample Ectturendosymbi2_FD_188042 | JGI IMG/M metagenome (GOLD analysis project Ga0210059, IMG submission 188042) | Ecteinascidia turbinata endosymbiont from Florida, USA - Sample 2 (SPAdes) (version 2) | ecosystem: Host-associated > Tunicates > Ascidians > Unclassified | place: Key West, Florida... | reverse complement strand
AGCAAATATACTGAGCTAAATGTGAGGTCTTGAACTTGTGAATAAAAAATTTGCAAATATTTGAAGTGTATTTTATCTCTTAATTGAATTTTCGTTAAATATTTATCATTTGTTTCAGTTGCTGAATTGCAGGAAAAAGTCAACAAAGAAACAATGATCGCATGCGACCAAATCGTTTTGCCAACAGATATTGATCGCCCAATTATTCCCACCCGTCTTCAGATGGTAAGCGAACCACAACGAGCAAAGAATGACTGGGACGACGAGGGCCATTATCGCAAACGAGAAGATTTGGAAAAGGTTTACCTTCAACCGCCGGGAAACATCACTGCCAACGAAATGTTTGACTGTGCGCAGCAGATGGCCCAACTAGATGCTCAGCGCGTGTGCAAAAACGAAGTAGCAAAAGTTGCATTTGTCAATAAGAATGGTAATATTGTTGGAGTAGTGGGGCAACCAGGAATAGGAAAAACAACTTCCATAAAAACGTGGTGCAAACAAATTTTACACGGAGAGATTTTGCCCAATGCAACAATTGTTGTGCTAATATTTGTGAGGTACATCAACTTTTCTAAGCAAACAAACCTTCTGGAATTTCTTTTGCCTGCTGAACTGCGGAGCTGGTGTCACGTGCATCGAAACGAGGTAAAAAACATTCTTGAAAAACTTAACGAGAGCCACAGGATTGTTCTTGCGTTTGATGGCCTTGATGAAGCAGCTGTAGAAACTCTTTCAACCAGAGTTCCTAAGGTATCTCTTTATGATTCAGCAGATCCCCTGACGTTTCTCTTGAATTTGACAAGTGGTAACTTGCTGCCGCTTGCTCGGAAAATTTTCACGTCAAGACCGGATCAACTTTATAATCTTCTTGGCGATAACCGGCCACGATTTATTGTCCAAATTCTAGGCTTGAACAAGGAAGGGCAGAATGAATTAGGAGTCCAAATATGCCGCGATAAATACCAGCAATTAGAGCAAGTGTTGCTCAAAAACCCTGACGCTTATGCGTACTGCTACGTGCCGGTAAACTTTATCCTGACCTTAGACTATCTAATGCAGCATGGCGATCGGGTGGCATTTGTTTGCTTGACTAGAGTTCTGGCATCAGCTTGCGAGAAGTATTCGTGTTCTGACCATTTGGAACACTTGAATGTTCCGAAAGGAAAAAAATGCGAGCTGCACAAACTCAGTAAACTTGCATGGAAGGGGTTCTTGCGTAAAAAGATTATATTTGAGGAAGACGATCTACGTAACGTTGATCTTGGTCAAAATACCGTTCAGTCTTTTTTGACTACTTCTATTGTGGAATCCGCAAACATTAAGATGACTATCATGGAGGGCCACAAAAGGAGCTACTTTTCCCATCTCATTTGGCAAGAGTTTTTCGCTGCTGTCTACATGATGTTAAGGATGTCCCATCCAGAAGCAGAAACCCATTTTGAGGAGTTGCTTGATCCTCACTGGGATGTTGTTTCGAAATTTGCTTATGGGTTGTGTAGTCACAGTGTGTTTTACCAATTAAAGCAGATCATACCTGGATGCTCAACCAATGAATGGAAAGCAAAGAAAGCTGCGTTGAAACAGGTTGCAGCAAACTGCGTTGAGGAAAACGTGCTCATCAGCAAACTTCTTAAAGTTTGCAGTTGGATACAAGAAGCAAAAGACGACGATTTTGCTCGTTGTGTGGCGGAAAAGTTGCCGAAGATGATCCACATTTCAATGTACACTACAATTTTGCCCAGTGATGTTTGGAACCTCTTTTACGTGTTGCGCCATGCTGACACGTCCCCCTCTTTGAGAGTGGAAAGATGTTCATTCACAGGAGACAGCTTAGAGAGGTTTTCACATGCAGTCGCTGAAGCAAATGTGAAGGTACGTAAACAAACTTAACTCAGTGGCATTTTTCAGCATAAAGTGTCATTCAAATCATTAAAAGAGACTTCTGACACAACATTTATTTCTTCTCAAGCGCATTTCACTTTAAGCAATTGTTTCAGTGGTACAGTTTTCCCAAGAGCAAAAAACGCAGATCTTGTTCTGAAAATGACATGCATTCTATGAACATGCATTAACGCGAAATATGCTGCTGACAAATATTTGGCACTACTAACTTTTTTTAAATCTGCATCAGACGTAAAGTTTCAATCTCTAAAAAATAGTGCGGAACACCAGTTGGTTTATACTGTGTTTCAAATCAGATTTAGCATCAAAACGATCCCGGGTACAAATCAGTTTACGAAAAGAACCTGAGATTTGCAGTGTAAAATTGTAGTTTTGCCACTTAGGTTGTGATTAAATAAATTTTGCAAATACGCATGTTTAGTGTTTACATAAAAGGGACAATTTTATAATGAGGTTATAATGCCAACATGGAATGCGTAGAGGTACGAAGTTCATTTTCACTGTTTTAGATCTTTTTGTACAAAACCAGATCCTTACTGTAATTTATACCTCACGACTTTGTTGGATTTGTAGATGAATTCAAGTTTTACAGAGGCTTCTACAGCACTTGGATTTTTAATACTTTTGGAAGTTTTTTGCGCTCGTACATAGGACCGAGAAAAATAAAATTTTGCCTCGCAGTGTTAACTCTGATCTACTTTAGGTTGGAATACTCAACCTTGGCGACAGCAAAATTGGTGATATTGGCGCCAGCCTAATCAGCTGTTGTCTTGAGCAAGTGGAAATCCTCAATGTCTTCAACTGCGGAATAACAAGTGCTGGAGTCGAGGTTATTGCTGGTGGCCTGAGCAAAGAAAAGGCCAAAGTCAGTGAGCCTCAAAGGAATTAAAGATTGTTTTACTGAATAGATTGGTTTCGCTTTAAGTTAGGAAGATAGATTTTTCAGCAAAGCAACAAAACGGCTACACGTTTTAAGCATGCTTTTAAAATAAACACGGAGGCAATTTATCACCTTGGGCAAAAAGTGCCCCGATGTTTACATGAATTAATTCGTTCAAAAACTCAAGACGCCTTGAATTTAGGTTTCTCAATATCGACGCACTTGCGAAAAACAGCGTGAAAAGACCAGAGCAATGTTTATCTGAAAATATTTCTTTCTGTTCGTTTTCACACAAGTGCAAACGTGTGATTCTCATGTTTTGTGAAGTCAATGAATTGACTCAAATGAAGTGGTTACATTGGGTTTGCGAAGAAGTGGATGCTCATGCTATCAAGGTTAATGACAATATGTATTCGTTTTTGGAACATCCTAAACTCATACGGAAACTTTCAACAGTATTTCATGCTCTCTTTTTAGCAAGTTTCACTAACTAATCCTTGCATATCAGTTTCAGGAATTATATCTCAGCCGTAACTCAATCGGAGACGTTGGAGCTGCTGCCATCAGTCGCTATGTGGGACGAATAGAAAAGCTGTACCTCCTTGATTGCGACATCACTAGTTATGGAGTTCGAGCAATCGCTGAAAACCTTAAGCAACGTCCAGGAAAGGTAAGTGTTTATTATAGCCAATTCCACGTCAGACCCGTCGCCAGAAAGTCTTCAGTAGGGAGGCTTTGCGTTTGTGCATGGGGTTTGACATTCAAAAAATTGACAAAAACTCCACTGAAGTATAGTGTTTCATATTTCAATTTATGGGGGCTTGGAGCTGTGTTTGTGGGGCTAAGCCCACCAAAGCTCTCCGTGGCGATGGGTCTGCACCATGTCATTCACCTCTGCAAGGTTTCTTAATGTAAACATAGTTTCACTAACTTGACAAGTGAATGATAACTTCGGATATCTGTCTTTTCCTAATAACTGCAGTGAAGTATTTCAGTTTTTACAGTCATGTTGCATTTTGCAACCCTATCGAATTAGCGTTACCTGCATGCATAATTACCGCAACACAAACATGTCCTTTTTTGGTATCGTGCACCCTCTTCGTTTTTCATAAATTAGCCGCATTCACACGAAAACCAAATTATTGGTACGGCCAGCACATGGCGCCTATCTTTGTGACAATTGGAGAGAAACCTTTACTGAGTAGGATGATTGATATTCATATTGTTTAATTATTATTCCGTTTGGTTAGTGCAAATACGTAGTTTTTAGTTGGTCGTAATAATACGTTTAAGACATTAACTATTATGCTACTATACGGTAGTGCCACAAGTTGGCAGAACTCTTTAATCGGCCAAAAAACCTTAGGTGCATTAGTTTCAGTAAAGATGCATCAAAAGTATCAGGAGGAAACCTTACTTCTTGGGTTGAACGACATTACAGCAAATAAACACTAAATTCAGTCAGCTACTTTATACATGGACAAAGAAACAAAATAGTATTTAACTTGTCTCAGCAGCCATACTGTTATATGCTGTAGGTAAGTTAACATATGGGATTAGACAGCAAGTAACTCATTGCTGTAGTTATTGGCAATGAAACCTACGATGTAGAATGATTAATGCTGGGACCAAGTGACAGTGAATGCTAGCTCCACGAGCAAATGAAGAAAACAGTAAAGTTTGATACAACGAAATACGCAATTTCTTCTGGCGCACGTACTACAAGTTTCGAAAATACAGACGTAAATCCAGAGACCGAATAAAAGTATAAAATTGCCACTAACACCTACCGCTCTTGTTTGTCAGATGGAGCTCCTCGACCTTGCGTATAACAGATTTGGTAATGAAGGTGCTAGGAGTCTTCTTCCATGCTTGGAAAAAGTGAAGACTATCTGGTTGTCTGACTGTGGTGTAACTGATTCTGTTAAGAAAGAAATTGAGACTGAACTACAACGACTCAACCTTCCGGTATGGACATTTCATTGCAAACGACTCAAATGATATGAAATAGGCGATATCTAAGCTGAGATCAACGTGCTCTTTTTTCTTTTTTCGTAGGCAGCGACCGTTATTTTCGGATACGTGAGTATGAAGTAGATTTTCTAGCTTTGTTTTTGTGACATGTTTTGAGGCTGGATTTTGAGGGTTAAATGGTTAAATTAGTGAAAACAAATTGCTGCGTAACTTTAGAATTTATTCCTTCATTGGGTACCATCATTGGGTACCATATGCCCCGTTTGTAATTTTATTGTGATAGTTCGATAAGTACAGATCAAGCATAAAGAATATCATCAATCGTATCCATACTTACTAAACTTTCCGTGAAATTGGTGAAAATACTGGTCATTATTGTAAACCCATCCCCCTTCAGTCCAGTCTTTGAAAAAACTTTTTCTTCTACCTCAGATTCTTACTGACTCACTGCTATCCTCATAAAAATGCTAATTTTAAAGAAGAGAGAGAGCGAATAGTTTGTTTTCATGACATTGCGCAAAGGTGAGATTTTCAGAAGTCAGTATTAAAAAAACAAGTGCCACCTATTTTGTAACTGTTTTGACTAAAAGCATAGCAGAGAAAGATTTTCGCCATCACTAATTCATCTAGATTTAATAACCGTGAAACAAATATATAAATATTGGCCTGTTTTACATTGCTCTACTGTGTTAAGCATCAGTGGTTATGGTGTATCCAAACTTGAAAACGGAGATACTTCACATACATGCAAATGACAAAGAAGTTAACATTATAAAAGCAAATGTTGTAGACAAATGTCGAGGGTGTAAGTCATCGAAGCGTTATTAAAATTAATAGATACTTCACACTGCTTGTAAATTTCAATGTTCCCAGTGGTAAACGAAACTAATGGATGATAGAGCAATAAGCAAAATTTCCGGTGAAATCTGCCTGAGCGTAATTTTTGTTTCACAGCAAAGATAATGCAATAGTGGATATATCTGTTGCGTTCACTCATTATTTTAAATTTCGTGATTCTTGCAACTCTTTGTTTTCTACAGATTCTTCGCCAATACTAAAAACGTACAACTAGACAACCATCTCATCATTATCGTATATTGGTTTCCAAATCTCCGATGTTTCGCCCTGTGTCTTTGCTGGAGTTGTACATCGGTGAATTTGTGTTAACTTGTAACTGAAATTCCATTTTCCACTTTGTTGCTGCTCAATGCTATGTGATGAAATTTTCCTTGCAATTAATGTGCTTTTTGGTTATTCAAAAATATCCCAGTGATGGCTAATCCCGCGGAGTACTTTCAAAACCGCTAATGTTCTTCACATTTTCTTTACCAAGTAACGCGCATAAAGTTGCTGCCTGTTTGCCATAATGATTCCTTAGACTCATACGAGAATTGCTATATACGCAGCTAGTCACTTGAGCCAGCATTCCAAGCCCCTACGCAACTATGGTTACATAATGAAAACAAACCACGAAGCACAATTTTGAAGCACTCTAATAGATTTTAATAACACAAGAGCACGAAATGGTTAGCCATAACGCATTACACAGTAGATGTTAGTTGGTAAACACAGTTTAAATCAGTATCAGTTTATGTGGGAACAACTACAAACAATCATCAAATCATGCCACAAAAAACAAAAACACATTAGAACAGGGTTTATTTTGTAACACCGTAACGAGAGTTTTTCTTCGGGAAATAGAACCTTGTAAGATAGCCAATCAAAGGCGATCTCTACTCGTTTCATACTTTGACAGTATTTGCATATCAACGACGTAATAATCTTTAGAATACAAAACTGATGCACTGAAAGTGCCGATGATGTAAGTGGGTGAATTTAACCGCGACGGGATAGCAGAAGGCGCACTTTTAGGCTTGCATAATTTTGGAAATGTTGCAACGACAAAAGTCCTGCTGAAACAAGCTTCAAGTGAAGTTATCTGCCACTTAAGTAGCTTGTGTTACGATAACAATTCAAGTGATCCTAGTTCAACTCATTTGTGTTGAAGTATAACCGGATAAATATTCCATAAACACCCTCCTAACTTTTGAAACAGCATTGCGCCTGTAACTTTCTTACAAATCTGTCTTTAGTCGGTCCAGGTAATCGCACGCGCCATACATTCACAGCAAGTTTTGCCACAATCGGCATAATTACCCGCTGTCCTTCAATTCGAGCATGCGCATCGAGCATAGTCGAAACATTGTAAAAAGGTAGCGATTTTTGAACGGGGAACCGATCATCAATTGCTCCAAAGCTATTGTCTCCAAATCGCAATTGCTGCCGCTCGAACCCCTGGAATTTGAACCGAGTTCATTTTTGGAGACCAACAGAGTTATCCACAAATGGTGGTGAAGGTTTCATTCCACGATCGGGTACTTTTTGGGCAAGATGCATTTGAAACCAATCTGTTAACTTCGTCTTTTTCTGTGACAGCTTCATTTACCACCGTTCTAGCTACATCTGGCACTCTTTAAGCTTCGCCCTTTCTTTTGTTGTATTAGGTCACTTTACAGATCCGATCCATAACGTTTATAGAAATTTTTTAGCTAGCATGTAGAATGTGACACGCTTGAGACGTTTCTGACATGCATCCAAAAACTGTGAGTTTTCAAAATCTCTATTTGATGCTCTTCAGTCAGCTTAACCAGCTTCCGTTTTTGACAAAATCTACGCAACGTACGGTATAGTCTTAACATGCGTTTGCAGCAGTATACTATATCCTGTACTTGTCGTGGGATTCTGCCGTCTGCGTGTAAAACCAGTGATTCCAAGTTATTTTAAAGAAGCAAGCAGCTAATTATGAAAACCAAGGCAGGCTAAATTGGGCAAGTCATGAAAGGTAACACTATACAATAACAATTGCGAAGGAAAACTATCGATGTTGTAAGCTGTATAATTACAATCACAGATCATGTTTATGCTGCAGGCAGGAAATAGTGGATCGAATTTTTAGAATTGATCCATGAAGCTATGGTTCGTTTCGTTTATTGTGATGCCATGATTCTGTTCTAACGATGTCTCGAAGTATTTGTGCGTATTATAGTGCTGTTTCTATGAGATTTTATTCACTATGTGTTTTTAGAAGAAAACGTTATTTCGCGAAGTGAAGCAAAGTACAAGTGTTTATCCCAGTTACCTTCAAAACAAAACTACAATGAATAAGCACAACTTCTTTTGAGATGTTGGCACAGCAGAACAAAAACCATGGCATCAACAAAAACAAAAAAATCAAAGCTTTGCTGCTATGTTTTAAACGTTTTGCAGAGTGAGTCTACTTGTAACATTGTTCGGCGAAGAGCGGCAAATTGCATGCTTCATCACAATATACCTTCAGCCAGGGGTGTAGTGGGGTGGGAACGCGTGGTGTTGCGATCGGAAATCCCGAGCGGCATGTGCATGTGCACAAAGCTTCGCACCGTGGCAGCAAACAACAATAGAGATCATGCTCGCAATCTCTCTTACTATTGCTTGCTCGCGCTACATATATAATGGTGTTATTCTTCACGCACATCCCGTTCGTGGTGAATCACACGATAAACGCAACGCCACCGGAGAGTTTGCAACAGTGGGAACGGCGTTCCCACCCTGTCCAAGTTTTGCTTTAAAATGAGTTTGAAGCCGTTTTAAAATGGGTAGTTTTTTGGGTGCGTTCCCACACCTTTTTTGTTAGCTCTACACCCTGCCTTCAACCCTGAGTCTCATAAAAACAAAACCATGATGAAGAAGAACAAATACTTTGGCACGAGGCTTAGGGGACGAATGATATTCAACTTACATTTGGACCCAATTTAATTTGGTCCAATCTGGCAACACTGCAAATAATATCTTAGACTATCAATTCTCAAAGGGTTACATCAGCGGCAGCGAGAATGACGTAATTTTTTTTGTTGCAGTATGGTCAGACAGCATTCTCATCGCGGTGAACCGACACGCACACTTCACATAAAATAACTGGTATTCCAAGCAGAAAAAATGTTATTTCATTTTTCATTTTTTCGAAGCTTTTAAGTATTCCATTTTTTCGATAATGGTTGGGACTATGACAAAAACAAAATATTCACGCTTTCAACACAACTTGAAATCAATTCCCACGTTTGTAAATCTTTGACCCTTATTTTACTGTAAGTTGAAATGAGTTATGTCAACTGTAATTTGAAAATTCGTGTTGAAATATTTAGACCATCGAGTTCGTCGGTGGTGATGCAAGCACAGCTGAAACAGCGTTCAGTGATATGGTTGTTTCTCAATTATCTTCGCAGCTTTCAAATTTATCAATACGTGCTGAAGCCACCCTGTCAACCCCAGGCCTACATCAACATAGTAATCAACTAACTCATTGCGCGAAACAGAACCGTACTTTCTAAGAAAAACTTTTAGCTGACCCTTACGGTCTTCAGAAAGAGAGCCTTCACGGTGGTTTCCTACGGAGATCTAGTGTTTGTTCGTCGGTTCTTACCATCACCAGCTCACGACGCTGATAAAACGTGCGCAAAGCGCGGTAAAACCTTTGCATTCGCTTGGAACGCAGAAGCAGGTCGTCCAGGGGCGTCGCCAGCGGGGGGGGCAGTGGTGCCCGCCCCCCCCATTTGAAATAGGTGCCCCCCCATTTCACGTTTGGTCCACCGGTTGAGACATACATCCAATACTGCATTTTAAAAATGTGGCCCCCCCTTTTGGCTGTTGGCCTCTCCTGGTTTTTGGCCCCCCCTGCTGCTAAATCCTGGCGACGGGCCTGAGGTCGTCACTTGCAACATTTGGCATTCTTGTCCATTCACACAACATTCTGCACAAGTAGCTAGTCTCCACAACGGCGGCGCAATCTAGACAGTCAAGAAATTCTTTTAATAGGAAATCGATTTCGCGTAACACTATGCAAGATGCATCCTCAGTTCAGAAATCATGGTATAAAACCTTCAGCACAGTAAGAGAACTGAAGTGCACTGAGATCAACCGCGCACTGACTTTTTACAGTTGAGCTGTGAGCCGCCCTGCGGAAGTACGCGATCGCGGGAGGCATTATTTCGCCGCGTGCAGACTGCGCCGCGTCTGTTGCTATAAAAACGCCTGGAAATACCGCATTTTATGTCGAACCTTTGCAAACTACAATCACACGACTTGTTTTTAGAAGCATAATGCTTTGGATCTTACTTTTCTGCTTGTAGCGCTTTTTGTACTCTTGATTTTCAGCACTTCTAGTGGTCTAATACACACAAGTAAGATTTGCTGATGCTCTTCTTTTGTTGCGTGATTGCGCTAGCATTCAGCTCCGTAGATTGTAGGCAAGAAGAACCACTCGTAATAACAAGCTTTGCAGTTTTGTTAGTGCTGAAGTCTGTCAGGTGGTGTGTGACAGTTGACACAAATACAAAGCCTGGACTAATTTATTTAAACTCCGACATAGATTCTCAGTACTCTCACTGCATCAATTTTAAAAGGTGTCAATGAAAAGACTCCTATGTTTTTGTAATCCATCATCGAAAATGGTCTCCTGTCATTTGCAACTAACTGCACAATTCTTTCAACAGCATGTTTCTTTGATTTTGTGGCTGTGTATGGAAGGCCCGAAACCAGGGTGTGGGCAACGGGGCAATTGCCCATTTGCCCCCTCGAAATTTTCAAAATCATGTTTAGCTGTGAGGTGCAACAACAAGTTATAAACAGCTTGACCCCCCGAAAATAGTACAACAGCAAGTTACAATTACTTTCCCCTCTCCGAAAATATCTACTGGTTGCGGCCCTGCTGAATGGACAGGGAATCAGTATGTTTAGTTTTTTTAAAAGTACTATAATCGCATCACATACCTTGCAAAGCAGATTAGTTTGTGGTACTGAAGAAGTAGTTAAAACCTATTGTGCATTACGCGTCCGTTGGTCATCTGCAACAGGTATAAAACCACTTCTTAGGTATTTCAAGGGAATGAACCTTTGACACCATCCAACTGTAGAGGGTTTGTTAATGACAAGAATTAGAGAATTGCACCTGTGCAGCTGAATCAAATGCTACAATGTTGATTTGTTATGCAGTAGCAACTAGCAGGCTGGCTATACCTTTACGGACTAAAACAGTGAAACCAAATGCGTGGATTGAAAAAATAAATATAAAAAACATGTTGTCGAGTCACATGCAACATTTCAACCATGGGCGTCGGAAGGATTTTTTCTAAGGGGGCAATGGTGTTTTTCCAGGAATTGCCAAAAAATTCCAAGGAGCGCCAAAATCGGTAAAACTTCATTTTGGTAACTAGAAACTCACAGAAAAACATTTTCCTACTACTGTAAAACGTTAACAGCAATATTTCAAATGTCAAAATCTAGGGAAAGGCCCACCTGCCACCCCTTCCGGCGTCCATGGCTTCAACCCAAGTGTCTGTAGTGGTGCGGTTGTGGCCAGGAGCACACTCAATAACCGCGTTTGCGGACTGCGAGCAGAAACTGCTGTGGTAGTAAATAAGAACAAGCTCAAATGCTTTGAGGTGATGGTGGAAAGTTTGACCGTGGAGCAACATACTGCGTGACCCTCAACACTAATTGCCATTGCAAACCAATCTTGAGCAGAAGCATGGCATCAAGGAAAACAAAAAATCAAAGCTTCTTCGCGTAGTTGGGTAATGCTGCTTGAAATATTGTTCGGCGAAAAGAAGCAAAATATAGGGTTTTATCGCAATTGCCTTCAAAATAGAGTCTCACAGAAACAAACTATAACGAATAAGCTCAAAGGTTTTGTGATGATGTAGAACAATCATGATGCAGAACAGAACAATGGCATCATGAATGGGCAGGTTTTTTTTAAAGGAAAATGTTAGGTACCCGATGTGAACCTGTAGGGTCCCGATTTCTCTGATTATAGGGACCCTATTTTCTTTGATTCTAAGGACCCGATGATGATTTTCTCTGATTGTAGGGACCCGATTTTCAATTCTAGGAACCCGAATCGTGTCCCTAGAACGCCTTAAAAAAACCCTGTGAATGGGTCATGCTGATTGAAACAGATTCATCCATCAAACTTTTAAAACTACGAAATACGCTTTCGCTAGCTTACTCAGAATTGCTTCGTCGAGACTAGATTAAATTGCCTAAGGTTTCAAGCGATCTTAATGCAAAGCAGCACAGCACTTTGGTTGCTAGGAGACGACGAGTAAGCCATTGAACTTTTTAGCAAACGATGAACACAAACAGCCGATCAAACTGAATATATTTTTTCTGACTGGTAACGATGCTATTGACACAGATTGTTGACAGGGTCATCAACATCTCTAAGTTGTTTTACTGTTGCAAACAACGTTTCCTCGAGCCGCGCTACATTGACAAAATGCCGTTGGCTTCAGTGTAAATGCTAAAACAAACCATTGATTCCCACAAATGTATAGCATGCATACGCTATAGACTTGACACGGTGCGGTGAACCATTGTGTTTATAGCATGTTACTTTGACGGCTAACCCGTAACCACTTCGCCACATCACAACTGGCCACCGCAGTTTTGGTGGTCAACAACAATTAAAAGCAGCAGGCTTCTTGTAAGCTTCCGGGGAATTATCCGACTGGACTCTGCTTTCATCCTTTTGCGATGATTCAAGCTTGCCCCTATCTGTATTCAAGTAACTACTCTCCACCTTGGAAATAACTTAGGGTTGATCTACTATAGTACAAAATGAAATATCACAACTTTTGAAAGCTGGAGAACCAACGGCTTCATTGAAGCTAATGTAGTTTACGCTTTTGGTTGGCTCAGCAAGTACACTTTATTCTTATGAAACATCAAGCGTTATGATAAAACTAAAACAACTATATTTCTTCTAAGTACAAAGTTTTAAACATTCCAGACATTTAATTTTTTAGTAGCCAAATTCATGTAATCTTTTGAAAATGGCAAACTGCTTAAACACTTTGGTAACTACATACCTGATATTGCATCAGTTCACAAGTCCACAAATATTAAACAAAGTTTGCTGTTTTGCAAAAATGTCATTTACCTTGAATGAAAACATCTCTGAGCAAGCTTTCTTCAAAGTATATTTGTCCCAAAATTTGGTCTGATATTCCTAAAAATTTGAAATCTCTCTCACCTTTTTCATTTGAAAAACAATACAAAAACGTCCTGATATCTGCCAACATTCCTACTGATTTTCATTTCATATGCTTGTCACTTTTCTGTAATATTGTTCCCTGCCCTTATTTTCTTGTAGATCTTTTACCTCTCCAATTGCTCACTCAATCCCACTGTAAACAGAAATCCTTTCTTTCATTCCTCTGTTTTATTTTGTAGTTGTTATGTTACTTATTTTGCCTGACGCTGATTTGATGTATTTTGTTACTTTTTATATTACATGTTAAACGTCTTCAATTTAAAATTGATTTGTGCTAGTAATAGGGCTCAGCATTTGAACCATAAAGCCTTTAGCCGACACTTTGTGATTCAAATATGTTAGTTCACATCAATTTGCTAAACCTAAAATTTGTTGATATTTTTATATTCTCACCAGCTGTCTGCATGCAATTAATTTCATCTCTTTGATATTATTCTGTCTTATGAAGACATTTTAACATCAGGTTCTGAAGCAAATGGCTGAAAACGTCGAATGGGGATGCTCAGCGGCACACAAAAGCATGCAAATTGTTTGACAAAAGTTTCAAACGTTTTTGCGAGATATTTTTAGCCTGACGCACAACCGTTTGTTTTCAGTAAATTTAAAGCAAGATTTGATGGTTGGCATTTTACTAGTTTTATAAAATCAATTTAATCACGTAATATTCGGCTTGCACACATCCTCGATATGGCGGTGATTTCAGAAGAATCACAAGAACATGCAGAAATCATGAGGCGCCACAAAGCACACAGAAGGCTTAGATTGCTACTCTAAGGGAATACTGAAGAAAGACAGACACCAAGAAAACGCACCGGCAACTACCGCAATTGGTCACCGTCATACAAAAGCGTTAAATAATGGAGGAAACATGAAGATTTGTCAAATGCATCAGACCTTTGAAGTGATCGGATAAAACAATTTAATGAAGACAAATCGTCGGACGAAGCCGTACAGATAGTTTACAAACAAGGCATCAAAGGTCTTGAAATAATGGTTAACCTAGTCTGGGCAAACACTTGCATTTCTGGGTATGTCGTGCATAAAATATAATGTAAAATATAATGTAAAGGATAATTCGGTTCAGTGCATACTTTGAATAGATCATGCAAAGTTTTGCATGAAATCGAGAAAAAAATTGCGGAAAGCGTGTTCCAGCTTCTTTTGCAGGTGTTTCCTCGAGTTTTTCTCCTGATGCTTCGCGTAGCATTGATTTAATTGTCCTTGTGATACCACGCTCTTGCACAGCCAACCTGTATGTTTGAAACACAAATGGTTTTGTCGTACGTTACTCAATGAGTGCAAGCCGCGAGAACCTAGCTATAGCAGCTTTCGTCGACGAGTTTTTTACAGATCTGTGTGCAAAGCAAGCACCTGAACACTTGACTAGTTTGACAAGTGTGCTTGGAGCCCAACTTTGTTTTATAACACAGAGTAGACAAGCAGCTAATGTGCATGAAATGATACTTGCCATTTAACAAAAGCTTACTCTGCCTTGCAGGTAAGGCACTTAATGTTAATTTGCGCTTGCATAGCGCATGGAATGTCTACTAATTCTACTTGAAGTTACGTGAAATGTTGATGTTTCTGCAAAGTATGATCTCCTTTTTCTAATGTTATTTCCCGGAAAATATCAGGGTACTGTTTATAACAAGCTTAAAAAGTGCTTGGATTTCATTTTGTTTCGTGCTCAGCATGATACCGATCTCTTTTGTTATTCACAATAGGAAGGTTGCAGCAGCGTACAAAAATTGCAGGAGGTGTTTGTTTGCATGGTTATCCAAGCACGTCTTTGCTTAGAAACGTACAGCTATATGCACTGGCGTGAAGGTTTTCAAGCTCAAATTCATATTTACAGTCGTTTGTGAACATTTTCGACTGGTATTTGAATGGTTTGTGAAAAACAGAAACAATTGTAGAACGGGATCGTTTCTGTTAAGCAGAAAAGTTTACGATGATGAAGGAGATTTATTTAGCAGAGGATGTAAATTCATCAATACATTTCATGATAGGGGTTTGACTAAAATCATAATTTGCTTGTAGATAGTATAAGATATTTGCTGGCAGAGACTGTCCAAATATTACATTGCAGGGTTGGCCAAACTGCGGCTCTGAGAACCTTTGCATGCGGCTCTTTAGGCTTTCCGAAAAGTTATATTTTTGTTTTTTGTTTTTTATTTCTATTGAAAAGTGTAGAAATATTGTAAAATGGTACTTCGGTAGCTGGCGTGCCGTACAGTATTGCTTTTGCAAGTCGTTCCAGAAAGGCTTATGTCACATAAATGTAGATTGCTAATAAATTCATGTTTTAGATTTTCATGTTCCGGCTCTTTTTAACTTGGGTTTTGCGATATACGGTTCATACAAAGAGCAGGTTTGGCCACCCCTTTTTTAATGTGAGTAATGGTGGTCGAGTTTTAGGACCAGTGGCATTGCACCTACAGATTCTCGTGGCTCCGAAGTTATAAACAACAACCTCATTTATTTTCCACTGTTCACAATCATATATGCCTAAGAGACGGAATGTCATGAGGGCACGATATTTGCTGACCTCGGTGAGTACGCATCCGATAATGTTTCTGCAAGGAAGATACTTATGTCATAATAACCTCCCTTACCGAAATCAAGAGCCTACTTTGCCAGTGACTGTCGAAAAGATCAACAAAGGGTTCGTCAAACAATGCCATGCACTCAAGTAAAACTTGGAATTATCAAATGCTTTAAATTTTTAAGATAGCCTTGTGAGAACTCCTGTCATTCCATCAGTTGTAAATACAGTACAATACTATGCTTATGTGATGTGGGTCCCTTCACCAGTGAGTCCCCTGGTGAGAACCTCCTCGAGTT
>Ga0210059_1008959_pt1 | contig 15689 bp, 12 predicted proteins | sample Ectturendosymbi2_FD_188042 | JGI IMG/M metagenome (GOLD analysis project Ga0210059, IMG submission 188042) | Ecteinascidia turbinata endosymbiont from Florida, USA - Sample 2 (SPAdes) (version 2) | ecosystem: Host-associated > Tunicates > Ascidians > Unclassified | place: Key West, Florida... | reverse complement strand
AGCCTAAGGAGGACAGCTTTCATGAAATATATGTATGTATGCAACACATCTTTAAGGATGATTCGATCAAAAGTTACAGCAAAGATATTGCCTGATGAGTTCAAACGCAATTCGCATTCAACAATCCAAATCGTTAAATTGTTTCGTGTGCTTTTGTAACCTATAGAGCTGCGGACTACAGCAATTCAAGCAAAAGAAGTTTAGGTTTCTAAGCACACAACATTTTGTACTGCAGTCTGACTCAAAGTGTTCATTCTCTTGGAGACACCACATTTTTCGTATTGTCTGCACACCAACAGTGCTCCCTCTAAGTTGCGCAACTGCACAAATGCGCATTACCACCTGATCATTTGCGCAGTGAAATCTAATTCTCGCGCACTTGTAATATTTCAAATTTGATATCGTATTCATATGTCGCATAGATCTTGTAACCCTTGAAACGCTTCATTGGTTGTGTGGTCTTCATGGTTGCGCAATTGCATGCGCACTAAAGGAAACATTTGCTCAGTTTAAAACTTCCTCAGGGGGAACACTGTGCATCAAGCTTCATTTTCAAAGTTTGAAGATATACTAAAATTAACGAAACTGTACGTGTTGTTTTAAGACTGTAAGACGTGGTGCTAAATACCTGTTTCTTTTGGGGGGATAAGCAGTATGCACGCCCTCTCTCATGAATCTGTGAATGAATCATCTGCCAAATCTACGGAGCATCCAGTTTTCCGCACACATATCCTTTCGTTACTTTGTACAAAGCATAGCAGAAGTTTATTTCAGTAAACTATTAGCGCTGAATAAATGTTCAGATGAGTTGGCTAAATCGCATGCAAAATGTTACCGCATGTTGAAGCATCACCACCATTTCAAATCTAACAGAATCTTGATTGAAATAGAAACCTATTAAAAAATGGGTTCTCATCATCGTTTCATGCGAAACTATTATACCTCTTAGTATTCAATTTCAGACTTTTTGGCTGAAATATTTTCACTTCCCCCAAAGGATGACTTGTCACTGCAGAGTTTTCAAGAAGTCCAACAGACTGATGAAACTGATAATGTTGTTTCAGATTCTCCATATATAGATGTCATACGTTTCATCGCAAAGGTAAGAAGGAATTTCAAATTTTTGCGCTCAAAACTGTTTCGCAGTGAATGCTTTTTGCGTAACAACAGATAAACTTAGCTCTTGCGTTTGTGAGCAACGAATTGAAGTTACTTCAAGTGGGTTGAAATTTTGATATACAGTGGCAGTTCTAGAATAAAACAACTGGTAGGCCACTGCGGGACCAAGAAAAAAAGTTTGGGGGAAGGGCAAGATAAATGTTTCTCCTGCATTGTGATTTTCCGTTATAATGAAGATGGGTTTGCTATGATTAACCTCATCACACCTAACAGAAGCTTGTGAAAATCGTCCGAAGCGTTGCCAGCAATTCTTCAAATCGTTCAAAATTTTGATGGCTGAAAGTTATCTGCTGTATATGTCGATCAAACGAACCTGAACGTGGAATCAACCACAAAACTGGAGGGACAAGCAGGGGGGCAACAAAAAAACTGGGTGGCCACGGCCCACCCAGTCCCCCCTCAGGACCGCCACTGCTGATATAACATCAAGATGCTATGGGAGGTCGATCAGACGGAACAACCTTCTGAATCAATGAAATGCTTTTGTCACGACGATGCATCTTGAATGCATTGTTAGACCAAATCTTTCTTGTACATAGCAACTTCTCGGTACTCGAAATCCTGCGTAGAACGTGTAAGGTGTAGTGTGAAGTGTTTCCTGAAGAAAATTCACATGCATTGCGAACATAGCACGTTACATTACTCAATTTTCCTCGGTACGATTCATTTCCTGTGTTTCCTCAACCTGCGATGTGAGTAATAGATATGACGAATGACATCACTCGTGGGAGTCGATCAGAAGATGTCACGTTTACTACTCTGAAGTTTCTAACCAACTCAGGCTTTACTTTTCAACAAGGTGAGGAGATAGAAAACTAAAAATCCTGTTCACGATTCTGAAGCACTAGAAAATATGAAAAATTACTAAACCGCATTTACATCAACATACTTGAAAATGTTGCAGGAAGGATGACTTATGTATGTTGTGCAAACATGTCACTGAAAATATGTCCTACCTTCACAAACAATATCAAAAGTGGAAATAGATAGACATCAAAAATTTTACTTGACGTGCTAAGGAAAAATTCGAAATTGCCGAAGCAAAATGTTTCATTTTATTTGCTTTCAAGTCTTATTCAGGTCGTCAGCAGTTGCCTGCGGTCCTACATCTCCGAAAGTTTTCCATAACGGGAGTAGACGTTTCACAAAGTGAATGCGAGTTTTCAAAACCTAGGTATCATCAACAAACTTTTATAAATTATTATCCCCGACCAGGAGCATGACCGCACGAACTCAAAAACAGTTGAAAAATTTCAACGGGCCTTTCAACCGTATGACACTTGTTGCGTCCGAAGACAAATCCAAATATATGTTTAATATACTCAAAAGCACTAGTGTTTCTGTATGTTTTCGTAGAATCAGTGGACTGTGTTCTGCTTTCAACCATTTGCAATGATTCAAACGTGCACATATCCATATTCAAGTAAGCACTCTCCACTATGGGTGCAAACAAGGAATCGATGAGCAAATTTTTATAGAATGTCGATTTCACGATCGCTGAGGGGGGGTCTGCGAAAAATTCCTAAAAATTTGCAAGTACTTTCTTCGATAGAGCAAAGTTGCTTTCGAAAGACCTCAAGTTCGCACATGAGGGCGCCAAACTTGCTTCTTGCCTCGTCGCCATCTATCTTCTTTGCGCCACTAATCACTGCTATCACTACAGTACGCACAGTCGTATGAGGCGAGGGACGGGGGGGACTGAAACCCCCCCAGCTTGAAATATTTCCCAGCTCTCCAGCTCTCAGGGCCAGCTATCAGGGCAAGCGCAACTTGCTCAAAATCCCGAATGCAAAAAATATATATTCAATACAGTGAAAATTTTCAAGGCAATTCTGTTTTCATGGCATGCGCAAGTTGCTCAAAAACCTTGATTGGAAAAAAATATATTCAATCCAGTGAAAATTTTCAGGACAAACTCTATATTTCAGAGCAAGCGCAAGTTGCTCAAAAATCCTTAATGATAAAAAGTATTTCAACAGAGTGAAAAATTTAATGACAACTCCAATTTTCATGTGAACCTCACGTTGTTCGAAAATCCTAATTGATAAAAATATTTATTCAATACAGTGGATTCAGGGCACACTCTGTTTTTCAGGGCAAACGCAAGTTGATGAAAAATCTTGAATGGAAAAAGTATATTCAATACAGCGATAAATTTCAGGGCCAACACTAATTTTGACGGCAAGCATAAATTGCTCAAAAATTCTGAATAGATAAAGTATATTGAATGCAGTGAAAAATTTCAGGACAAACTCTTTTTTCATGGAAAGCTCAACTTGCTCAAAAATCCTGAATGACAAAAAGATGCAGTTAATTCAGTGCACAATCTGTTTTTCAGGGCAAGCGCGAGCTGCTCACAATTCCTGAATGGGAAAAGAATATTCCATATGCAGTGAAAATGTTCAGGGCAGACTCTGTTTTTGATGGCAAGCGTAAAATTGCTCAAAAATCCTGAATGGTAAAAAATATATTGAATACAGTGAAAAATGCCAGGGCAAAGACTGTTTTTCAGGGCAAGCGCAACATACTAAAAAATCCTGAATGGTGAAAAAATTTTCAATACACAGTTTATATTCAATTGGGTGTGATCCGTGTAATTTGGGAAAATTTTTTATTTTTATGGGAAATTCACATTTTCAGGGCAAATTTTTTCCGCCACCCCCACTAAAATGCCTTTCCGTTTGCCTATGACAGTACGTCATGCAATCATGCGCGTTTGGTGACTTCTCCTGTTTTCCTGTTCTCTTTCCAACTCCCCCTGAAAGTTAGTTGGCTGAAACATCGGTGTAACTTAAAAAAAAAATTTACAACAGTTGCAACAGCTCATTAAAGGATTTTCATCACTGTCCACCTTTTGGCTGTTTGCGCAATTTGAAGTTTTGCTGGGATTCAGCCGATATAGTATCAGATTCTCGAATTGTATTACCGTAAATCACGGATCAGAAACTGTGCGTCGCGACTCGCGACGCTCTGCTGCGTCGTTTCAATTGTCGAAGGGCGTCGCACAAAATTAACACAGTCCAGTTTTCTTCAGTGAACTATAAAGAGTGAAATTAGGTGCAGTTTTATGGCCGTACCAAAGAACAGTTTTTGTTTAAGTGCAATCATGATCACGGTAGATAACACATTTACTATCTCATTATTGTGTATCTCTCGTTGTTTTGTAGGCTACTAATAAAAGCATTGCATATATTTCAATTTAGTTTGCATCAGAAAAATGGAGACTGCAGTAGTCACTTGTAAATTGGATCCTAACAGGAAAGCAATGATGCCACATAAGTGTAATTTCGCGAATGAAAATGACAGACCTAAAATACAAAAAATGTAAACCTCGCACGTATAATAAAAGGTCATTTAGAATTTGCGTTTACATTTTTCCTGAAAAACGGAGAGGAAAAAACTCAATTTGTTGTTTGTAGCAAGGTGTTGGCCAGCGAAAGCATGTTGTGAAATAAGCTCTAACGCCATTTGACATCATCACATCAGCAATTTTTGAAGAAACCTAGGGAGTTTTTTTTCTCAGAAAGTAAATGGTACGAAAAAGCAAACTTCCACCATTTCCCAATTCAAGCAATTCCCAACAGTGGCTTTATTATCGTCCTGCCAAGTTGCGCACAGGATTCCTAAGTCTAAAATGCCTCACACCATTTCTTAGGAACTACTACTGCTTGCTGCAATCGATCTTGCAAGTACAATGATACGAGGAGCTGAGCAGCAGTAAGAGTTGGCACCACATTTCACGATTTGCTTAAAATAAATGTATGATGCTGCCTTCAAATTTACCAACGGTATTTTTGCAACGTCAATTCTTCGATCGAGTTGAAGTATACCCAGTACTTTCCGAAGAGTTTATCATGCTATGAACGGATTCGTGATCCTTTCTTCCAACCTACCCCATTGTTTACCATTGCAAAAAAATGAAAGTAAATTGACCTTAGTAGCGGTGGTTCCCTGAGAAGAAAGTTAATTCAGGAAGTCCGACAAATTTCATTGAATGACAAATACCCATCCGCTACTAATGATTATCCCTTTTTCACAAATTGCCGTGATCAAAAGCAAAATCAATCACGAATAAACTTTTTGTGGGAAAACGAGGTAAATGTGGATGGCAGTTTCACAATTTCTTCTACGATTCGACTGACAAGTGAAAATAAGCGCGCCCACACATCACATTACTGTAAATGATGCATATTTCCTTTTTATTGTTTCATCAATAAAAAAAAAAAACATTGAGAGGAGGGACATGAGCTCGTAGCAGCTTTCAGAATCAGTGAAATTCTTTTGTCACGACTATGTACTGCAAGTTGACCGCATTGTTAGACCTCAGCTTTGAAATGCAGAATAACTTCCCGTCATTCGAAATCCCTGTGTAGAACGTGTTACGTGTAGTGAGAAGTATTTCCTGTAAAAAAATGACTCGAATTGTGAACACAGCACGTTCCATTACTCGAGTTTCATCTCTAGGATTCATTTTCTGGATTTCCACAGCCTGTTGTGTGAGTAATAGATGTGACGAATGACATCACTCGAAGATATTCAAGAAGAAGACATCAGGTTTTGCTACTTGGCAGTTTCTAACCCGCGCAGACTTTACCTTTCGTCATGGTGAGGAGCTAGGAAACCAAAAATCTTGTTCACGATTCTGAACAACAAAAACACATGGAAAATGTGAAAAAACATCTTTTCAATACCACATTTGAAAATTTACCAGGAAGGACTTAAATAGCTTGGTAAATATGTCATTGAAAACAAATCTTAAACACATCAGGTGTATGGTACCAGCATACACAGAATGTTACTTAAACCCCAATGCAAGCAACACTAATGCTACTCTTCATATGGAGTTTCCTTGAATAGTTTTTTCGACCAATTCGATGCGTAAAAGTTTGTGCGTTGAAATATTATGAATGTATTACGCGAGAGAAAACATCTCATTTTGCACATCGTTTGTTTTTGTTCCCTTGAAACACTGATTAAACGCTGACGCTCAAGAAAAGTCAAATATATCGGCATGGCAACATTTATACCGCCATTGCAACAGCGATTGTTTTCACTGAATAGTGAATAGTGTTGACACCAGGGTTTCGATAAAGAATATCATCGAGATTTAAACTTTACTATATTTTCCAGGGTCGCAATCGTCTGATATTTAGGAGAGAAGCAAACTAATTGTAGGTCGTTGTTGCACTATTTTCGAGGGGGCTTTTTGACAACCAAACATGATTTTGAAAACTTTAGGCAGGCCATTACCGGTTGCCCACCTCTTGGTTGCTGGCCTGATATTTGCTGAATGTCTACATGATATTTGCCGAACGTCTAATGGAATCCAAAAATTTTGTACTCTTTACTACAAAAGAAAGATTTGTTATTGTGGATGCAGAGAAACGATTTTTAATTAATTTTCTCAGAGTAAATGTTGCCCCTTAAAATATATAAAAACAAAAATTTTTTCCAATTAAGGTTGAATGCAAAGCAAGTGGAAATGTAACTCTTATTCCTTTGTTTGTGCACTAATAAAATTACTTTATGCTTTCACTGGTGCTGTTATTGATGAAAATGAAAACCACAGGCGTAACGAGGTTGGCAAGTGGGCACAAAGGCACAATCCTTGTGCGCCGAACCATTTTGGGAGCAACGAATCACTGCGGGGGGCCCTTAAAAGTTCCAACAATGTCAAAAATACGTTCTTCAATGCAGTAAATTTGCTTCCGAAAGACATCAAGTTCGAACATGGGGGTGCCAGTCTAGCTCCTTGCCATGGGCGCCATTTTACCTCGTTACGCCCCTGGGAAAACCACACCTGACAGGGTGGAGCTCACCCGGCGTTAGTATCCGGAGATACGATACAAAAGTCTAATCTGATATAAAAAGCTCATGAAGGCAAATGTCTCACCTAATATAAAAAAGCCATGAAAAAATATATTGGCTCTCCTCCATACTGGTAAGGAAGCACGTCCTGAGTGAAGCACGACGTGAGTGAATTACAGCCTGCGATTGCCACAATTACAGCCCTTAATCGCACGGTAGAAAAAATCACAACAACCATAACGCAGGGTGATTTTCACCCGAAACCATACTCTTTTCTCCTTAGTGGAAAAGTGCAGGCAGCGTGCACGGGATTACGCGCACCAGTCAAGTCCGACAAACATCTCCAGCTACTGAAGCGTGAAGGACGCACCTGCGCTTGCCTGCGTATGAACCACGTGGTCTCCTCACGTGACAAGGTTGAATCCACCCAGGTTTAAGGCCAATCTACACTGAGGAGTTGCAAGGAGTAGCCGCGCACGATTCTTTGTTTGTTTTAATGCGCCCAGGAGTAGCTGTGCCGAACCGTGCACGAGCACAGATTTACGCGACACAACCAAATAAACAAATAATCGTCCGCGGCTACTCCTGGCAACTCCTCAGTGCAGATTGGCCTTTAAAGCGACTCAATATTTCAGGTTCTTAAAAGCGACACAGTCAAACAAAAATTTGCGCAAGAAATCGTAAAGAGAGAAATCAATCACTGATTTGAAGTGTTCCTATTGGTGCCCTCAACTTTTCCTGCAGCGCTAGCCAATACGTAATTGATTTTTATGGTTTGCTGACCTTAACACTTGATTGAATATCTCAAATATATTTTGGATTTATGTTGTCAGGCTTTTTCAATTAAATGAAAGCGGCTTAAGCAGGACAGACATGTCCTAACAAAAGCGGTTTTTAAACTTAGGGACTGATTGGTCAAAAAAAAAGATTTTGTTTTGGTCATACACACGATATTTAACACAGCGGCATTCAAACTGTACTTTTCAATCGCTCGAATTGCATAGAAATTTCCAGAATTACGACAACTTTATGAACCTTAATATTTTGTTTTAACATGAAGAGCCAGGCTTACAAATAAAACCAATGTCGTTACGGGTTATTAAAATTTAAAGCAGTGCTAACAAAATGATTTGTTACGGAGTATCAAAATTTAAAGCAGCGTCAACAAAATTACACGTTTATACACTAAAAAGAAAAATATTTGAATTAGGAAAATTTTTTCAGTTTGCTATACCAACAGTTGTTTTGTTTGAACAACGATAGACTATTTTGCTTAAAATATTTTCTTTATTCTGAACTCATCAACTTTTTTCTCAAGATAAACAAAACTGTTGATTGAGAATTTTTTGCACATTCATAACTGTTTATTCCCACACATGCTGAAATATTTGAAGACAAAACTAACAAAGAAAACGTCATGAAACAACCAATTTATTTCTGGTAAGTACAAGCCGCAATCCCCAGTGCTAACAACCAGTGTGTAAGTAATAGTGGAATGGATTGTTTCCAGTTTGCTTCTTTCTTCTCGTTGCTTTCCTGCTGGCCAAAGTGGACGTCTGGATTGTCAAGTAAAAACGTAATGCTGCTGCGAAATGAACTGATTCGTGTTATCTTTTCTAGACATTTGTATTAATTGCATGATGTGGAAGTTTGTCAATTTTAAGAACACAAATACTTGCAAGGAATATACAAAACCACGCACACGTCCGGCGTTGATTTTTGGCCATTCTACTTTTTAGACCACAAAACACAAGCAAGAGTTTTCTTGCGATTTTTCTTGCTCCTGCAATGGTTGTGACCAACGATTCACGTGAGCCAGAGTGAAAGGACGGTATGTTTGTTGAAAAAAACATAAATTGAAAACAGTTCATTTGTAAAATCAGTGTATATCGCATTTGCAAGCTTTTAAGTGTAGTGGACTAAAATACGAGTGTGCTGGGCGAAAAGTCGTGTGATGCCCCAAAAGCAGATTTAAAAAAAATTACAATTATACTTCTATAAACTATAAAAGATTCATCTGCTTTAATTTTCAACCAATTGATACCGCAAAAAGAATTCAATTAATAAAATAGACCATTTTTAGAAAATATTTTGATTTCAGTGCAAAAACGTTTCAATGTTAAAAATGAAATTTTCCCGAAAGCATTACAGTTTGAGCTGTACAACTGTCCCTGCACCCCCACCTCCTACGCATATGATCAAAAATAAAAGTTTTATGTTATTCACGGTTTCAATTTCTTTTCATTGATCAATGCTTAGCATAATGTTACTGTAGTTCTTTTACTGGTACTTTCTAATTTTCGGAAACTTTTCCTCGTATAGGATCGCTTTACTGTACCTTTGCCTTGTACTTTTCTCACTGTAACAACAGCAAAGTTATGCTTGTTGCGTGCTATGTACGCATGTTAGGCAACATGACGGTGAGGTAAAAAAAGTATCGTTGCCAAAAAAGTATCACTGTTGTTTGTGGAAGGAGAGAGACAAAACAGAAAAGTCAGTTTCGCTTGTCCAACCGAAATTGTTTTCTGAGCCAAAAAATTATGTTACCCAGGGCTGCACATTGAATGACATATTAATGAGGGCCACACAATGAATGACTTAATTTGATCTTGGCACGCTAAATTAATTTTAAGCTAATGTACTAAAAGCATTCGTAACTTCAGTGGTAACGACCCTTTGGCACCACTCTGCAAGTGTGGTTTCATAGGCCGGCTTAGTGCCGTTGTAAGAAAGGCAGAAATCAGAAAACTAGTAAAAAGTTTTGAACCAATATGTCAGTGGACATGTGGAAATTTACCAGCACGTAGTACAGACGTGATAAACTGGCAGTGAGGTCCACTGCATCAAAACAGGTTGTGGACAGGTTGTGAGCATTTCGACCATTTATATTACAGCGAAAACTCAATTTGGGCCGAACGAAACTTTCTACTTTGCCGCATGCAGCCGGTGGGCCGTGGGTTGGACATGGCTGGAGTAGATCTTATTTAACGCGTGCAGCGAGTTCCTAAGAGGTGTGAAGTAGGTAGCATGTATTTTTTTGAAACGGTGTTTTATTACCAACATCTCCCATAGCAAAACGAGCTGCTTTTGCGAAGTCTTTTTACCTACAGCCTACTGAGAAATTGTTCAGAGAACCTAAAGAATATGACAAAATTTATACATAATGTAATAAACACAAAAAATGCGTTGCAGGGAATCCCTGGTTGAAGATATAATCACTTGTGAGTTTAACACCCACAAACATATTTTTCAGCGAAAATGCAGATGAAATTTCTTCCAAGCAATTGACAACTTCAAAGATCAACGTGGTAATACAGTAATTGCTGTTTCTTCTGCAAATCATGTTGGATCGCTGCTGCTCATATGGGTTGAATGTGTGTTGGCATAAAAAACAAAAATTAGTATCTAAGTCGTCAAAGTGATTGGATTTGGAAAATTTTGAACTGTCTTGTTTCAAACACTACAAAAAGGACACTTGATTCCTGGGCGCAATGATGAGGCCTTTAGCCGTTAGGCTGAAATCTCACTCTTCCCTAGTAACGTTTGCTTGAAAACTTATCTTGCATGTGGATTGTATCCATTATTTCTTGGTCTTGCTCATAATTTTTGATTATACAAGTATGATTGAGTGAGATTAAAACAATGTTATGGTCTTTGCTTTCACTTCTGCTGGTTAGCGCAGGGCTAGTGAGCGTGTTCGTTTAGGGCAGTGGCGCTCAAACCGTGGCCCGCGGGCCACATGTAGCCAGGCCCTCTGGAGTGGCCCGTGAAGCAATTTTCATTGGAAAGAAAACTTAACACTTTGATCATTTAAGAGAATTTTTTAGATAATTTTTATTAGATTATTAATTATTGTGGCCCGCGGAGAGTTTCTGCAAGACAAATGTGGCCCATGAGCCAAAAAGTTTGAGCACCACTGATTTAGGGTGTTTGACAACAAGTGATTGGGTGGTGGCAGACGGGATGGCGGAAGTGTCTTTCCACCGCCTCCCGGCCTTACTGTGTCTGTATTGACAAGTGTACTTGCGTTAAGGCCAAAAAATAAAATTGTTGTTGTTGTTGTCTTCGAACGCAAGTTGATTTGTTCGTCGGTTACATTCTTTGAATATGCAAATTTGCAAGTTTGAGCTGATTTTCTAACAAATGGAAAATTATCCTGAGTGTCTATTCACCTCGCTGCCAGTTGACAAACATTTTTAGTCTGTGAACAGGAACCAGATCACATCGAGGCTTGATCTGCGAGGAAGCCCTGTGACGTTTTCATATCACTCTCTCTGTCTTAATAGTTTAATGCATGTATCTGTCAAGAGGAGAATACTTTGACATGTGTGTTTGTATAAAAAAGCTATTTGTATATTTTTGGTTATACTACTTACAGGATTTTAAAGATGTATTGATCTTAAACGTTTGCTTAGATCCTGACATCCGCAATGAATATTTCAATAAAGTACAAATTCTAAACTTATTCTAGTGGATAGGTGAACATTGATGTAACAAACCACACGTACTGAACAGAGTGAAACCTTTTGAGAGGCTTATGAGCTAACTTTATTGCTAAGGAAATGCAGATCCTACCAATAAACATATGCACGTTACTAATTTCAGGAAGTGTATTGAATCCAGAGATCAGCTCCACTTGACATTTTCCTTCCAAAATATTTAAGTTTGATATGAGAACAAAAGACGGAAAGAGTAGGGGTACATTGCGAAACTGGTGCTGATCAGTTAGGACACTGCAATTTCAGCCTGTGTGATTAACAACTTATAATTATTGTTTTTTTTATCGCGGTGCGTACACGTGGAAACACTTTAATCAAATGTTAAGCAACTGAGAGCTATCTCCTGTCTTTCAGCCATGCTCGTCATTGTTAGCTTATAAAGAGCATGTCTGTCACAATACACAGTTTTCAGAAGTATTTTCTATCTCCAACTAAAATAAAAGGATGTAAAGAATGTATCACTGAGTGATTCCATGCGAAATCTATCAAGATCTACTTCTCGTCTTAGTCAGGAACAAAAGCATTTTTTCTTTTTAAAGTACTTTCTGTCTTGATCCAGAGTCAACTTGACTGTACTAATTCGAAGGTTAGTTACGATTAATTTTAGTCCATCTCAACAACAATCTTCACACAAATATTGGGCCATGACAGAAGTAATGCGCTCAGTATAAGTTTTGCGTTTCACCTTGAACGACTGGACATGCTTTTTTTCGTTTTCCAGTCAAAGTGCCATGAATATGCTTTACGTTTTTCGTACGTTTGTTTGGTATAAGTGCAATTGTTACGTCATGCACGTCTTCTCACGGTGTTAGCAATTGAGAAAAGTCGCAAAAGCAAGGTTGGTAGTTGAGCAAAAAACACCAATTCAAAACAACGAAAGTATAGCACGATTTGCAAACTGGCAAGGTTATCATCGAATTGTTCAAAGAAGACGCACATATGGATGAGGCCACTCTGCAAGCACTGAAGGACCTCAAACAGCAGGCAAGCTCTTAAAAATTAAGTTTACCCGATATGAGTTTAGACAGGCTAATTGCAGGAGTTTATTGAAGAAACATAAGACTTTTAATTTCAATGAAACGTATGACCTCAATAAAAACAATTGAAGCTTTCTCATCAAAGCATTAAACAATTAAAATAAATATCGAAAACACAGATCAAAAACGTCAAAAAGCTGGTGATGCGTTATTTTGATAAACAACGCTGCAGTAATAAGAAGCTTTGTTGTTTCAGTGATTGGGTGTCAAGCATTAGAAAGTCTTGGAAGTAAACTTTATTTTATTTGAGTACGGTAGGAACAGGATAGCAGTTGACTTCCTTCTGACTATTTGAAAGATCGCAATGAGTGGCTTTAGACACTTCCTATTCAGTGGATTCGAGTATTACATAGTCTATGCTATGGTAATTTCGTGGGTTGAGCACGAAAGCAATACCCCAAATTAACTTACCGTTGGATGTTTTCGAAGCTGAATAACGCTCTAAGTTTTTATTTTAAGCCTTCCACTTAATTACTATTGCGTGAGCAGCACCCGACGCCTTGATTACGTTCGGGACTATTGCAGGTGAAAAGTACTTTCCGAAAGTAATCGTTTTGACATTGCAATAGATAAGACCTAAATGACATTATTAGAAAAAAGGATAGCCTCATGCAGGTTACATATCCGCAGGTGCATATTTAGAGCTTTCTAACAAAGACGGTACTGTTGCCATTTTAGTACTTTGCTGCCTCACCAAGGACAATTAGTCAGGGAAAAAATTGTACAGCAGACGTTTTCCAGCAAAGTAATCCAAAGGCTTGAACCTTTTGCAGTCATATACCTGCTGCACCGAGCTTCCTTTATAACACTACTTTGTTCATCATCGCAACTCAATGTTATATACGTGGAAAAACAAACAGCACCGGGTTATAAACTGATAGCTTTGTGTTATTCGAAAGATCAGGTTACACACCAAGAGCTACTGCAGGCAGATGGTCATTTAATTTTGTTTCACTTTTCCGTTAACAGTGTGTTTGTTCTGCGGTACGTTACCATTACTGAACACTTTTCTGAATGACAGCAGAATTTTTTACAGGATCCTGAAGCTTATCAAGCTGCAATGATGAATGCTGCAGATGAACTCGTACTAGAGATGAGTGAAGAAGAGGCGGAAAAACACTTGCAAACTCTGGATTCTATACTTGCCAGAGGTACGACAGTTTCCTGTTCTTTTACACCTGCTGCATTTTTAATTGAAGCTACTGGAGAGTGCAGGTGGGCTCTGCAATTTTCGTCAAGAATTTGACAAGACTAACTTTAAAAATATAATTTCTTGAAGAAATTGCAAAGGTTCAAAACTAATTTTTGGACTAACCGGTCTGCAGTTGAAAATAATCTGGCAAATTTTTAATCTGTTTTTGAAAAAAAACCACCAACATGGAACAAGACCGCAACCAGCTGAATTTTCTAAGGGGGGCGAAATGATTGTAGCTGGTTGTTGTACCAAATAACTAAATATGTTTTTGAAAATTTCGGGAGGGCAATTTCCCGGTTGCAGCTTTGTTTGCGGGCCTGGCCTGGAATGATGTTGCTTTTATCGAAAGGCTATAAACTTTAGTGGCAATCGTTGTGATTTTGACAAGTGAGGCAAGTCGTAAGTTGTGCTTGTAACACATAACGTTTCGACGAATTAAAAATAGGAAATTTTTCCTAAAAACCTCGTGTTTCCTGAAAGCTTAGGCCTAGTTTCAAACTTCTAGTGACTAGACATTGTTCAAGTCCTGGTAAAGTTGAACATGCGTCCAAGAAGTTTAAGGCCAAGTCGTGTGAAGTAACAAATCAATAGTGTGGTCATGAAAACATTTGATGCACGTTGATCACAAACGTAAAACCTAAACTAGTTGTCATTGGCAGCTCCTGCTTCATGTGCCAGACAGGAAACTACGAGGGTCAAAAATATTTTGCAGAAGAAAAATTCCTTGTTAGCAGTATACCACGCAATCCAACGAACACATTTTTGCTGAAGGTTTACTTTTATCAGGATCTGTTGCTATTTTTGGTTTCTTTGAAACTCTGGGCTTTCGTTTCATCTGATTCCAAATTCAGGAAAAATCAAAACTTGAAAGCTGTCGCAGTCTCCGATAATTATTTTTATGCACTCAGCCATGCTTCGGTGATATGCTTCTTTCCAGCTGAATTGCAAGCAAAATTATGTAAACGTTATTACTATACGCAGAAAAGAAACGTGGAATGAAATGTGCGTCGCACATCAGCAAAATGTAATGGAATTTCAATGTCTAGTTTCGCATGAAAAGGACTATAAGGCAGCTTTCTATTTCAAATTTCGCTCTTAAGACTGGCTAAAACTTAGATCAAAAAAACTTTTCGCTGAAAACAGTAATTCATAATTAAAATTACTTTTGTATAAACGCTGATAATGCCTACCAAGTAGGCGAAATATACACTTTGTAAGATCTTAGTGTCTGATTTTTTCTTTAGAAAAGTTTTCAGAGATTTCTGCAAATGTTTCAAAAAGAACAGCGACCTTTTCAAAAAGATGCGAACTTGCTGCGTCGAAATGCAACCGCTGAGTTTTCACTCTAACCTCACATATTACGATTGTAAATTATGAGTCTTATTAGCAAAGCTTGGTCTGCATTGGGTTTTGGTCTTGTGTTAACCTTCATGTGTCGTTAAAAATAACTCTTTGTATCCTGCAGACGAGGAAGAGTTTTCCGAGCTTCTAAAATCATTGGAAGAGGAAAACGACGCCGAGGAAGACACAGCCAGTTCAATCTAGCAAAGCATGTTCCACTGATTTCATTGATAAATGCTACTGCGCCTAATCGGTGTCGATTCGTTTAAGATCGCCTGGCGTCAGTTCACGCTGCTGAATAAAACAAAATGTATTGCAACCAGCTATTTCGCAAACTTTCCTTTCTTGAGGAACCCGACTTGAATAAATAACCTATTCAAGCTCTTTCGGGAGTGAATTTTTCGAATTTCACGGTATATCAGAGTTTATGTGAATAGGCTATTGAAAACACTACGTTTCCTATTACGAAAAAAGCCCTAATTTCTACAATTTCATCTACATTGGTACACGAAAAGCGGAAGTGCTAAATAGCCTTATAATAAATACTACGGCCAAAGCAAACGATACAACTGACATCTTGCAAACGTTTCGATAACAACTGTTATCATCTTCAGTGCATAGCAATAGAAC
>Ga0210059_1008958_pt1 | contig 15690 bp, 9 predicted proteins | sample Ectturendosymbi2_FD_188042 | JGI IMG/M metagenome (GOLD analysis project Ga0210059, IMG submission 188042) | Ecteinascidia turbinata endosymbiont from Florida, USA - Sample 2 (SPAdes) (version 2) | ecosystem: Host-associated > Tunicates > Ascidians > Unclassified | place: Key West, Florida... | reverse complement strand
CGCAATGAGCGTAAATATGTTTTCTTTCGTGAAAGTAATTAGTTTTAGGAGCAAACGAATAGGACTTTCTTGTTAATTTTAATAAATTAAAAGAGCCAAAACAGAACTAAACATCATAATTGTGATTATAAAATTTTGTTTGGTGTTCCCCCAAATTTTTTTATTGTATAAAGTGGTCCGTGATGCAAAAAAGGTTGAAAAACACTGGATTAGATTACCTAAAAGAGAGTTACGATTTAGTGGCTATGATGCTACTGACAATTTGGGCTCTCTCTCTCTCTCTCTCTCTCTCTCTCTATGAAAGTATTGAATTCGTATTTAACCTCTGTTGTTAACCCCTGATGTTTGCAGTAACTTATGTTACGTGCTTTAATTAATGATTGTTAATATAAACCCCTGTCGTGATGCATATCGCAGTGCTTAAAGTTATACTAATAAAACCATGAGTGAATATAATTTTGTTGTGATAAACTGAGCGGTGTCGAGCGAAACCGGCGGGTCCAAGTTTTTTAATTGTTAACTTGGGCGTGCCATGGACACTTCCACTAACCAGTGCTCTCGCGGAATTGTCCTAAATGTGTAGTGGTTTTCTTCTTTTAGAAGTGGACTGCCACACATGTTGACAGTAGTGAGATTTCTCCAACTCAGTTTTATATCTGGCAGAAAACTGGATACGGGATACGGTACTTTTTGTCCTTCGAAACAAAAAATTGGATATGCTGGTTGTTGAGACTTTACCTAAACTTTTTATGTGAGTTAAATTTCAATGGCTAACAGATTTTTAACGTATCACCATGAACAAGAAATTGTCCAAATCTTTACACACATGAAACTCACCAACCTAACATTCAGGTTGTATTAAACTTTTAAGACTTCCTGTGAAGTAGTTTTGCACATTTGAAGGTTGTGTCATAATATGCTTTGCAAAAAATAATCTGCAATAATAATAATCAAAAATAAACAAACTAACTTCTCATTGGAAAATGACTCCGGCTCCACTCCGGTTCCGGCTCTTCCTTTGAAAAATCAATTCCGGCTCAGTCCTATTTTCGAAAATCGTAAGACTGCGACCGGAGTCGACTCTGACACTCCGGCTCCTGTACAGCAGTGGTGTACGGATATACAAATTTTGCGATCCTGATCCAATCCAAAATTTTTTAATCGACTCCAAATCCAATCCATACCCGAAAATATAAAATTGTGGACTCGGAATATACAATCCAAATCCGAAACTGCCTAATTAATTGCACATTAGCCAATATAAATGACTGACTAACGATTCAAGGTCCTTATGACTAACGATTCAAGGTCCTAAATGACTGACTAACGATTCAAGGTCCTGTGTTTCATCCAAGTGTATCGTCCTTGTCACTTAAACAATCCAACCAAACGGATTCTCCTAATGGCAAAATAACTCTAGTAGTGCTTTTGCCTCCGACGGTAAAATAGACACTGCCTTTTAAACTTTCGAGATGCCAAAAGGCTGGGTCTATATTGCCTCATGAGACAAAGACACAGCTGGAATTATTTTGCCTTCAACCAATCTTCTTTGGCTAAAGGCAAAATAGCTCCAGTAGTGCTTTTGGCTCATGAGGCAAAATAAAAATTCATGATTTTGCATTGGCGGATCAGGACTGGATCGGACTAATGATTTTCCAAAATTTTGCAGTCAGGACTGTATTGGATTCAGTTTTATTGGATCAGGACTGAACTCGGACTGAAAAATTTCACAGTCCGCTCATCTCTTGTAGCCAATGCTTCGAAGCCCCAACTGCTTTAAGTTTGTCGCTGAAGCTGAGTTTTTACTGAACGAACGTGAAGCCTATCGATCAAGTCAAAAGCAACCTGAGCTTAATCTTTCCCAATGCTGTGTAGCAGTCAAGCTAGTGCGACCGCTACATGTGAGCAAAGTCGGCCAAAGCAAGAAGAGAAAGACCAAGCAGGCGACACTTATAAGTGACTTCCATGCACATGGAAGTAGTAGCTCTCTTTGGCCGATTCGTCTAGTAACAAGTAGTAGCTCTCTTTGGCCGATTCGATTCGTCTGGCGCGGAGTTAACATCGATGACGTCACAATCCATCCTTCCCGAGGTTCGAGGATCAAGCCCACACTGAAGGTGTGCGAACACAACCGGGTCGCACACGCTTCAGCTGCTAGCTCACTTCGAAAAAATTTTGGTAATGTCGTTGTAACTAGCCACAGTTCGTGTGTTTTTCTTTACTTGTTTTCAAGTGCCAACATTTCGCCTGTGAGATTTGTCTTACATTTACAGGACTGATGATGCGTTGGAAAACGCGAAACTAGTTTCCCCGTCAATAAACTGTGACTGATTTACTTGCCACCATCTTTGTGGCCCTAATAATCAGTTTCATTAACGTATTTGCTTAGTAGAATATTACTCTGTGCATGCGTGCATGATGTGAAGTCAGAAATTTCGCAAGTCAGATATTTCCCTTGACACCGGAAAGCAGATTTCGTGCACCATTATGTTTTCAGTGAAAAGCACTCACGCGCGTAGCACACGCGCCAAGTTTTTTCACGCCATTCTTGCCCAAATCTCTCTTTTCACGCACGATATTTCGTCGACAAGTGCCACGGTTTCCAGTTGGTAGCTCATAGGTCATTTACCCGTATTGGTCTCCCTCTGTATTGGAGCCCGTTGGCTTGATTGACGGGGATGCAAGGAGGCCTGATGGTTTGACTCTGAACCCTTGTTACAAGGGCAGGAACCTTCACCTTGTATGGGATGCGACAGTTGTGGACACCTTTGATCCAAGCCACTACGTAGTCAACGCTGCTAAAACGGTGTCAATCGAAATTTCTGACATGCACGAAATTTCTTTTTCTGACTTCACTCCATGTACGCATGCACAGAGTAACATTCTACATATCAAATACGCAGACAAAACTTATTATTAAGGCTTAGGGAGTCGTGTTTAAGTAAGTGTGTCGGGTTAGGATTTGGTTTGCGTGAGAAAAAAAAATAATTGAGGTCAACGACTTAGTCCGAAAAATTTTCAATGGTTAAAGTTATTCCCATGCTGTAGCTTGTGGGTACCGGACATCTAACCAAAATGTTTTAATTAACACAACACACATCAAAAAAGTAATCGCCAAACTTTATTTTCTTGCTCTGAGGAGTAAGGGTCAGCAGTGTGTCAGTCCCACCAGCGTAGGGATGTACCACCAGCGTAGGGATTGAGAAAGCAACTGTTTCAAACAGTGGCGGTACAAACAGTGTTTGTACCGCCAGCGTAGGGTTGTACCTCGAGTGTAAGGATATACCACCAGCGTAGGGAATTGATTTCGAAAGCAAGGCTGCACAGAACAGAGGTGTGCATGGACTGGATTTTGGATTGTTTGGATCTGGACTCCGGCTGCTTCCAACAGGATCAGGAGTTGTAGATTATGGTTAAATGTGAGAAGAATGGAAAATAGCAAAAGACATTTAATGTACAGGACATGCATATGCACTCAATTAGTAGACACAACAGAGTGAAAACAACATAGACAAAATAATGGAGAGACACAAAAACCAATCAGACAAAAATATGTACACAAACAATCCAAAATGGAGTCACAAAGAAATGTAGCATAGCTATAAAAAAAAAACAATTATAGACATCAACGTAACACAGATGATGGTAGGCAAGCAATGGGTGAAGAGATGAGGCATGTACAGATGAGCAGGTGAAGCAAGCATATAGGTGAAGAAAGCAAGCAGCAATCAGGAGTAAGGTTTTCTTTCCTGAAGCCAGATCCGGATTGGATATTCTTTTTATTGAAAAAACGTTATTTATTGGTTGTTTGCTTGATTTATATTTTCCCGGACTCAACCAGGAGTCGGATTGCTTGAATCATACAAAAATGGCCCTACTTATGACATATATCTACCTATCACACAACTAAGATTGACATCATGACATTGACACCATTATTCGGCTTCACAGAATTGTATGCTTAGGAATTAGACTAAAGTCAATGTCTGTGTCATTCTGGAGGTGAACATCATTTCGTCTGTCTCGAAAGCCTGGTATTGCAGCAAGAGTGCTCCTCAGAAGTGCAAATCTGAGCTTCATTCTGATGTAGGTCATCATGGTAGATGCATATGGCTCCCTGCCTTTTTCAGCTATTTTTTAAGCCAGTCTTTTGTTGACCTTGATGGATTCTGGGGCCATTCCACAATTTTACTCCAATGCACTAAGGTTAACAAAATACTGGCAGAAAAAAAGCAATCGCTGAAAAGCATGATTAACCTTTTATGCCTTTGCCATGAATTAGATTATACAGGAGAGAGTTCTAGTTCCCAATATTGGACATCACAAAATAAGACATATCAAAGATTTAACTTTCAGTAATTGTACCGTAACCAATTGGTTGGAGGTTAGGTGGAAACAAAAGCTTAGATCAAGCAATAAAATCATGATTTAAATCAAGCAATAAAAAAATCATGTCATTTTAAAGCTTTGTGTGGTGTCTTTGACACACTTAATATAGGTTTTCACGTAGCCTATGCAGTATTAGTGTCGAAAGCAAAGAGTTCTTATGATGACACAAGTTAAAACCTTGAAGTTTTATCAATCATAGCAACTGTGAGGTCACAGATTCTATGTCATTTAACTGCAAAAATTGCATGTGGACTGAAATCACTAAACCTTGCAGATTCAGAAGCCATAACTGTTAGAATTCTACAAGTGTGAAAGTGCAGACTGGCATAAAGTGAAAGTTGCATTTAAATTCCATCAAATGTGAAGGCTGTTGACTGTAAACATAGTTATAAAACATATTTTTGATTCATGGAACATGTGTATCATTATTATAGTTTTTAACATTTTATGCATGTATGCTATGAGTGTCAATGAAATTACTAAACTGGCAGTTTCAGTATTGGCATTTCAATAACTATTTCATTTTGTACACTGGTACTGGTGTTATGAACTTATTTGCATTAAGGGATATTGCAAATGCGCAAAAAAGTTTGAATGAAAGTTCAGCTATTTCTAGTCAGGGTTGATTGATTTTATATCATTTCACTTCTATCAGTGTAAAAGTGTAAGCTGGCATAAAGCAGGCTTGTAGCCAGGTTTGGAGGGCAAAATGAACTGTTAGGGGACAAGATTTTTGTTTTTATTATGGTATATGTTTAAAACAAACTTTTCTGGGCACAACAAAGTTGGGGGCGCAAAAAAATTTAAGGACACTGCCCCTGAATGCCCCCATGGCTACGGGCCTGGCTTAAAATAAAGCTTACATCTAAATTCCATCAAATATGTAGGCTGTTGTCTGTATAAATAATAGTTTGAAAACATACTTTTCATTCAGATTAATAATACACATATATTATAGTTTTTAACCATTTTGTGCATATGCATGTTAGTTATACTTTTGCAGAAGCTAAACTAATGAAAGCTACGTTACATTATTTAATTTTAACAATAGACCGACTTTGTACCAAGAAGGCTGGCAAGCTTGTATTTTTGTACAAGCTTCTTAACATGGCAAAGTGTTAATGAACAGATGGTTTGGGTATTGTCATTCCAATAAATATTTCATATTATACACCAGTACTAGTGTTATGAATTTATTTGCTTTGAGCGTGGTGAATAAGTGCAAAGTAACTTTGAATGAAAGTTCGGCTGAATTCTAGTTGCTGTACAAGAAGAAACAAAGCACAAAGTTACATTAAAACAAACTTTTCAGATTTAAAAATTAATTCTTGTTAGGTGGCCATCCTCTGCACGTTAAATCAAAAAAATCATAAAAATAAAAATCTGATTTACATCAAAAAATCCGATTTTTTTATTTTTTCAAAAAAATTATGATTTTTATCAACTCTGATTTTGGCACTGCTTACCTGGCCCTGGGTCCCAACCACTAGAGGGAATTTATTGACTCAAGTTTTTATTAGAAAATAGACTATGAATGGAGTCTTTTAAGCTTTTGATTGGCTTTCTAACATATCTGATTCGAAAGTTATGGTCTAAAAACAAGAAAAAATCAGTGATTCATTAATTATATGAGATTATTCAATCATTTTTGTTATGCAAAACACACATAAGTTATATAAAAAAATTTTATCCTAGCAAAGGTGCTTTTGAAATACACACATTTAGACTTTGACACCAGGTGAACTGGTCAAAAACTAACTTGGCTACATTTGAAAATGAGTTCAGAAAGCAAAAGTTTACTGATAAATTTTTTATTAAATCAACAACTGATGTTATTAATGAAAAATCATTAGATCTTTTCTCACAAGTGCATAATGCAGCACTTGTGAGTACTTTGCTTTTAGTTCGGTTTCATTAATGGTTCTATTGCTCTTATCCTATTTCGCGGCACACCCTACTTTTCATAATCTCCCTAGCCTACTTTACAATGTTGTTACCTCTACGATAGTAATTATTCATTTTCATGCCTTTTTTTCCTTTAGGGATGGTTGCAGGGGCAACAGCCCTAGGAGAACTCAAAATACCTCATGGTCAACAGCAACATCAAATAATTCTGCTGGCTCCACACCATGATGGGACCAAGCAAGGTCAGAGATGTAGTCGTTCCACTTACTCCTTGGACAACCTCTGCTCCACTTTCCTATGGGTTTAGCCAGAAGGACTTGCCTCGCCAGTCTTTCGTGGGCATTTTGGACACATGGCTACATCAACGTAGCTGGGTTCTCGATTCAAAAGAGAAGTGGTTCGACATTCAAGGTTCTGCGAATTTCACAGCTGTGCACTTTGTTGCGAAGTGTCACACCATGTATTCTTCACAAAAATCCCATTTCTGCTGCTTGCACTTGAGATACAGTGATAACCCAAGATTCATGATCATAGGTAAGGATCGGAGCAAAGGCCAATTTGAAAACTGAAAGCTTTGCGGTGGTTGAAAGCTCCCGCTTTGTGACCACATAAGGATAGAGCTCACGTAGAACTGCATTAGCTTTACCAATCCATGTATCAATCTCCTCACTCCGCGTTCCATCATTGGTAAATACCACCCCAAGGTACTTCAACTTCTCTACCTGCTGCAGTGTACTGCTGCTCACTTGCAGTATAAACTGCCTGGGGTTTGCAGAGAGACAATACCTTAGTGTTTTTGGTGCTAATTTTCATTCTGGCTTGGTTGCGTGCAGCAGAAAACTGATCGAATGCATGCTGAACACCCTGTTAAGAAGATGCTAGCAGTGCCAAATCATCGGCAAAATGTAAATGGTTGGTCCTGCAGCTCCCAACTGTAACACCCTCCTTGACTCAGCTGTGACTGTCTATCCCAGAAGCCTTAACTTTTTTGTCAGAGAACCACATACGCTATTACATAATGTTCGAGGGCTGGACATCATATGTAATGTGATTGTTTTGGGATACGTCGCATTCTCTTCAATCAACAAAATTTTCAAAAATATTAATTTTTTCATTATTGATGACATGCATTTTCACCCATGATGAAATAGCTTTGCGGTCTGGATTTGGCCTGTCGGCCATAGTTTGGAGACCCCTGGGCTATCCAATTCATGCAGACTATGAAGAGGAGTGGTTACAGCACACACCCTTGTCGGAGTCCAACACCAATGGTGAACTGTGTGATTTAACTCCCCCGACACGGACACAAAGTTCTGAACAGGAATACAGTGACTTGATGACCAGTAACAAGTGGCCGTCAACACTGTACTCCCGCAACACCTCCCAAAGCTTTTCACAAGGAACTCGGTCGTATGCTTTCTCGAGGTCAACAAAACACCAAATTTTTCATTTTTGAGCCAATATTTTGGCTCCAGATATGCTAGAATGCTAATCATGGGCTCAGACTCGGATGATAGCCTAGTTTCCAAAAAAATTGAGCCAAATGTTAAGTTGGCACCCAAGGCCAGGAATACTTTGTCAATAATGCAAAAACATGCCCCATTATGATGTCTCCTAGAGAAAACCCCAAACCCAAAATGAAAGAATTTTTTTCAATCTAAGCTAGAAGACCTACTGAATCTGTAGAGGGTTTGAACAGCTCTCTAGCTCAATTGACTGGCAAGTAACGGTGTTGCAAAGCTCTGCCAAAACAGTGGCGCTTGCAGGACTTCAAGGTAAGCCACCCAGTGCTGGTGGATACTGCCACAGGGAATCCACCTGGTATCGAAAGTATTACGGTGATTAATTACACAATTGTCAACTCTTCATGTAGATACCTGTTGATGTTTGTTTGATTTTGTCTGTGCATTTGATAGTTTTACTAGTCCTATGCCCATAATATCCTATAATACAGATTCTAAAAGTAGCAAGTTTCAAAATATCCTGCAAAAGTACCAACAAATGATACTGCCATCATCACTGTATTGTTTCATTTTCCATGCAGTTGTTTCTCTTTAGATGGGTATAATGGTGTAAAAGGTGTTGTAGCAGATGTGTGTAGTGGTGATTGCGGATTAACCATATTGTTGCATGGTGTACAAAGTTGAGTTGTGTCAAAAGTTCATCTTCATCAATATCCATGGCAGTTCAACTACACGAAGGTGGATATGCTCTTGCACAGAATTCTGCTGAAAAGATTGTTCTTCAAGTGAAACTTACTGATTCTGCTTTACGAGCGATTGAAGAATACCATGACATGGTTAGTTATATGCATCTACAGATGTGTCTTTTTATTCACTGAATTAAATCATACTCTATTACATATTTAAAAAAACTTAGGTAATTTTTTAAGATGAGCTGATAAAAAACATGAGCTTGATTTGTAAAGAACATTGTTCAAACTTGAGATATTGTGATAAATGCAAAACTGTAAACCAACAACCATTTTTACAGTTTGAGCTGCTCTAGTTTCATCAGTTCATGTGAAGTATGTCAGTGGAGACTGTTGCACTAATGATCATTTTTATATATACTGCAAATATAGTAGTTTTATCAGTTTTGTCTGTTTAAGATAAATCAAAATTTAAAAAAGACCTGAATTCCTTTATGGATTCAAAAAACCTTATCATTTGTAAGGTGAACTTCTCATTGAAAAGTTATTATTTACATGTGCTTGTCATACAAAGGATCTATTACTTTCAAAAATAAAATAACTTGCTGCTTTCTCTGATAAAACAGTTGGATGCAAATTTCAATAAATTGCTGCCTTTTTCTAAAAAATAGGAACAGCTGTATCGTTATTGATTGCACTTTTGACTTGTCCATATGTGTGTGCAATGTGTATATCAGTAGTTTAGTCACAATAAAAGTGTATCAGCAGTTCATTTTCTAACCAAAAAGCCTAGTTTTACAAACTCAAACTGTAGTCTGTGGATAGAGACTGACGAACATCTTGCAGATTACAAAACAAGTATAAAAGTTGATTGCACCATCATTAACTTAATTACAACAACTTCAGTAGCAATTTATCATATTATGTTACGACAAGCTGACTTAGGAATATTTTTTCACTGATTGTTTAACTTTCTTTATTAAACATCAAGGGTTCTTCAAAGTTATATATTGCATTCTATGCTTCTTATGCTCAATGTCTTATATTTTTGCATAATAGTTTCAGAAAGTAAAGTTGAAGAGGCCAAGCTTACGGTTAGATGGAAATCAAGGGGTAAGTGCAAATGCTTTCTCGAAAAAAATGTTGATGATGTGGAAATCGTTCACTTCATGAGACAGTAATTTAATATACAGTAGATTTGCCCTATAATGTCAATTTATGAAACTGGAGAAAAAGAGTCATTATGGATGAACTGTCATTAAAGCTGAACTGTAATAAATCATTCTTAAAATGTCTTTTTTGTTCAATGCCAATGCCTGGTAAAGGTTAAAAGTGTTCTTTGATTAGGAATACCACTTGCTGTATCGTGTTTTCTCCATACTCTCATTACTCTGATAAGAAAAAGTGAGAAATTATTTTTTCTTTATTTTTCGAAACCGTAATCAACATTGTTGTTGGAATATTGAAATCTTTTGCAAACTTTGCCATGTTTGCTATTAAGCAAAGCAATATCATAATTTTTTAGCAAAACGATGTCATAATTTTTCCGTAATGGGATACTGCTTCTTCTGTTCAACAATTTGCACACTACTCAACCAAGACTATCGATCAAACTGATGACAGTCGCAACAATCCCTGATACTGTATATTACAGCTTATGTAACGATTTGCCTCCATTGCTGCTGATCTCGCAATCCTTCGTAGAGATTGACCGATATTGCTTTTTTGGGGCCGATACCTATATAGTGGCCATCATGGGCCGATAACCAATAACAGATATTTCCAAAATTTTTAAATCTTATTTTCTGCTTCATTATAAAAAATATAATGCATTCTATACCTTACCTTTGTTTCAAAACTTAGAAAATCAGGATTTATGAGCTAAGATTTTTCAACTTGCAGCAAGTTCAATATTTTGCTATGATTTTTAATTAATCTGATTGATAATAATGCTTTTGTTTCAGCTGCAATGACCAACGTGTGCTTCATGGTTCATTTTGTCTGCTTGTTTATGAAAACGCACCTGATAGCATTGCTGCAAGATAACTGTGTTGACTTGCTTCATTGTGTTTTCTTGTGCAAGTTGTCTGCATGCGTGAGGAATACAACAGCATTTTGTCAACACTTACTGAGGCTGCTAAAATCAACCATTTTGGCCGATACTGGTATATCGGTGAAACCCAAATATCAGCCCGATGCATTGGTCTATCTCTAATACTTGATGCCATTTTCATGTCACATCTGTCATGGATCAGTGATTGGTCACTTACCTTACTGCATTCTCATTTGGTCATAAAAGATTTTTGTGGTGGCTCCATAGCTGAGCTTACACTTTAAACTGTAAAGCAAACTTGCAACTGTCATTATAAATGAACAAAATATTTTGCGAGGACTGACAAACAAGCATTGTTATAGGCGAACTGTCATTATAGCTGAAAATGTTATAGGCGAATTCTTCAGTGTAACTGTTAGGGAAGTGCATACTGTAGTATTCTATCAATGAGTAACCATTCTTTGCAGGTGCATACTGCTTGCTATATAAAATGCTTTCTTATGGATTTACTTTTGTAAGATACAAGGTTTGGAAGCAAAAGTATATGTGTATGATTTTCTATGCAAAATCTCTGGTTTGAATTGCTGATCAAATCATGAAAATGAATAAGACACTAAAGATTGGTTCACTTTTGCTAACATTTGAAGGAGAACCTTGGGTAAACATCCATGTGCTACCTGATTTTCATATTAGTTTTTCTGTCTTTATTGGCATTGTTGTGTTCATATGAAGTTCATGGGGATATACATGTGAATTTAAGATATGTATAGCCATTTTACAAATGTTTTGCTGGACATGCGTAACAATTCATTGTTTCTTTTTGCTAAGCTTCTTTTTTGTTCATATCAATGTTGTAAATTCTCATTTAGGTAAATTTTTATCATTCTAATTTGCAATTTTAAACCTTGTTCATATATGTCAAAATACTGTAAAGGTCAGCTTGCTGTGCCCATGTACAGTCAGATCTCGTTTATCTGGGTTATAGTCAAATGGGGTAAAAAAAAACTAAAAATTGCATGTTTGCAACACCTCTGAAACAAGCTAAGGTATTTTCTTGGTCTTTTGATAGAAGGTAGCCCCCATGCCAAAGTATATTATGACATTGAAATTTTTTTGTTATCTTTTCCCAAAGAAAATTATAATAAAAAAACACTAGTTTTTTTTATCCAGGCTAAGGGGAAAAAACTTTTTCTGGGTAAAAAAAACTACTGCTTTTTCATCTAGATTTGCTTGTATTCTGTACATTAAAAGTAATCCACATTTTTGCAGAAACATTTAGCCATAATGTAGACTTACAATGATTTATTCACAGCATACTTTCAATCAAAAACAGGAGATTACAATAATCACTTCTGTTCAAGCAGTCTTGAGCAGGTCATTGGTAATGTTTTCTAAACTTGCAGAGGTTAGCAAACTTTTTGGACACCATGCTCTCCCTTAAAAATTAAACAAGCCTTTCCTCTGCCTGCATCTGTAAGTATTTTCTGGTCTGGACCATGAAAGCAATACTTAATGCATGGAAGAGAATATCCATGTCATTCACAGTGGGCCAATCCCACAACAAGTGACTTGTAATACAGTAGTTGTACTCTCACTTTTGTGCAAAAAGTTTATTTCCATACTTCTTGGTGTTTCATCATCGACATCTTCAAAGAAAACTTTTTAAAATTGTTCCCAATAGTCGGCTTTAAGGCTTGGTCAAAAAAACAGCATAAATTTTCTCATTTTTACTCAGACTCAATCATTTTTATGCCTTCAGCTTTACTCTTATATTTAGTACTTAGGAAACTTTAACTGGTTACTTAAGTGGTGCATTGGTAACTGGTTCAACAAACAAGCTCCTAATCTGATTCGATTTTCTTTTTCAACTTACCTTTCTTCTGCTTCTCACTTTGTACTTAAAAAATATTTTGTCTGTAATGACTTTTCCATGCACAAATATTGTCTTTTTTGGTGAATGAAATTTCAAGCTGGCCTGCTTTTAGACCTGAAAATTGCCTCAAGAGATGTTTCACTGTCTACATGTGTCAAAACTATTTTTTATCTGGTTCTATCAATTGAGGTATGCAGTTGAATACTATTTTTATCTTATATGGCTCTTAAAGGTAAACCTGCTATAGGGTGATTCCAGCAAAAAAGAGTCCTATGAACCTGCCATTGTTTTTAGCCACGCGGTACTACTGTGATGCAGTTTAGAAAATGCAATTATGATGCAGTTTCATCACCACTGTTTTGTTACTTTCTGGGCGAGACTCTGGGTTCTTCAACTGAGGGTCATGAAAGCTTTGGAATAGGAGCACGGTTGTGGTAGCAACATACTGTTGAAAATCACTATAATTGCAAATTAAGTTTTTACTGTTTTTTGGGTTGGATTGTGAAGTTAGCTGAGATGCAAGTATCAATCGCTAATGCTAAAGAAGATGCATCTAAAATAGTTTAAGAACCTCTGTTCTACACACAAAACGATAATTGGCACTTGCTTGTGAGCTATTATTGTAATCAAATGCATTTACAATACAGCTGAAATGCCCAACAACAAATGAAGGTTCTTGTTTTTTGCAGAGCAGTACCATAGAGAAATTTACTTCATCTGTTTTATAGTAAGATCATACAAAAATACAAACATGGGGTAAAAAAATCTTGTCTGGGGTAAAAAGTAACTAGTTTTTTTTTTCCCAAGTCAATACATCCATTTGGGGTAAAAACGAACAAGCCCATAAAACTCAATGTAAAGTTGCCAAATTTTTTATTGGTATGGGTATGCAGAGACATGCATTACCAAAGCACTTGCCAACTTTGACATGTTTATACTGAGTACTTCTGAAGCAGCATAAAAGTTCATAAAATTTGTTGGAAACTTTTGGTTCTTTGTTCTATCTAATATCAACATCAATTTTCAAACAAAGTTGCAAACCTCATTTGAGGATTTAGGTTGGGACATGTATGTTACAAACAATGTCTCAATGAATGCCTCTGTAGCACCAATTCATTTGAAACTTTTTTTCTTTTCAATAGTTGTTAAGGGGGTTAGTTTTTTTATCCCACTTGACTATACTTAGTTTTGTCAAATAATGTTGGTTTAGCAAGGTATCCAGATAATCAATAAAAAATATACAGAGCAGTTTTTTTAACACTTCCGCGTCCAGTCCAAATCAAGTGGTTCGTGCCAAAACAACCGGATCGCACATGACTTTGCGTAGGAATTCTCTGGTCTGGTAAGCGCAACAGACGCAGTCAAAAGCTCAAAAAACTCAGCAAGTCTTATAGTTTGCACTCGAAAAAAGATTTTTTGGTTGGGTGTTGCAGATTTTTTTTATGAGTTACGTCAAAAGTGGAGGACTTTTAGGCCACCTTGGCGCACTTCATCTGGCCCTGGGCTTATACCATTGGATGGCAGTATTTTGCTGAAGTTTTTATTGGAAACTAAGCTACAATCCGAGTCTTTTGATGCTTTGGATGACCTGCTAGGGTTTCGGGTTGAAAAGTTACAATCTAAAGCAGGGTTCTCCAAACTTAATTGTCCAAGGGCCACATAAGCTACTGCACAACAGTTCAAGGGCCGGATATCTTACTTAATGCCTTTATTTCAGGATATATTACATTCTGCCAAATCAATAAGTTTTTCGTATATATATTCTTTTTTAATTGTGGATAAAATGTCTCCACGGGCCAGATAAAATGTTTTCACGGGCCGTATTTTGCCTGCCTGTGGGCTGTAGTTTGGAGACCCCTGATCTAAAGTATATGAAAAAAATATTTGACTAATTAGATAATTAACTCTTTGGCATCTACTAGGTTTCTGGGATTTTAGAAAAAAAACGCCTAAACGCACATGGCTTTGTGTGGGAATTTCTCCAGTCAGGTAAGCGCTACAGACCCGGTAAAAGTCTCAAAAGACGCGCTCAAAAAAAAGTATTTGGTTGGGGGATGCGGGTTTTTTGTGAGTGACTCATAAGTGGAGGACTTATAGGCCACCTTGGCCCATTTTGCCTGGCCCTGGGCGCCAACTGTCAGGTGGTAGTATTTCGCTGAAGTTTTTACTGAAAACTAGGCTACAATCCGAGTCTTTTGATACTTTGGATGACCTGCTAGGGTTACGGGTTCAAAAGTTGTGATGTAAGTTAGTAAAAATATTTGACTAATTAGATAATTAATTAATTTGTTTATTTTAGATCATGACTTTTGAACCAGAAACGTTAGAAAGTCGATCAAAGGCTCAAAAGACTCGGACTCGAGCCTAGTTTCCAATGAAAACTTCAGCAAAATACTTGGTCTTAGCGGTTGGGTCCTAGGCCAGGTAACATGAGCCAAACTGGCCCAAAAACTACTTCACTTATGACATCACTCACAAAAAATCTGTAACCCCCAACCAAGAAATTTTTTTCTTGTGCAGACTAGAAGACTGGCCAATCAGTTTGAGCCATTGAACAGCTGTCTAATACAATTGGTGGAGGAGTTATGGTGTTGGTAAGGCAACTGACAACTGCTGGTTTTAGGCCGATTTCAAAGGACGAATATATCGTACCCTGGCCTTCAAAGTATTAAGGTGTTTTAGGGACCCGATTTGGATCCCTACAATTGAAAATCTGGTCCCTAGAATCAGAGAAAATCATCAATGTGCTCCAAACACCTCTAATTATGTGAAGTTTAGTCAGAAATTTTTCGGGTCCCTACATATCCCCACCGGGTACCTAAAATTTTCCATAAAAAACTGATATAGTGTGAAGTTCTTTTCACAGCAAATGTTAACAATCTAAACAGGTGACGATGTGCAGTATAGTAGAACTCACCTAAGCGGACCCTCAAAGGTTGAACAGAAAATAATGTAGAGTAGACGCAGATGAACTATCAACTGGAGCATTTTATATGTAGACTGCATGTGGAACATTACTAAATGAAACACTCATAGTTTTTTGTTTATTAGCAGATTCATATATGTAAGCTAGTATGCATTCAGAATGAGCTTAAACGTGAAAAAGAACTGTAGAAGAAACCTAACTGTATCCTGCACGTTCTGCCATGCTGTTGTATTCATTGTGCATAGAAAATTGACTTTCACACTTGCATTGTGATTTAATAAACAAGTAACAGTTGGTGTTGCGATCGGAAATCCCGAGCGGCATATGCGCAAAGCTTCGCACTGTGGCAGCAAGCAACAATAGAGTTCACATGCCATGATCACTCTATTATT
>Ga0210059_1008957_pt1 | contig 15691 bp, 11 predicted proteins | sample Ectturendosymbi2_FD_188042 | JGI IMG/M metagenome (GOLD analysis project Ga0210059, IMG submission 188042) | Ecteinascidia turbinata endosymbiont from Florida, USA - Sample 2 (SPAdes) (version 2) | ecosystem: Host-associated > Tunicates > Ascidians > Unclassified | place: Key West, Florida... | reverse complement strand
CACGAATGCATAGAAGGGCCCCGGTTAAGACACTTCGACATGGATGTTTTATGCAGAATTTTTCAACAATGTCTGGTTGCGATGTTCCAAATTGAAAAAACGATGGCTTGTTTTCCTGTACTTTTCCAAAAAAAGAGTGTTTTTATAGTTTAAAGTGCCAAATATCATCAAAACAACACACTGTCTTGCGGCAATGTCGATTAAAGATCACTTAATAAAATTAACAATGTGGTGACAGGGGGCCCAAACACTTCGAAATGACCGGCCAGGGGGGGCGGCCGCCCCCCTGCCCCCCGTCAGTTTCGCCACTGGGGCCAGGGGCCAGGCGTGGTGGAGGCCCTATGTGCGGATATAGAATCCTTAAGTAGGGAATGATCAATGAAGGCACTAGTATTTTCACGGATTATTTATATTTTTGACGTAATGTTGTGACGTTACATTTTTTAACTCAAGTGTAACAAAACTTTATGACGTAACATGATATTTCACAATGATTAGCGATTTGTGAAACTGTTACAAAGTCGGCCACCAGAAGCCGCATCTTCTTTTTTTGAAATTTTGCTTGAGAAAGTTTCTGGGCGATCCAACATTTTCATCATTTCTAAACGTCACTCCTCGCTCAGGAAGAAATTTTACGACAGAAAGCAAGCATTGCAGGCAGAAACGATTTACGACATTATTCGCACTGATTGATCTGCCGGGCTAGCTCTGCATCAATTCTTCATAGTGATTAGTTACATCTGCGACTGTACGTAATCGTGGCATCTATATGTTCCATTGCTTGCTCGTGGCTCCTCAGGCGCTCAAGGGCGTGCTTCCAGTCGCAGATTCCTTTACTGATAAGGAAATGCGCACATTTAGTCGTATCCGCGCACATCAGTCTACAATTGAAACAATAGAAACAACTTTACGAAGGAGAAAAACAAAGCCAGCTTCTATCAACTACTTCGCCGTTGTAGTTCTGGCGACGAATAAGACTTGTGGTGCATTTCCGTGACGAGTTTCCGTCGTTTCTGTGTTGTGGAATATCTTGGTTTGAAAATAACTTTTCATCACAATGCCGAAGAGAACCTGTTTCAGTTATTAACCTATATTCCCGCATTTTTCCGGTGTATTGGCTGGCCATAAACCGATATCATTGCCTCCAGTGATGCCATCTATCGTGTTTTTTGATGATACTTCTTGACGTTCTTCTGTTACTGCACCACTGGGTAAACTAAGCCTATTCTCACATTACGTAGATCTAAGTTTGGAACAACATGTTCTTCGATTTTCTGTCCTCTAACAGGTTCCGTAGAAATGTCTCTGATGGACTTGACCCTTAACGCAGAGTTGTAAACGGGTCTCATTTTGAAGCCTGAACCCGGCTCGAGCCCGAAATTACACGTCCGAACCTGACATTTACGTTTACGTTTAAAGCCCGATTTAGGCAACATGGTTAAATAATTCACAATTAATCATTTTTTATCAAGATTTAATCAACTCGATTGCTTAAACAGTAACTGGCGACAAAAGTGTTCGTCGTTACAAAGAATTTTGTATGCAGGCCCGATATCAGCCCGAAACATTTTGACAAACTAAATCCCGAACCTGGCCCGACTTACAACTCTGCCGCAGCCAACCAAAAACTTTCCACAACAGAAAGATCTTTCGAGAACTCAACAACGTTACGTTGGCTGAGCTGCCGTCAAAGTTAATAAGGGTCGTATGCATCATCGCCGCTCAGCTGAGCGCCGGTTCAGATCAAATTGCGGTTCACTTGATCGGGCGACGACTGATCTTGTCCACCGATCACAGTTCGCATGCACCAACTATTTTCCTTCATGAATCAGTTGATCCAACGCTGAGCCCTAGCAACGAAAATTTTGCTGAGCAATGGTCAACATTTTCGGATGTTCTTTCGGTGAAAATTCAGCCGTCACATTGTTTGGAGTGCCAAATATTGCGTGAGCGATGCTGCCAATGATGAAATTAGTCATGAGAAACATTCTGCTCTTTGTTTAGACTCAAGAAGTTGGTAGTGCGCATAGCGTGGTGATGCGCTTCACTGAAGAGCATTTCTACTTGGAGTCGGATATATTAGGCCTCGGCCTACTCAGACTGATCAGCATAAGTTGTTTGCGAATGCAATACTGAAAAGTGGCTATGAGACTATGGGACAATTCAAGCAAAATTTCAATGGTGGCTCATGCATAAGAGAAGTTTAGGTTTTGATTGTTCATCAAACACCAGCTGCACAAGAGTTTACAAGAATTTGTGCACCAAAAATAAGACTTGCGATCTGCAGACATATATGTGTGGCTAGTGGCTACTAAGACAGACACTCGTCGTGACCTGCTGATTGCGAGTTGAATCACTAAATACCTTGTTTTGTAGGTCTACTAGCAGCCGTAACTGGCTCTACTAACAACCAAGTTCTATCCATAAAGGGTGGGCATGGTGGACCGCAGCTATAACGCCTTTTGCAGCATGAGAATTGAGTATGTTGGATAACGTTCGGTAGAGGAAATTCATCCTTCGTTCAAACGAGTTAACTGTTTGCTAACAATGAGATTATAAGCCGTTTCTGCGGGTTAACTGTTTGCTAACAATGAGATTATAAGCCGTTTCTGCTGAATTCCTGAGCTCATCTGGCAATCAACCTTTCCAAACACAACGGTTGCATCGGTTGCACTGGCTTAAGGTTGGCCCTGCTTCTGACGTAACTTTTCATTAATCTGCGATTTTCTGTTTGGCACTGCTGATTAGCTATAATTACTAGAAACGACTACACAGTACACTAACTTATGTAGAATGCACTGTTTCACCTTATTACGGTTCATCAGTAAAGCTAGTAGGCTACAGTATAATGGAGTCAGCGGTCCGCCCTCTTATGAAAAGATTTACCACTGTTATGTAACGATTAATGTGAAAGCATTCTCGCCTTTCCAGCCGAGAATTAACTCAACCAAAACATAGATTAATTAGATGACTTGCAGGCCGTCTCGTAAATCACCAACCCTGGCAAGCTAGACGTAAAAACCGGACCCCCACCTCTCTCATATTTCGGTTTTAGTATTCTTTTGGCTTTTAGTATATTTTTTTGCGTGTTTCAGATTATTTTCCAGTGATTTAGCGTTTCAGTACAGCCATCCACATCCGCATTCAACATCATTTCTCAAGTTTTTTCTAAGTATTGGCTAGTGGCTCCCGTACAGTGACCAGTGGCAGGGGCGCAGCCAGGATTTTTCTAAGGAGGGGCTGAAGTTATGGAAACAAAAGCTTTGAAAAGGAAAAATTGCTTGTGATTAGAATAGTCAAGGAAAGCACATATGATTTGTGGATAAACAATTGACTGTTCTCACCACGAAAACTGGGGGTCCTTCCAAATAAACTGCCATCTTGTTTCTTTGGTATTCTTTCCTGACGACCCCAAAACTCGACAAACTTGATTGCTTGTCTCAACCGAGTTTTGTTTTGATCTATGACTTTTTTTCTACTGTCGGAAATCATATTTCTCACGTCCACGCTTCCTTCATTTTTGCAAAATTTATGAAACGCATGAAACTTTTCTGCGCAAAACTTGTCTTCTTTCGCTTTTTTCCAATTTTTGTGAGCTGATTTTGCCTACATACCAAGGGCCTTAGCTGACAACATCAGGTGCAAACGCACGCAACACACATTTCCAAAGTGACCCTTCATGAACTTCACTGTAGGCTAACCACTTAAACTCCTTCAACCATTGCATTTGTAAACGTCGCTTCTGGAAGCCTGTGTGTACCACAGGAAAATCGTATGAAAATAAAGGAGTCCAGCTATAAAGTTCTTCGGTTGCGTTCACTCAGAGCAGTGGTTCCCCAACTTTATCTCATCGCGTACCATTTGTGGGTCCCGTACTGTCAGCACGTACCACTTTGTTCCAGGAAAACTCAATCTTCCAAATATTATTCTATCAAAAGTTTGGAAAACCAGAATTGACAAAATTTCGACATGAATACAATAGGCTGTGAGAAATTATAATGGCCATTTGTACGCCAACAATGGAAGTACACAAAAATTCAGGAATTTATTAACAGCACACGATTAGCAAAATTTTAACTGTGTATATATTTTTTTGTCTAGAAAAACAGGAAGTTGGCCTATTCATGTACCACCTGGAAAGTCTTCGCGTACCAATAGTGGTACTCGCACCACAGTTTGGGAACCACTGACTCAGAGAACGTCTCACAAAGTTCCCAATGTCAATAATCTTATTTAGGGCTTACGAGGCGGGGTGTCGGGGAGGGCGGCCGCCCCATGGCTTGAAAAATCTCAGGGCAAACTCTGTTTTTCAGGCAAACGCAAGTTGCTTAAAAATCCTGCACGGTGAAAAAGTTTTCAATACAGCGTATATTCACTTGTGGGTTATCCGCGTCATTTGGGCTAGTGTATTGTGTAATCTGGACCAAAGTCGTGAATGGTTATAATGAATTTGATCTGGCCCAAGCCCTCGTTTTCTGTAAAAATTTATCAATCGGATGTCGGTAGTTTAACAGCTTGATATAAGAATTCGGTAACTCTTTCTTCGTTCGTTTTCGAGTTTGCGCTGGGTAGAGGTGCAGAGTGTTAAGCTGATAGATTTTTTGATTAACAGGAGATTTAGAAGTGGGCCGCACGTACGTGCGGATTGCTTGACCCCTTCAGTGCGCGTCTTTAAGTGCCTTGCTCAAGCGCACAGCAACGATAACACAGGCAGGTGTAGGGAGGGAGTCAGGCCCTTCGATACGGAACCGTACTTTTTAACAATAGCGTTGCGCCATCGAAATCGCGTACATATTTGCATCAGTAAAAGCAATTACCATAAGGTTTCTTGTCTGGGAGAAAACAACACGCAAGGAACTTCACCCCCTTGAGTTAACAAGCAAGGTAACTGCAGAATATGCCTATGCAAAGGGACCTCTAGGGCAGGCCTGCACAACTCAGAAAGCTCGAAGGGCCAAATTGATCAACATAAACTCGCCGCGGGCCGCAAAAGTCTATTTCGTCGTAGTGTGGAAGAAATTCTGAAAGGACGAAGTCGGGCTTTTGCAATATTTTCTGCAACTGAGTTCTCGCGGGCCGGAAGAAAAGATCTCGCGGGCCGCATGTGGCCTGCGGGCCGTATGTTGTGCAGGCCTGCTCTAGGGGATTGCAGTATGAACGTTATTGCCGAATTGACGTTATAAGCGAATTGAAATGCATGTAAAAGATGCCATCGGGACCGAGCAAAGTGTAATGTTATAGGCGAATTGACGTTACAGAGGAAGCCGTTATAAACGAATTCAACTTTATAGAAGAGATTTACAAGAGGTTTCTGGCCCCCTTCGGATTAGACTAAAAAAGTTAGTTTCTGAGCAAATCGTTGATTTTTAGGGCAAATTTTTTCCGCCCCTCCAGTAAAATGCCTTCCCGCAGGCCACGCCTATGATCTATGCATGCTTGGGGGATTCCCCGAAACATCGTAGCTACCAGTTGCACCAAACGCCTGTGGCTGCACTACTACCGGTGGGCAGGTAGGCCTACTTTTCTGACACCGATCAATAAAATCTTTTCGAGGCTGCTCATCCTGATCCTGATCTGTTTCATACGAAGATGAATGTCTTTTTAATTTCACCACAAACTTGACAGATTTCACTCAACACTTTTCTCCGACTAAAGAGCGGCGTGCAACAAATTAGCAGAATAGCTAATTAATTCAGCCTGCAGCTAGTGGTCACTCACACCTCGCACTGCAAATCAGATAGTCTTGCTAGTGGTGTCAGCCTCATTAACATCAGATTGTTGCCTTTTTCAACATCAGATTTTTACAATACAGTTTTAATATAAGTTAAATGCTTCCATTAACAATACAGTCTCATCACCACGGGGGTCTTTGGTGGGCTTAGCCCCCCAAACAAAGCTCCAAGCCCCCTCAAATGGAAAAATGAAACACTTTACATCAGTGGAGTTTTTGTCAAATTTTAGAATGTCAAGCCCCCCTACGCAAACGTAAAGCACCCCTATTGACGAGTTTCTGGCGACGGTTCTGTACCAATACCTAGCAAAGTGCGATAACCCACGTGGAATCCGAAACCGAGGGAAGTATCGTCATTAAATGGAAAAATCGGTTATATGCGTAACGTGTTATGTTATTACCAATGCTAGGAAGAGAGCTTCTTCAGTTTGGAACGATTACCAAACACGCATGAGAGTGAGAAATTGATGAAAGAAACTTTATGAAACTAACTATCTTCATCCTGAAAGGATATAAAATTGGGGAAAAAAACAACAGCTCAATCAACATCAGAATTGTTGCCAAAACATCAGCCATCAGAAATTTCTCTCAAAACATCAGAAGTGGTAACACTGATGCATATCATCCACGTGTGCACATTAGGAAGGTCCCAGCTTTATGACGTATAAGCTACACATCAATCGACACTATTGGTAGTTCAAATGCCAAGCTGGCAGTGTATTGTTTCCATGCTGACAGAGCACGGTAACACCCAGCTCTTGTTATATGTGGTGGTACAAACCACGCAGGAATGAAGACAGCTGCTTCAATATTTCTCAAATCTCGAAAATTCATAACCGCTTGATTTGATAACATATGTGTTGCTGTGCCTAGTGGTATTGCCGAACAACGTTCTGCAATGCACCCGATCTCTACGTACAATGTTGGTGAAAAACTAAGAAAATAAACATCAATATTCTGATTACTAAGGGGGGGGGGCTTGAGCCCCTTCAGCCCCCACTGGCTGCGCCTTTGACCAGTGGGCCCTTTTAGCTAAGTTTCCCACCTGGCTCAAACCTCTAGTAACGCCACTGATGATAGCTATGTAAAATAAAAAAGGCAAAAAGGAGATTTTGACAATTTCGAATTTCTTCGGAAAATATTTCATTTGTCATGAAAAAGTGGGTATATACTTCAAAAAGAGGACGTATGGTAGCCCTACTTAGCAATCCTGCTCATATGCGACCTGTGCAAATCTGACCAAGGCAGACGCAAAATTTGCCAGAAAAGAGTAGAGACGTACACTCTTGTGTTCTACGTGGCTTAGCATTGCATTCAGTAAAATTCAGATACCTGACCGACTTTCAGGAAACCAATAAGTGTAATAGGTGTTTCGTTCGCAAGATCAAATAATATTCAAGTGAAATACTGCCGTCTGGCCGACCGATAATTAATTGCGTCTACAAGCAAACTTTCCTCGGTGAAAACGACTAAGTGGCACGCACATGTCGCACATATGGCTAAACACATAAACATGGTGGGGGCCCTGGTCCCCTCCCTAAATCCGGCGCTGATAAAACCATCATCACACTCTGTCGTGAGTGTCTCGTAGGGCAGTACCTTAAAACGTGTAACGATTTTATATATGGCGGTGCGGTTGTTCATACCATTTGTTGTACCTTGCAAGTAGCCCACTGTAACTTTGTTTACAGTATATCGTTTTTTTGGCATGTAGAGAGTGATTGATGCATATAATGGATGCAAATCTTTAAGTATTTGTCAATGATTCGCAAAAGTCTGAGACTGCAGAGGTGCTCTCAAAATTTTCTGTGGGCATCGGAAACAAATCCCATAAATATGTGTGTAATCGGAAACACAAAAGTGTGTTTGCTAATAAGCCTGTTCACGAATTAGAGTTACTTTGGCGTGCTCAGCGGCAGTTGCTTCAAAGCTTCGACATTTCACTGTCCTAACTGGCACTTATTTCAACTTAGCACAGTTTTGAACCGTGGTTCTATTGTAGAAAGACGGTAGATGATACAGATTGCTACCACAAACTGACTTGGACAAGAAAACATTTATAGCTGTTTGAACGTGGACTCACACTGCAACAATGGCTCCGTAAATGACACTCAAACTAGCGCTTTTTTAGTTGTGCAGTGCTGCGCAAAAGTTTCAGACCACATGCATGAATTACGAATTTTTGCCGTTTCACTCATATTTTACTTAATTTGTGAAAATTAAACACCACTTTTTCTATGAAGCGTGAAAGAATAAAACATGAACAAACAAATAAACAGTTTTGCAAAGCAAGTAAGTAGTATTTCTTGTGTCCACAATAGCTCTTCAACAGAGCTTCAATTATTTAAGGCACCTTAACCAAAAGCCTCTTGAAGTATTCGTAAAAGGTTTCTTTAGTCCATAATTCTTTTATAGCGGTCACAAGTGATTTTTGGCTTGCTGGCTGTTTTCCCGACATCTTTTTTATTAACAGCGTCCACAAATTTTCACTCAGATTTAAATCTGGTCAATTTCTCGACCAGTCCAACAACAGAATGTTTTTATACTCCAAAAAATTCTTAACGACCTTACTCTTGTGACAAAGGGGCCCCATCATGCACGAAAACGTTGCATTGATGAACAGACATAAGCATTGTAACTTTTCTTTTAACAATTGATATATTTTGCTCCTTTTATTGTGATTACAGGGGCTAAAATGTGGATAACCATCGTACCAACAGCTGACATAACCCCCAAACCATCTGAATTAGGGAGTGTTTCAGGTAAGAACAAAGTATTTCTTTTGGGGCTGTTTTCCACAAGGTCACCAAACATGTTGCATGCCTACAGAAAACTGTTGCACTGAATATTGGTCAGTAAACAGCACCTTGCACCAATCTTCTGATGTCCAGTTACGGTGAGATTTGGCAAAGATGAGACGCATCTTTATCATTAAAGGGATAAGCAGAGATTTTCGGACTGATTTGCACGCTTTTAGGCAAAAACGCACGTTTAATTGACGTCAGACAGTTGAATGACAGATATTTACACCTGACTGTAGAAATCCCGTTCGAATTTTTTTACTACAGATCATTGGAGATGGCGGTATAACCATTTGGACAACATGTGCATCCCTACTGCTGGTAATTAAGTGTTTTTCATTTCGCTTTCAATCTGCATAAATGCCATACGTTTGAAAATTAAATGAAACTAAATTAACTGAAGACTACTTTGCAGCAATTTTTCTGACGCCTAACTCGAAGGATATTTGTCGCTTTGTACACCATTTTTCATTTTATACGTTCATGTGAGCTCGTTTCTTGGCCTAAATAGCTCAAGTTTTGCTTATTTTTAGGGGGTCTAATAACTAAAAGCAGCTGGTTGCAAGCTTCAAAAAACAAGATTGACTTAAGAAAGACATATCAAGTTTAAGCAATAGCATTTGATTTGAAACATTGCAAATTGCCACGTCACAAGCGCGATTTTACAGTATATAATGAATTATTTCCATTTATGTCAAATTATTGATAGTGGTCTTAACTTTTGCACAGCACTGTATATGCCCAATACCATGTTACTGAACGTATGCCATTACCTTCAAAAACAGAAGACTATTTCTGGACAAGTGTTGGTTTAAACATAGGTTGTTACAAACGATGACCTTGAAAGTAAAGATTATACGGTCATACCAGTTCACACTTTCAACAGAAATTGCCATAACAAGAATTGAGGCCACACCTGCAAAAGTTGTGTTTGCCACCATCGATCGGGATTTGTTTAGGCACATGAGGGGAGCGGACGTCCCAACGCTGACAAGCTGTTCCATTTGCAGTTCTGTTCCATGTCCCTGTGTATTCTGTGCTTGGTACGTCGATGCATCCTGAATAACAAAAAGCTATTGTGCGCGCACATATTCAAACAAGCGTAAATGACGAAATAAATTGCCCATGAGTGAGCTATAGAAGAAGCAAAGGGTTACAAAATACATTTGCAAATGAAGTGCTATAACGAAAAACACTATTTCTTCCTTTCTTTCCTTTGATCTACAACATACCCTTTGATCTGCAGCAAGTTTTACGTGAATTTTTTCTGGCGTCACATCATCGTAAGTTACGTAATTATTATTTTTGACAAAAAAACAAGTAAATAAAACTGCACAGAGTTTCGACTTCTACTATATTTGCAGATACATTACATTTAGAAACTTTTCTGTGTGTTGTACAGTTTAAAGAGTATGACAAAAGCATTGACTGAAAACCATCTAAGCTGAACTGTGTCGATTGTTTCCAATAAACGTCTTGTTTTTCAGCCCTTGTGTAAGCATAATAACGGCAAAGATAAGCCGGTCTTTGACCTTAGTGCACAGCTGGGTTCTGAAACAACCAAATATACTAGCACCATTGTTGGATTTTACAATGGTATTCAAGGCAGAAGGACTAAAAGAAGGTGTGGATGATTTCAAGTCCGAAAAACAAACAGATTTCCAAAACAAAATAACTCACGAAAGTTTTTCAATAAATTCCATTTCAATTTAAAGCTTTTCGCGAGTACGTTCAACAGTTTTCTGCAGATAAACGAAATAGATGCAGGGTGATTTCATGATAATGAATAGAGCTGGAATTTTTGTTAAATGTGTCGAACGTTTTTGGAAACAAATTTTGAAGTGTCATTGTTAACAGGGTAGGTTTCTTCCCGAAAAGATAATGCCTATAAGTTTCATTAGGTTTCGGTTCCACAGACAGACTTTGGATTGTCAAACCGATACCTCTAAATGGCGTAAAAAATCCTGCATTTGTTGAAACCGATGTGCATACACTACTTAGACACGCTAAATAAAAACCTCGTTGAATAGGTCGAAATTTTTCAGGTTGGAAACGGTGAATAACACTTACTGGCCCTCTGCCAAAAATAAAAATCTAGTGCTATTCTGAAGCACCAACTTGTTGTACCTATATTTTATGCAAGATTCAAGTTTGTCTGAACAGCACGACTTGTTGAAAATACCTTCAGTCCTGGCCTGCCCTTCTTGTGGCAACTGAAGACGCAAAAATACTAAGAAGATTTGTATCACACTTCTGAGCATACTGATGAGCTCTATTGTATAGAACTTACAGTAATAGTGCCAGCAAGAATCTGGTATTTGAAGAAGCATCAATAAGTTCACCCTCAGGCTATTTTGACGTCGAGCTGCAACGTTTTTTGCATCACTGACTTTAAAGATACAGTGGAACTTATATTTAACAACATGTTGAAAAAAGTTTCTACTTTTCCAAAAAATATAGTTCTCTAAAGTCATTAAAAATGAAAGGTAAACTCCCGAGTTTTAAACCGAAGAAGAACAATTTTTTGACGATTATACGCTTTGTGCTCATGTCATAAATATCAGTGACTTTAATGTAAGATGCTATGGCAGAGGAATACTTCTTTTGGTCTCCAGTGCTCTCATCTCATCAGAAGTTATGATTCACCTTAATGGTGTATTGCAAGTTCATATGTATGACACAAGAGACATGCAAACTTGGTGTAGGTGTTGCCTTGAGTTTGATTACCGTCCGGTCTATATTAGGATAATGAAGCTGCAGTGTTCAACACCTAAGGCAAAGAGATTTTTCTTCAATTTCATAAAGCCTACTACTAACCGACAAAACTTTTTAATTTCTCGCTGAGGAAGTTTAGGTATTGTTCAGGCAGCAACTACGAATCTTTTGGTAAAGTTTTTCCGGTTATATTTTGTGATGTTCTTCAAGATTTCCTGCATAAGAATATCCCTGTAAAGCAACGATTTTGTTTGATTTATCAACAGAAGAGCAAAATATTCTCATACAGATTCTTATAAAGGGATTATGTTTCTGTTTCCTTGGTAATACGGTTGCATTTGGCTGTCACATAATTTTCTGAAATCGCTGCAAACCAGCAGATCGAACCTTCGACAAATTTACCAGTATACAGCGAAAACATTTCGCTTTTGTAAACAGGGCTGTGGTGCAGGAACTCAAATTTCAGGCTCCGGCTCCTGCTCCAGGCATCTATAACACCTCCAATATTTTGTGTAACAAACTTCGTTCTGCAGTAAAACAAAACGTGTCAATTCTTTTAGTGTGGGTCTCTAACAAAAGACTCTGCAGATTTTTCAAGCATGGTACTTCTTTACAAAGGAGCAAATTGCCATGGAACCACAATTATGACTTTGTTTTTCCTAGCACGACTTGTCAGCATCACTTTGAAACATGAGCTGCAAACGTCTAAGATCTCGTCCAAAGCAATTCAATAAACACCTTTTCAATAAAATTTGCTTGTCTTCACTGATTTTTTCACGGTGAACGTTCATCCCAATAGACCGTACAAGCGATCAATCTCACACTAACAACGGATTTTTCAAACTTATCATTCTTCTTTTTACACAGTAGGCTATAACTACGTGGCTATCCACTATCGGGACTCACTGTCTCTTTGCATCACCTGCGTTCAACACTCGCATGCGGCAAAACGCCCACTACCCAGTGTTGCCAATCTGTTATGAAAAAATAAACCCAATAATTACCTTGAAAAAAAAAACAGAAAATAACAAAAAAAACAGACATCCAAAATGTTAAAAAAAGTCGATACCAAATTTTAAATGTACGCTAGCGGTACTTGTACATAAAAATTAAGGTAATATGCATTATTTGCTTCAAATTTTTAGTAAGTTCAAGTATATTTTTAAACATACCGACAATTGACAAGTAACCTAGCAGCAAATAAAATGTATGAAGTAACATAAAACTTAGATGTTTTCTTAAAAACATTTCATGTTTTTATTTACTTTCACTTAAATGCACAAATAAAACATGTACATGATGCATTCAAGGTCTTACAGTTTTCTTTTCGCCCTAATCATTGTATTCATTGGAATATTTGTCTACTAATTTAACATTCAGAATTTTACATTCATACCTATCACAATGCGCCTATAAACCTGTGAAACAATTAACAGAATCTCAACCACAACATCTTCATTCATAACAAAAAAGCATTCCAAAATCATGCACAAGCAGCCCTTGACACATCAGCAATAGATCAGAGTGCTGGCCTATGCCCAGTGCCGGATTAACAATAGTAGCAAATGTAGCAATTGCTACGGGCCCCGTTTTTTTGGGGCTCGCGGTCTTCCGCAATAAATCTTATTGATTATATTTATATAAGATATTTTTTAATCTAGGAAGTCAGTATTGTGCAAAATTTGCCGTAAGTAGCAAGGAAAGGTTTTCAATTGAAGGCTGTGCGTGTCCAGAAATTCTTTGATTCTCTTTGTACAGTTACGCAGAAAAAGGCATAAGATTGCGGTCAACAGTGTTGCCATTTTAACTGATTTGCTGCTAAATCCAGCAGGATTTCTCCCTCTTCGATGTAAAATGTCCAATCTACCACTTAGCTGGCTTTCTAGCAAGGTTTTACCAACAATTTGGCAGGTTTAGCATGTAACAAACTCCTGACCAAAAACCTGTTTCAACAGTTTTTCAAGATGAAAACGTTAACCCATGGGCGTCCGCAGAAATTTTTCCAGGGGGGAAAGTTGACATTTCGATTATCCTTTTCAGGTTGTTGACGATGCAACGCAAATGGACGTACACAAAACGCCTCACCCTTTCTACACCACAAAGAAAATGCCCAATGTTACGGCAACAGTTGCAGACAGTGTTTTTCCTCTGAGAAAATTTTACACTAAGTCAGTTTTTTTAATGTGTTTTAGAATTAAAAATCGGGTCCCTAGAATCAGACAAACTTATTAAAGGAAATGTCTGCCGTTCAAAACACCTCTGATTTGTAAAATTTAGTCGGAAATTTCGGTTTCCTGCAGGTCCATATTGGGTACCTAACATTTTCCTTAAAAACACAGCACTAAGCAAATGTTTGTTTTAGTGAGTATGGATATTTTAACACTAGGTAAGGAGAGTTCTAAATGAAATATAAACTTTGCAAATTATTAGAATAGCCTAAGTATAAAATTTATCAAAATACGAACAAAATACATATTTAATCCAAATAGCTTCCCTTGTTTTCATGTTTTTCCAATGTTTTGGATTGTGACAAGTGCGCGGGATGAGATTTCACAGTGCAAATGGTCTGGTGGGACTTCGCAGTTGCACACTTTAAAGGGAGCATTGGTTGTAAAAAATGCGTTTTGTTGGCAGCAATGATTCTTTTTCACTCATGTTTCTTTAGACATAGTATAAACCGATGGAGGGGAACAAACTTGTTCAACAGAAGAGTCGTTTGCAGGAAACCAAAAACTCCAGCAAGCCGCAAAACCAGTTTGTAGTGTCTATACAAATACGGTAAAACATGCAAGTTTTACATGAAATTATGTACAGTCAGGGGCGTAACGAGGGGGGCAAGGGGGACACAATTCCCCGGGCACCAAAATACTATGGGGGCGCCAAATCACTCCGAGGGTGTCGAAAAGTTCCAAAAATGTCACAAGTACTTTTTTCAATACAGTAAATTTACTTCCAAAAGAGCTCAGGTTTGAACATGGGGACGCCAAACTTGCTTCTTGCTTGCCCCGGGCGCTATCTAACCTTGTTATGGCCCTGTGTATAGTAATTGCCAATATTAAGTTTTTGTTTGATATTATAATCCACGAAGTTCTGGACAATACATCGTTAAAGCTGTACGAGTTAATTCTCTCAAGGCTTCATTTTTAGGGTTGCACAATGATTTGATATTGCGAACTTCATTGCAGAGGAAAAAAGGAACAGCAACATGTCGTGCTATATACACAAAAGAGTTGTGCACTGGTCTTTTAAATTCTGGGTATTTTCTGGAACCTGTGGCCAGAAATTAATTGTAGAGTGGCATTGACAAAAGTTTTCTTAAAGCCAGTCAGTTTCGTTTCTGCAGCAGAGAAGTTTGTGACAAAGGGTCAACGAACTGGACAGCCATCACTGACTACATTAACGATGAATGGATTTACAAAGAATGGAAAGCATTGTTTTAACTTTTGGAAATGGTCAAATCTGGCTTGGAACTCCTGTACTACTCTTGCAATTTATTTTTGTTTTCTTCCACTTTGTGGTCGTGCAATTGCCTCTTTGCGAGAAGCCTCCTTTCTCATTCTGACATTGGGAAAATGACAGAATTCTTTTGACAATATTTGTTTTTGAAAAAATTTAATGTACTTCTGGGAACTTAAGTAGCCTATAGCTTGAGCTTTAGGTCCACTATCTTTGTTATCAAATTGCGTAGACTTTCTCAGTAGCATAGCCAGCCCAAAATTTTTAGGGGCCAAAAAATTTTTGGTGTTCCAAAATTACTCATTTTAGGCCAGCAACAACATTCTTTATGAGATACCGCCTCTCAAAGCACAAAATTGCATATTATAAAAATGTAGGGGGCCATGGCCCCGTTGGCCCAACCCTGGCTACCTCTATGGACTCTGTGTTAACTAACTTTACGTCTTGCGAACTCGCGTAAACACACTGATAAATGAAACAAACGTTAAATACAGTATGAGGTAACAACTCTCATCAATTTGAGATATTGCTATTTATCTAGAAGAGCCACACAAAATATGTCAGCGTGTAGCAATTAGCGCCCCATTGGTAAACCTACATGGCTTGCTACTGTTAGCAGTCGCTGTCTCGCTATATTACATGCCAAGATATCTGCGTTCAACAGTTGCATGACGCAAAACGGCTACTATCATACGTAACTTGAAGTAAACCTTTAAAGATATGTTGCCATGTATTGTGACGCAACAAAGGCTAATAGTGAAACAATTCGCTCCTGAGTTTTGCAACCTGCATGTACAGCAAAGGAGCAGATTACGTGAGCTGCAGTTTCATGACTGCATTATGCCAGAACAGTTAACTGACTCTTGTGCAGTGTGAGTGTCATATCGGCAAACAAGCTGTCATTGCCAAGATTAACCCAACTAATCGGAATAAAACTGCTTATTTTGCCGTTTCTAGAATTTTTTTCGTCTTAGTCCCAATTTTCAGG
>Ga0210059_1008956_pt1 | contig 15695 bp, 8 predicted proteins | sample Ectturendosymbi2_FD_188042 | JGI IMG/M metagenome (GOLD analysis project Ga0210059, IMG submission 188042) | Ecteinascidia turbinata endosymbiont from Florida, USA - Sample 2 (SPAdes) (version 2) | ecosystem: Host-associated > Tunicates > Ascidians > Unclassified | place: Key West, Florida... | reverse complement strand
CAGTATTGTACAATCACAGTATACGAGTACGATACAATATGTATAGGCACGCTGGTACATGCATTTTGAGTGCGTGTTTCATTTCCCGAGGTACAATCTTTAAGAGAAGCGGGCCGCACGGATGCCATGCGCGTCTTTATAAGTGCCTTGTTCAAGCGCACAGCAACGATAACACAGGCAGATGCAGGGAGTCCGACCCTTCGATCCGGTACCGTCGCTTTTGACCTTTGCGTTGCGCCACTGATGTCGCGTATATATTTGCATCAGTAAAGGCGATTACCGCAACGTTTCTTGTCGGGGAGAACACAACATGCAAGGAACATCGACCCTGTGAGTTAATTAGCAAGGTAACTACAGAATTTTCCTGTAAGAGCACCTCTAGGCGATTGCATAAAGAACGTTATTGCGGAAATGACGTTACAAGCGAATTGAAATGCATGGAAAAGATGCTATCGGGACCGAATAAAATGTAACGTTATAGGCGAATTGACGTTACAGACGAAGCCGTTATAAACGAATTCAACTGCATAGGTCAGATTTACAAGAGATTTCAGGCCCCATTCGGATTAAACTAAAAAAGTTACTTTCAGGGCAAATTGTTATTTTCAGGGCAAAATTTTTCCGCCCCCCCAGTAAAATGCCTTCCCGTACGCCTATGTGTGACACCTTTGCTAAAGCAACCTTCACAACTGTTCCCGGCTGGCCTATATCCCTAAGCAATGGTGTCAATGTTTGTGATTACTAAGTCTGCCGCTGACATAGTCCACTAATATAAATCGAACTGCCCTTATAAACTAAAAATCGCAATAGCAGGTTGGCTGAAAAGAATTGTTTGTTCCATCCTACAGCATGTGTCTCAATTATATTCGTATTTTCACAATTCTTTCCATAGCATACTTCAAGCATGCGATAGCGACAATACATTGCATATCTTTGTTTGTTTCAAAATGTAATGAGCCATTTCTGTTTTTTTTGTCGAATAGAAATACAATGCAACATTGCAACAGTTGCCATTGCTCTCCATAATCGTTACTATTTCTCCATAAATGTATTGTTTATCACTCGCGCAATGTGGGTATAAACAGGATTGTCGAAGGAATGAAGGATTTATTAACCACACAGGAAATAATGTACCACCACGTACATTATGTCATTGAAGCATTTCAAGCGCAACATTGTTTGTTTATTGTCACGTGTATTTAAAGTAGACAATGCAACACTGCAATTTCTTTGATGGAGATAAAAAATCCATGTATGTTCTTTTCTGCTATAAATACCTCGGTGTTAATAGCGTGCTATTTTACGTTTTCTGCAGTTAAGAAATAATCATCAACAATTTCGTTTTGGTTCAGTGGAAGTAAGGTAATCGATTTCGTACGATTTTAACTGATATTTGTACGTACATTAAGGATTTCTTGCTTTCTGTTGTTTTCTACAACGTTGTTTAAATCAACAATTGTTGCATTGCATCTTTACATTTTGCTGGATTTTTCATTTACGTGTTGTACACAAAGCTGTTGTATCACTTTTCTTTGATACTGTTTGTTAATTAAATCGCATACAAACTTGTGCGCGATCACAAAGTCAACTTAAAAATTCATTTATAAAATACAGTTAATCATTCCCTTTTTCAAATTTTTAATTTCATGCCAGTTCATAGCAATATCTGTTTGGTTAATTTTGTTGCTAACAAAGAACTTTTCACCAGATACGCGAGGCTTGTTTTTCAGAGTGTAGGGTGTGCCAAACTACGGACAATATGATAGATAGATAGGTAGATAGATTTATTTGTTTGGCGGTACTGAAGTAATTGAGCTAAATGTGTACTCTCGAAAATGCCAAAACGCCGGGACACTGAAAAAACAGAGGTTATGTAGTCAGAGATGCCAGTAGAGTATACAGACATTTTGATAGCGCAGAGCAAACAACATCCAAGTCTCAACATGAAAATATATAATGCCTCTTGTTTTCAAAGCACCATCAATAAAACGTCCATTTTTGGCGCTTTTTTATGATTAGTTATGCTCCGCTTCAAGCCGGCAAATAGAAAGTCTATTATCAGTGAAATGATGTTAAGTTTTAAAAGTTTATATTTTCTGGAAAGTTCCAAGCTTCTACTTCGGATCAATGCCAACACTTGCTTGTATAACTTTCTTGCAAAAGCGCTTGTGAAAGTCTCGATGCTATATGTGGAATATCTGCATTATCTTTTTTCAACCAATACTGCAATTGAGCAGGACGTCATCGTGCTCACCGTTGTCATTGCGAATTTTATATTTTTAAGTGCAAATGTACTCCACTGCACCTTCAATCAAAGCTTAGTAGTGACACGGATTCCCGAAGTAGATCTACAAAACTTGCGCGCATATAAGACGCGGATCGTGTCCAATTCTTGAGCAACTGGTTGACGTATGCAGCTGATAACGTAAAGCAGGGATCTCAAAGTTGTTTGAGAGGCAACACAACCTATTACACAATAGTTCAAGGGACGGACATCTCACGTAATGTGATTGTTTTGGATTTTTAAAATTTTACCATATCAACAAACGCTTCGTAAACATTGGCATCGCAAGAAGCTTTCCAGGGGGAGGCACGAGAGGATTTTTCCATAATTTTTTCTAGGGGACCAAAAGTGGTTACATTTTTTATTTCTCTCACTGGAAACTAAGAAAACAACCTTTTTTGCTGAAATTTTCAAAACCCAGGAGAGTCACAACATACCCTTCCTACGCCAATGTTCGTAAATATATTATTTTTTCATTATTGACAAAATGTCTTCGCCGGCCGGATACGATGGTTTTGCGGGCCGGTTTGGCTTACTGGCAGTAGTTTGGAGACCCCCAACGTAAAGGCTATAGCAACCCTCAACGCGTTTTAAAAATGTTTACTTTTCATGTCAACGCTATAAAATGCGACTAAGGCAGCATTTTGGTACGCTAAACAGTGTGTAGCCTACTAAGCTTGCTTCCCAAAAGTGATACGACCTTTGGCTAGCTATTTGAAGTTGCTAATATAATTCACAAATACGATAAGTACAAGACTGTAAACTGGGCCAAGTTTCACATGACCTCTGAACAAACGTGCATATGTTTGACCCACTCAGTCTACACAAAGTGTGAAAATCGTTGTGCATATGCGAAAACGAAGTCACGCTCGGTTATTGCCACTGCTTTGCACTAAAGTTAAGAAATACTTGTTACCGCAGCTTAACACAACGGTTGGTCACTGGTCAGTTCAACTAGCCCAGTCATTCCCAAAAGAATGGGCCGAGACCAGTTTTTTTAAGGTTTTAGGGACCCGATTCGCATCCCTTGAATTGAAAATGGGGTCCCTAGATTCAGAGAAAATTTTCATTGGATCCCTAAAATCAGGAAACATCTGGTCCTTACAATTAGAGAAATCGGGTCCCTGCATGTCCATACCGGGTACCTAAAATTTTCCTCAAACAAAAACCTGGTCGAGACCCAAGGAAAGGTGACGAAGGGTCTAAAAATGGGCCACGCCGAGCCGACCCAAACCGAATTGTGCAATGTCAACCTTACCACTACTTGTCTGTGCGTGTCTTTAGCAAAGGCCCGCACAACCCAGAAAGCTCGAAGGGCCAAAATGACCAACATGAATTTGCAGTGGGCCGCAATCTATTTCATTTTTTGTAGTTAGAAAGAAATTCTGGAACGACAATTAATTCTACATCTGAAGACGGGCTGTTGCAACAATTTCTGCAATTGCGAAAGCTCTCACGTGCCGAATGCGTTGCGCAGGCCTGCTGCAGTGGAGGCAGTGGTGTGCAGAGATCTGATGAGGTCCGGGGCGACTGTTGGATGGTATGCGTTCTTCAAAATTCTTGTATTAAAGCACTGGCGCACGGCAGCCATCGTTACTGGATATATTCTTTTGTGACGTCACAAAATGACGCCATTTTCACCTATGCAAACCAACGTTTTTATCAAGTTTGTTGACACAACATGTAGATTATGCTGCACGGACTGTCCTTACTCGTTGTTGTACAAAGTGTCACTGTAATTTACATAAATTTTCAGCGAACCAAGTTAGGACACCGTAACAAAACACAGCACTCACCGGAAGACAGAGCAGTTCATTACTGCAAACATATGTGGCAACGTGTTAAAACAGTGGACAAAAACGCACTCAGTGGTACGACAGGGCAATTCACAAAAACATAGGATTTCGTTGATTTTGACCGTTTTTAAAGTTTTCTTTTTGGACTAACGTTTCGCAGACTGACCTTGGAATGTTGTCATTCTGCTGGGATTCCAAGTTCCGGTTCACTTTTTTGATGTAATTTTCGGAATCTGCGATACTTGCAGATGTGAAATAACATAAAAATTGTTGGCCGATGATTCCGGAAAGTCATAAAAATAAATATAGCATTTCGTTGATTTTCAGCGTTTTTGAATTTTTAATTTTTTGACCGACGTTTCGCAAACTGACCTTGGAATGTTGTCATTCTGCTGGCATTCCAAGTTTCAGTTCAATTTTTTGATGCGATGTTCAGAATCTGCGACACTTGTAGATGTGAAATAACAAATTTTTTTCCGATAATTCCGAAACTTCCCAAAATCCCGGTCTGTTTTTCTTTGTACTGAGCTCATCGTTGGTGTTTGCGTTTTTTCCAGAGAAACACTGCGTGTGGTTTGAGGTGCTGCGAATTCTGCCAGAATGACGATGGTATTTTTTGTGTTTACTTCGTTTCTGCCAAACCTGTTGCTGCTGGCATTTTGGTGGCAAAATAGCCTAGACACTGCCATTGTTGTGTATTTAATATTTGCATGTAATCCAAGGGCCAAATTTCTCCTGGATCTCTTAATGTTATGAGGGTTAAATTGCAATAGGACCCTGTTCTGAAATCATCATTTTTTTCTCCTGCTTAACAACTTCTCCACTGGGTGGTCAATAGTTTTCTGAATGCTCTACTTTGTACACCAGCTTCGAGCTTGAGTCATGGTCACACGTTCACAATGCACTGTGAACGCACATTCAGTTGATTGATTCAAAAATAACTAACCTGGAGATTGCCTTCTGGCAAAACTGACCTCAAATTTTCAGGAAAGATGCATGAAGCAAGCAGAACACTTCATTAATTAAGGTAGTGGCTACAAGTACATAAATCATAATAGTACAGATACACCACGCATGACACGATTTGAATAAAATGCTGAGTTTGTCACTCAAGCAGCACTGACGTCGTAGCATAACGGATACGTTTAAAGTTTGCTGTGCCAAAGGATTTTGGTTCGGCTCTCACCTTGGCAACTTTCATTTTGGTAGTGCTGTTCAGTGTTCACGTGTCAATTCAACCAAGGTAAAGTTAGCCCGACTTTTTCGTTGAATATGAGAAAGGAAATTTTTTTGAAAAATCAAACCGGCACACAACAACGACTTCATGTAAAAAAAAAAACGCACAGTCCAGAGATGGAGTCTCGAGATTTGTTCTCGTGTCTCGAGACCCATTTTTTCGAGTCTCGGTCTCGAATGATTTCGGTCTCGAGCTCTTAGTCTCGAGACTTTGCATGAGTTATGGTTTTTATGAAGTCTTGCAAGAAGCAGCTCCTTAAAAACAGGTTTACAAAGTCGCCTACTTGTTCAAAATTCAACCGCTTAAAGTCAGCGGCTAAGCTTTATTTGTTGTTATGCTACAATGGAGAAAACAATTTGCCCTCTACCTGTTTAAAATTTGTACTGAAATCAATAAAAACAGGGCGTATACCAGTGAAACCGCAGCGCATAATTTCTACAACGTTTGCAACGAGACGTTAGGAGCACTTCGCTAAGGACTATCTTTCAACTGTTTTTGCGAGCAGTTTTGTTATGAAAACCCATATTCAACAGAAGTGGGGAGTGCCAACAACATTCTTTTGAGAAGCCAAATAAAACGAGGTCTTTTCTTCAAAGGTCTTTTGCAAGCAGTCTGCTAAAACACACTGGTGAGTTTTTTGTGTTCTGCGTAATGCCTACTTTGTAAAGTTCAGAAATGCCTCGGAACTCTCTTAGAAAAATTTTTGCTCATAAGAATTCTATAAAGAGAGCAAGTAATCCGTCATGGCTGATCAGCTACTCTGACCAATGACAAATAACATATGATTAGTAACTACCAGAGATGAGCACGGATAAGGACTGCATCAGGACTGAAGCCAATTTTTGCTGGATCTGGACTGGATCGGACTGCAATTATTTTTTAATTGGCAGATCAGGACTAGATCGGACTGAGAAAATTTTTGTTGTTTCAATGTGATTATTCTGAAAATATCAAAAATATTGGTTGTGAATCTGATCTGACTTCACAAGTTTGCAAAATGGTAGTGTATATTTTGCCATCAAATTGAAAAACTCTCCTGGGACTATTTTGCCATTCGAACTATCCATTATTATTCACATATAACGTTGAGTTCTAGTAGCAACGTAAACATAGTTGAGTGGTTAGGGCCTATGCCTGCTGTGTGATTGTTCGTTGGCTTTGCTCTCACCATTTTTGGGTTAGCTTGTAGATGTTACACCTTTAATAAGACTCAGGAGTGCTTTTAACCCTTTCAGTCCCGCGTGCGTCACTTTTTTTGCAGAGCTTTGCAATCCTATAATTCACCACCCGACTGAGCTAGAGAGATGTTCAAACCCTCTACGGATTCAGCAAGTCTTGTAGTCAAAATCGAAAAAAAATTTTCATTTTGGGTTTGAGCTTTTCTGGGGGAACGTCACAAGTAGGGCTGTTTTTGCATTATTTTGGCCATCTTTGCCTGGCCCTGGGCGCCGTCCCAATGGTCCATTTTTTGGACTCAAAGTTTAGTTGAAAACTAGGTCAAAATCCGCGTCTGTAAACTAGGTCAAAATCCGCGTCCTGGATTGACTTGCTAACATATCGGGAGGGAAAATTATGGCTCATAAACCAAAAATTGATCTAAATTTTGCTCCCTCAAAAGTCACTCTTGGTGGCATTTCACAGCAGGCAATAACTCGCCGTCAGATTGCGCTATAGAGCTGTTCAAACCCTGTAAAAACTCGTGAAGGTATGTAGCTTGCAATAAAAAAAACGTTTCAGTTTAGGATGTCGTTTTTTTTTAATGCTTATACAATGATAGAATGTTTATGTTATTTTTTGCTGACGTTAGAATTCTTGCCCGACCTACCTTTAAGACCCGCAGGAGCCATTTAAATGAAATAAACATTTTTTTGAGTTTAGCTGTTTTTTGGTTACTATTCGGGACTTTGAAGGGTCCGAATGAGTTTTTACCGTTCCTGGTGCCAAGGTTAGGGCCAAAAAAACTTAAAATTAATTTTGGAAATCCCCCAAAAGTATTGAGAAAATCCCCTTACCAATTAGCTGTTTTTTGGCCTAACTTATGAACCAGAAACGCTAGAAATTCAATCAAGGGCTCTAAAAACGCGTTCTGCTCTAGAGTAAAAAAATACAGCGAGCTAAAATATTGGCGCGTGAGATCGGATGATGACGTCATATAATTAACCAAAAAACACGCCCCTTTCATGATCTCATTGGCCCAAAACCCCCCAACCAAATTTAAAATTTTTTTTTATTCTAAACTACACAACGCTACTAGTCATTACGGGGTTTGAACAGCTCTCTAGCTCAATCTGCTGCCGAGTTATGGCTGGCCAAAGTTTGCCGTGGAAGGGCAAATTATGCATTTTGTAAAAAGTTTTGAATTAGGCCAAAAACTGGGTTTTTGACCCATAATTTTGGCTACAGATATGCTAGCAAGTCAATCCAGGGCTCTATAGACGCGGATTTTGACCTAGTTTTCAACAAAACTTTGAGCCAAAAGAGTGGGTCAATGGGTTGGGGCCCAGGGCCGGTCAAATGTGGCCAAAATTTCCAAAACATGCCCTCATTGTGACGTCACCTTCAGAAATCCCCCACCGAAACCGAAAAAACGTTTTTTTTTCGATTTTGACTACAAGACTTGCTGAATCCGTGGATGGTTTGGATAGCTCTCTAGCTCAATCGCCTGGCAAGTTATAAGATTGCAAAGCTCTGCAAGATTTGGGGCTTTTGTGGTACTGAAAGGGTTAAGCATTTCAAATGCCTTGATGAAGCTTTTTATTAGATTTTTAGCTATCAGCAAACCTAAACTTTTGGCTTGTATGCCAGTAGATGTTATACAAGAAAATTGTATTGTAAGAATTGGCAGCTATTTCAGAATTTTTTCTCCATAGAGAAATGATTGTACAAACGTGGATAAGCATGCCACACCACAGATGCAGACTGTCCATCTCAGCCTTAGTACTCTACCAATCATCAGAATTTCAATTTCAAGTTCTTCTGAAAAATTTTGCAATTATATTTTAAATTGATTAACTGTGTATAATACTCTCCACATATAAAGCGTTTATTATGAATTGCTATTGTGGATTTTGCTGTTTAGTGATTATGCAGTAAAGTCATTATTATTTTATTCGTAAATGAACGCATTTACTACAGTGGAGAGCGTTGTGATGCAGAACAACACTAAACAAGAAAAGCATGTGTTGCGAAGAATGAGGGTAAATTCCATGGCTCAACCAATATTTGTTTTTTTCTGTCAGTCTCAGTATTTTACCAGACCAAAAGATAGCATTGTAGGTATCAAGTATGCACAAAATTTTCAATATTGTGAAGAATAAGTCTTGTTTATTGAAACAATGTCTGACGTTTATCAGAATTTATCAATTTACATTATATATACTTTGATGAGGTTTTGATAAAAATTTGTCAATGTCTCAGAGTAGCCTACCAATGAACCGACACTTTTTACATTTTATAAAAATATTGTCTACAGCAAAATTCTCTGCATTTTTTAAAGTACCTACTTGGATGTTGATAAAATTTATTTAATGACATCAGTTGTCGTCAGCATCCTCCTCTGGTGGAATTTTTGTCTAACTTTAACAATACAGTTTTTCTGAGCCTGTCACAATGCACGAAGGGTGTGTATGTTAATTCGTCATTATGCTGTGGAGTGCATGCTCTGTGGTTAATGCAGAGTGGTAGAGTTTCTTTGTAATGTGCGCATGTGGCTGTAGTTAGGATACTGCACGGGACAAGTCATAGGTTTGAGGAAGGTATGCTCCCTGATACGCACAAGAAGGCAAGGGTAGGGTTTAGGATTCGAGTTTGGATTTAGATTTGGGTTAGTCTTCAGTTCACGCAAAAAAACATGAAACCACTGACATAGCTTACCAAAATTGAAACCATGACATCACTCATCCATTGGACTAAGCCCTTACAAATGTCGTTATCAAGTGAGAAAGCCATGCGTTTTGAACTTCATGTGACCATTTCAAACAATTGTGTTTGTCTAAAGCAGTGGTCCCCAAATTCCCCAAATTTTTTCGAACCATTACCCAAATCCTTATGTCTATCACCCTCAAATTTTTTTTTCGCTTTTCAGGTCGAAAATTTCTATTGCAGTGATCACCCATAATAGAGACAAACATTGTGATTTTGGTTCTCCGTTGCCCACCGAAGAATTGCATATTTCACCTGGCGGGTAATTTAGTCCCAGTTTCGGAATCACTGGTGTAAAGGTGAAAGAGCTCCAGCAGTGCTGTTGCCTCATGTTGCAAAATAGACACTGCCAACATACTTTGTCTTGAATGCCATGGCTACAACTGCCTACCACAATCAGTTTGTGAGAGATCTTGACAAGAAGTGCACAACTCTTTTTCTACAAGGTAGTGCAAGTTATAGTTGTGCACAATTCTCATCCTCTCTAATGGAGATGTTTAAATCAAATGATAGCCTACAACTAGCCTACGTTTGTGTACCTACCTGATGGGCTCCATGCAATGCTAACAGCTATTGTACGTTAATTTAACCATGACAGAACCATCACGATAATTTTATGTCCAATGAAATCATTTCTTAAAGCAGTGCAATGAATGTTCACCTCAATCCTTTTTTCATTTGAAACTCTTACTCTTTCCAAACTGAACTTCCAGCACTGCTATGCTTAGAGAATAAACAACCTTTCCACTTTTTGTTAAATCCAACACTTCACAAGTTTTCATTACCAGTTCAGGTGTATTTCAACCTACAACAACATGGTCAAAATGTCAATACGTTTTGACATTTTGACCATGTTCATTACTCTTACTTAGTTGTGAGGTAAGGCCACTTTGAGTTGCACTAGTGAGCTAGACCCTTGAGACAGAAACTGGTGTTCGTCGTTCAACGCTGAAAAAAACTTTTTGTAATGCCTTAATGAACACCAACATTTTACTATGATCTACTAATAAATATATTTCAAAAATGAAACTTGTCTCATCTAAATAATGACGGGCTGCGTTATAACAAAACTATAGAATCAATCTTGCTCATCTTTACACAATTCCAAACTACATGTTGCTTGGGAATGAAATGTCCTCAGTCCGACAGTTAGGATCCCGACCAGCAGGGAACATTGCACTCTATCGAGAGAAATTAGACAAGTATATTTTTAGTAATATGATTTGGAACTATCGCAATTTTTCCTCATACCACTATTATTCCATTTGAAAATTTTTTGCATGGCCACATTTTCTTTCATTTAGATAATCCGGATCCGTAACCGGTTGAAAGTGAAACGATATCCACTCCAAATAAATCCAAATATCCGGCCGGATTGCACTCCAAAACCAGATCCTGTACACCACTGCCACAAGCTACAGCACGGGAATAAGTATAAACACTGAAAATTATTGGACTTGGACCTCAAATGTTTTTCTTATTCATGCCCAAACCCTAAGTCGATAAACTTTCCGAAACACTAAATCCTAAGCCTTAATTATCAGTTTTCTGAGCGTATTTGATCTTCACAATATTTACGAAATTTGTGCATGGGCACATGGCGTGAAGTCAGATATTTCGTAAGTCAGATATTTCGCTTGACATCGGAAAGTGCCAATATGCGGTCTCTTTGTCCTTGTTCTGAACTCAATATCACGTTTTGCGTTTTTTGGGAAGAAACACTGCGTCTTGTTTGTGTTTGTGGAGTTGGGAAATCTGCCAGAACGAAGATGGTCCTTCCCTGTTGTGTAATGAATATCAATATGCATACCAAAACCATCACATGTGATTAGAACAAATCTCAGATTTTCTCTATTAAAGGAGCACCCTTGCTGCACTACAGTATGACTATGAGTCTTTCGAGGCAAAAGAAGTGATGGGCCTAGCCCAATTCACCTCCAAGAACTTGGCTTGTGGGCATGATTTGACTTAAGTCTAAGTAATTAAATTAGTAAGTCAAATCATTCTTTGATTTTTGAATTTTCATGTTATGTTGTTGGTTGATCTGTGAAATAGAAAAGGGCCATGAACTTACCAGATTAAGATATTAGATTGTGAGGAACTAAGATAATAGATTGTCATTGTTGTGAGGAACAGCTGAAGTCGGTGGCGTTTGATTGGAGTGACAAACTCAGCATTTGATTCGAACCACGTCCATGCGATGCATATCCATAGACAGTCTATTTTTTATTCAAACCTCGTCATGTGAGACAGTTCCATAGCCACTTCCTTTGAAAAAAGTCAGGAAAAACAAGCCCAATAAATGAAATGTGCAACAGAACAACTACAACCAAAAAAACATAAGCTGCCATGAAGTGAGAGCCGAGGCAAACCAAAAAAACATTAACACAGCTGATGTAATGCTTCTAAGCATGGTACTACGATGGTGCCGGTTGATGGCAAACTCAGCATTTTATTTGAACCATGCGAGCCGAGGTGGTTCCATAACCACTTTTAATTCTCACAAAATGACAAACAACAACAAGACAAAAAGAAAAGTAACTACGGATACGCCTGGCCTGACGCAAATCAAATAAAAGGGTCAGTTTGTCATTCAAAGGGCGTGGACCTCGTAGCCTAGGGGTTATGCATTATGGCTGCTTTGTCAATCAAATGGTCTTCGGTTCGACTCTCACCTTGCTGACTTTCCTTTTGTTTTTTTTTCTTTACTTTTTTTCAGGCTTAGGTGTTACGTTTAAAAGTTTGGTTAGGGTTAGGTTAGCATTAGCTTAGCATTGCCATTAGTGTTAGGTTAGCATTAGGTTAGGGTCAGGTTAGGTTAGGGTTAGGCTAGGGCTACCATTAGCTAGGATTAATCTTTTACATTTAGTTCGTTTCTACCCGTACCAATCCTACTGCACTCTCGTCATCCATTACTGTTACATCACAGGTGGTGTATAACTTATCAAATATCAAGATCCACAGGCGTATCTGTAGCCTAGGCACTGCCAAAAGAAAAACAAAAAACATAGCCTAATGATCGATGTGGTGTTAGCCTAGTTATTAGCATAGGAGATACGTTTAAGGTCTGTTGTGGTGATAGTTTTTGGTTTAGCTCTAAGCTTGGCTACTTTCGTTTTGGTGGTTGTGTTTACACAACTTTCCAAATGTTTGTTTTTTCAGATTTACAATTTAGGTTTGCAGTTTACGTTTGGGCTTTAGCTTAATAAGGGTTAAGTATCAGTTTAGGTTTAGGGGTTAGGTTTATGGTTTAACTTTAGAGTTTAGGTTTAGGGGTTAGATTTGCGTGTAAGCTTTAAAACTTTCAGTTTAGGAGTTAGGTTTAGGGGTTTGATTTATGGGTTAGGTTCAGGGTTTTGTTTGGGTTTGGAGTTTAGGGTAAGGCAATAAGTTTAGGTTTAAGGTTTAAAACTTTAGGTTTAGGGGTTACCTTTAGGGATTGGGGTTTACCATAAGGGTTTACGATTTTAACGTTTAGTATGTCTGCCAAGCCTACTGCACTCTTGTTGTGCGTTACTGTCATGTTACAGGTGGTGCATTACTAAGGTTTCAAATATCAAGATCCACAGGCGTACTGTTTGCATCAGAACAACCCGAGCGGCATGTGCGCAAAGCTTCGCACTGTGTTCACATGCCATGATCACTCTATTATTGCTTGTTCGCGCCACATATATATATTGTTGTTCTTTACGCATATCTTGTTCGTGGTGAATCACATAATCAACGCAACGCCACCGGAGAGGTTGCAACCCTCCTTTTCACAATGAAGCGCACCGATCGCACATTCTTTTTGTGAAGGCTTCACACAGCACGACCTTCACATCCTGGTCACAGCACCATTTTGTTGCGATCAGAAAAGCCCGAGCGGCATGTGCGCAAAGCTTCGCACGTGGCAGCAAGCAACAGTAGAGTTCACATGCCATGATCACTCTATTATCGCTTGTTCGCGCCACGTATATATATTGTTGTTAATTGCGCACATCCCGTTCGTGGTGAATCACATAATCAACGCAATGTCAACGGAGAGGTTGCAACAGTACCTGTAGCCACTGCCAAAATGAAATGCTGAGTTTGTCACTGAATTGGCACCGTCATGGTAGTGTAGCAATAGCATTTGCATCTGTTGTGCTATTGCTAATGGTTTTCAATTAGGCTCTCACCTTGACGACTTTTGTTTTCATAGTAGTGGTTGCATGTTTCAATTCATGAGGCCACTTTTTATTTGCTTTTGTCAAAGGCAGTGGCTACAGAACCACCTGTGGATCTTTAAATTTGAAACCTTTTTTGACCACCTCTTGTAACATGATAGTAACGCATGATGAGAATGCAGTAGGCTTGGTAGAAGCTGGGTAAACGCAAATGGTAAACTTAACCCTAACCTTCACCCTAAGGATAACACTAAAAGCAAGGCCGGGCGGGTTAGAGGGCCGTGTTTCCAATTGAAAAATATAAATTTTTGACAGGCCAGTAGGCTAGCTGCACAAAAGAAAGGGTGGGCCGCTGGGCAATGCAACATGGAGGGCTAGAGCGGGCCGTTTGATGCACAGGTGGACAGCGAAAAAAAATATTACTTTAGCCAACTTCAGACGTTCTTCGTGCTGTACAGCAAGGTGGGCCATTCGATGCAACGGTGAGCTGCTTTAAAATTATGACTTCAACCAGCGTACATCGAATGGCCTACCCTTTTGTAAGCATGAAGAACGTCTGAAGCATGCAAAAGTTATAATTTTTGACACAGTCTACCTTGCATTGAACGGCCCAACCCAGTCCTCCCTGTTGCATAGCCTGCCGGCCTGCACTTTTCAGAAGCCCGCCAGCTCATCTTCAATGTGCTGCCTCCTGCCCATTTTTTGCATTCCGGCCATTTGTGCAGCTCACCGGTCCTGCGTTTAGTGTTATCTTAACCGTAACCCTAATGCCAACCTATGAACTGTGTAACCAGTCACTATTATGAAAATCTAAGTCACCAAGGGTTTGCGTTAGGGTTTAGGTTTTGCATTTAGCATGTTTCTGTGAAGCCTGCCTGCACTCTTATCGTGCGTGTCTGCCATGTTGCAGGGGGCGTACAAAAGAATTTCAAATACTGCATCAAGGTCCACAAGCTGTTCTGTAGCCACTGCCTTAATGTGATATCAGGAACCTGATTCGGGTCCCTAGAATTGAAACTCAGGTCCCTAGAATCAGAGAAAATTAGCATCAGGTTCCTAGAATCAGAGAAAATCGAGTCCCTAGAATCAAAGAAATTGGGTCCCTACAGGTCCATACAGGGAATTTAACATTTTCCTCAAAAAAACCCTGATGATATCTATTAGAACTAAGAGAATATGTTAGAGTTCAGATATCAGTTTTTTGCAAGGTTATTATTTGCAAGTTTGTTTTCCAGATTGTCTTTTTATTCATTTCTGCCTTGGAGGCTAGTCTATTTTTTCTGTGTTTTAATGGGAAGCATATTTTGATGCAACAATGGTGGTTCTAACAGTTATATGCGTTTATAAGGTTGAACGGAGATGTACTATTGTTGTGCAAAGAACCAAGGTTCAGACAGTACAGCCAACTTAACACTTTTGGTGCTGGTGTACGAAATATTTGTACTTCAAAAGCCTATGTTCAGCCCACATTTTCATGCCACTTTGCAACTCCAGAACTTGCCAGGCGATTGAGCTGGAAAGCTGTTTAAACACTCAAAAGATGCCACAATCTTCTTGTTTGAATGGAAAAAAGTATGAAGTTTTTGATTTTTGCATTTTTTGTGTGTGACGTCATAAGTGGGGTGGGATAGGTTTTAGGCCCTTTCAGCTCAGGTTACCTGGCCCTGGGTGCCAACGTCTAAAGCAGTGGTTCTTAACCTTTTCAGTCTAGTTTCCCACTAAGGCCAATCAACAAGTTCGAATTTCCCTTCTGATATTTTAATGACGATGTTTTACGGAATGCTATTTAGCCAATACACATAGTAGTTATTAGCTCAGTGGTATATAGATTTCGCATAATAGATATAATAATTAAAAGGGTCTACTCATGGGTTTCACTCAAGGAATTTGCTCATTTACATCACATCAATCAAACAGAAAAGTAGTGCTCATTTTTAGTTTTTAATGTAATTTTTGCAATTACTTTCACTTCACCAACATCTCGATACGAGGATTAATGGTAAAACTCTTGATTGTGTTATTAGAAGGGGAAACTTGTTTCAACGTGTTGCAAGCTGTGTCGTCCAAAACTAATTTAGCACAATTCCGGATGCATGATTGCACTAGTTCTGCAAAGTCTCATGACTTTTTCGCTCCAGTGTTTTCATGTACAATATACCCTTGTGGGATATATTCTCCATCGTTCTGGAGGCAAGCAACGCCATATCTGATGTAGTCTTCCTTGTATTTTCGCTTATTAGCCTTCGCAACCGACATTTTTGCACTACACTAGATGTCTTCGAAAAATAATGATTCGTTACGAAGCAGGT
>Ga0210059_1008955_pt1 | contig 15696 bp, 9 predicted proteins | sample Ectturendosymbi2_FD_188042 | JGI IMG/M metagenome (GOLD analysis project Ga0210059, IMG submission 188042) | Ecteinascidia turbinata endosymbiont from Florida, USA - Sample 2 (SPAdes) (version 2) | ecosystem: Host-associated > Tunicates > Ascidians > Unclassified | place: Key West, Florida... | reverse complement strand
AATAATCCAACAACATCAGGTGATACGGCAGTTGTCAACTTTGCAGGAAACATTCCGTCATTTTTATTTAACTTCTAATTGCCGGGAGTGGTTGAATTCCATTCATTGGTGCAATGGCCAGAGTGCGCTACAAAGTGAGTTTTATGCCAATAACGAATAGCTGCTGCGAAATAATAATACACTTGAGTGGTCGAGTGCTAGCAAAAAAAAAACGCTAAAACGCTCCAATAAAAAATATCCCTTAGTGCAGTCAAGTCAAACAACAAAAAAATAGAGGAAGCAAAGCTAAAAACTTAATAATTTGCAATATCACAAAAATAGACATAACGTTGTTCCCGTACAGTGTACACAGAGGCTTTCAACCTGTGGCACGCACCCTGCTGATGGTACGAGAGGGCTTTTCAGGTTGCATGCGAGCAGCTACTGGGTAGTATGGGAAGTTTAGTGTTAGATGAATATATGTTAAGTCCACTATTGAAAATTCAGTTTATTACACGTCTATTTCGCATATTCAATCACCCAATAATCAAATGCTTCCCACGGTTACTTAAGTTAAACAGCTGTTATTGTGAATTAAATTTTTAACATAATACCGCCATTGTTGCGCAAGCGTACGTTACGAAGCATAGATCTGCTTGTGGAGAAGTAACAGTTGAAGCAAGGCCTCCTTGTGAAGTCTTCGCTTCACGGGAACAGCAACAGTGGACCAAATTTCCGATCATACAATTGCCAGTTTTGAAATGGTTCGCTGCGCAGCGCTTTTACTGGCATAATGCGGCGGTTACGTCAGGCGAGTGGCGACAATTGAGCAGGTTAAAGAAACAAGCAATTACGAACAGCAGGATAGCGCCGTGCCTCACTTTGAACGCCTCAAATTGTAGGGAAAACGTTTCAATGCAAGCCAGCCAGAACGAAACTGACCAGTTATTTACCGCCTGGGAAGTGCTCGAAACCAAGTCACTAAAATCTTGCAGCGACGTGATTAGCTGCTCTTGTTCTGTTAATTCACGACAAAATACGAAAAGGACAGGCACACAGCTGAACGTATCACATGCTGTATTGCGAACAACATGGCGTAAATTCAGCCGGTCTGCTAGGCCAACTACCGAAGTGATGATGACGATCAAAACGCGAAGTATGTCGCGAGCAAACGTACGCCAGCGGAAAGATACATTGAGATCAAATGTTCGATGCCCACTTAGTAAGACCGACAAGTCAAAAATCGAGGATCCAGCATCAGCAACTGGGACCAGTCGCAGTTGGGCAAGATTTACGGAAAGCAACGATGAGCTGCTATACACAGACCATCAATTCTGCTCAGTGCTTCCGGTCGACCCCGCGACAAAAACGGTTATGGAATTGCCAAGTCGATAATACGCAGTAATTTCCAAATCGATGCGGATTTTCAACCGGAAACACAACAAAAATCAATTGAAGATTTTCCATTGTTTTCAAAATTACAACAAACGCGTTCTCTTTCAATCGACAATGTTGGCAAGTACAAACCGCAACAGCGCGTTTCAATCTCTTTTAAATCTGACATATTATGTTATTGTTTAGGTCCGCAGTCCTCTCACAGCACGACGGTACGTGACAGGCTCAGCTGTTCTAGCAACAAATGTGCGCAGTTTACGCTTGGCTGGCTTGCTGTCTCGTTGGTACCGTCGATGGTGAACTCTGTAATAACTCAGTGAAGGCAAAATGTGCTGGTACGCACATCCTTTTGTCACTGGATTACTAAATCCTACGCACTATAAATTTTATATACGTTTTCACAAACATGTGGTAGAACGACAATGGGAAAACCTAAGACACAACATAGTTGAACGCGTCTTCAATAGGGAGAGTGCGAAGAACTATTGAAATAGAACTGGCAACAACAGTCGACGCAGTCAATGCATCATGTCCTAGTCACATGTCTTCGTCAAATCCTCAAAAGCGATGAGCAAAAATGGCAAACATGCTTAGCACGAAGAACCAGCAGAAAAGTGATAAACAATGAATGTAGTATCGTGAGTTTTAAACAAAACGAACGAGAAACTTACTGGAATGCTTGGGGTGCGTCTCCACGGTCTTCGACGTCATGCTCTCAACACCTTCGTCGCTTTGACATGACGTCATTTCGAGCTTATCATCAACCAAATCGCGAGAGTGATCCTGACTCAAAATATTATAATTGCTTTGTTCTTGCGCTTCATTTAATTTCTCATTTACAAAAGTGTTTTCAGTACGTGATCCCTCATCATGGACGACGCAGTATTCCATCGTCCACGAACGATTGTTATTTTCATTGTCATTTGAAGGCAGAAGAGCGTTCATGTCGTCATGCTCCCAATGACTCTTGCTGCTGGCATGAACCTGACCTGCATAAAACAGTTTGCAGAACGCTTGAAGGATTTGTTTTGGGAAAGCAGTTTTTGTACATCTATCTGCCGACTGACCGTGCATCGTCACACTGACGTACGGAGAAGGGTGCGCTTCATCGGGAGCAGAGAGTGAGTCCACAGCGAGCCCGCTTGTTGACGGCTGATCTCCGTCACACCTGTTACGAGAAACGACCGCGTGTACTTTGCTCAAAGCCAGCAAACTGTCTACGACTGTTTGATCCAAGCACATAAAATCTTACAGGCAACGGTAAGCTGTTTGAGACGATTAGTTAACAGTTAAACTAAATTTACACTTGATTGCTAGCATGAGCAACGGCTAGCTTCGCAGCAACAATAGTGCTTTGTCGCAGGCGTTTTCAGACGAAATCAAATAACTCGTAGGGATTATATTTCAACCACGGAGGTGGCTCACTCGTTTGTTTCATATTCGTTTTTCAAACCTGGAACTTAAGTATAAATTAACATATGAATTAAAAACTAGCGACACTTATAGCAATGAACAAACTGTGTGGTTTTTGGTGAACATTGGCAAAAATACACAGTGCAGACTATAGACAGCAAGTTTTGCAATTTCAAATCCCTTACAATTACGGTTTACCTTCGATAAGAATTTTGACGATGGTGAACAACGATGCTCGGCAAACTTTCCCGGCTTCGAAGATGCTTATCTGCATCGGCTAAGTAACCAGGATTGTCATAACTAGAACCATTTTCCTACATATATGTAAAAAAAACGTTAGATTCGAAGGATATCTGACAGTGCCATGAAGGGGGCGAGGCATAGCGTACACAATCCAAAATCAAACACAGCAAATGTATCAACAAGCTATGGCAAGTAGCAAATAAAAACGTGTCTGGAGACTCCACCGCACGCGAGGTACGTTAAGAACGTCAGAAAAATAACAACAAGAATGCACAGCTACTCCTCAACCGCACTTCATTCGACAAACGCGGCGATTTTAATCTGCATTTACTCACTGAATGCCATTATGGCATCTAAGCAACATTCTTATGTCATCACACCTTTTCGTAAACTTTCTTGCTCAAGGCTATGGCCGTTTCGAGGTCTACGTCATAGCTTGTGTCGTTTTGTTTGTACGACCTTTCGACAGCTTGTTTCACTTCTTCGTCAACATCTGACAAGTTAGCGCCTAAATGCGCTCGTAGTTGCTTAATTTCAAACTGAAGAAACAACAGAAAAAACGTTTACGAATATATTCCTAATAAATAATAACACTTTAAATTGCTCATGAAAGCACACGTAAGACAAAATCTACCTTTCCCAAAACTCTGCACTGCTAGCTACAGGCAACTTCTACACACTTGAGCGACCTTACTGCAGCACCACCAGTTCGTATGAAATGTAGTCACGCATGCATTGAAAAGCGCTTACATCTTTTTCGGTGATTTGTCTGGAAAGACCCTGGTTGGCAAGCTGCAATTCTGTTCTGCAACTCTCAGACTTCGCGAGCTGCTGCGAGAGATTAGATTTCGTCTTCTTCACGTAATCTGAAAAACATTGGACCTGGGTTGCGGAGTCGGAGGTTTTTGGGTGGAGTCGCATATTCTTGTGCGATTCCGAATGTCTAATTGAAACATTTTTCACATCGTACTCCCAAATTGGGGATTCCGGTGGAAACGGTACAATTTCTTTTGAAACTTTTGTTGAAACAGATTTCTTGCTGTGCACCATAATTTCGACTGATTTTAACAGCCAAATTTCATTCCCTTTACGTTAATGAGTCGGAAATTTTGGAAAGGTCGAGTTGGAGTCGGATATTTTACCTCCGACTCCGCAACCCTGCATTGGACAGATGATTGCACACTAAACGCAAATGACTCCCGGCAAGGAACAAAACATACCTGACTTGAGACATTGTTTGCAACTATCATTGCCCAAAAATATACAGCACTCCATTGAGACAAGGAGTGTGTGTTTAAATGGGAGGAACAAAGGGGTCACAAAAATACACAGAACATTGTCACCAAATGCATGTCCAAACCAAAATCAACGAACTGTTGAAGACAGAATTTAGTCAAAACAGGTAAGTTCGATCAACTTGTCACTATTCTTGCCTAAGGCTCTGGAAACTTACATTCGACTAGGCTGTATATGCGAATAAATCTCAGCACAATGATGAGGGATATGGCATCGAAAGGAGTATGGTAGCCTGCAGCAATCGTGGCAGCAAGATTGGACGCAAGTGCAACAGTAACGATGGCAGCATCACATACCTGCAACGAGATCGGAAATTCTTAGTCAACTATTCCAATCTTTTCAACTCTCACAGTAAAAACTTGATAAGTTTCACAAACGGGGAACAAGCACAATTCTCATTTATTAATTTTGGTCTGGTAAGCGGTTCTGGCGTCACCTGGAAGAGATTAAAACAATGCTTGACGTTTGGATATTCGCAGTCGTATAAACCTGTGAAACATTTTTGAGCTTTGATTCGCAACGCATACCTTTCATAAATCGAGAAACTCATGGTTGAGAAAACCCGTATGAAAGGAGTTAGAGACCGGGACATCAGTTTCCAAAGACGGCAGGGAACAAAATCAACCGTTAACAGCTGGCTCACAACAGGGATTTTTTGGAAGAGATGATGTTTTTGAACATCAAGGAAAAGAAAGTGAGCACAGAATACAATGTGGTGCTATTTACTGTTTGCATTAATTTTAAAAACACACTTGCTAACAGAAAACAAAATGTTGTTGTGTGTCAAAACCAAGATACAATTTAACACCGTTGAACTTACAGCAAGTAAGCTTTTTACGAAGTACAATTTCCATGCATAAACTCGAAGAGCAATCTGCAAGAAAAGTAAAAGACATACATGAGTATCTGTAAAACTCCTCACTTGCTGTGAGCAAGTGCTTATTTACTGGGTTCAACATAAATTCAAGAAGTTTTTCAGTTGCCGGACATTCGAAAAAAATTAAGCGGAAGTACTGTATTAATCAACCTTCGACAATCAATAATTATAGTTCTTAAAGCAAACACATTTGTAAGTTTGCGTCTCTGCTTTTGCAAGGACCTAAGTTGCGTTTTCTGCGAAAGAAGATTCTGTAAGCACCGCTCCGTTTTAACATGCATATACAAAATTAGCTCATAGCGACAGATATATCACTGACACTGTACATGACATGTATTTGCTTGATAATGTCACACGACAGATTATGGTTTCGAGGGAAATAGCCAAATTTGTCAGAAACATTTTAAAGTCTAAAGTATCGTAGTTCCATTTCCTACCGCGCAAAAAATGTTAAACTTCCTTAAAAGTGTTTAGAACAATGCCCACGCCCCACAGCACTTTGAATCGCTCAAAATGGCTGATGTCTAAAGCGAACAATAAAGCTGGATGCACACGGCATGCGTCCTGTGCGTTTTTTGGGCGCATGCGTCTGATTTTGTGACTTGTGACGTCACGTCCTTTTCTGATGCGTCTGGTATGGTCTGCGTTCGAGTAAAATTGAGTCAGAGCAGTGAGTTTGATGCATCAATACAGAAACAGGTTCTACTCGAACGCAGACCATACCAGACGCATCAGAAAAGGACGTGACGTCACGAAATCAGACGCATGCGCTCAAAAAACGCATAGGACGCATGCCGTGTGCATACAGCTTTAAGAATTACAAGCACAACCTCATCCGGAAAGAATTACAATATAATACATTACTGCATACATCGATAGCAGAATTTCTACGATAATCGCTGACGAAGCCACTCGCAATATCGAAGGAAATCACAGCTTGCTCATTCTTTAATATTTAAACAAAAGTTCTTTTTTCCACAAAAGCACCCCAGCTGCATTTCCTGAACTGGGGCACATCAAACAAGTTAAACTATCTGCTTTAATCAAATTTCCCTTGCAATGTCAATACTGTATATACAAGCATTGTACAAGCATCAAGGCTTTAATCACAATGGATCATTCCTTATGACCAATCCTGACAACTCTAGGGTTTGAGTCTTCAAAGTTTAAGCCACGGAACCAAAACAACGACAAACACAGAAATTACCACGTAACTTACTGCCCCGTTTTCAAGTTCTTCCAACATTCTGCTACTAACTAAACAAGCGCGAAAAAGTGCACGCGAAAGAATGAAGCTTTTATGTAAAAACTGTTTCAGCAGAACGCACATTTAGTCAGCATCATGTGATTTATGAAACATTTTTAAAATGCAACAATTTTTTACTGTGTTTTGCTTGTGAAATATGACAGATACCTTGGCATGACATAAAGATGAATACTTCCCAGTTTCACCCCGAAACCAAGCGGAAAACTGTCAAACACATGCTATAATAATGGCTTCGAGTAAAAAAAGAACTAATAAATGCATTGTTTTTATATTTAAAAAAATGTACAATCCATACTGACGAAGTGGGCCAATGTTTTTGTTCGATCTAGCCATGTCTTAAAACCACTTAACGCCAAACAGGATGGATTTTACAATAAATTACATCAGTATTGCTTGGCACTTACATGTTCTGCATTAGGCTTCGGACTGCACACCTTTTGAAATTAGTTGTCTTAAAAAAACGATTTGGGGGATAATATGTAGCAGGATGGTGTGTGCCTGATGGAGATGCAGTGAAATATGAAGTGTTTCGAAGTGTCGATAAACTTTAAGTGTTATTTTACAGTTTATGGGCAACTCACATTTGGCTTTTTTACTTCTCCTGCTTCTATCAAAAGTTCTTAATTTTTACTTTTCAATCAAGCAAAAACTTCAAAGATTGCTTCAATTACAAATATTATACCAGGTGTCGGAGGTGAATGCAGGATCATAATTAGATTTTTTGTAGGATAAATGATAAAGCATCGAGAACATTTTTTATTAATGAAGCTTGGATTTGTATACTTTTTTGAGAAAAATATTGGACGAGGACAGATTTTGCCACATCCATGAACTTTAAAAATCAATTCTGTACAGAGTACACATTTACTTAGTTTTCTTGTTATTCTGTTGCTGTTATTTGGATATAGGTGGATATTCAATTCTACTTTTTATTGTTCATCATGGATAAGTATTGGGTATGGATTACAGCTTTCTGTTTTTTAATAGGTCGGTAATGGATATAACAGAAGTTTTGGAATCGGATATGGATCAGGAGTTCAAACTTCAATACCTGCTCACCACTGTCGGGCATTCAAACGCATAACACGTATTCTAACAATCAGGCAATGATGCCTACCTCAATAAAAAACAAACATAAAAATGAGAAACTAATCCAGTGCAGAACCAGTGAAACTGGCACAACTGAAGAAGGTTGTGATGTAGTAGCACTTTCAAATCCTGACACAACGTTTCGTGGTTCTGTAAAGAAAAAATATTCTGACAACAAGCAAAAAGTGCTCTTGTCATTTACTGATTTTATGCTATCATTCTGTCAATGCATCAACAACTGAATCAGTAAAACAGTTTGCAGAAAACCTTACAACCAAAATGCTTATGTTTATACAACTGGAACCACACAAAAAACCTGCAAATATAAGTTCAAAATACTTTACATAGCATTTCATCTAATTGACTCATACCAAAATAAATTGATAATTGCATGGTAAAGCCAGTAACCCCAATCCATAAGCATATTTGAAATAAGAACAGCTGAACAAAACAGCAGTTTTACAACCATTTTAAAATCATTTAATTAAATGAAAATGTAAAAAATCAGCAAAGGCCACAATCTTTCACCAACGAAGCCACTTAGTATTTCACATACCAGCAAGAAGGCCAAGGTCTATCAATAGTTCACCAAGTAATAAAAGCATGACCAAGGCAGTGGCTGCAATAACGTATACGTACACCATTCCATTGGACAGGCAATTCTGCAAGCATCTGGATCCTGAAAGAAAATGCTTTAAATGGAGACTATTACATTCCTTGATTAGCTTTTAGAAGCTAGATGTATAGTGGCTAAGTGTTTTTGCACCACACACAAAGAATTAACAATGCATAAATGAACATACAATCCACAATTACATTGCATAACTGACTTGTAACTGAGTGTCTGGTATTGTCGGTGTTCCTGTGATTATCCTCATGACTGGCACAAAAGCAGCAACAAGCCAAAGGTTCTTTTCTGGAACAAATTTGTCATGTCAAGTTAAAATTTAGACTATTACTTAAATGTTGAAATATGCAGGAATATTTCAGTCAATATCACAAAAATTCAACTCAAAGAACTGAACTGAGTAGTTTAAAAAGAATTTGTTGCATGTTAACAGGTGCTTGTTGGTGTAATTAATACAGTGGACTTAACAGTCTTATGCATAGACACTTTTATGGCTTGTGCTAGGTTGAAGCTTCTAGAAAATAGAACATATTTTACTCATAGTAGTCAAACAAGACTATTGCTCTTCAGATTTTTGACAATGTTGACACAAATGAAGCATACATTCCAAATCTGTTAATTTTTAGAACTCATTTGTTGCATGTAACAATTCACCTTGGATCAGCTTGAGATCTTAGGACAACTACCAGTTCACATGAACACCAAATAAGCTATGCAAAATTACAGTGTCAAACAAAGATTGACTGTTCATTATTCAATTACTGATAGTGTAGCCATATTTTCTATGCTAAAGTATCAGCCAGGGTCATGAACCAGAAACTGCACAGCAAGTAATAAGAAATTCAGTATTTTCCATCCAAATTGGCTTAATACAAGGGTCCCCAACCTTTCTCTGATCATGTACCCCTTCAGCATTTCGACAGATGAACATGTAACTCCAAAATTTCTTATGACAAAATATTTTATAATGACTAATTAAAGATATATTTAACAATATTTGGAAATACAAATGTATTTTTCACGTTTGTTGCTAAACTTAAATGTACCTCTTCAGATGGGCAAATGTACCACTACAGACGCATGTACCCCAGGCTGGGAGCCCCTGGCTTCATGACTATGACACCAAATTAATAGCAGGCAAAAGCAAAGTTAACCCCAACATAAATTGTTACCTTCGGAAATGTGCCTGTCATAAATCCAGCATTTCTTACAGTGTGGAGGCAAGTTAGACGTTTTATTTGAATAAAAAACAGCCAATTGAAAAAAAGATCACATTTAAACTGACAAGTACCAAGAATGACATCAGTTCTGCACTGTTTCCAGTCAAAAATATACTGATAATAGTAATTCCAATTACAATAATGACAAGTAGCAAATGCATTATACTAGTTGAGGGTTTCAATAAAAAGTCAATGACAAAGTTTCAAATCAATTAAAAAATAATCTTTTCAGCATTTCTGGTTTAAAAGTTATGACCTGAAAAACAACAAATTACTTAATTAATCCACTAATAAATTGATTATCAAACTTTTGGGCATAACTTTTGAACCAGAAATGTTAGAAAGCCAATCAAAGGCTCTAAAGTGTCGTATCATAGCTTAGTTTCCACTACACACTTGAGTCAAAAATTGGCTTTTGTGGTTGGGACCCAGTCACCTCAGCCAAAAATGCCCAAACCTACCCCACTTATGTCACCCACAAAAAAACAAAATCCAAAACTTTCCAATTTTTAACAATCCGAACTAGAAGACTTTTGAGGGTTTGAACAGTTCTCTAGTTCAATTACAGTGAGTTAACGAGTTGCAAAGTGGCCCGAAAATGATGCATGACTTCAAAGTGTGAGTATATCATACACTGACTCCTAACATGTTAATAAGTTTGTCAGTTTGATATCACATTATATCAGCTTGAAGTGCTTTTGAGCAACTGGTTTTTAGAACACAGTTCATTGATTGGTCAAAGTTCCGTAGTGTTTGCCAGCCATGTTGATCCACAGTAACAACTTTCCATGCAATAAGAAGAAATAAAAAAGTAATAGTACTAAAATGCCATTTATGACAAACTATTTTATTCTCTCATAGCACAACCAAGACACTTCTTAGGAAAGAATTCTGAAATCATTTATTACATTCACTTGAATAAATATTCAAATATGAAATAGACATACGGTAATCTGAATCAAATTGCTTGTAGACAATAACACACAAAAAAGGTTTGCAAGCTTGACCTACTGTCATATGAATCAACGAATTCAATGGCAATCTTTAAACTGAACGCTACGAACACCTAGGAGGCAGGTGGATTTACCTTTAAGATTTCAAAGTATGAGTATATTGTACACCAACTCCCACCATGTTAAGTACAGTATATACATTTAATTTAGACAAAACAGGTCATGGAATGTACCAGCACAGGTTCAATAAAACCATGTGTACAAACTCATATATATCACCTTATGTTTAGACTACTTCCATCAGTCACTACTATATCGGAAACCGTTTGATAAACCTGAGGAATACTGGATGTATTTTGATTTTCCAGTTGCAGAGGTGGCTTGGAACACCTAACTTGTTCAGAAACTTCTGCTGTAATATCGGTCAAAATTTCATCAGATTCCAAACTAAATATCAAAAAAACACAGTTGTTAAAAGTGGGAACAAATAGAAAATGGATGCTGTAGGAATGGATCAAATGCAAGAGATGAGGATAAAAAATCAGTCTTAGTTTTGCAACTGATTTCTAGCTAGTAAAGTGTGACAAAAAGGCCTAAAACTAATCCACTTATGACGTCACTCACAAAAAAATTTGAAACCCAAAACCAAAAATTTTTATTTCATTGCAGATTCGGAAACTTGCCAAATCTTTTGAGGGTTTGAACAGCTCTTCAACACAATGGCCTAGGGAGTTATGCAGTTGCCAAGACATGTGCAAAGGCTGAAACGTACTGGCAGCAAAGGTGTTTAAGAGCACAAACTTATCAACTTCAGTTAATTCAGTAAAAATGCGTAAAAAAAGCATAGCAAAAATTACCAGAAACAATAATGCATAACGAAATAAACATAATGATATAGAACAAGAATGTTATTTTAGCACTCCAGTGACACCTAAAATGACATAGACATGCCTAGGTAATACAATAAACATAGATATTGGTGTAGATCAGGGATCTCAAACTCAAATTGCTCCATGGGCCACATGAGGATTTACAAGGCAACCTGCAGGCTGCATTATGATGCTGACACAACAATAGCTGTACCCGGACTTAATTTTACATCTTATTTCCTGCGAAAGGTATCATGAATTATATACGCAAATCATTTCTGGCCGTCTATACGTTTGCATTAATCAATTCTAGCCGGCTAGGGAACTTGTTCACTCGCTAGTTGTGCACTTTTAAACACCGGTGAATAAAATAACGTAAATTTTATTCCCTCCATTCATTTTCATGTCCGTTTTTCCTCTAGGCAGGGTTGTGGGTGCAACATCCACAGAACTTGGAATACCTCATGGTCAACAGCAATTTCAGATAGTTATGCGGGCTCCACAACAAGACGGGACCAAGCAAGGTCAGAGATGCAGTTACTCCACCTAAGGCCTTGGACCACATCTGGATCGCTTTCCCGTGGGTTTAGCCAGCAGGGCTTGCCTTACCAGTCTTTCGTTGGGCATTCTGAATGCATGGCTGAACTAATGTAGTTGTGTTCTCTCAATTAGAAGTGGTTCGACATTCACGGCTCTACAAATTTCACAGCTGTGCACTTTGTCGCCAAGTGTCACACCAAGGGCTTAATGAGGGGGGCACAAAGCCCTAGGCGCCGAATCACCGGAGGGCGCCAAAAAGTCACAACAATGTCGCAAGTTTTTTTTTCAATGCAGGACATTTACTCCCAAAATACCTAACTGCAGGTTCAAATATGGAGGCACCAAACTTGTTTCTTGCTTTGGGTTCATTCTAACCTCAGAACGCCCCTTTGTCACACCGTGGACTCTTCGCAAAAATCCCATCTTTGGTGCTTGCACCTGAGTTAATATTCTTTTGGTCATTACCCAAGATCCATGACCATAGGTAAGGATCGGAACAAAGACCGATTTGAAAACTGACAGCTTTGCGGTGTTTGAAAGCTCCTGTCGTTTTGCTGCCACAGAGTGATAAAGCTCACGCAGAAATGTGTTTGCTTTACCAATCCGTGTATCAATCTCCTCGCTCCGCCTTCCGTCACTCGTAAATACCACCTCTAGGTACTTGAACTTCTCCACCTGCTGCAGTGTATTGCCGCTCACTTGCCGCATGCACTGCCTTGGGTTTGTAGAGAGACATAGTACCTCAGTATTTTTAGTGTTGATTTTCATTCCGGCTCAGTCGCACGCGGCAGAAAAACGATTTAGTGCATGCTGAAGACTGTTGAGAAGATGCTAGCAGTATCAAATCGTCTGCAAAAAGTAAACGGTTGATCCTGCAGCTCCCAACTGTAACATCCTTATTGACTCGGCAGTGACTGTCTATCCAATTCATGTAGACCAGTGGTTCTCAACCCCAGTTCTGAGGACCATATTTGGCTCCCAGGCACCCTTTGTGTGGCCTTCAGCAGTCTTTCAATAAAACATTAAATATTTTGTGTAACAGACTTCGTTCTGCTGTGAAACAAAATGTGTCAATTGAATTGTGTTAAAAAATTCAAGTGAGGCTCTCTAACAAAATCGTAAGTCTGGATTTGGCTCCCTTTAGTGGAAAGGTTGAGAACCACTGATGTAGACTATGAAAAGGAGCGGTGACACTGACAGCACACACCCTTGTCAGAGTCCAACACTAACGGTGAAAGGTCGTGATTTAACTCCTGACACGGATACAAATTTCTGAGTAGGAATACAGTGACTTTACGGCCAGCAACAGGCGGCCGTCAACACCGTACTCACGCAACACTCCCAATAGCTTTTCACAAGGAACCACATCGTATGCTTTCTCGAGGTCAACAAATCTGTGAAGACATCTTTAGCATACTCCCAAGATTTCTCAAAATTTTGCTGGAGAGCGAAATGTGGTCTGTAGTGCTACAGCCGGGACAAAAACCGCACTGGGTATCATTCAACTTTGATTCAATTATTTTACGGCATCTTTTTTCAAGGCACTTGGCAACGCAAATGTTAATTATTTGAAGATTCCCAAAAAGCATCACAAAAGACCTTTGCGGGCCACATGCAGCCCGTGTGTTTGAGACCCCTAGTATAGATCAATGGTCTTCAAACCACAACCTGTGGGACAAATCAGATCCACCAAGCCATTATTTCATTCGGCCCACATTTCATCCCACCGCAAAGGCATTTTGTCAATAATAAACAAATAATATAGCCTATTTATAAAAAATGTATTGATTTGATAGAATGTAACATATCCCAAAACAATCTGAATCACATTTACATAAGATGTGTCTGGCCCTTGGACTGTTGTGTAATAGCCACTATGATCCTCGGACAACAAAGTTTAAAGACCCCAGTATAGACAATGAAATCAACAAAATATCCAGTGTACAGATACAATACATTAAAAAAAAACTTATCAAAAGCTTTGGTTCAACACCCTGTCGAGATTATAGCCTCAGAAAAGCTTAGGAAGGTCTAACTTAGGAAAGATGTTTAAAACCCACTTCCTGTATAGCGACTCCAATGAATAATAGAAGCTGGTTTGTTCAATACTAATGTGATACGTGACAAAGTCATAAAGCAGGTGATTTAAAAAAAGAATATTACATGGCATGAAATAAAATGATAAATTCCATACATTCGAGTATTTCTGACTGTGTCAACATAAAATGACTTCAACAACTTTTGCACTGCATGAATAGCCTAGTCACAGGTGAAAGGATTTTAATTTTAGTCATGAGTTTCATTTTAGTAACTTCAAACGATTTGTCAAAGTGGTTTTTAGCAGATTAAAGCATTACTTGCAAAGAGTTGGTTGTAATCTGGACATTTCCTGCTGAATTTTGTCGATCATAAAATATTTCAAAGCGGTTGTCACATCTGATTAATCAGAAACTTTTAACACTACTGAAAAGCCAACATGACTATCAACCCTAAACTTTGAAATAGCACGAATAATGAAGAGCATTCAAGTAAACAACCTAGTTTTTTTTATATATCAATTTCTAAGATTTGTTAGTCAGCATAGTGATCTTAACGATCATAGCTATCTTAGTAATCTTACCGATCTTAGTAATCTTGTGGTATTTACAGGTGTCCGGTAAGATTAGGGTTAGGTTAGGGTTAAGGTTAGGATTAGGTTTATGGTTTTTATCTTTTACGTTTAGTTCGTTTCTACCAAGCCTACTGCACTCTATTCTTGCAGTTGCATTACTGTTACGTTATAGGTGGCGTATGAATAAATTTTCAAATTTCAAGATCCACAGGCCTATCTGTAGCCACTGCCATAAAAATAACCCTGAAGACAACACAACCATGAACCATGCGTTTTGAACCAGGTACTACAATCAATAAAACAACAAAATCCACAGTTCCTATAAAAATCTTACTTGAGTTTTGAAGATTCTAATTTTGACATTTTTCATCAAAGAGTGACAGAAGTTTTTATTTTCATTGCTGAAGCCAACGGATTGCTTTCTCATAACCTACCATTTTACCAACATTTCCTAAGTCTAACGTCACGAACACAAGACAGTTCATTATTTGTTGATCACACTTCAGAAATATATGTCACTGTCAGGCAATAGCAATATATAGACTAGTTGTGAAATGGTGAAGCTAACAAGTACTGAAAGAAAATCTTATTGAGATTGTACATCTACAGAACATCAACATCATGTCATGATGATGATGCATACAAGCGCACTTCTAATATCATTGTGTCTCACCACCACTCACTTGAGTTGAAAGCTCTACCACAACATATTTTTCGGGTCTAGTGTACAATTCGCCCTCCCCAATTTCCCGGGTGATGACATCATAAATTGTAGTTGGTGGTGAGAGATGGTCGCACACCAAATTTGGTGATGACGTCACTACCATGCCATGAGATACAGCTTGTCAAACTTGACGGCCTACACATTTACATTTCTGTTAAAGCAAACTGCCTCATACTTTGTAACCCATGGTTCATCTGTGCATGCTGTGTTTTTAGATGCCTCGAAAGCATTCGATCAAGCACTACACATGAAATTATTTGAGAAACTAATTCAAAGAAAGGTGCCAATGTGTTTTGTGCAATAGGTGACCTACTGAAACATTGGTACAAAGAACAAACGATGCAAATAAAGCGAGGCAAGCATTTTTCTGAACTGTTTCATGTGTCTAATGCGGTTAGACAAGGGGGAGTACTGAGCCCATACTTGTTTGCTGTTTATTTAGATGATTTGTCTAATGCACTAAACAACATTAAAGCAGGGTGTTATATTGGTTAAGTTTTATTAAATCACTTGATGTTTGCTGATGACATTTGTGTGTTATGTCCAAGTGTACGTTGGTTGCAAAGAATACTAGATGTGTGCCAGGCGTATG
>Ga0210059_1008953_pt1 | contig 15699 bp, 12 predicted proteins | sample Ectturendosymbi2_FD_188042 | JGI IMG/M metagenome (GOLD analysis project Ga0210059, IMG submission 188042) | Ecteinascidia turbinata endosymbiont from Florida, USA - Sample 2 (SPAdes) (version 2) | ecosystem: Host-associated > Tunicates > Ascidians > Unclassified | place: Key West, Florida... | reverse complement strand
GCGTACTATTTTTCTCTACCGTTGTTAGTCATTTCACCAAGAGTTAGTTTTAGTTGGAGAATTTTTTCAGCCATTAGCATCAACTAGTTAGATGTTTCAGTTATTTATTTATTTGAGTAAACGTCTTTTTAATTTTTGAGTAAACACTTATTTCATGAGTCAGTTTTTTGTCGCCACTAGTATTCTTGACGTCAGTCAGTTTGTTAAGATGTTATGATTTATGAGCTTGTATTACGAAATTTTTAATTGTAGTCTTGAGTTTGTTTTTTCTCTGCTGTTACTTCAGCCTTTCAACTTTTCACCTGTAAGCTTTGCTTGCAATTTTCAGGACTGAGGATGCGTAATTTTACGAGAAATCGATTTCCTATTAAAAATTTGCTGATCGATTCCTTGCTTACACCCATCGTGGAAAGTACATACTTGACCACTGAATGCTTCAGGAAATTGTTCAAGATTGCACATCTAAGTTCAGCCTTACAGCCCGTTGCGATAATGCAGATCGCATTTTTTTTGTTGATGCAGCCACAATGCCCTAAACGCAAGAGAAATCGTTCAAGTTGAGACAATTTCTATTATATTAAAGTTGGTGTACAATTTTAAACTTATTTCATGTCAGCAATTTAAATTGATTCTGCATTGTTTACGAAACTTGAGGGCAAAAAAGTCATGGGAAAATTCAGCAAAAAAATAAGAAATTTGCTTGGTGCGTTTCGACTGAAAGATCGTCTGAACTGGACCTCTAATGCTTAAAACTTATCAGTATTTTTCGTTTGATTTTTAAGTGTACAGAAGAAAGTACGGTGAAGTAACTGACAGTCGTAAATTTTTTTCTGTTGATGAAAGTTGCTATCCCTACGTTGTTGCAATAATTCACAAAGTTTGAAAGTCATTTAGAACTCGACTAACTCAACCATAAATTATGCATTCTCACAGAAGCAAACATTTTCTTAGTGTAAAACGTTTTTAGAGGGAGCACTGCGAACAAGTGAATCAATCGGTAAATTTTTTAAAAGGAAATCGATTTTAAGCAACACAACACATACTCAATTCTACAACCTGCAAGCATTGCTTATGGGTGAAAAGTTGAAAGGATAAAGCATGAGCTAATAAAGCAAGAAAATTCAAGACTAAAATGAGTACAAATCAGAACACAAGCTACAAGCAAAGAAGTGCAAAATGCGTCTTTCCCAAACAACTGCTTTCACTGAAACTCCAAATCTATCTGACGGGAATTGTCGATCAAAGCAACAGACAAACACGCCGCCGTTATGACTCAGAGCGTTGGCCGAATGCGCAAGAATGATTGCATTCGGAAATTTGGAAGTCAAACTCTAGGGAGAGTTTTCAAAATTAAATTCAAAATTGTAATTTTTACTCGAAAGCTTGCAGCAAACATACAACGTTCGCGTGTTGTGCTTGTTCAAACTACCTTTGATGGCAAACTACTTTTGAAAATTTTAGAGCAGGCTATTCACACAATATAAAACGCTGTATTAAAGTAGAACTAACCGTCTTCGCATGTTGGGCCACTGTTCGGTATAGAACAATCGCAATAAAATCCGTTTAATTGATCTGTGCAGATGCCTCCGTTCTTACATGGACCAGCATCGCATTCATTGATCTCTGCGCAAATATGTCGAAATTTTCAATGCGTTTCACAGACACGTTGCAAAGTAATGCTAAATGAAAGAGATCGCGAAACTCACCTTCGCATTTCGGAGGGTTTTTAAATCCTGGTGCGCATTTATTTCGGAGCTTTGCGACTGAAATAAAAACGTAAAGCATTTGTAGACTCAAATTTAGCAACAAATAACACCTTACAGTGTTTTCCACTTGTACGACAACTATATGGCAAGATAGCAATTAATCTGTGCTCATTCATTTTAATGTTACGGAATTTTCTGTCAAATGTGACCACTGTGTGTATCGCGAAATTTGCTGCAGACTAGAGATGGCATGGGCCGCTAAAATGGCCGTTAACGGTAAGTTTTCATGGGCCAGTTAACCGCCCAAATGCTTTTATTTTTTCTTGGGTACCGCTACAGTCAGGGCCGGCCCTAGCAGATGCGGGGCCCAATGCAAGACCTGAGCGCGGGCCCCAATTCAAGACCTAGGCGCGGGGCCCCTCTGGCCGTGTTTTTATGACGTCATCGTGTTCAGTCAACCGTATTACGATCGTAGTAGAGGGCAGATATACAGTACTGCACTAACACCAGAATTGAGCACATTTGCTGACGTTCGAGAGGAAATGTACTAGTTCTGATGAGAGCGTTCTTTGTTAATGAAATTTGTATGGTGTTTCTACTGAATTCTCAAGCGCAAGGTGTATCTAGCAAAAATGAACAATCTACCCAAACACCATGGCGCGGGGCCTCAGAGGCGCGGGGCCCAATGCAGCTGCATGAGTTGCATCGGTTTAAAGCCGGCTCTGGCGACAGTCACTTTTTTGAAGCACTTATGTGGATGTTTTCTCACTCTAGCATTGAACTGAGTTCTATCAGAATCTGCCTGACCACCACAAATGTACGATCGTAGTTGGTGTGGCAACAATTGCTCCAATTGCTCCATATCAAAATGTTGCACATGACGGCTCACAGAAGCCTTCCGCAAAAATCTGTCCACAGTTTATTAAAACAGGAATATTAATTTCGCTCAAATGTGCATCTTCATTTCCACAAAATGACAAAATGAAAGGTAAAAAACGTAAAATCTCACCAAAGCTCACCAAAGATTTTACGTTTTTTACCTTTTATTTTGAAGCGATTACATGATGTAGTGACAACATACAGTTGAGCAAAGACTTATGTTTGTTATCCTGTTGACTGGTTCTGCAACATGCTTTCTGAAATTAGAGAGCTGTTTTGCTCTAAAGTTTTGAGAACTGTACGTTCTAATGTCATACTAGGGACTTGCTTTGCCAGGCATAGAAGTCACTTGCACCTAACCATCGGTATTTGAGTAGTGATATTTTGCCGCAATGTTATCACTACGTCATGCAATCACGCGCGTTCGGTGAATTTTACCGCTCTCCTCTTCTATCACCATTCTCCCTGATGAAAGCCTACGGTTAGTTGGCTGAAACGCAGGTGTAGTTTTCAAAAACGTTTTACAACAGTTGAGCACAGAGTTATTATTGCCATCCTGTTGAATGTTTCTGCAATATGTTTGCTGAAATTAAAGACTGTTTGGTTCTCAAGTTTTGAGAACCGTACGATCGTATCTCAGCATTGCGACTTGCATTGTTAGGCATAAAAGTCACTTGCGCTTTAACCATCGATGTTTGAGTTGTGAAATTTTTCCACAATGTTATCACTACGCCCATAGGCGTACGGGAAGCCATTTTACTGGGGGGGCGGAAAAAATTTGTCCTGAAAATAACAATTTGCCCTAAAAACAGACAACCTGCCCTGAAACTAACTTTTTCAGTTTGATCCGAATGGGGCCTGAAACCTCTTGCAAATCTGTTCTATACAGCTGAATTCGTTTATAACTACTTCGTCTGTAACGTCGATTCGCCTATAACGTTGGATTTTGTTCGATCCCGATGACATCGTTTACATGCATTTAATTTGCTTATAACGTTAATTCGGCAAGAACGTTTTTACGCAATCCCCTGGAGGTGCCCTTATAGGCAAAATTCCTAGTTGTTGTGCTTGTTAACTCATGGGAGTAAGGTTCCTTGCGTGTTGTGTTCTCCCAGACAAGAAACGTTACAGCAACTGCCTTTACTGATGCAAGTATGTGTGCGACTTCGATGACACAACGCAACGGTTAAAAGCGACGGTTCCGGATCGAAGGGTCTGACACCATACACCGGAGTGTGCAATGGTCCAAATTAAACACTACACTAGATCAAATCACACGGATCACCCCCAAGTGAATATACACTGAATACACTGTATTCAAAATCTTTTCAACGTTCAGGATTTTTAATTACACTTAGCCTGAAAAATAGAGTTTGCCCTGAAAATTTTCACTGCCGTGAATATATTTTTTATCATTCTGGATGTTCGAGCCATATTGCTCTTGCCCTGGAAACCAGAGTTCTGAAATTTTTCACTTGATTGAATATATTTTTTACCATTCAGCATTTATGAGAAACTTTGCGCTTGTTCTGAAAAGCGGAGTGTGCCCTGAATTCACTGTATTGAATACATATTTTTTATCATTCAAGATTTTTCAACACTTGCGCTTGCTCTGAAAATCAGAGTTGTTCTGAAATTTCTCACTGTATTGAATACATAATTTTTATCATTCAAGATTTTTGAGCAACTTGCGCTTTCTCTGAAAAACAGATTTGTTCTGAAATTTTTCACTGTATTCAAATATGTTTTATCATTCCGGATTTTTGAGCAACTTGCGCTTGCCCTGACAACATAGTTTGCCCTGATATTTCTTACTGTATTGAATATATTTTTATCATTCAGAATGTTTGAGCAACTTTGCGCTGCCCTGAAAATCAGAGTGTGTCCTGAAATTATTCACTGTATTGAATATTATTTTATCATTCAGGATTTTGAGCAACTAGCGACTACTCTGGAAACAGAGTTTGCACTGAAATTTTTCACTATTTTGAATATACTTTTTCATTCTGGATATTAGAGCAATTTGCGTTTGCCCTAAAAATCACTAGGGTTGTCCATGGGACATATTTATCTGTCCCATTCCCATCCTATAACAATTTATGCCTGTCCCGTCCCATCCCATGGGACGTTTCCAATGGGATTCCCATAGGAATGACATTCCCATGGACAAGCATAGGGTTTTCCATGGGACATATTTATCTGTCCCATTCCCATACCACCCATAGCAATTTATGCCTGCCCCGTCCCATCCCATGGGACGTTTCCCATGGAATTCCCATAGGAATCCCATTCCCATGGACAAGCCTGAAAATCAGAGTTGCCCTGAAATTTTTCACTTGATTGAATACATTTTTTACCATTTAGGCTTTTTGAGCAACTTTCGCTTGCCCTGAAAAACAAAGTTTGCTCTGAAAATTTTCACTTGAATATACTTTTTTATTCAAGATATTAGAGCAACTTTGTGCTTGTCCTGAAAAACGGTGTGCCCTGATTTCACTGTATTGAAATATATTTTTTATCATTCAAGATTTTTGAGTAACTTGCGCTTGCCATGAAAAAAACAGTTTGCCCTAAAATTTTTCACTGCATTGAATATACGTATTACATTCGGTATTTTTGAACTACTTTGCACTTGCCCTGAAAAACAGAGTTTGCTCTGAAATTTATATTGCAATATCTTTATATTTCAGGATTTTTGAGTAACTTGCTCTTGCGCTGAATACAGAGTTTGCCCTGAAATGTTTCAGTGTATTGCATATACTTTTCACATTCAGGATTTTTGAGGAGCTTGCGCTTGCCCTGAAAAACAGAGTGTGCTCTGAATTCACTGTATTGAAGATACATTTTTTAACTTTCAAAAATTTTGAGGAACTTGCGCTTACCCTGAAAAACAGAGTTTGCCCTGCGTTCACGGTATTGAATCTTTATTTTTTATTATTCAGAATTTTGAACAAATTGCGCTTGCCCTGAAAACAGATTTTGCCCTGATTTTTCAGGCCAGGGGGGGGGGCGCCCGCTCCGTAAGCCACTGACTACGCCATGCAATCACGCGCGTTCGGTGACTTCTACTGCTCTCCTGTTCGAGTTGCCATTCGCACTGATGAAAGCCTATTGTTAGTTGGCTGAAACGTCGGTATCGTTTTCAAAAAAGTTTTAGAACAGTTGCGCAAAGGCTTTCATAACTACAAAACTTATTACTTGGTTGCTTTCACGCCTGGCCTGCAAAGAGATTATTAGGCCTACAATGCGCACATGGTGTTGATGAACCAAATTGCTTTCGACACAAATGTGGAAGCCGTAGTTCCTTCAGGTCATTCGTGTAAATTTTTGTTAAGTCTGGACTCGTGCTAATTTACTGTGCAATTTTAATGTTGTTGTCTAGCTTTCTCTACATTTTGTACTATTTCTTGAGATGAGGCAATGCAATCATTTGTCAATAATAATAAAACACATGTGCATCCATAGGTGCAGGAGCAGGAAAATTTTTGGGGTGCAAAGGACTTTTGCCCGAATTTTCCCAAACTTGCCCGAAATGTTTTTGTGTGACTATTGTCTCAGACAAAGATCATGAAGACCTTTTTTGGGATGACCTCCAAAAACAACGTCTTCATATGATTCTACAAACATTGGGCGCCATTTTTTTCAAATCAAACAACATTGAGTACCATTTTTGTTCGCATGCTCAGGGAGTTTGCCCAGTGTTTCCGGAATTTTGCAAGGATTTTAATGGATTTTGCCCAGATTTTCAACAAATACAAAATTTTCCGTTTGCGCTTGCACCACCTGCAACCCCGCCTGTGTGCACCTCACTGCTGTATTAGGTAGCGCAGGACATGTGGCATAACAACAGCGCGGAACCGTAAGTTAAAAATACACTTTTACATCTTTAAATGCGTCTTTGGTAAAAAATATGTAGCCCATAATGTACAGTTCGTACACTGGTAGCTATTTAGGATCAGGTTTTTTCTATACTTAACGAAATTCAGTATGCTGAAAAAGCTAGGCACATGGATGCCCACAGAATTTATGATTTAATAGGTGTAACAGCGCGGGATCCTGAGTTAAGTACGCTATCCCTTTCCAAGAAGGAATACAATACTGTACGACTCACACGTACAGCACATAGACAGTAATTATTGCTTCCAAACTCATCAACACATTTGATCATTGCTGCATCTAGGCAATGTTGTCTCAGTATGCATGTCGAGGTCGATTGTCAAAAAGGAGCAAACGTACTGTTAAAACTGAATTTTGTAGATTTTTCCATGATTATTTTGTTTTTGATGCTTGTGTGGCTATTTCACATCGAAGTTCATACCCATTCTGCTGATGTCTTTCCTCAGTTTCGTGATTTTGTTTTCTAGCTTTCTTCACCATGGTGATATGGAATTCTGATTGTTTGTTCTGATTGTTTTTGTGTGGATGTATGTCGTGTTATTACTTTGGCTGTGGCGTCTATGAGAGCGTTAGTTTCTTTGACATTCTTATATGTATCATATGGATTGCAATGATTAACTTCAGCTGTCAAGTGCTTATCTGAGGGCCTGGTAGGTCATGTCAAGTGCTTATATCTGCTGCATCTTCCATTTATCTATCCACAGTGGGTCGCTTGCTTGTGCGTTCGAGGTTGTGTTGATCCATTCTGTCCGTATCTCTTTTAGCAGAAACTTACTATCTCTTTACCGTATCTCTATCCGTATATCTTTTAGTCACTTATTGTTGCGTCAGCTGGTGTTTGGCGTGAATCGTGGCTGGTTGGAGTTGTTGTGGCTGCAGTTGTGTTATCTGCATGTGCAAGATTCGTGGTGTCCTAAACTGTTCAGATCTATTCTAGCTTTGATATGTTTCATCCTGGCTTTGACTTCCTAGCCCTAACTGCTGCTGTTTTATCTCATTTAGGTCTAGATCACTGAGAACTGAAATTGAGCTTATGCTCGCTTTTGGTCCAATAGTCGTTGTTCTGTGATGTTCCAATGCGGATTGTGTTGTTTCCAGATTGTGTGCATTCTCTTTATGTACCCCCGTGTCGTTGGATTGCTGAGAAAGTAACAGGTCATGACTTCCTTGGCATCTTGGCTTGTCCAAGTCCTACGTTTGATGGTTGAGTTACCTCCAGTAGCTGACTTGTCACCAGAGCTTCCTGAGGAAGACCTTGCGGAGATGTCTGAGCCGGCATAATTTAATTTAAATTTTTCCTCTCCATGTTAGTGGGTGTGGGTAATCCGGGTTTCTGAAAGGCCACTTTCTCCTTCCCTGGCTTAGCCTGCAGCAGATATTGTGGTTTTGCTGCGGGTTGAACCTATGACCTTTCGATCCACATACCTGGACTAAACCGCTATGCCATGTGACTGGATAATTATTATAATAATAATTATTATGGGGTTTTTGTGGTGCTTTATGACAGCACGGTCTTCCAGAGCCAGGCCTTTGTGTAATTGGGTTCAGATTTGTCTACCCGATATGTGCATAAACTCCTCCACATGCTTCGCTGCTTGGTCATCTGATAGGATTGGGAGTGGCGTGAAATCTATGTTCAAAGATTCCGTGGCTCGCTTAAGTTTGATCCGTTCTGGTTGGTAGGTTGGACAAATTCAAAGAAAGTGGTCAACTCTTTCTGGAACTTGGCATTGTTCACATTTGCCGTTGGGATGACGGTCAAGACGGTGGAGGTGTTTGTTAAGTCTGCAATGTCCAGTGCCTTTTCTGAAAAGTTGGGAGTTGTCGGACTCACTGGATTTCTTTCCGTGGTGGTGGGGAATAGTCTTTTGTAGTCTGAACCATTTGAGCATTGACGTTTGTAATCGTTCAAGAGTTTCACGCACATGTCGGAGAGGTGCTAGCACATGTCCGGGTATGGTAACGTGTTTGTAGTTTTCTTTACTTGAGTGTCGGTATGAGGAATTTGTGAAACATCGGTTGTCGAAAGTTTGGCCATACTGGCGGCTATTTCGTTTCCAGGAATTCCTTTGTGGCTAGGGATCAATCGTGAAACCAGCAGTGGTTAGGTTAGAATATAAAAGACATGCTCTCTTTATAAGTGGATTTTTATTCCAATAAACGTTTTGTATGACTTGTAACGCGTTTAGACGGTCGGACAGTCGGTGATTATAACGGCGGTTCAACTGTTGGAGGAGAAGATCCAGTAAAGAGCAGTAACGATGACATAGAGTTTTGCTGTAAAGCCGGAAGAGTACTTATTTTGCCCAATGGAGGTTTTGCTCCCGGCTTGTGGAATGTACATTCCACAGCCCAGCTCTAAATGTAGTTTTTGAACCGTCGGTGTAGATGTGTGTATGGTTTGCGTATTCTCCTTCTAAATGGGATAGGTAGGCCTAGACAATGACAGTTTGGTTGGAAATGTGTCTGTAAGATTGCATGCGCAAGTCTGTGGTAGGACGAGTGATTAGCGAAATGGGCTTGTTGGGAATAAGGAGAGTGCTTGCTTTGAAATTGTCATTTGGCCACAGCTGCTTTGTCACTTGATTGAAAGAGCAAAAACCCGGTATGTCCGAGACAACCTTCGTGCCAGCTGTCAGTAACCATTGACAGAGCGGGATGGGAAGAGTAATAAGGACATGTAGGGGAGATGTAGGATCTTTGACCAGGGTTAGCTCAATGTTCATAGCCTATTTTTCGCCACTTAGTGAATATTTGTTCTTGTGGTTTTAGTTGTGAAGTTGAGATTGCTTTCTTGTTGTTCATATGTGGTTTCGAGGAGCTTTAGCTGTCAAATAAATCTTTATGGGCTAATTTTAATTTTGAAGGAAAAAAGTAAAATTTTCGTGCCTGCGTGTTTTAGATTTTGCAAACAACAGGCAGCTAGTTTCGAAAGAGTTTTTGCAAATGTGACATACTCAAGAAAAGAGTTTTAAAACTGCACGAAATTGAGAATTGATACTGTACACTTTTTTGTTATGTCACGTACTGCAAAAATGGTGTGGAAGGGACCTTTGAACCATGCGAGCAAGGGACCAATGATCCAACGGTTGAAATGTCCCTTTGTATATTGTTTAATGTCTCCAACTAAAATGTCTACTTTCAAAATTAGTAAAAGCAAAAAAGGATTGATCTATCGTGAAGGCCTCTATTAGGCTTTGAGCGAAGTGATGGAGCATCACATCAGTCTGCAAAATTCTTCCAAAGGTAATAATATTGACTGAGTATTTGAAGTCGATACGTCTAAAAAACAAAAAGTTAAGGTGGTGGTTTTGTGAGAAACATTCGTTGGCTACTGGACAGATCAGTAGCTAGACATTGCTGATATTCGTCGTTAATTATTATACGAAGCATTTTATCGCAGTATAAACGAAGTATCTATCGCAGGATCTAGGAAGCAATCATCTATGCACAATAATACGAAGCAATTTTAAGAGCAAGGTTTCACGCACAGCTTAAGACAAGCCAAAGTTGTGTATAAGATCGTGAGGCGTCAGCTATCCGCATCTAGCGATGCAGGTGACGTTGTAAACTCAGTACATTGAGACAGTGACACAACTAAATGGTTACTCCTTGTCACAGCCAGAACGTGGTGCGTATTGAGCGGATCTTCGGACCAAATTATTAAGGCGGGCTGTTACTGCATTTTATAATTTTGTTCCAGGTGATGGAATGTTCAAAATGCCTGTAGAATTGGTGCTAACGGGATCTGATGATGATGGTGACTTTGAAGTTTAAATTTTGAAAAAACTAACAAAATAAGAAACGGATTTTTGTATCCAGACAGCGAAGATTGCCTCTGCCAAAAGATCGGAAACTATTACTGTTCTATCAGAGCCATCATCTGTTGTAGCCCACAGTGCACCTTTCTCATTTTTTGAGATTTGATGCCGATTTACCGATTTACCTCGGTATAGAATTTGAAATTGTCTAGGTAAAATTTTGAAACTTGTGGCAACCAACCTGAGTTGGTTCGCAGCCCGCTTCATTTCCTTACATTTTTTCGTTGAAATTCGTTGCATTTTATCAACTAGGGTTGCAACGACAAATCGTGCTGTTTGTTGAAATACCTGTTTTTGTGTTGCAGCTGCAATGCTGCGTCGCCCTGAGCCACTTAAAGTGAAAGTCGATCCGACAACCCTCGGCATAACAGCAATAGAGATTCCCGACTCTACTAGGACTGCTCTACTGTTGCTGCTACGAATTCACTGTTATATGTGGCGAATCACCACGCCACATTTGGAAGATTTCGCTATATTGCATCTACAGTAGATGTGACAGGGTTTTTAGTGGTGGTTCAAAGGTCCCACACGGGTGGTTCATTGATCCCACACATGTGGGACCAATAAGACGAAAATAATTTTTTTTTCAAATCTAATTTTCAGCCACTTTTTGAAAATAAATCCTACTGATTTTTTGTATGTGGATAGAGAGACAGATGATTGACACTCATCCTAAAGTTCGGAGTTTTGCTAGCTAAACCTGGCGACTTAAGACATGAAACGTAAAAAATAGCTCTTTGATCCCACATCTCCCCATTGGCGGAATAAGGTAGTGCTGACTGGGCTACAGCCAGGAGCCCCCACCGTTTCGGGGCCCCCAATTTCTAAGTCGTTAAAAAAGAGTAGTGCGTGAACAATACACAATGCAGTACACTGTTAAAGATACCACCTCCGATCGGGATTGATAAGTAGGCGCTCTGTGCTCACTCGTTGAAAATACTTCGTTGAGGCAAAACTATTCGATTCTTTGGCGTGTGGTCTGGCCGGCTCACTAGCAAGTTAGTACTTCAAGGTCTAAAAAGGTAAGGTATTCCACCTGCTTGTCTTATGTCCGTTTCAGATTCGCGTATCGGCCCTGCAGACAGCCCCGAACTTGTAAGGTGGTGTCAGGTCTCTTGACAATGGTGAAAGTGGATAGATTTTAGCTGAGGATAATAAATCATGGTGTTATAAGGTAGGACTACCAGAGGTGGTACTTGAATACCAATTCTGGTACTCTTTACTTCCAAGATGCAAGTTTGGACATTTTAATACATATCACTTTTATGTGAATCCCCGTTATTTGTTACTATTCTTGATAACTGACTTAAAACAGAATGAACGCAATGAAAAACAGAAAGGTGGCAGATATCGAGTTACTTGAAACGTTAGCTGATAACAAGAATTAAACCATATCAAGCACGTCTTAGTTCTGTTTGCATTTCGTTCAAGTAACTCTAAGCTTGCTCACCTAAACTCACTGACTCGTTCGATTTACTACGTCGTAAGACGTGCTTTGAGTTATTTTGTTGACTGCCATTTTATATTCTAAGCGCAATAGAAAAATAAAAACAATTCAGCAGTCATGTCTTATGAATGAACGTAAAACTATACATAATAAGTGAAAGTGAGTTTCACAGCAGTTATTGATAAGTGACTGCATGCTCTTGTTCTTACTGATGGTTTTACTGCTTTGTCCTGGATTGTGAACGGAAAGAATAAAATGCTAAATTAAAATGAATACAAATATTATTTTTACCATATGAATTCAGGACATATGAAACTGCCACGGGCTATTATGGGAGGTAAGGTTAGGTTAAATTTTGGTTAGGTGGCTTTGCGGTTAAGTGTATTTTTGTCTGGAATCTGACATGGAAAGCTAATATTTCTGAAAACAATTTTTAAAGAAAATTTTATTTGCCAAAAAAATGTCATTTGGATGTATTCATGCAGTGGAACCCTGTTAGCACGACCACCGACTGGACGGCACTCAGTTGGTCGTGCTAGCGGCGCCGGGGTGGTCGGGTTAGTGGATTTAGGCACACTTGCATTCCTAAAGGTTTCATATATTAGCTTCCCAAAGGTTCACATGGCAGTTCGCATTCATCTGTCCATGACAAAGCCAAACTGCAGTGTGGAGTGATATTTTTCAAAACCAAACAGCATAAATATGAGGTTCGAAGTTGCATGGATCAACAGCGGCTCAGTTTTCTCTCCGGATGAGCATTGAAAATGATATTGTAGAGACACAAACAGATGCTTGCAGAGAGAAGGGCGAACCTGGCGACGTCCCTAGGCATCCAAGGCAGAGGGTGATCAAAAGAATGAAATTACAAAATTTAAAGGCTGTAACTGGACATTTTTCCTATTGTAAAGCTGCTAACACATGCCGCACGGGTTTAATTTTTCGGAACTTGTTTTTTTGCCAACACTGGTTTATACGTATTCAAATGCCGGTAATTTTCATTTTCTTCAACACCAGGAATTATACTCTAGGTGAGCGGCACACACCCAATCAAACAGACAGTGGCGTGACTTTTTCCAGATCGTGCGATCAAGGGAAAATCACAAAAAAGACTAGAAACATATATATCGACGTTTAATTGATCTTCAGTGACAAATTTCAAATCTGTCCTATCTGAACTTGTTTGATTTATCTGACTTTCTGATGCATCTCTCTAGGTTCCAGTTTCGTTTCTTGATGTGGCAATCCTGGGTGTGCGCTAATAAAGCCGCACACCTGTGCTTGCAATGTGTACATCATTTCGAGCTTCGTCATCAATTGGCAGTTCAGGAGGATTGATCATAACGGCTCACACAAGCCTGTATCAGTTCTACCCCCAGTAGTTGTACATATATGCTAACAGTCACATAAAAAAATGAAAATTTTCCTGCGTACTTCATGCGCATTCTAAATTCTTGTGTAGTTTAGCAATTTTCAAACTGTCATCCCTGGGTGTCCGCCATCCCTGCCGTATGCCTTCTTTGCTCAACTGCTATTCGACGGGACATTCGCGCGGAGTTACAGCTTTGCAGATGTGAACTGCGCTGATGTAGCATTAGGTTCTACTCCCATCTTTTAACGCGTTGAAGGATATTTTTCCAGTTACTGTATAAACTGCTCCTTGGTAGCGTTGATTGCTGTGTTTTTCTCTAGTCTCTTAACTTGAAGCGCTGATAATTTATGTTCATTCTAGTAACACATTGTACAACAACGACTAAGGAGGGTGCGTGTAGAATAATATGCAGATTGCGTCTACAAACTACTCCAAAACGTTGGTTTGCAAACGCAAATATGACGTCATATTATGACGTTGCAAACAGGGTATATCCAACAATGACCACCATACGCTGCTGCTCAATACGGGAATTTGGTAGGGGGCATAAAATCAAAAGCAGTCGCCCCGCACATCACCAGACCTCTGCACGTCACTGGTCACTAACCTTCAGTGATTTGATCAACGACTTTGCTTTTCAAAACGCTCGCAAAAAATCCATGTAACGTAACCAAACACCACTCTAAGATGAAAGCTTATTATTTCATTTATTTATACATTATGTTGTTTGCTAAATCCATGAGTTTCGTTTATATTGTGATTGATACTAGTTAATGTTTCGTTTTTTTGCTCAAGCGTCATTTGTTTCAATAATGCAAGTAGTTCAATTCGTTCATTCAGTTTTTCATATATAGATAGAAAGGGGCCCCTATCTGAGTTTCAGCCAAGGGCCCCATACAACCTTAATCCGCCCCTGCATCTCCCTACTTATGCCGGAAGTGTGTGTGAGAGCATTTCCCGGCATGCATGTTGAAGACAAATAATTGTGATGCTTTTCATTGCACCAGTAAATATGCCCAACGCATCATTTTGACTTTTTAAAATCGGGTCAACTGACGGCAAAGCCGAAAAGAGTATGCCTCCATGCCATATTCGATAACTGGCCGAATGAATGTTCGGTATAAGGAGAAAAGAGGTCGTTTACTAGCACCTCAGGAGGTACCTTTAAGCATTCTGAGGAGCTTAAGTCGTTTCAAACATTTGTCACGGACATAGTCTACGTGAGATGTGTATGCCCCGTTTCGTTGAAAGATGTCTCCAAGATACTTGTACTCCTTTTTCAAAGGGATACGCTGGTGCAGAGTGTCAACTTATGGGCAACGGTTTTTCTTTTCTTTGAAAAGAGAACTGCTGCATATATGGAAGGAGATGCCCTAAAACCCCATGTCATGCACCATGCTGATATTTTATTCAAAGTAGTTTGGCAAAGATGATAAAGTTGTTCAATGTTTAAACCGCTTTCCAAGAAACAGTAATCGACGGTATAGAGAGCTGAAGGTGATGAGATAGATCGTGAATTGCAATCGTAAACAGGATTGGACTTAAAACACTGCCCTGTGGAATACCTTTTTCCAACGTTTTGGTGGTTGATGAGGAGGACCCTAGTCCAGAACATGATGTCGGTTTGCCAAAGATTTCTGTACAGTGTCGTGTAGACGAAGAATATGGTCTGTTGTTCTTCTTCTGTTTATGAAACCGGATTGTGACGTATCTATAAGTCTATAAAATTCTGGAAACCATTTCAATCTTGATACAACCGTCTTCTCCATGAGCTTACAGACTGCACTGGTGAGAGAGATTGGTCGGTATGATAATGGCAAGTGAGCTGGCTTAGTGGCTTGTGTATGGGGACAACAATGGAATGGTGCCATGACGCCGGTAGGACGCCAGTTGCCCATAACCTATTTATTAAGTGGACAAGGACTCGGAGCGAGTCATCGGATTGGTGTTTAAGCAATTTATAACAGATTTGATCAGCACCTGGCGCAGAGTTTTGGTTTTCCGTAAGGCGCTTTGTAACTCGCCTATTAAGAAAACTTACTTTAATTGAGGGTCTTTTGGAGTAATTTCAGAGGCGGCTTTATGTGTTTCCACTTCTAGACCCGGTATGGAGCGACAAAAAGCTGTTTCATAATTTGAAGTTGAGTAGACTGACTGGAAATGATTTGCTAGCAATATTTGCTTGCGATGATTGTTGCAATCCGTGATGGTGCCCTGCTGGAGAGATGGGATATACTGTCGTGGATGGTCACCGGAGAAATTTTTCATTACATTCCAAACTGTTGAGAGCTTTGAATTAGAAGTCAACGCATTGCAAAAATTCTCCCAGATTTCCCGATCTCTTGTGGACAACAGCTCCTCGCTAGCTCAACTCACTGAAGAGATAAGGGAGCTGAAGAAGAGCCAGCAATTCTTGTCAGAGCAATACGAGGATATGAAGGAAAAACTACAATGGAAAGACAAAGAGGTGAAAGACTTGCAGGCTGAAAACCGCAGCCTGAAAGAACAAGTCCAGAAGCTTGGGGTGCGGTCTAACCAAACTGAAGAGGACCTCAATGACCTTGAACAATATGGCCGCCG
>Ga0210059_1008951_pt1 | contig 15701 bp, 8 predicted proteins | sample Ectturendosymbi2_FD_188042 | JGI IMG/M metagenome (GOLD analysis project Ga0210059, IMG submission 188042) | Ecteinascidia turbinata endosymbiont from Florida, USA - Sample 2 (SPAdes) (version 2) | ecosystem: Host-associated > Tunicates > Ascidians > Unclassified | place: Key West, Florida... | reverse complement strand
CTCGCATCATCTAAAATGCCTTTTGTTTGATGCATCTCCAGCTGCAGCTGTGACAGATTACACAGATAAAATCATTGGTGACATATTTGCTTACATTTTTTATTATCAGCCATGGGATTTATGCCTGCAATGAATTCAGCTTATAGGAGAGTAGTCCTTATGGTATACTTGATTATATTAGTTTTTGAAAACAATTGGTAATTATTACTGAAAGGGATGTGAAAAAGCATGTTCAATATCTTAAATTTTTTCGTTTAAGTTCAATTTAAAAAAAAATACATTCAATTGCACATGGCTCCATTACAAGAACACAAACAAACGTTTTTCATATTACCTGGATCATTTTTATGCAGTAAGTACAAACGTTCGTACATATTTATTGTCCCTATTTCGATTTGTTAGATGATTTTGTGAGCTTCCATTCACATTGATTGTAATTTTAACTGGGCAACCTTTTGCCCTCAGTTTTGGACTTGCTTTTGTGTACCATTTTGACTTTGAAAGCATTTCATGGAACTGAACTATGAAGCAGTAAAACCCAGTTTCAAAAAAAGGTGTTTGCTTTTCCTTCAAAATTAACAAATAGTGGAAACCCTCACTGTAACAAGAGAGATTGCAAGTTTGTTTAAAAAAACAGTTCAAATGCAAGACATGCATTTGTCAAATAAACTGCTTTAACACATTAATTTCCAAGAGTCACCAGTTAGAAAAAAACAAGGGGTCTTGGCAAATTGTCTTTACGTTTAAGCTTGTTTGAAAACATGTTTGAGAAGTATCCACCGTTTTGAAAGAATACTATTTATAAATTTTAGTTTCAAGTAATATTTGTTTATATATATTTGTGAAACCAAGATTTAGTTGTCATGAATAGGAGTTTTTACAACCCAGTAAAAAATTTCAAGTCCACTGCAAAGTTAGTAAATCAGTAGTAGACAAACGAAGACCTTGAGCCTTTTGTGGCTTCCGAAGACAAAAACAAGGCCCATGAAGGTTTCATGGAAAACACCCACAAAAGCAATAGATCTCCTGAAAAAAACTCATGTGGCAAAAAGCAATGAAAAAAATGAAAAAAACTCATGTGGCAAAAAGCAATGAAAACGACCTGGACCTAACCTGGAAAAGAAAAAATGGGCAAAAAATATTTGTAATATAGTTGAGCTACTTTGGAATTTGTTCATCACCAAACATGAGAACAGGTCAAAAAATGGCATGAAGCATATTTCCTATAAGGGCATGAAAGTGGCCTACAAAGTAAGTAGGCTTACCCATGGATCACAAACATACACTATGATGAAACAGGTAACAATAAGTAAGCACACCATTCTTAAATTATTTGAATTCTATTGAAAAAAAACTACGCAATCAAACGCATTAATGAGCTTGAAACATGACATAATAGGAGAAAAGTAAGGACAAGCAATTAATTCATGATTTAGAAAGGAGACTAAAACCATCTGAATGAAATATATGGACAAAATATAGAATAGCTTACACAAATTTAATATAGACAAAATTAAGCACAGTTTCAGGAGAAATTTTAAGCACACTAATAAATGGAAATGTTGGAGCAAAAAAGGTTGAATAGCACAAACCTTATGGATTGCGCTCTGTGTATGAAATTACATTGTCTGGGAAGGTTAGTGGGTAACGCACCTTAAAGTTTGGGGTTCCCCTTTGTATTACTAAAGAAAAAATTTTAAAATCGTACATGTTGCAAAAAATTCAACTTCACTAAACCATATTACCAGGTTTCTCCAAACTTTTTTGTTAGAGGGCCACATAAGCTACTACACAACAGTTCGAGGGCCAGACATCTTACGTAATGTGATTGTTTCGGGATACGTTATATTCTCCAAATCAACAAATTTATTGTAAATATATTATTTTTTATTGTTGACAAAATGCCTTGTTTGTGATCCATGGGTAAGCCTACTGCCTTCGTAGGCCACTTTCATGCCCTTCTGGGAAATATGCTTCATGCCATATTTTGGCCGGATGAAATGGCTTTACCGGCTGGATTTGGTCTGTGGGCCGTAGTTTGGAGACCCCTGATATATACTATATAGTAAATTGCAGACAAGCTGTTTTGTCCTTGCAGACAAGCTTTTGACAATGGCAATTGTTTGTTATTAAAGGTGCTGCTCCTGCAGAAATTTAGTATAGGATTCTTGCAAACAACCCAAATTGCTAAAATGTCACTTTTTGCTTTGATACCTACACTGGAATTTAGTGAGCTATGTTGTGAAATAGTACTGTACTCAATCAAACTGCTGAACACATGGTTTGTGGTGTGCAAAATACACCATTGTAGTTAGCCACTCTTAATACTCTCGTGTTGCATTTTTTCAAATATTGTACTGAAGGTAACAGTGACACACAGGGTGCAAATTTTCTTGTAGGATGACCTGTATTGGTTATCACAATGCCATATGTTAAATTTTTCACCTAAGAAAAATGCCATTTCGGGTACTAGACTGCAAAAGCCACCTGCTCTTTAGTCATGTGCACAGCTGCGAAATTGCATCTTGTTGACACTTTCATTCAACTGTAGTTATTCAGCTTCACAAAACGATCTTACTGGGGATTTTTGCAGTGACTTTTTGATTGGTCTAACCTGTTAAGTTGTTGCAAAATGCGAACGAATTGTTTGAAATTTGTGGCTGGTTACTTGAGCAATGGTTTTATTCAATGTGATGTTGATTTTTTGCAAAACAACAGACATGGCAATTTTCAGTAGTTTTATTTCAATACTATTGGAAAAAATTTAATGTGACAAGAGCATTTGTTATGAAAACTTTATCATGAACTTATTAGCAATAATATGCTGTGGAGGTTTTCAAACCTATTGTATTTCTACTTTGGTTGGATTTTTATAGGCTTACATGCTGATTCATTTACATGTTTATGGTTTCATGGATGTCAATTACATCCATGTCAGTTATCAAAATATAGGTTTTGCGTCATTTCATCTGTCTGAAGCAAACAACTGACAATCAAAAGAATTCCACAGTTAATGTTGCAGATAGAGATGGATCTGCATAATTTGTTAGCCAGCTGATATTTTGCATTAATATCAGTCGGAATTGGGATGTGTGGTTTGTATGTGAATGTTGCTTGTTGCAGAGACTAAGCACTAATATTAGAAGCAGGTGCATTTACAGGTTTTCATTATTGTGGTGACAGCTAAAAAAGGGGTACATTCAGTCAAAGACTAACAAGTTCCCACCCATTTTTTCTTGGGATCAGTGACACCACTGGGTCCCCACTGGTTTCCACTGTGAAACCAGTAGATTTCATTTAAACTTACAGAAAATGTAGCATTGGATACTTATTAATCTGATGTGTGATGAATGATCTTGGATAATTTTTCAGGATAGTATTACCTTTGGGAAAAACGTAGAGTCATTATGTGGATGATCTGAATTGTTTTTCAAAGAACTATGCTCATACGTGTAAGCAGATGGTATATGCGCAAAGTTAAATTGACTGATAAGCAAATATGATTTCAGCAAGCACTGTTCAGCAATAAGCATTGCCGTTGATTGCTTACGGTGTTTTGTAACCCAGATCCATTCAGTGCGATGGATGCGAATACATACTGGTTAGCATCATCAAGTGGAGTTGTGAACCAAATAGCTGGAGATGATGTTCAGCAAGATGAGGATGTCACAAAATCTAAAGAAGCTGATCTTTCTTTAGTCAACCAACCTCCTATGGTGAATTTCGCGAACATTTTCGCTGGTGCTTCTGCTGCAGTTGCAAGCAGTGCTGCCGCTGTGAATTCCGATTCCATGGTACATTGATTCTTTCATTTTTGCTACAAATTAACGTTCCTGTTGCATTCGCTTTTGTGTTAAAGTATATTGAACTTTTGATAATCCTAAACCAGTTGGTATTGTGGCAACAAAATATATAGCTACTGCTGTTTTGAAAGACTTAAGTAGTCGTTGTTTTTAACCGGTTTGGTGGAAGGCATGTTCTCCGATTTAGATCCTCAAACTCAGATTACTTGATGCGTTTTTGCAGAATGGCGAGAAGAGTTTCATGCTTGGTCAAACTGTTCCGTCTCTGAATCAAATAACGATTCCTTCAGCCAACCAACTGTCCAAGAGAAGTGGCATTTTTCCGATATCTGGCACACTACCTGGAATGGCCACAATCAACAACATTGGAATGCAGAACACAAACGTGATCATTTCAGCTAATGCGACTCAGCTGAATAGTATGTTATACAGTAGTTTGCAACATGATATTTGCGATTTTAGACGACTGGTGATAACCTTTTTACGTCACTTTTGCATCCTGAATGGTCTGTGGTTGATTCGTAAATGGCATTGGTCGTCTTCGTGGCATTGGTCGTCTTCGTTTACAATCATGTTGCTGTTGAAACCTTTTGATATTACGTTCAAGCAGAGCTTGTCCTGCAGACATTTTTGTCAACTCCGTTAAGCGCACATGCTTGAACAAACTACTGCAATTCGCCAAATATTGTTGGGAGACATAAGTGACTGATCTATGAAGCGCTAGACACCAGCGCCACATCACGCTAGCAGAAGCGATTTCAAAAACCGATCTACTGACATTTCTGAGCAGAATTCGTTACAGTACCTTTCTTGATCAGGCTGCTGCTAAAAAACTTTTGTATTTGTTTTCGTAAAAGGGCTTTGCAAGTAATAGAAGCGGAAGGAAGACTTTCATCGCTTAAATATTTTGCGTTTTTAGCCTAAACTCAACCTTAGTTTACACTAGGGATCCGTGATTGAGAAGAGCTGAAGTGCAGGCATCAAGTTTATATTTTTGCTGGCAATCGGCCATTATCTGACGTGTAAATAATACTGCATATTGGATTGCAGCTTACAGTTACCATGGATAATTTGCTACAAGCTGATGTTGGTAGACTGAAAACTAAGCGGATCTGTTCAACAGTAGCGAACAATTTCGAGTTCAGACATGTTTTTCGATTGTTAATGTTTGTGATCGTGTGGGTGCTTTGTTTCGAAAAGTAATTTTACATTCGTGTTTATTTCTCTTCAAGATGCGTTTGTTTTGAATCAGTTCAAACAGGTCCAATCCAACAAGTTAGCGCTGCCCAGTCACCGTTTACATCTGCGCAGCAGCTTACCCCGACTGTAACAAAAGACTTCATTCAACAAGCGGCTGCTGAGAGTGGAGTTACCATGGCTGCAAATGGAGATTCAACCATAATGCAAACCAATATATTTTCTCTCCCGCAGCAGGGTAATGCCGATTTGAGTAGTTTTTCCGATCCAACTAGAAGAGGGTGTTACTGTTTGGCATGCCTAGCGCGGGTTGCAAAAGTTGAAAGTTTGTGGTCAAAAATAAAAAACCATGGGTTGAAAATCCCAACAGATTTCATATTGCCATACTTGTCTTATTTTTGGATAGAAAAACGATTGATAAATCTCATCAGCATGTGCTACAGATACTTCTAGAACAGGGGTTCCCAACCTGGGGTACATTTGCCTATTCGAAGGGGTGCATTTAAGGTTAGCGATAGAAGATAAAAATATATTTACATATGTATTATTTATTTCCAAATATTTATACATATATCAGTTAATATTATTATCAAAAGTCATTATATGCTTATTGTTAAATAAAACTATGTATAATCATGATAAAATATTTTGTCGTAAGAAATTTTAGGGGTACATGTTCATCTGTCGAAATTCTGAAGGAGTACATGCTCATATGTCGGAATGCTGAAAGGGGGAATCACTATCAAGCTTCGTTTTTCTACGTAAATTAGAAGCAGTTTCAAGTGTGCGCGTCGCGATTAGAGTCGTTTTGGAATATTTTTCGCAATCCTGTCAGGGGTTTTCGTCATTTAGATCATAAAGGCTTTGAGTGCATGTTCCCTGATTTGTGTAGCCACGGGCGCCTTCTGATCTCTGGGTCGGAATTGAGCCAAGTACTTTAATTACTGATTTTAGTTATACACCTGTTAACAATAGTATTATAAAACGTTTTGCGTGTTTACCCCATCGTGTCTGTTAAACATGCGCTTGGAAGCTTTATTTTTGAAATACTTTCTCGACTTATTCTTAAACTCTCAAAGTGTTTATTTCTTTTGATTCTTTTCTGCACATCGCATGTTATTAGTTCGACGGTTTTGTTTTCCTTTGTACTAAATTCCAGAGAAAGCTAGAAATTCAAGTGTCTTCGAATGCCCAAATGGGTCGTTTACGTTCAAAGGCTCAATTTGCCACACATCCCTCTGTGTTACCAACATTTATTTAAAATTGAAAAATTATTTGTGCAGTTGTGTCTACGTCAACTCCTACATTGACCGGCAGTGAAGTCACTCACGCGTCTACAAGCGATGTTTCAGCCGACGAACAGCAGCCGTTGAAATGCAGTAAGTTGACACCTAGGCTTTCCTTCCACGCTTCGACATCGTCGCTGTGTAATGGGTTGCGATTATAAGGAAGTTAGGGCATTTTGTTTCGGCGGATAAAGTAAGCATGATTTGTCTTCCTCAATACACATTTACCTTTTCTTGAATTAATTTTACGTGAAAATCTAAGATGCCAAAATGTCGAGGCGCTGTGTTAATGGAGCACCTGCCGGGTGTTGTTTGCAGTACGATCGCTGTTTGAAGTGGCCAAGGAAAAGTTTACCACTTTGCTGTCGCTACCCCTGTAAGCGTCAATAAAAAAAACACGATTCGCAACTGGATGTTTTGTGCAATGGCAAATAGCTTGAATACGATCATTTCATAATCTTAGCTTGAACCTTTCAGATGAATGCAATAAAACCTTCGAAAAAGCGGGTCAGCTTCGTTTTCACGGATTCGTTGCACATGCACAGTTACATATGAGACCACACAAGTGCTCGTTGTGCCCAGAAAGCTTCTTAGCCGCTCATCACCTCCAAGTACGTACTTTGTTTTGTTGAAATATACTGTACTTTGCTAGTGGTGACTGTACGATTTCCGCATCTGAAGGTTAATTTTTTAAGTATATTCCGCAAGGATAGGGATGTGGTGCCAGTCACTTTTCTCATATCGCTGCAAGAAGTACCGTGGCGTTTTAATTTATATTGAAATCGCAACCTTGCCAAGTGCAGTATATTTTGTTCTTTTCTTCCTTAAGCTTGGACGGAAGAGAATACTTAACACCAACAAGAATGTTTTCAGATAATATCCTTAATTCGACGAACTCCCTTTTGCAACTGCAATCGTTTTTTTCCGGCATTTTGACATATATATTCAAAAGAGTATCTTGCAGAATCGAGACGTGTGTTGTTTTCCAGGACCACTTGAAAGCTGTGCACTTAAGCAACGACCAGCAGAACGCGACTGTAACATTTACGTGCAGCGAATGCCACGCGAGCTTCACGAACGGCGGGCAGCTCAACTACCATATTTACACGGCCCACACTGTGCATGGACCCCGGGTGATGCAGCACATGTAAATATAACCGGTCTTAAATATAAGATTGCATATGTCTTGTTTGCAGTCGTGTTGAGAAATAACACGTTTTTCTCCGTATGTGCTTGGTCTTTTGTGACGCCGTGCTCATGCATTCGGTCTCAGTGTGAAACCCTCTTCGATTTTTGGTTCCACTGATTTTTGAAATTTTAATACTGTAAGTGACGACTGTAACCGCGTTCCCAGTCCAGACACATTTGGCACTCTCATTTTATCTCTTAGTGCGGTTGTCAAAGCGCTCGTCAGTCGATCGTGACCGCGTTTCTAATAGCTGAGACTGCATTCGTCCAGAGCATTTTTGTCTGTTTGCAAGAGCTTCTTCGTTTAACAGCATTTGTTCATCACAGCTTGATGTGCAAGCTAGAACAGGGGTTTCCAACCTTTCTCTTCCCATGTACCCCTTTAGCATTCCGACAGATGAGCATGTACCCCTTCAGCATTTCGACAGATGCACATATACCCCTAAGATTTCCTATGACAATACATTTTATCAAGATTATTCATCGATATATTTAACCATGAGCATGTAATGATTTTTGAAAAGAATATTAACTGATATATGTGTAAATATTTGGAAATAAATTATACCGAAATAGATTTTGCTCTTCTATTGATAACCTTCAATGTACCCCTTCGGATAGGCAAATGTACCCCAGGTTGGGTACCCTTGAGCTAGAAGAACACCGTAGCACAAATCCAAACCGTATTTGCAAATTTCCAGTTGCAGCGCTAGCTGATAAATGGTGAAAGATGGAAAATGAAGATGTGGCTTTTGTAGAATTGCTTACAGTTTTTAATGCGGAAACCCAGCGATCAAAGTTTATATGAAGCTCTGTGGCTGAACACAGTAATTGTTGATATAAAAATTTAGCCGTTTCCTTAATAATAACTTAAAACATACGCCTTTCAAGAGGCGCACCGACCTTTGCAGGACACAGGCATTTTCTAAGACAGTAAACTACTTAGACAAGCGTAACACAAACGTTGCGGTTGAGTTTTACATCGCCAATTGTAGAGATTGCCAGCTTCTATGAGTGTTTACTCAAGTGTCCTTTGGTAGACAACCTGCTTGATGCTGAAAGTAAATATTTTGCCTATCTTTCCTAAAGTGGCTGTAATCAAGCTGTGAGCACGTGCGAAATAACAAGCCTGTTGTCACGGCCTCTAGTAGAGAAATTGTAACAGGGAATACAAAGACCGATACCAGGCACTCCTAGCTTCTGGTGCCGTCGTTGAAACTTGTATAACTTGCTTGTACAGTAATCAGAATGTAGATAAAACAACTACCATGCTAAGATTTAAAAAAGATGTAGCCCGGGTACGATGCACCTCTTGCACCATCCTCTCGTAGGTTCTGCCTAATGTTGCTGGGGAGTTCAAGCAGAAAATTAAGAAACTAATTTCCACAAAAGTGACGAAGTCCTATCAATCAACAAATTAGAAAATCGCTTTCGCGTTACTCATGCATCCTCAATCCTGAAATCTCATTGAAATAGAAACAGTAGGTTGATTTCTCGAAGGCTTGCAGCAAACCTAGAGCTTTTAATCGCCAGCAAATCAAGCGAATTTTCTTGACTTAGTTGGCCTGTCTGTAGAGAGCATAGCAACTACACGTTGTCATCCTCGTAGTAACTACACGCCAAAAGAAGTACGGGGTCGGCACCCACACAATTCCAAACAAAGTGAAACTGCCGTGCTAGGCCCGCGGTATGTTCTTGGCAGCTATGATGAGCAACGAACGCGGCAAAACATTGCTTAGGATTCTACCTGCCTCGGTTTTGCTTAATTTGCTTTAAAGTATCCCGAGACGTGTCACTGTGTTTAAACCATCATCCTTTATCCACGAGTCGCTGTCACTTTCATCGGTTGTTTGCTGCTGATACTTGTCTTCGCGTTTGTGAAATCGGCTTAAGGTAAATATTAACTGCAGTCAGAAGCACCATCAGCGATTGGTCGATGTCAAAAAAGCAGTGGTTATATTATTTGAGTTTATATTTTTTGAGTTGTTTATTTAATGGTTTGAATATTTTGCACATTTTTGCCAGAAAAAATTGTAGCAACAGTGTGACTTTGTTCAACACTTCAACGTCTTTGCTTTTTTCTAAAACCGACTTTCAAGCTGATGTCTCCTTCGCGTGTCTGCAAAGACCTTCCTTACAGTTGGAGTTTCACAGTAACATCTTACCGTGATTAAGAGATGCTACATGTTGATCATTGCTACACTTTGGCAGGTGTTCACAGTGCGGCAAGAGTTTCATGAAAGCCAGTCTGCTGAACTCGCACATGAAGAACGTTCACGGCACGAGCGCAATAAACCTTGCGAACCTACAGACAGCAATGAGCAACAACAGCAATCAGGTCCAGCTGGTCGCAAACGGAGATATTCAAGCTGAGAGCGAGTTTAGCTGCAAAGACTGTGGGAAGTCCTTCAAAAGCGCCAACTTATTGAAGCAGCACGCCCTGGCTACGCATGTGAGTGTTGCTGGCAAAATTAGTCTCATATACCTATAAAGTTGTCGGTGCGTACAAACTTGAGGTTAGCTATCTTCGCTACGACCAAAACAACTCTTTTCGTGCAGTAGCGGGTGTGAAACAGCTGCACGTTCGTAAGAAAAGCTTTTTAGTCGTTATGTGCTTCCGCCTTCGTGCATAACCCGCTTCAAGTTAGTAGTCGCCTTGGAGTTTAAATATATAGAATCCTTTCATATACATAAAAAAGTTTCTCAAATCTGGTCGGTCGTGAGAGATCCAACATTCCGTTAAAAACCGGTGGTCTTGGCCTGCCTTGTCAGGGAACACCTTCATGGAGGGCCAAGTGCGACGGGCTGAGGCATAGGCAACCCCTGCATCATAGGGTCGCGCTGAAACAAACGAAATTGCATCCGTTTCCAACATTGCCGCTGACGTTTCCAGTGAAGCGGTCATGTGAACACAGAAATGAGGCAAATCATCTGTTGGACCCAACTAGGGTTGCCGACTCTTCTTTAAACAGATATACGAAATCGTAGCACTGTTGATGGTTGCTGATAATACTGTTGTACACGGTTTATAATAAACTCCGTTTTTTTTAACCGATGTCGCAATCACAAGGCAAAACAGTACAAATTTCATAAAAAATTTAAAGAAACCACCTTGATACAAATGTCAAGTTTCCAATTTGTCACAGAAAGAATACACAAGAAGTTCCAACGAACACACATTTATCAAAAGCACATGAATATTAGAAATATAGCAATTAGACTCATTAAAGCAGCTTGTGCATATCAGAAAATGTTCATTCAAACACAAGTTTATCTGCATCTGCTAAATACATACTAACATTTAATTTTGAGAGCATACTATCTGTCACTTGAAAATCCCTTGCAGCATTTCCCCTTCATGATCGAAGCACGTCTAACTCTCAAAATAGCATTAAGCATAGAAATGTTTAGTCTGTTTCGATATTTGCTCTTGATAAACATCAGGGGTCGGCAACCTTTCTTGCACTGCGGATCGGTTTTAAACTGAATTTTTTTCGCGGACCGGCCTTAATCCACAAATGTTCAGCAATGAACGTTTATTGCAACTCATGTAAGTTATTACTACTTTGATTTAATGAGAACCTTGAGCTTGTTTTGCCGCAACGAGACGCTCCCATCTAGGAATTATGGAAGTCAATGACATCCGCAATGTGCCCCTCACGTCCAGTCTGTTTCGCGGTTTCGTCTTTGTTTCCGTCATCACAGAAAATCCAGACTCGCATAAGTAGTATGTCGGAAATGGCAGCAAAGTTTTTAATGCTTTTACGGAAAGGTCAGTGTATTCTGGGAAGACCTTCATCCAAAACATTGGCAGAGTCGTTGTATGAAAAATGCATTTCAGGCTACGATCATTTGCACCAGTTGAAATAAATCCGTACTTCAAGTACGACTCATTATTATATTGGCGATTGAAAGAAGCTTTCTTTTTTTGGAGGTTGTAGGCCCCTCATCCTCGACGTCAGACGTCAGACACATGTAGGTAGTGGCAAACGGCAATAAAATTTTAATTGCCTTTGTGAGAGCATTGGATGTTCGTCCTTCACACTTAACCAGAAATATGAAGAAGCTGTTTGATTGAAGCTTCATTTAAGCTTAAGCTGACAAATTTGCCTGCATTCAGAAACACGTGTTTCAAAAACATGAATTCTTGAGCACATCAATGAGAAAATAATATGAAAAAACACGAGGTCTGCTAATAGGCTGTCTTCAAACTTAGCAGACACTTCACAGCTAATTTACTCCGGCAGTATAATCACAAAATTGAACTATCTGACCCTTCTCTTTTTCCATTACTTTACGTTACAACAAAATGTTCACTCGCTTCTCGCTGCTTCAGTAAATTTAGGAGAGATTTTAGCAATGCGCGAATCCTATGTTACACTCTAAAACAATGGTTCTTAACCGGGAGAAGCGCCCTCCTAGAGGGGCGTCACTAAATTTCCAAGGGGGGGCGCAAGCCCTTACGCGCCCCAAAAGATGGAAAGTTTGTTCGTTAAATTTACAAATAAATACATTTGGTTTCACAGTCTATTTAGAGTAAGTGAGGAGTGAAACAAGGACAATCATTCAGGGGAGAAAAACGGTTGAGAACCACTGCTCTATAACATGATTCAATATTGAATCAAATCTTGAACAAACCGTGACTCAAGTCTAACATACTCAAGTTTGATTCACGGTTACTCATTGAATTGATTCAATCGCAGGTTTACTCAAGTTTTATTCAGATAACCATCTCCTCAAAAATAAGTAAATACACCTATTGAATGATCTTTGATTCGATACCTCTTTATGATTTGTCTGAAGTGAAGCCATCAGTTCGGAACGCGTGGACGGCCAGACGTGTCGCTGACTGCACATTGGTATGTAATTATCAGAAAGAATAGCGACTGCAGTTCTTCACCAACCTGCTGCTTTGTCACATTCTCTGAAGTTTATTGAAACGTCGTGTAATTAATGGGCGCAATCGTAAGCACCTGCACAGCACGAAATGAATATGCTGGGCTGTTCTTGCTGCGCTGACGACCGTTATCAATCGTATACATACTTGCTTAACTCAATCAACCGAGCGTGGGTCTATTCGTAATAGGCCTAACATTTTAAACCGTGAAAGTTTTCAGCCAGAATAAACCAGATCTTAACTTCCTTGTAAAACACTTAGCAATCTGAGATAGCTTTCCTAAAGCAGGAAGTCACCGGCCCATGCGTAGCCAATAATAGGCCGACCAGTTGTCAATGTCAATACCCAATTAGTTTAGTCTAAGCTATTGCATTATCTCAGTTTCATTCAGTTGCGTTTACGTAATTGTTACAGACATTACGCCATTTTTACGATTCCCAAGTGACTGAGCAATTGCACAATAATTCTCTCTTTTTCATGAAACGTCCGAAAGTAATTGCTTCTAACGTTTAAAAAAAGGTTGAAAGCATTTAAACTGGAAAATAATACGACCCGGTAACGAACTCCTCACAGACCGGCACCGGGCCGCGGCCCGGTTGTGCCGACCACTGTGTTACATGACTAAATACTCTTTCAAACATAGCATTGCTGACAGGTATTTCCAAACAGGCAAGAGCATAATTAACGAGTTCTTGGTACGGTTTGACTCAATCCACCAACTCACACTCAAGTAAACCACGTCGAACCTTAACAGCTCAGATTGAATCTTAGATCCATAGAATCAATAAGAGAAATTGGTTTCTCGTATCCTCGGCTGACATTCGCCCTATATTTCAGGCTTTTGTAATGAAACTCCAACTCAGTTGCCATTTTATTAAGATCAGCTGTAGTTACATGTAATATTGCATTATCTTGCTCAAATTCTTTTACTGCAGACCTCATCACGAAATACAGATATAATGCATGTCATGTCGTACATTCAGTGCAGTGTTGATGTTTTGTATCTTATATTTTGGCTACCACATATTTCAACTTGCTTAAAAACTTTTTTTATAACTTTCCAGTTCTGTAATACTTTGTCACGCACTTAGCCGTCTTGTAGCACTCATTTATTGAAATGGAAGAGAACGTAAACAACCCTCAATTTCTGCTTTTGCAACAAACAATGCTTTATATTCCTCTCCCCTTACTCCAATTTTAGAAAACCGTAAAGGTATCTCAACCAACAAAAATCCTAATGCTTAAGATCATTTTTAAATGATTTTTGAACACATAAAGCAAGGCTGTGGCATATGCATTTCAAAAAAACTCAACTGGGAACTTGTAGTATTCTTGAAAATAGAAGCATTGCGTTGACCAACAATGTTTGATGCTCCATCACTTCCAAATGCAATGCAGTTCTTCATATCCAAACCAAAAGAAGACATTGTTTCATTTGCACATCAAAAACTGCTTGTCCTGCTGTACTTGTAACCAAGATTAATCCAAGATAATCAGTGCATTCCAGCCTTTCATTTGAGGACATGTCTAGCACACACGTATGTTTAAATGAGGACACATCGGTCAGTTCATCACAAATTAAAGAGTAAAATAATTTCCTGTAAGATCTTCAATGAATTTTTCAAATAGAGATTTTGCGAAAACTTATTCAATTATTTTATAATACTTCTTGTATGTACTCTGATGCCTGCAAGACTACTGCCCTTTGCATGCTTTTTACTGTTTCACTTGGATGGGATGATCAATATTTGTTGTTGAGCAGTGGCAACATATACAAACTGCAAACTGAGTTTCTACTTTCTTAACTTCAGAAGTGACAGATTTATTAACCAATGGAAAATGTAACCTTCAAACACCTGCGACTGCATTTTCATTTCTTTTGTGGTCCACCGTATTACTATGCTGTCTGCATAACAGCTACTTTGTGGTTTGCAATTTTCTTTCTGCACAATTTGCAGAAGGGATACACAGCACCAGCAGAATCCTGCTTTGTAAGCCACGCAAACTCCATAAACCGTTCTTTAAATCTTCTGCCTCTCTCATACGCAGCTTTCCGACCTCTGGGTGTCATTGGCCGACTAAAATCTTCTGCGAAGAGTTTAAGCTCAATTTTTGTCTGAACTTCTCAGTTCTCTTTCAGTCGTTCTCCGCTCGCCCAAGGAGCAGCCTTACTTCCATGTCACGCAAAATCACTGAACTACTGTAGTTTTTGTTTAACGCTTTGCAATATTACATATGATTTGGTTTAAAAACTCAACTAAATCGCTACACTCCCGTCTCTATTGTGATGCAACTGCTGATACGAGGCCTAGATCGATTCTCTACCGTCAGCTCCCACTTCAGCGCGCAACTTGAGTCGAAGTGGTTTGTTCGAACTTAGCAGTCGGGCAGCCACTTAACAAATGTGTGCGTTCACCCTGCATGGTTGCACCTGTGAAAACACGTGCGCATGTGCGCAATATGCATGCGTCCAGTACTTCGCGCTACGAGGTCTTATGACGAGGTACTGAGTTAAGAGTACACTATGTATGATACGATGATGAGAAGAATAGCCGCTGCAAAGCTTGCCTTCCGATCCGTTCTGTCAACTGTACGAATAACAATTGTACCAAAACATGTTTCAGAATATACCAAACTTGATGGTCTGACTTTTGACATGAAACGCGTCTTGCCACATTTCAGAGCAAACCTCACAAATGCCAAGAGTGCGGCAAGACTTTCGGGCGCCGCAGCGACCTCAATCGGCACATGCGCGGAGTTCACATGCGCGAGCGACCGCACTCCTGCAACAAGTGCGGTTGGACATTTGCTGAAGCTGGCAACCTTAAACACCATATGCAAGTGAGTGTGTATTGAAGGCGAAACAACTTACCTCTTTACATTAACTGTCACATTTCTAGGCATATTGCGCTTAAACAAGAGAGGATCTTACGTAGTCCTACGTTTGGAGAAACGTGCTCGACGCGTAAATGCTAAAAACGGACGTATTTCATCAGACATGTATGCAAAATAACCGGTCTCGAAATGTGCTTAAGTGTGTAATTGCCATCTGTTTCGATGTTGTGGTATTATGGTCAAATATGAGGCTTTACGTTGTATGTGTGGAATATCTGTATTACAGATATTCTGCACATGCAACGCAATGTATTCTGTCGTGGCTTGTCTAACTCATTTTAGTTAAGCGTTGCACAGATTTTTTCGCATTGTGACTCTGCGTTTAGACTCGCGTGAAGAGACTGGTTTATTCAAAAATACAACTTGCATGCCTTATTTATAAATGTTATGAAAACGGGAATATTTTAGTTGCTCTTTCGCCTCGTGCCCTACATT
>Ga0210059_1008950_pt1 | contig 15703 bp, 15 predicted proteins | sample Ectturendosymbi2_FD_188042 | JGI IMG/M metagenome (GOLD analysis project Ga0210059, IMG submission 188042) | Ecteinascidia turbinata endosymbiont from Florida, USA - Sample 2 (SPAdes) (version 2) | ecosystem: Host-associated > Tunicates > Ascidians > Unclassified | place: Key West, Florida... | reverse complement strand
AAGACTGATAAAGACATCGCAACGTGAAAGCGAGGTAAGGTTTTTGTTTCTCGGTGGTGGGACGAACGCCAAGAATAGCCAGCGGTTGGGAGTTGCCAGTGATAGATGTACGTCACTCTGTTGCCGAACGTACATGCAGCTTTGTTGACGGGGGCGCTCTGCTCGGCAAATCTCAAGCGCCAGTTATTTGTGGACATCGTTTCTATGGTGACCGGGCGTTCATGGGCGTCGGAAGGAAGGGGCAGGGGGGGATTTTTTGAAATTTTCCACAAAAAAAGTTGTTTTCTTAATTTCGAGTGGGAAAAAACAAATCATCACTTTTTTGATCCCCCCTGGAAAAATCCCCTCGTGCCGCGCCCTCTGGAAAAAATCCTTCCGACGCCCATGCGGGCGTTAAACTGTTGTTTTGCGCGAAAACAAAAGTGAAATCGCAAATAGCAGCATGGATTTAAATTGCCCATTGACCTGCGTCGTAAAAATGTCAGCACTTCAGAACGACGGCAATCGCATTTGGATCTCCCACCCTGAGCAGCTGGGTTGAGAAACGTTCATCGTCAAATACGGCGATGAATTTGTCGGGCGAGTCAAGTCCGACCAGGATTTTCAGAAACATAAACATCAGCAAATAGCGCCAAAATTATTTTCAACGCGCCGACGACGCTCCTAATCGCTCTTGATAGTTTTACGCGCGGGTGGACCTGACTTGGTAACCATGGTAACCTGTGTTCTGGTCACGTGTGAACGGCGGTATGCGACACCGTCAGAACAAGACAGCTATGCACTAATCCCGAAAACGGTGGCATCAGCTGAGTCATCGTTTTTTTCACCTTGCATTTACAGCAAATAATAGGTCCATATACTTGAAACTACTAAGGAAGGATTGTGAAAAGCAGTTTAAAATATCGCACTGCCAAGTCGTGCGTCTTTCTAATGAGCTCAACAGTCTTCCGGGCGATTATATTGATTCATGCGACTGTGACGTCACAAGTTCCATTACTGCGCATACTTTCAGCGCCATGTGTCATAACAAACAGCCTCGGGCACCACGTGGGAGGGGCTTCCCATTCTATCAACGTTCAACACCTCCCGGTCAGATACGGATTGAATTGCAGCAGATTCTTGCAGTGACCACACACTGCGGCAATCGTTTGCAACGGTTCAGAAGAATGTTCGAGAAGCAGGCGGCCGGCATGGATATGTGGTTTGCAAGTGCAAAAGCCTAAAATCGTGAAAGGTGGGGGGGTAATGCACAGAGCGTTTGTCAGGTTTGGTCAGCTACTTACACAGGTTGTTTCCAACGCGCTATTCAACTTTCACTGCAAGCGTGCATGACCTCTAGCGTTACACGTCTGAGTATTGCATTGGAATCACAAACAACAACGCCGACCCGCCTCAGGGTTGTTTTTATTCGAATTATTGCTTCCGCACCGTCGCAGCAAGCCTTGTTTCTGCGCAGAGGTTCTACGGCTTCCCCGCCCTTGTGCTTTGGCCGGAAAGGTGCCCAGTATGTTCTGCGTTGAAAATCTCGCTCCGCGAAGAAATTTATAGAAAATTTTTTTTGTGGCCGCTGCAGAAAGAGATTGTTCCGCTGAAATTTTCGTAGAAATTTTTTGGCCGCTGCAGAAGAGATTGTTCCGCTGCTTGTTTCCGCAACCATCCCCCCTGTAACTACTTGTATTGTAGCAGTAGCAGCGACATGTGTTTCTCTTTGACTTGGATGAGGCCAGAATAGCACCGTGATCAAAACGCTTTCACGGCCCTCTGCGTCTTTCGCTTGCACAGTTTGACCAAGGGCAGCAAACCGGTGTTTCCTTGTGCTTGACATTTGCCGCACGTTCCCACGCGTCAGATGTTCGTCTTGCACCATCCCTATTATAACTTTCTCCCGCTATCCTGCCCATTGTTAGATGTTACGCACCTGCACGGCCACGTCTACCCAGTTTCCCACACATACGTCTTTCCTCCATTCATGTTCACACAGGAGTGACATCGGTCAGCTGCAAATGATAAGTTTGATGCTTCAACTTCGCTCCTGTTCATTCAATGCCGAGTAACTTTGATAACCAGCGCCCTGTGGCTCACCATCTCCAGCACAATGTGACACATGCCCGAACATGGCATCAGTTGTTGTTGTTACAGGCAGCATCGCCGGCAACTGACATGGCTCAAGCAGAACTGGTGATATTCTTAAGAATTTCACTTTCCACTCAAGTGTGCTTCTTTCCCCGTTTATGGTGTTTTTCATGTCGAACCAAAATGTTTTTCGTGGGCGTTTGTTTCGTTTTATCTTACGGAAATAGTCTATTCTGAAACATCGGCGACTTGTCACGGTGATTCCCCCACCATGTGAATGTCCCGGCAGAAGAGACCCGTGGTTGGGAGCGACCAGCCCACCGGTGGCGCTGTTCCATCTGGGCTCACCGCTCACAAACGATCGATGTTGTTCTTTTCAAGGTGAATCTTAGGCTCATGGTCTTCATTCAAGTTGCTGTGCGGTTTTAAAACAGTTGGAAGTCGACAGTAAAAGAGCGTAAAATGACACATCGCCTTGTTGACAAGAAAAAGCACTTCCGTTACAACGGTTTGACCTTCTCTCTGACAAGCCACAGGAAATTCTTTTTGTTCCTGCGTTTGCGACAACATCCGCCTTTCTTGTGCTAATGTGATTATAAAACATTGTGGTTGACCAGTGTGCCATCTTTGATGGGTTGTGAATGTTACGATAATGTTACCAACAATTGAGCTCGCACTTATCTCGTCACCGTAGCATGGTTCTCAGGTGTGTTATTATCCCAGTAATGACGGAACGATTAGCTCATCCTGGGAAATTAACTGTTAAAAAATTGAATGTCAACATCAATTTATTTCGTTTTCAAACGGCAAACAACCTTTCGGACGTTCTGGTTTGATGCTTCGACACGCCCTGGTTGACTTGCCAGCAACACAGAGCTCCCCGCTCTGCACGATCTTCTCTGTGTGATTCAACCGACTGATCTTGACCTTGTCAAGCACTACACCCAGTGACTCACTCAATCATTCTTCGTGGTTACATTTTGTGCACTGCACGTTTGAGATCAGCTGCAGGATTGGCAGCGCGCCGCGTGTGGCCTTGACAGGCCTGGATATCTTCTCAACTGGATCGCAATGTGTCGCGCGCACCGCCACCCGCTGACATTTTGCTTTGTACTGTCACATTCGGAATGGTGAGCCTGTATTTCTTCAACTTTGAAAAGGTTTCTCTTCAAAATCGCAGTTGATGTTCTCACAAAACGTCTCTTTGACCTATTTTCGAAAGGTCGCTTCTTGCGCAGGTCGCTTTGCAGGTTAATGTCGGGTCAACGGGCTCATGGCCCAGAAACTTAATTAACGGAACCCAAGAAGCAAATCTGGACGCAGCGCTGATATCGTTGCCAGACGCTGACCAGACCGCTTGTCGACCTATTGTCCGGAACCGTCGCGAGAAAGTCTTCAATACGGAGGTTTTACGTTTGTGCAGGGGGGGCTTGGAGCTTTGTATGGTGTGTGGGGGGTTGAGCCCACCAAATACCCCGTGGCGACGGGACTGCTATCATCAGGCAAGCTTCTCGAGTGGACAAACGTGCACCGTGGCGGATGAATATGGTCGCGCAACACTGGGCATGATTGAAGTTATCCAGCGGTGATCTGAATCGTGACGAAGACCCAGGTATTGTTTCGCACAGCACCAGGAAGTGTGCATCGTGTGCAAAGCTCCCCACAACATCCCACGCTCTCATCGAACGCGTCTTGAAAGTTTTCAGTGGAAGAGGAATTGTCTTCATAAAGAAACGTTTGGTGCGTTGGGCGGCTTGTTTGGCCTGGCGTGTGGATGTTTCGCTACCCACGTCCTTGAACAACCCCGACGCATAAAAGAAACCTTCTGCAAGTTGTTTAAACTCCACGCCAGCCACGATCGAGTACCGTGAAGTGGAATGTCAAGAACAGAATGGTTTCCAGTGTCGTCGGTGCAGTCCGCCACATGTTGCTGGGTTTAGGGACGTACCGAGTGCAAGTCAAGTGTGGATGTTTCGACCGCCTGCGCTCAAATGCTGTTCAGTCCTGTCGATCATGGTATGTCTACATGATTCACTGCATTAATCGCAGCAAATCGCAGTTGCCTTGTGCTTGGCATTTGCGGCTTCAATCATTTCTGTTCTCCAATTACCAAACCTCAAGTTTTTCCAACTTCAAACAGCGCAATCCGACAATATTGCAACAGATAAAAGCGTCTCAGCGAAAAATACCAATGCCATCCGAGACATCTCAAGTAAAGCGACGTCACTGGAAAAACCGTCAAGTGTGGGGGGAGACGAGGGAGGGCCAAGTGCTTCAACAGCTGAAGTATATTATTGATCAGCACCACCACAACACTAGCGTGTCGCTTCACACTGGGGCGAGATCAAGCGAACTGTGTGGGAGGAGCATTTAGCTCCCCTGTTCTGCTCCCCGCACGACACGTCGACAAGCTTTTGAGGTGGGGCTCTTGTTCTTCCGCTCGATATGTTTTACTGTTTACTACACATCCAAAAGCATCAGCATATTGCAAAACACTGACGCCCGGGATGTGCAGGGCCTCAGCAGATAAACTCATCTGGAAACTATTTGTGGATTTGGGCCTTGGCCCACAGGGGTTCGGGTCTTGGAAGGCCCGAATCTTCCATTATGGACTGACAAAGGCGTTTTTTGAAACCTCCGGATTTATCACCGAGAGTTGGGAAAAGTCATAAAAAAACAAGTACATGAAATAATTAAAATTAGAGATCCGTCGGGTCTTTCGATGACCAGCGTTACATGAGCAGAGGTTACCGAACTGCCCAACCCTTCTGTCCTTTCGCCCTTCGAGGACAACAAAAGCCACTGTGGTGGTTAAAAGCAGTTTACTCGTAACCAAGCAACACACGCAACCAGGAAACACAACCGACCGTCCATTTTGTTTCAAACACACTGCGCTTGTGACCAAATAAAGCGCAGTTTGAAGAGGTTTTTCATCACATGCTGTGGCGCTTTCGTCACCGACACGAGGCACGATCGTCCTGAAGTACAGGTCATGTTCACTGACCCCGCTCAGGTTCGGGTGAACTGATCTCCGAAAACCAGGAGCGATTCGACGATTTGGTTAAATTAGAAGCTTTCGCTTCACTCCAACATCAATACTTGACATTTCTATGCTGCAGAACAGCGGCGGACACCTGAAGCGACGTCTTCACATCTGCTAACCAGGGCTTCTTTAGCTTTTTTAACCACGGAGCATCAAGAATTCTTATTTCGCCTCATGGAACACCAAGAAAAAAGGGCATTGAGGGGGTGATCTGAGCGGAGCAATATTTTTTTCCAGTGTTTTTAAGGCATCTCAACATACATTAGAACCTCTCTGCATAACCACCACCAAAATACACTAGCACTTCACCCTGCGCCCGTCACGGCATTTAACTCATGTAGTTGCGGTCTCCAAAACGTGTTTGCCGTCAGAAAGGTCAAATCCTGAGTCCTACCACCTCGGGCCGCGTGTTTGAGACCACTGGCATTTTAGAGACCGAAACGGCCTCTCAATTTTTTCCAACACTTCCTCAAAACATTAAGATCTCGCTGCACAACCACCACCAACAAAATACACTAAAACCTTGCATTATGGCCATACCAGCATTTAGATTAAATAGTTGCAGTCTCTCAAAATGTCTTAACGGTCAAGCCTTAAAAAACGTGGAGGAGTGATTCAAATCCTCGCGATGATTTTTTGCATTCCTGAAAAGCAAGTGTCTTCATGCATGTGGTGCACGTGGTGCATTTTTGTGCAGACGATTTGCGCACAAAATGTGACGAAAAAAATGAAATGAACATGCAGTGTGTCGTAGTCACTGCTCGGCGGAGGTTTTGAAGAAAGCCGCGAAGCACAAGTATTTCGTGGAACCCAATTTGAGAAACGCTTGTGTGGAACCATTGAACAAAGTATCGCAGCCGGGTGGTACAGATTGGGTGATGAGCGCAACGGTAAGTACAGAAGAATTTTCAACATTCTTCATTGAGAGAGGATTGTGATGTTTATCGCAGAAGCCATTTCATTTCTCCGACGGATCCACTGCTAATTATAGCGCGGCAATGGGCTGAGTTGGTTAAGAACGCGCACTGGCCAAAATGTGCCTTTCTCCATACTGGACAAAAACACGGCGATTGTTGTATTTTCGCGCAACATCGTGCGCCGGTCGACGTGAACCAGCAGTTTTCGCTGCACGTCATGTGATACGGGGACTCTCACCCAAACATTACATCACCATGACTGTTGAGTCCCAGGCACGTGACGACGCACGCTCGCGCTTTCTCACTTCGTGGAGTGCACGTCGCACAGCGGGGCAGTTTGATATTAAAAGGGTAAAGTTAGAGAAAGGCGCGTCTAAGTTTTCTGTATCCCTGTTAAATCCAATAGCCTCCGGTATGTGATGACATGTAGATTCTACTCAAGGGCTGCCCTCAGCCTATATGGTCGTCCTTCACTCATTTCGCAGAATACTGTATTCTTTTACGATTATTGAAATTTTTTTACAACTCTTATTGCCACTGTCCTTAGTACTTTAATTGTCCAGAGACCAAAACCTCTGCTGGAGGTCGAAATCGACGTCACCAGCGCAATGTCACGGGTTGAGTGCATCAGCAAAGTAGTACAGCGTCCACTACTAAAGCATGTTTTTGGTTGTTCATGATTTGCTGCAATGCTGATTGGACAAGACCGTTCACCTTGATGGGACAGAAACGTCGAAGCGTTCACCTCAACCGACCGGCAGGTTGCCGGAGCCTGTATTTCCTTCAGGTCTGCCGACGATTACGGTCAACAAAGTAATAACAGAAACCTGCCCACCGTGACCAAACGCATTTGTAGGTATTTAGCGCCGCCGACCAAACAACCAATCGAAGAACAACAATCAAACACCAAACAACCAGTCAAGGTACAGCATTCAATGCCAATTTTCAAGATCTGCCAAACACTTCCTGTTTATGAGCGAGTGGAATTTTTTCTGCAATAGTCAACCACCTCAGCAACAAAAACGAAAATGTTCGTACGCAGCGAACCAGCTGTAAATAAGCACCATTCTGTGAACCGCGAGCTGCTTAAACTGAGCGCTGACAAGCCATCCACTCGGGAAATTCCCCGCACGACGAGCGAGGGTTGTCCACGAACGGCGAATATATTTAAGCTTTTCCGACGTTCGTTCGAACACTATCACTCATGCGAAACGAGGAGCCAACAGAGCGAAAAGCAGCTGCACGCTTGTCGGTGTCACGTGATCAAGGAAGATTGCACGACGCGATGATACAAGCCTACGTTTTAAGACAAGCTACACCTGCATCTGAGCTACTTGCCTGGCCGATCCTGCATGCTTCGGTACAGTAGAGGAAAATGAGAAACGTGCCGCAGCAGTTTTAACGACAGAAAGAACCGAATCCTGAAACAGTGACACTGCTTTGCCGAAGCTTCAATCTTCTCGCGCGAAACAACGCAACGCATGTACGCCACGAACTTCACCGGACTTTCCTTAATTTCGCAAAACCGCCAACGTTGCGCAACACATCGATGTACTTCGCTAAAAAAAGCCGTGTACTTATTCTTGTCTGTCGCGATCGAATCGAAGAAAAGCACATTCGTTGCATTCTTCTAACGCAAAGAAAGCTTAAAACAATGAGAAAACTGTGTGTTGTTCTGATAGACATGGAAGTTCTTGGTTGGCTGTAAGCCTTCGAAGAACCTGCCTGCCATACTCTGCTTTGATCACTTTGCGGTGATTCGAACTTACACATATCCATATTATAGCAGCACGTCTCCACAAAAGTTGCGCAGTCGAATCAAAAAGAAATCCGTTCTATCAGGAAATCGTTTTCACGTATTTTACACATCTTCAGTCTTGACAATGATCCAAACGCGTCTTTCAAACGTAAAAAACGCATGAGCCCGCGTGAAGTTTTGATATGGAACGAGAGCCATCAGCTAGACGTTTGGAGACCGGCTCAAGCGTTGAACAGTTTTAAATTTGGCACGAGCCAGAAAACATGTAATTGTCTATTACAGTATATCTTCTCACATTAGTGGCCGAGGTTGCTTTGAATAGCAAATCCTTTCACGCCTCAAAACTAACTCATGACATTTTGCGTCCGCCAGTAAGTCCCCACAAAGCTGACGCAATAGAATCAATCGCAAATTGCTATTCGAAGAAATTGCTTTCACGTTTTTTACGCATCTACAGTTCTGACAATTACAAGTAAAGGCTTACGAGTGAAATGATCAATAATGAAAGCACTATGTATAGGAAGCACGCGAATTGCTTCAGGCCAGTGTTTTCCAACCTTTTTACTGTCAGTGGAACTTTCCGCAAACGTTTGCGTTGCTCATGGAACCCTATACAATGATCCAAGTGTCTATATTGCTACAAGCGCATATAACTGTGGTCGCGAACTTCGTTCAGGTAATTTCTGTCTGTTTCGGCGGAAACCCTGGAAGCCACTCGCGGAATCCTGGTTGGAAACACTGCTTCGGAACATTTCAAACGTTTCTGCAAAGCTGAGATTGCGAGGATTTTTTCCGCCGCCTGTCATCGAGAATTGAAGACTGCAGGCTTGCTGTGTGCTTCCAAAAAATCTGCCTGCGTGGAATCGATTTCCTTGTAAATTCTACTTCCTCGTCGTGATGAAAGCAGAGAACGACAAAGTGATGAAACGCAAAGAGAGAACGACAAAGTGATGAAACGCAAAGTGATGAAAGCAGAGAACGACAGAAAAGGTTTCTCGAAACCTGAATGTCACTTCTCTTAGCGACACGGACCGACAGTCACTGCTTGCTCAGTTCAATATGTGCAAACACTTAGCGGGCAGCTGCTTACCTTGCGGATACTTGCCACTAAAATGTGGACACGTGCAGCGGAACATCGTTTAAGTTTCTGGAAACGGAGAAAACTCGAAAATCTGGCTGAGCAAGCGAATTAAGATGTTTTCATCGAAGCAATTGTTCTTGTGTGCAGCACTACCAGCTGTGGCAGTTGACACATCACCAGTTTGCTTGAAGTTGGTCGTCCAGTAATTGGCATCAGTTTTGCTTCTCCGCCTTCGTGCGAGGACAACACGATGGAAAACAGTTTGCTTGAGACTACAACTCGCGTGCTTCCTCTAAGTCTTGATTTAGTTTTCCGTCGATTGACCGGTTTGACCCGCAAGCCTTTTGCTTGTGATTTTCAGGACTGAAGATGCGTAAAAAACGTGAAATCGATTTCCCAGTAAAAAAAACTTTGCTGACTGATTGGACAGCGTTTCCTTTGAGGAGAGTTACTAGTGGCATGTTCTGACAGACAGGTCGAAACGACAGACAGAATATGATATCTGTGCTGGAGGGCACGGTTAACCAAACGCTGCGATATGGGACCTGACTTTTTTTTGCTTTTTGTAAATCAATCTGAAGTTATAAATGCCATTTTCTTTATCATCTCTCTTTCCAGCTATCCACATCAAAAGAACAGTAAATTAAACTGTAAACCTGTTTGAAAGACACGGAGGCATGTAATGTAGTTTAGCACGATGTGTGGTGACGAATATTACAGGTGGGTGTCGCTGGGTACGGTAAAGGTCTCTGCGACCGCCATGCACCACGTTAATCAGTTGCAACCTCAGCACAGAGCTCGTTACTGTTTAACAATTTCAAGGGCGTGTTCAATTATATCATCCGTCGCCAGCGGGGGGGCCAGTGGTGCCCGGCCCCCCCATTTGAAATCTGTGCCCCCCCATTTCACGTTTGCCCCCCTGGTTGCTCCATACATCCAATACAGTATTTTAAAAATGTGGCCCCCTCCTGGTTTTTGGCCCCTCCATTTGTTTTTTGCCCCCCCTGCTGCTAAATCCTGGCGACGGGCCTGTCCGCCATACTCAGCCACTGCTGTCATTGTACGCGCCGCGTGCAAATAGAGGCTTGCCAACGTGTCCAAACAACTAGAGGCGTGCAACGTGTCTAATCGGTTTTTGGTGATGTGTGCGCGAGTACTAGTTGTGAGCAGACGATTGGGGTTCGGTCGAGAGGCGACGCGCCGCGGATGAGAACAGAGCGGCGGCAAAGTCTGGTGAAAATGTTGGCGATTACGTTGTGCATCAGGTCCTGCTTCTAAAATACATCGTTCAGGAACAGAGATATACATCTTGTCCGCGGGGCGCTTTTTTCCGTCCCATCCCCTGGGAAATTGTTACTGTCCCATTACATGTGATTCACACTTAACTAGGAACACGATGTACATCATATTATGTGCATGTCTAACCTCTACCGAGCCGTGGCTAAAGCATCCCAAACTTTCTATATAGGGTATGCAATGAAAAGTGAGGTACCCTTTTCTAGTTGTCACCGAAAAAAAGGGTTCAAAGAGCTCATTTTAACGGCCCCGAATCACTCTGCCATGACACTGAGATTCTACGTATGTAATACTTACTGTGCTGTGAGCAAATATTGATGGAAAAATTCCCGCTGTGTGACACAAAATTGTTAACGATGGGACAAAGGAAAAATTTCAATCCAGTGCCGCATTCAAGGGTGGAGATATAAGGGTGTCAAGGGTGGAGATAAGAGTGGAACATGGGCATACCTAGGGAGCTTAAATATAAACATGGAAAGGTATGAGGTCACAAAGGTATGAAGTCACAGTTGATCGCCGAACAATGCAAGAAAGCTAATCACACTTCAATATTTACTTTTTAATGATTGATAATCGTGTTTATGTAAAACCAAACTGTACTCATTCGGAAACAAACATGGCAAAGATTGAACATGTAAAGGAAAGAACACCTACACGGTCAAACCCTATAATCCGAATAACTTCGTCACGAATCGTTTTGTGAAGGTACGTTACATTTTCTCCTCAAAGTTACGATAAAAAGCATAACCAACAACTGCTTTTTGTATTGCAAGGTTCCTACGCAATTTTGAATATAAATCTCCAGAGTTTTTCAAGACCTTTTCCAACCATTTTCCGGACGTTTTTCCGTCCTAACATTTCGGTATGACCTACCCACGTCAAATACAGGCACTAGAGCATTTAACACGATACTTGAATAAAATATTATGAAAATGCATGTCAAAAGATCAAGTCTGAAAAATGATTTTATTTTTCCATACTAACAGACCAAAAAAAACTTTTTCAATACTTTTCTAGCCTGGAAAATGGCAAAATTTCTTTCCTAACTTTATTAAAGACTGCATAGTAACCGTGGTATTGTAAACGTTCTGGCGTTCCGATTTCACTAAAATCTTACAGAGTGAACGGCCATGACGTAAAGGACGGTAACATAACATACGCAACTTTCTCACCAATTTCTTAAAGAACAAGGACGCGGCGAACCGTATGCAAGCTATTTCTGCTCAGTTCCCGCCCCTGTATACTTTTAAATGTCAGCGGCATATCACGTCCTGCGTCATGACGCAGCACTTGCTAGTGATGATGCGCTGGTGATGATGCAGGTCACGTTGCAGCGTCGTTGCGGCGACGTGCACGCCCGAACAAAGCAAGCTTAACGCGACCAGACTAGCAAAGACCGGTGGCCTCGTCAGTGGCGAAGCCTGTTTTCAGAGTCAACACATCGGTCGACTGATATTTACCCCATTGCTTTGCTAAGCCACTTTCAGAGCAGTGCATGAGAGACAATGCAAACAAATACGGTGACCACAGTGCGATACGAACTCTGTTTGACTTCATACACAAGTGCGGGATACCAACACCACTGGGCGGGAGCTGAACGCAAATAGCAAAGGTCATATCAACAGCTCAACGCAGGATTTCACGACAACAGCCTATTAACCACTTGTATCTACGACGTAAATGCATCAGACCGCAACGAGCCATCGGTCTGTGATGACCTTCAGCCGTTTATTCGGCAAAGTGTCTTTTTCGCAATTGGCTGTGAAGGGAGCGAACGACGCTAGATTTCGCCACTGACCGGCTTGTCGTCGAACCAAGGTTGGGAATAACTGATCTAAATGCTCCAACAAACTTTTCGCGCGTATGGACAAGCTGAGCAAAGGCTCTGGCTGCGCAAACACCACAAACAGAAGTAGGACTTCAAAAGAAACTTTAGCCAGGCGGCAAGCTCGTGGGGAATCTGCTGCTTGTTTCTGTTTTCATACTTCTGCGATGATTAAAACTTGTAATTATCTATTTTTCCATAGTTGTATACAACAAAAATGGCGCAAGTAAATCGATCACAGTTTATTTCACAGGAAAACTAGTTTCGCATTTTAAAACGCATCTTCAGTCCTTTGCTGGAAAAACGGAACATTTCAGATCTAGAAGAACTTAAAGAGACAGTATTTTTGGATTGCTGTTCAACTCTCAAGGTGCAATATAAAGAAACCAAGGATATTTTAATAGTTTTGGTTTTGTCAAGGACTTGTCCATAATATATGAACGGATTTTGTCCAATGTACGATCACCTCCGTCCTCTCCACACTTCGTGAAATGTTGAGCTTTTTCAACTTATCAAAAGCTGTATCTGTCATAGCAAGGCTGCTCCACCTTGCAGCTGCTTTCTTTCGCTGAGACATTTCGGTCAATTGTCCGAAGTGCCTCAAAAACGTCTGCCGTTTTTCGTTTTCGGATATTTTGTTTATGACTGGAAAAAGGCATTTTGACCGAATTGGTTTATTGTTTCTGGTCATATCAAAATAATTCGGTCGATGTTCGACCAGTAACCGCAAAAAAACAGCCCCGCAGAAACATGGATATCTGAAGGGAAACTAAAACTGACAAAACCAGTGTGAATTGACAAAATAATGGGCCCGGAAACCCACACTGTGATGCACAATGGGGTTATGTTCAGAACCGTCGCCAGAAAGTCTTCAATAGGGGGGGCTTTACGTTTTTTCAGGGGGACTTAAACGTTTTTGCAGGGGGGTTTGAACGCAAAAACTCTATTTATTTATAGTATTTCATATTTCAATTTGGGGGGCTTGGAGCTTTGTTTGGGGGGGTAAGCCCACCAAAGCCCCTCCGTGGCGACGAGACTGGTTATGTTACGTCAGCAAGGATCTTAGAAAGTTTTGCAAAACAACTTCAGTAGCAGCAGATTGAAGGCTTGCAACGTAATAATCTTTTAGAAGTCCAGCAGCTTTGGCAAACCATTGCACTCACTGCTGGCAAAAGTGGTAGCGAGTTGGGAAATAAACGGATTATATGGAAATAACTTTACTGAACTTGGTGACACAGAAAACAATAAATTCACAGGCGGGACCAAGCTCTTATGTGGCGATTTATGCAAACTGACGGTTTGACGGAAGGTGTCTCAGGCGAGTTCCACTGCATTCCATAAAATCGTTTCTGGTCTTGGTCTGTCGCATTAAAAAAGGCATTTTCAACATTTCAGGAAAGAAACCTAGAATATCAACGACCTGAGCAAACTAATCGCCTCTGCAACTTAATCATGGCTGATTCAAGCGGATACAGGCTACGCAACAAACACGTATATGACACAACAAAGACGACCTTTGCATCGCCAAAAATGAGAACAAGGTCATGTGCGGCCGTGTAGCATTATCTTTTTTAAACACGTCACGGATTTTTTGTTACGTAGCAAACCGCGAAGCGTTATGCCTGCAATCGCGCTGTTTGCATTCGACTTCGATGATCCCAGCAAAAGCTGGGAACGGCATGATGTTGTTGCAACCACTCCGCTGGTGTTGCGCTGAAATGCGCGGTTCACCACGAACGGAATGCGCGCGAAGAACAACACCACATATGTGGCGCGAACAAGCAATAATAGAGTGATCGCGGCGTGTGATCTCTATTGTTGCTTGCTGCCACAGTGCGAAGCTGCGCACATGCCGCTCGGGCTTTACGATCGCAATAATGCTAAGAATTGAATCGGTATCCTTTTTGATTCAGCAGTAAGCGAAAACTCTCAACTGTGATTATGAACATCTGTTGCAAGCTGTTCATGGTATATTAGCAGAAACCATGAGGGCTGGAGGGAATCCTGTAAAACTCTTCCGTTTATTTTGTTTAAAAGAATGACAACACTTTTTCGACCTATGGGTATTCCCCCTACATCAAGATTGATGTACACAACGATGACGTAAAAACAGTAGCAGACTTACATTCTCGAACAAGACACAGGAAAATTGCCAGACGCGCTAGTTTTGATTCAACACTGCGTTTACAGGATTAACCGAACGGATGTTGGTGATCACATCTTTGTTGCGTCACTATGCTGGTTAATACATCAAATGATACATATACGTACCATACATTCAATTTGATTGGGAGCTGAATGTGACTTCTCAATAGGCGAAACATGAATGCCTGCTTCATTACTGTGTGTGGAGTACTTTCGATAGCTACGTGCCAAACACTGATGAAGTGAATTGCTGTTCACGGTTATGATTACAATCACACATCTACAAAAAGTTCAGTTATAATTTGTGGTGACGAAGACTTCACAAAAAGTTCCAATAAATTACAATTACCATATCTACCACGTATATTTCAATACAATGAGGACAACATGGAATAAACCACGCCTTTCCATTTATTTTCAGTTCATACTTTCATATGAATGGTGTGATCACATTTTTTTCGAACGAACTCCCCACCCCCGCCAGCAATTTATTCCTTTAACCAAAACACGTGACGTGGTCGACGTGACACTGGCAGCGTTTGAAATCAGAGGTGACTTTCTTACGCAACGGAGTGTTTTTTTAGAGATCCTCAAACCAATACATTTCGACCCAAAGGATGCATCGTCATGGCTAACGTCAAAGAACTTTAATTGTTGACAAAACCCTTTTCAGATGTACTGTACATTTTTGCCACTTCACACCTTTCGTCAGGAAAGACTGAGTTATTCTTTGCAGAGTTGCAGGTCGGGGCGGGTGTCGAGTTAAGTTTCTCAAAATGTATCGGCTTCGGGCCTGCACATAAAGTTTTTTTGCAACGAACGGCAATTTTTTCGCCAGTTACTTTTAAAGCATTCGAGTTGATCGAATCTTCAAACCAATGATAATTATGAATTATTTTGTCACAATCACTTTGCTACGCCACCAGTACCCCCACTATCTCATATCTCGACTTCAAAAATATAGTCGGGTTCGGGCGTGAAAATGAAATGCGTTTGCAACTCTGATTCTTCGAAAGATTGGGGAGCTATTCTTCGAAGCAGCTCGCCGACGCCTGATAACCACAAGGCGTGACGAGTTGGATTGTCGTTTCCATGGTTTCTTCTATAAACACACAAATTGCTTCTTTTCCACCAGTGACTTTTGATGTGAACACTACTCCGCAGAACTGTCAAACAGAGTTAGTGTTTCTTTGTACAGAAAGTTAACCTCGCAGCCTCACCACTCTAAGTACAGGGTGACCCAAAAAGATGTGTACCCATGAAAATTTCAATTGTGACTTTGATTTAAAAAGCTATTTATTTCAAATTACAACCACACATTATTCAGTTTATGGAAGACCATTCACCAGAGTTTCAACTATTTCTGTCGATTTTTAGTCAATTTATGGCTTTCCCAAGATGTGTTCCAGATGTCCACCATTTCGTTGCAAGCAAACTTGTACTCGTCTGGCAAAGTTGTTAATCACTTTTACACACTCCTCTTTCGGGATGGCTCTTATTTTTGCTGTGATGGCAGTTTTCAGTTCTTCAATTGTTTGTGGATTTCCCTGGTATACATTGTCTT
>Ga0210059_1008949_pt1 | contig 15703 bp, 9 predicted proteins | sample Ectturendosymbi2_FD_188042 | JGI IMG/M metagenome (GOLD analysis project Ga0210059, IMG submission 188042) | Ecteinascidia turbinata endosymbiont from Florida, USA - Sample 2 (SPAdes) (version 2) | ecosystem: Host-associated > Tunicates > Ascidians > Unclassified | place: Key West, Florida... | reverse complement strand
GAGCCCTCATTTTCTGTAAGAAACGAATAATCGGATGTCGGTAGTTCAACAGCTTGATATAAGAATTCGGTAACTCTTTCTTTGTTCGTTTTCGAGTTTGTGCTGGGTGGAGGTGCAGGGTGTTAACATGATAGATTGTTTGATTAACAGGAGTTTTAGAAGCGGACAGCACGGACGTGCACATTACTTGGCTCCTTTGAGTGCGCATCTTAGGTGCCTTGCTCAAGCGCACAGTAACGATAACATATGCAGGTTTAGGGAGTCAGACGGTACGATCCGGAACCGTCGCTTTTAAAACATTGCGTTACGTCATCGAAGTCGTGTACCTGTTTGCATCAGTAAAGCAATTACCGTAAAGCAAGGGTCACCAAACCTTTTTGAAACTGCGAGCTACTTCTTGTGTACCGATTAATGCGGAGGGCTACTAGTTTGATGCAAGTGTGTATTACACACTTCTGAAATAAAATTTTTGCTCAATTTACCTTCCATTATTTTATTATTGGTGAAGACATTGATCATGCTAATGTTATTTTTAGAACAGGCCCGCGGGCAACCTACATGGTCCTTGCGGGCGACCTGGTGCCCGCGGGCACCACGTTGGTGACCCCTGCTGTAAAGTTTCTTGTCTAGAAGAACACAGTACGCAAGGAACTTCAATCCCTTGAGTTAACAAGCAAGTTAACTACAGGATTTGCCTATAACAACACCTCTAGGGTATTGCATAAAGAACGTTATTTCCGAATTGACAATTTGACATTATAAGCGAAGTGAAATGCATGTAAAAGATGCCATCGCGACCAAACAGAATGTAACGTTATGGGCGAATTGACGCTCCAGACGAAGCCATTATAAACGAATTCAACTCTACAGAACAGATTTACGTAAGGTTCAGGCCCTGTTCGGATCAAACTAAAACGTTATTTTCAGGGCAAACTGCTTATTTTTAGGGAAAATTGTTATTTTCAGGGCAAATTTTTTCCTCCCCCCAGTAAAATGCCTTCCCGTACGCTTATGAAGTTCGATGATGCTTCCACTGTAGAAGATTCATTTGTTTCGTTGATTTGAAACTCTAGATCCTTGGCGGATTGATTGCATCAAAATTTCGCGCAAAATCTTCATTAGACCATTTTAGAATTGGTTTACCTAGTGACAGCTTAGGCGATCTCCTCCCTTCCACTGAATGCGCTGCCCCGCTTCCATCGCTGCAGTTGCCAGTTCTGTGATCGTGTGGAGAAGCCGCTCCGCTTGACGGCGAGGTACGTCCCTCGCTGCACACTCCATTGCTCATAGCACTGCCTGAGTTGTAACACCTGCATAAGATAAGGTGAGTCAGCCAAACAATACTGCAAGAATTGTCTCTTCGTGTATGCCACAAAGAAAACCCATCCGCAGAAAACAAGAAAACAAAGAAACGTTAGAAGTTACATTGTTTCCTGCACCTAACGCTGGAAGGTCTGAAACCCATTCAGTTATCGTCGTCCGGTATAGGAATATAATGGGGAATTTTTTCATTTTTGTTGAATTTCCTGTGCTTTCTGTTGTGTCAAAAACTTTGATGAGAAGTTTTCTTCATTGTAGGCTTACGTAAAGTTTTCCGTTGATATCCACGAAATACCCCTTTGCAACAAGTTGGTTAACCTACTTTCAGTATAAAGGGTAAAACCTACCAAGTGAAATTTGGTTTCGGTTTTAAGACTGGAAACTTATTTACACTCTACTTTTTCTTACAATGGTTTCGGCAAGTGGCGAAACTACCTAAAACTTTCCGTACACTCAACGTTTTGTTGCAGGTATATAGACCAGTGGTTCCCAACCTGTCTAGGCTTGCGGCACCCTGCAGAAGAGAATTATATTTTGCGGCAGCCAGTGGCGAACCCATACAATTTTGCTTCAAGGTTTGATGACAGTTTGAAAATGTATTTTTAATAGTATATTAAAAAACGCATTAGCTCGCGGCACCCCTGGGTATTGTAAATGGCACCCTAGGGTGCCGCGGCACCCCGGTTGGGAACCACTGATATAGACGATTTTATTCTTACTGGTACAAGTTTATCTCAATTTAAGTCTACTCTGTTGTCAGTTGTTTTATTTGTCTACACGACTATTAGACTCTTAGACCCACTTCAATAATTTTTCTGGTCCAATTTTTTATTTGATAGAAACATAGCACATTCTGTGTTTGTTTTGTTAAATATGTCGGTCGGATGTGTTAATGTGATTATCTTCAGTCTTCGGAAACAAATGAAGACCTGGCATTGCTACTGGTCCTCATCTAACAAAGTTTGTATTCACATATATTTCAGTCTTAGCTGTTAGCTGTAGGAGACAGGGTCTTTTAAAATTGCGTGTCCATTTCAAGAAAATTGGGCAGAAAATGTTTTTCTAAATTTTTAGAGCTTTCTTCAAAAGATTGCAATTTTTCTACGCTCGTATTTTAGATATTTAGTCATATACATTGAGATTTACAGTAATATTATCTAATTACAATCAACACACCAACTTAATTAGTGAACTTCCAATCATTTGGAGAAACAACAAAAAATTGCAAACGATTTCGGATCTACCGCAGTTGGCTAATGCGAATATGAAATCAACAAGCGCCGTCGGATTTTACAGAAGTTGTAAAACTTCCCTCTGAAATGTTCAAACCCATCAACGCTGACAAAAATGGCAGATTGCTCAACGACATTTGAAAAGCGAAAACGACAGGTGACTCACTTATCAGCGCCAGTAGCTTCCTCTCCGTCGGAATCTTTATGATTTTCTCTCGCATTCGACAGCTGTCTGGATTCCTGGCAAAGACCAGCCGTTACGAAAACATGAAAGCGACTCAGGGAACAATTAAAATAAAAATGGGCCTTCACTGTATTTTACCCCTGTCGTGATGCCTGACAGCGCGTTTTTTAAATCAGTTGAATCACAGAACAAGTCCCAGACACGCACGTTATTTTCCATCGCAGTCATTTGCAATAGCAGTTATTTTGTTCCCATAAGATGGAATTGAGAACACTTAATGTGCGCTTGTTCTCACAGTGCCTTAACTGTTCTATCGAATGTTGTTAACTGATGATGTGACAACTGATGATGATGATGAGCATTTTTCACTAATTAGTCAATTAGGACGTTCAGGAACAAATTGTTTGATATCGATCTCCAGTGGTTTTGGAGCTAAAGAAAAGAACTGTTGTTTTTGATGATGAATAATTAAACTATGTATGTTCATGAAAGAATAAAGTTCCGATTGCCGAAATGTGGATATGATCGAATTGAAGTTGTTAAATTGCATATAATAACAAAGAACTGACTAAAAGATAATCGCAGGCTGTAGAATAGAGCTATCCATATCAGCGAGGGGTGAACTTGTCAAAATCAAATACAGGCATGGGTTAAGATTTGACAACTGAAAGCAAAGGCTTTTGGTAAAAGTGAAAAAATACAACTTAACATTTGACTTTTTCTATTCTTACGAATGATTTTTACAAAAAAGATGAAGTAACAAAGAAACAAAGCAAATACCACTTTTATTTACAGCAGAAATACTCTTTTTCTTGGAAGCAACTTGCAACTGGTTTGAAATAAGTCACCTTCTGCCGTATGCTTATCCAAGCAAATATAATTGTGCACAATTTCTTTAGGCCTTTCTTAGTTTTTCCACATCATGGCAAAAGCATACGCTTAAAATATATGTCTAACACTTTTTCCAGCTCACCTGCAGCATACATGAGTTTATGAATTGTAAATCTTTTAATTCAGTACACGGCCAAATCTTTCCTATTCTCTGGGTAAAGATAATCTTAGTCCTTAGTCGTTGACTAAATGCGGTTGCTTATAGAAGTGCATATGGGAGTTGGACGTGTAGATCAAGTTACACTGGGGTAAATTAGATATGAACGCCTCTTGTCTGGTTACCAGCAGGCTAATGCAAGTCAACGCTTCCGGTGCTTCGGAATAAAAACAAGTCCGACCAACAGCCGTTAAAAAGAAGACCTTCATAAACGTTGACGTTCTTAGTCAGAACTCAGTAGGCGACTGAAGGTATCATTTCGTATCATCGTGACCACGGGTATCATTTTTTATCACTATCATTTTGCACCATGCACAACGCAAAAAGCCATTTTTACCTGAGCATTGGTCGAGTGCGAGTGCAACGCACTTCCGCTTGCAACAAGCTGAACTGCAGCAGCAGCAGCCATTGCTGAAGACATCGGACCTCCTGCAGCGTGAGACTGAGCAATCTATATTCATAACAAAGAGAAGAGCAAACGTTTATATGGTGTTCTTCCTGTGTGTGATGAAACGCCCGAACATGCAATGACAAATCATTTAAAACACAGTTCTTGGCGCTTGTGCAGGAAGCTAAACGCAATGCAAAACGTGGGACCAGGGTGGCGTTCTTAGCGTTTGTTTTTATCTACATTCACCTGATTTATTTGATTAAGCATCGCTATCGAAGTTGGAGGAATAGATGAGGAAAAGAGGGCAGGATGTTGCATCATCATCCACTGGTTAAATGGATTGATCTGCTGCGGATCGAGTCCGTTGTGCAGACCGGATGCCGCCGCTTGCTGATACTGGTGCCGCAAGGCCTGTTATGATAAGCAGCAAATACTTCTGGCTAGACTTCTTCAGAGAACGCGGTAACGCATTTAAACGTCATTGAAAAACCAATGCTAATTGCTTGACCGTCTTCACCTGCAAGTAGGCGAGATTTGCTGAGGGGTTAGTGTGGAAGTCTCCAGGCAACCCAGGGGCCACTGAAAGATTTTTCTCCTCGTCTTTCGATGGACTTGAGCTGCCTGTAAATAGATTCATTTATATAGTGATGTTGGTTTTTCCAGATATAAACGATACTGAGTTAAAATCACCTCCCTTTGCGTTGGTAGAATGGGCACTCAACTAAGAACCACAATAGTTATATGACATTTGGATCAGACAAACTCTTGAAATATTCTAATTGGAGCCACGTTTGCAATCCAGAATACCGAGTAAAACAATCCTTTACCAGTATTTTAAAACAAAGGTTAAGTCGATTCAATTCCTTGATGAATCCAAACGATTATTTACTTTTAATTTTTGCAAGTGATGCGACTGTACACTTTTCACTTAAAAACGGCTGGCAAGTTATTCACTGTGTGTTGCGTGAATTCATAGAGTTTTTTTTTTTACATATAACGACCGGGTCGATCCAGAATAATGACTGCATGACGCGCACCAAAACAAAGTGAAACCGTGGTAGCATTCTGTTAAATTAACATTTCGGTATTCAGTATTACGGAGCTTTCGACGCAAACGCCAGGCAGAAATGCAAACGAAATTCTTCACCAATTTGCGCAGGGGCTTGGTCATTTTTCTCGTGTCGAAGCAAAGCATTAAGCGCATTCTTAAGCGGATTTTTTAATCTATGCTCAAACTTTCGCTGAAATGTTTCCCTACGATATGTGATTGCGGTGCTGTGTTGTGGCGCGGTTTGCAAACCAAAATAAGCGAAGAAAATTCTTGCTGATCTTATTCCAGGCAGCCGTTTTCCGTCACTTTTCGAGAAGTGACATTGCAAGAGACGTTCGTTTGTACTAACGCGCACGAAGAAAGAATTTCATATTGGTGCTCGTTTCACAGCTAATTCCTACCAGGCAAAACGAATACAGAAATACGACAAAACATGAAACACGATAATCTTAGAAGCAGTTAATAGAGTTTTATCGTCAGTAGCGGTCCTTCCATAGGTTTTTATTGAAATGCCCATAAGCTCATTGTAGAAGTTTTGCAAAATATTTGCTGCCGTCCTTTTCTGTAATTTCAGCGTAAATCCGAGGTACAAATATCAGGTCAACTAAAAAATTATTATCGATACATATCATTCATATCTGCAGTTTCCCGGGACTCACAAGGATTTTTGTTATGAATTACTAATGGCTTTCAAATTTGTACTTTCAAATACATGAAAGTTCAACCAACTTGTTGAACAAGAAAAATAAGTTGGGTCGTGATATATTGGTCACATACTACCAAAATGTCAGTGTGCATGCGTTGAAGTTGCCGGGTTAGAAGCAAGCCATGTTTGAGCTAGTCACGGTTTAACAGCAGTTCCATTAAAGATGCACTCGACCAAAACAAATCAGACCCGAAAGTCCAACCACTGCGTCCAATCGTTCATATCGCCGCTGGTTTATTCAAGAGCGCCCGACGATGATTTTAAGCGAAACATGCTCGTAAATATCCAAGGAGCATTAGTTTGCCGTCCCTCTAGCTTATCCGGCTGTATATGATCAAGGCGACAAGAGTCGAAGTTGGTTCGAGAAACCAGCCGCAGCCTGGGCTTGATTAATGAAAGTTTCAACAAAAACTTGTCGTAAAAGTCAGTGTATTTTTTCTCGGGCTATAAAAAATTTAACAGTAGGGTTCATGACAGTAGGTAAATCTTGGATAATCAACAGGGTGGCTTTGCGTTTTCCGCGTCCACCTTGCTAAAACGGAGTGAGATTGCGACAACAACTGCTTATTGACAAAAATCGCTCAGCATTTCGACTCTGCAAATAGGTTTATCGGCAAAAATTTATCGGCCAGCAAATAACGGCCCAATTAACCGTCGCGCACGAGGTCGCCTCGTTACGGGCAAGGAAAGAGTCGGCGGTGTTTACGATGGTGAGTTGTATTCGATATAAATTAAGACATTGGTATCGAACGGGGCGAATATTTGCTTAAGTGCTTATGTGACAGCGATAAAAATTCGCACGCGTTCTCGGCACAAACCCAGCAGCCCTTCACAATGTACTGTGTCCGACCGCGAAAGGTGTTGTTCCTGTATGACACTACAGCCGCCGTAGGGGTTAGCGCAAGTGCTTGGCCAATCGACTACAATCAAAAGACCGTATCAATACAGAAAAATTGTGACGTTTCCGGCAAGATTACGGTTCTCGAGCGTAACGGTTTGGTTGCTATGCCTACGCGGCCATAAAACAAGTGGATTATTACGGCGATAAAACAAAAATGTTTGCATAAAGAGCAAGTAATCTTTTTGCTTTTCAATGCAGGTAAGATGGATTCCTCTGCGAGACCAAAAAGATTTTCTCAACAAAATACGACATCGAGAAATGTTGAGGATAGCCGGAATGGTTTTCTTCACGTTTGTGTCAGTGATCTCAAGCGGTACGAAAGCAAATCGATCAGAGATCTTTGCTCTCAGTTTACTGGGGAGAAGTGTAAATTTTGCGGCTGAGCTATGTTTCTTCTGCATATTCAAACATAAATAAGATTACCTACGTTGGGCAAGTTTTTTTAAGGGCGAAAAGCACATTTCCGTGCGAGAACTAACTTACTGCTTCATGTAATGTTTGAATGCGTTACAAAAAAGTAAAAAGAAGGAAAAAAGTAGTTGTTTTAAGCACATGGTGTACCCGAGAATAAAAGCGATAAAAATAATTTCAAATTAGCCTGTTGAGCTAGAGAAAGGGTACTGAGTTTGGCCAGCGGGTGGTAATATGAAGACTCTGATATAAACAAAACATCCCCAGCAAGTTCTTACCCCTTGAATTGAATGTACGATGAAAATGCACCAGTCGCTAAACGTACGGGCAATAGTTAGTTCACCCAGATCAGACGCGTACAATCATTTTGCTCGCAATTTTTTCCTTTAACTCTTGCTCAATTTGCAGATATTGTAATGTTCGTGGTAACTAATTCTCAGTTCATAGCTTCCAAATCAGTAAGACCCAACGCTTCTGATGGAAAACGATTATCATCGTAAGACCAAGATTTGTAGGTGGGCAAAAGCATGTTTTATGATTTCGATATATTTGAATTGCTGGATGGCTGTTATGGGGCCAGTAGACCTCAGTTTGCTGCCAGAAGGGTTATCGGGAATCACTTTTTAAACCGAAATATTTGCAGGTTATGAAAGCTATCGTTTTTTAGGATATCATGGCTGCAGAGCGCGCAGTCAGTGCACAATGATGGTGCTGCGTAGTTACTCTGTAACTAAAAGATAAGCGGTGATTTCTTATCGTACGACCTACACTGCCGTGGCTACTGACTGAAGATGGGAAATCATTTGCACTGTGGAAGGGCGAGCAAAAAAAACTTTACTGTAAGACGGTGAACTGCTTGTTGACAGTGATCGCAACGAACTGAAGCCAATCCGTATACAAAGTCTTCAGAAAGAGATTTCTACCAAATTTTTAACGCAGGAATCAACTTTTAATATTCCATGGCAAACAATAAGACACCAAAAATATTGTTAACTGCAACAGCAGGAAGATGCTTCGCTTCTTTGCTTGCAGCAAAATAATTTAACGAAGCTCTTATTACATTGATCGGTAAAGTTTTACCATTATGCTACTGTTTATTTTGAAGAAGGCAGATTATGCTGCTCCTCAAAAAGAATTACCAAACATAAATGAGAAAAGCAGTGCTAATTGCTGGTCTCGCTTCTCAAAGATTTCCAACTTCCAGACAAATACTTTACTCATCTACTTCTTCCGCGAGGCATAGAAATAATGCAGTCATGTAACAGTTCTTACCTTTCCGTTCGTTGGAGGAGTTGTCAATCCCATGTTCAATTCGCATCCGCTTATGATAAGGAGAAAAATCTGTTTGACCAACTAGTGGCTGCGCAAAATATAGAAAATAACGAAGGTCTAATTTATTTTTTCGTAGCTATTCTAAACTGAGATTTTTTGTTTGACTTACTCTGGCGTAGGGTTTCAACAAAAAATGAACAATTAACCAACTTCCTAAATACCAGAATAAAATCCAAGGTATAATTCATATTGGCTTAGATTGTCGTGCATCATTACATTTCTTTGCATGGAAAATTGAAAAAACAAACCTAGGGGTTCAGGAAGTGCTACGAAAGTTTTCCTTCGAAACTGGATCTCTCAAAAGGTCAAAAATCACTAGTTTCAGGTTTCCGAAACAATTAAATTTTTACCTCTTGCTCACTGCGATTGTGAAGTACCGACCAAATACAGAACCCGAACCATTGGTGGTAGCTTTTCAGACCAACTGTTGTGAAAATTGTGAAACAGGTATCCCTTTTCGTGAACAGTTTTAAATGACAACTACCTTTAGGACCGCAAAAGCCGAAAAAACGGCTTTTCGGCGCGGTTTTTGCGATAACTCGTGAACCAGTACTGAAGCAAAGCCGGCAAGTAAAGTTACGAGACCCAGTTTCAGCATTATTGAAGTGTGTGGTGTATGCTTTTCTGTAACGGTTGTCTTCTACAAATGTGGCGGTAGTCGGGAGTTTTTGACGAAGCCTTACATTTAAAAGCGATGCATTTTATCGAAAATAAAATTGATTGATTCGTGCAAAAGTGTCATTTTCTTGAAGGAAACAAAAGTGAAGTTACAAAAATAAATATTTGTGCCCGTATTTGCTTAAAGGTTTGCACCAAAACATTTGTTGTGTGACAGTGGATGAATGCAATGTATATCTCAAGTTACTGTTAACTCATAATTTTAGGGGACTACGGTCACCCTCAGAAAACTTTTACAAGGGCAACAAGCGACTAAGGAGACTTTGCACAGATGCGTGTGCGAATCATAAGTGAAGCATTCAACACTGGAAAGCAGTAGAACTCATCTATTAAGGACTGCAACTGTTACTCAAAAACAAAGCTTTGGTTTTCAGCGGTGCGTCTGAGTTAATTGACTTTGTGATTCACAAAGGGGAAAAGTCCAACAAGTTTTAAGAGCATATTTGGATGGCATAGGGAGAAAAATAGTAAACTGATCGTTACGGTGAAACATTTGCGAAGCTGAAAGCTCAGCAGCAACTTTTAATATTTTCTAATGGTGCCAGTACTTGGAGTCAGCACGTAAAAATAATTAGGCACTGATACTCAATGGATTGTCAGTCATCTTTTTCATGCAAAGAGGTTTTAAATGGAAACGCAGAAAATGAAGTCAAATCAAATTTGTAATGTGCCAGTCAGTTTTCAGTCTAATTTGACAGCGCAAACTTCGGTAAAAGCCCACATCGAATATGTTCAAACTTTCATCAGCACTGCGCTTCAAAAAGCCGTTTTATTGGCAGCATGCGAGATGGGTTATGGATTTACACTGAGCATGAAGTGACTGGCTGCATTACGGCAGCTGCGACTAAATAATGTCGTACTGTCGCCATCGAAAGAAACATAAGCCAATGACAATCTCTTTGGCAGGCAAGCTCCAACTTACATTAGCTGTGACATTGCTGTTTCTGATACTGGAATGATACGACATGAAGTCCGTAGGCGGATTCATCGGATAGCGCTTGGGCGGGCGACCAGGTCGACTGAAAAGTAAAACAAAACTGCTGTTTGAAGTTTTAATGAACGACAAAGCATGAAACTTTGTAACCTGTAAAAGATGGGCTTACTCCTCATGAAATGATTTTGAACGTTGCTGATGACGAAAGTCTATACATTAAGTCGAGGGTCATATCTAAGACCGATTTACATTACTATCGAGGAGCACCACCGCAATTAATGCAGTCGTCGTTTCGCATTGGTGAAGCTGAAACGAAAATCCAATAAAATGCAGCACAAACGGGATTAAGTTTTCAAACCGTCAACGTTATCTGAATTGGGCTCAGGAACCGTATTGAAACAAATGACGTTCAGGTAAACTGGAATTTGGTAGATGCTGCAAATCGATACATTTTTCGGAGAAATCCATTTGGTGCAAGTCAGTCATGAAGCTCCATTCGGTCGCATGAGTACTGTAATGCCATAATGCGCACCGATGATCACTAACCCCCAAAGGCAATGGTGACAGTTGGCACGCGTCACGTGATGTTCACGCGTGAGTGACTTAGCAGGTTCAAGTCTCTTGGGCTTCGTTCATGTCAAATTTTAGGTATCAATCTGTTGCAAAGCCTTGCCACGCACAGAAAGGGTGCAACAGAGTTTGGTGACGTCACAATGACAGCGATCCGACTAAATTAATTTATTTTCAGCTTGGGAACCCACAAAGTATTAGCTCAATTATTAATGAACATCGTATTGCCAGTGCGATAGGTTTGTATAAACAAAGTAACGCTGTTTGCACGAGCACCACGTGTTGCTTACAACCAGCAAGCGCGACTGCTGTCGCGGGCAGGTCGTCATGGATGTGTCGATTTTTTGTCTGTTTCGTGTCGGCGAATGAAACACGGTAAAACTTGAAAAAGCTGTGCGTTGCGTGTCAGCCTAAGAAGATCTTGATTTCACCATTACTGTTATCGCCCAAAGGCGCAAATCGAAATGATTTACAGTTGATTTGTTTGACAATCAAACAGGAATTGCGCGCCCATATGGTCGTCAGTCAATCGAACAGGGAGGAAATACAGGGCATTTACTATTTGTTTGCCTTGACGCTGAGAGACGATCAGCTCACTTCGGTGGGCTTTCTGTTATAAAGAATTGGTTCAATTGTTTGTTGCACAAATAATAAATCATCATTCCCATAATCAATTATTGATGCAAAATTACGCAAACAGTTCTTAAAACATTCCGAATTTTCCGATAGAATTCAATTACTGTTCCACTTGAAACCATATGTGGCTTGTTCGAGTGCTGTTAGTAAACTTTGTCCTACAGAAAAGAGATTGTTTCCCTGGACGAACAACTTATCATTTTGGCGCAAGATATACTCGGGGCCAGTCACCAGTTGCAGCATGTGGTTGAAGGAAAAGAGATGTCAATTGGTCCTCCATGCGCAACTTATCTTTGCATCAACAAGCTGCCACCTATGATGGAAGGAAGAGACATTTCCTTTCAGAAGGGAACAAGGGCGATCATAATTATCCTATCAAAAATTATTAGACCCCATCCGTGTTGCACGAACGTGGCAACAGCATCCTTTGTCGCGCGCAATACACGGCTTCGTACTTTCTCTCCAACAGCATCGAGAACACTCACGTCGCTTGTCCGGACTCGACGTTTTCGTGTTTTGGCATAGCGTGGTAGCGAACAGCCAGGCAAAATGACGTTTCTGGACCAATACCTGGCGTTGTTGAACTTTCCATATAGCTTGGCTTTCAGCACCGCGTTATGCAGGTTGAGGAAGATGTCGTTCTGCTTTTCAGCTGTTGCATTTTCCTACTTCTACTGAACACCGAGCCGTTGTAGGTCCTCGACGAGAACATGCGTCCTATCGCTTTCGGGGCCAGTTTCCTCAAATATATTGAATGCGAGCCCACGCGCTAACAAAGGTGGCAACACTACGATACTAACGTCTCTCAGAGCACCTTCGTGTAGAATCTTCAGCGAAAAAAGATGGAAGTGACAAACCGTGCAAATTGAGCAATTTGAAACACCATGTTCATGACGTCATAAATAATGCACGCGCTCTTTATCATTAAAGGCGCGAAATTTATTATGCAGAAGTCGGCGGCGCGTAAACATTTAGCGTAACAATGCTCACCGCTTCTAAAATGCAAGCAGTACACAAGCGTCAGGTCCCCAACGGCAGGCGACTGAACACCGCTGTTTCAAATCGTAAGATAAACTAGCGCGTCGCAGATTAAGCCGAACGACAGGCACCTTTGATGCCGGACACGTCTTTGCACTTAAGTTTTGACCGTTGCGCGCAATCAGATTAATTACCTTCCTTCTGTTTTCCTGCTGCGAATGCCAACCTATTAAAATTAGCTTGGAAATCTAATTGTAATGCGCTTTTTCGCCATTTTGACTCGGTAGCTTGTTCAGAAAACACCAAATTACATCAGAAGAGCAAAACCTTGTCCATCTGTAACACAGGTCAGTACTTCGCGTGCTGTGGCGAAGTAGCGGCAAGCATTCGCTTTCATTCGAAGAATTTGACGTCAGCTTCGCAACATACATTCATTAACGTGTCAAATTGAGGCTAATTGCTTATTCCCGAAGACCAATAAGTCCACATTGCTGCTGGCAGTATAAGATCGTTTTGAAGCCACAGAAACTGTTCTTCGTCGACTAGGTTTGTGGTTCGACCTGATAAAATTGATCAGCTTGATGTAAAATTGATCAACTTGATATCCTTTGATATCGGTTCTCAGTTCGATAAAGACATGTCTTGGCAATGTTATTCTTCACTTTTATGCACAGAATGGGATGCACACTTGAAAAAAGATGGGCTAAGTTAATTTTGATAATAATGTCAAAAGTTACAGATGTTTCGCCTATATACTTAACAAGGTTGGAGTACCTCAAATGAGCGTTTTTGTATACAGGTGTTCTATGATTTTGTGCTTCTGTGGCACTGACACTGCTGCTTGACATGTTTTGTTTCATTAGAGCCCATACAACATAAGTTTTTCTCTTTACACAATTTCACAGATTAGATCTACAGCGTGCTGTTTCAATAAAAACTTGCCCCTACTAGAAAATCGAGTCTTTGAGCAAATGTTGCTCTGTATCGTGTGTCATATTTTTGTCGATTAAGATTTTTCGGTGTGAAACCTCTTTATACACATTCACATTAAGTATATGACAACAAAAATGACAGGATTCAAATATGATTACGGCGAAACTGTGTCAAAACTGAACAAGTTAGTTCAAGAACACTGTAATTCCTTCATCTGACAGCGGCAGAAGTTCGTAAAAGACGTGAGATATATGTCTTTTTATCATGGCTGTAGTATGCAATTATAAGTTGTTGGAAGGTAATTTTAACACTTTTCGTATGAGGTGTTTCAAAAAAAGAGATCTCACGTTATTCAAGCAGTTTGAATAGTACCTAAGCTAATAGTTGTTCTAGAAGCTGTGGGCAGATCAGCACGTTGTTGTGACACAAGTTTTTTGTCGTTTGAGAGATACGAATAACAAAACTTTCATTTGGTTGCTTTCTGCGTTAGAAAGACACACGAATAACAAAGCTTCCGTTTGATTTTTTTTGCCTTAGAAAGACATCTAATCGACACCAATTTAGAAACATTCGGGTGATGGTCAACAGCACACTGAATGTTATGCTTTACGTTTGCACTCTGCATATGTTAAATATCCGTGAAATGCGCTCGCAAGTACAATAGAATAGTTTGCACACACAGCTGCAATGAAGGGTTACCGATTAGAAATTCAAAGCTAGTCAGTTTTACTTTCCTGGCGTTGGGAGCCTTACGACTTGCCTAAAACGTGGACAAAAACCTGAGAGCTGTTTCCCAGGTCATATGCAAGTGGTAGATACGCCACGGGCAACAAATATTTACATTACGGAGTGGAGCAAGTTTTCGAAGCGGTGAAGACCTTGACATTTGAGATCTTGCTCAAAATCAGAAGAGGAAAAAAAGTGGAAACTAATGCAAAGTGCATTTCTTTACATATGGTGTTGTTTTCAATTCCAAGAGGAAAATGCCAATTTCCACCAAACACGAACAATGCGGCGTCAATCACGAGCGGTCGATGAGACTCTGTCAAAAAACAATGGAACGCCTCCAGAACTGTTTCGTGCGTGCTTTTTGCAGACGCGAGTAAATATCAGCGCTGGCGATCGAAGAGGTTGAAGTGACAGCTGCGTTAGGGAAATGAAAGCGAGCTGCTATTCCGCAATACTGAAATCCGTTTTGCTGCTATAGTCACGCACCGCTACCCATGTGCTGCCTTCAAGTCATGGAAAAATACTTCCATAACTGAAAAGGTGGCCATTGTGGAATGATCTTGAAAGTGTTGCCCATACTTTACAATAAAAAAAACTGAGAGAAAACAACTACGAAGACAATGTTTCATTGCATGAAATGCTGCATGACACCGGATAAATAACAAACGTGCACTCCGAATATGCTTCGCAGAGCACAATTTCAATGGATGTGCAAGAAATGCGACATATGGTGATCTTCAGTTTCACGAAATTCTGTAATCAATCTGGTGAATACAGCAAAAATGCTTCAGCGTATGGTGGTCTCCCGTGAAAAAAAGTAAAAGATCAGTGAAAATTTTGCTACACGAACCACGCAAACCTTTTCTCTTGCAATTCCTCGCGTCTCGAGAAGAACAGATGTTTTGTAGCGCAAGTTGGAATTCCTGTCATCTTTGTTAGGATTGGCCTCACGTGACGAAGACAAAGTTTCAACACACGCAATGTTTAAAGCAGACATGCTTTTGAAAAGTAAATCAAAATCAAAAACTTAGTAGGCATGGACTCGGCACTGTTTCGAGGTTCGCAAGTTGTCACTGGCTTCATGCTCTTCTCAGATCATATTTTCTTATCCAGGTTTTCGATCGAATGCCGACCGGGGTGTCGGTGAGTCAGTCTCAGGGGTTCGGCGTACGTCCGATGCGTGGTTCAAATTAAAAATATAAACAACACCCATGGTTTGAAGAAGCTATATTTTGTTTTTCCATTCACGAAGGGTTCGGTCAACGCAATGATGAAACTTGCGGGGTTCAGCACCTCCGGCAAGGTTAAAAACCATAGCTCTAGCTAGACCTTTGTTTGAGCTTCTAAAATGTGAGCAATAGAGCAATGCACTGCGCTGAAGTATTCGAGCAAAAGTGACCTGCTGGAAAAAATCCACCTCATAGCACGTAAAAGTTTGCTGTAAACACTCTTTGAGATGTTGTATGGTAAACATCAGATGACGCATTTTGCTGCAACGTACAACATCAACGAAGAAACTCACTAACGATTTAACGTTCCAATTTTGTTTAAAAAGAAATTCAACAACGAAACAACGTTTGCGGTTCTTTTATTTCAACTTATTTACGAATTTACCTGAGTTCACTGCGGTAACTTACTTGTAAGTTGAAAAACATTCTTAAGCTTTTCG
>Ga0210059_1008948_pt1 | contig 15703 bp, 10 predicted proteins | sample Ectturendosymbi2_FD_188042 | JGI IMG/M metagenome (GOLD analysis project Ga0210059, IMG submission 188042) | Ecteinascidia turbinata endosymbiont from Florida, USA - Sample 2 (SPAdes) (version 2) | ecosystem: Host-associated > Tunicates > Ascidians > Unclassified | place: Key West, Florida... | reverse complement strand
TGTCTGTTTTTATCAACCTGCGTTCTGCAGAGTGTGTGTGTTCATACTATGGACTTCGTGTCTGCTAACAAACAAATAAATTAAATTAAATTAAATTACAAACCGGGGTGTGCGCCAGACGGTCCAGCCACACACTTTCTATGCTCGACGGCTCGCATTCGACAAGACATCAGCGCAGCATCATTTTGCAGCTGCGGATTGCTCGGACGCAGTGATGAGTGTGTTTTATTACACTGTTTTAATATGCAGCCTGATCTTTCTACAGTTATGAACTGCTGTGTCGTAGCGTTGATTGTATTTTCCTCCGATATGCAAGCTTGGATGGCTGATGGTTTATATTTAGCAAGGGCGTGCGCAAAGGGTGGTTGGGGTTAACCCCCTTTGAGCTTGATATTTTACGAAAACTTTATTACCTGCGCAAATGAGATTAACTGTTTTCGCATACTTATTGCTTGTTAATTTGTCTACGTAATGCAAATACCACAGAATGAATTTGCATGCAAATGTCAAGGAACATTGTAAATGGGCCAAAAATTAATAATCAGATCTGGGGGAATCTTGGTTATCGTCTGCGTCCAGAAACCATCTCACCACTTTCTGCAGATCTTTTGTCCACTACGCATGTTTAAGATTGTGCTCCGCGATAGTTCACTGTATCCGAAACAGTTGGCTTTATTTTGTCTGCTATGGCTGATCAGCGCAAGCGCTAAAAGCATTGGCTACATTAGCAATTTCTGTAGCATGATAAAACTGTTGCACGAGCTCAAAAGCAGCAGTTGTTAACATAGAAGCATTCAGGCATTTGATAATGTGTCAGTAGGGAAGAAGGAAAACTTTATGCGCATTCTCTATTCTTGTGTAGTTTAGTAAAATTCGATCTCGCAGACCAGGGTCTGCGCCAGCCAGTCCAGCCGCACACCTTCAATGCTCAACTGCTCGTATTTGACGAGACATTGGCGCAGCCTCATTTTGCAGTTGTAAATTGCTCTGACGTAGTGATGAGTGTGTTTCACTCCCCTGTTTTAACGCCCAGCCTGATATTTTTGCAGTTATGAACTGCTGTGTCGTAGCGTTGACTTTATTTTCCTCCGATAGCCTAACTTGGACCGCTGATAGTTTATATTCAGTGCAATGCCACATGAAATAAGGGGAGTGGATGTAGAAAAATATGCATTATTATGTCAACAAACTTCGCCAAAACGTTGGTTTGGAAACATGGAAATGACGTCAAATTGTGACGTCACAAACAGCGCACACCAAATACAAATGACCACCATACAACCCTGAACCAAAACCCTCTCATGAAAATTTTCTGCGTACGCCACTGCAGCAAATTGCAAAGATTAAAAAACGCCAAATCTGAAAGATTAAATAGCTCTGCAGGTCTTTGCGGTTACGATTTATACTGGTAACTTAAGTTACTGAACGAGTTTTCGACCTTGTGATTTGGCTGCTGCGTGAGGACCCAACCCATCGCAGCAAGCGTTTTTATTTTTTTTCAAGATGGATTAATTAAGCTGTTCGTGATCGTAAATTCTTGCACTGCCTGCAACTGGTTTGTGTGATTCGGATGTGTGTTTGCAAAACCTGATCCGTACTCGCTGCAAAGTGCTTACGAAGCCACAAAAGTCTAATGTAGGACATTACTAAACCTGTTCATTAGTTCCAACGCTTGTATTTAAATAAGAGGTAAAGATGCCTACTTAGTAAGCGCAACGCAATATGCTCGATGAATATAATGTCTGATGAATATAACAGGGGCATCGACTCGACAACCTTCCGGTTCCTTGAATGCCCTGGCGTCCTTGCACTGATTTGTGTTTTTTTCTAGCTGAATATTAATTATCGCCAAATAAAATCAACTCAACTCAACTGATTCATTGCTGGGAAGGATTCTTTTTACTAGAAACCTTTTTATTCAATCAATTTATAGCAAACTCACTGTAAGAGAGCTGAGTTAAGTTGAAAAAAGCTCATGTAGTTCTGTGTTAACTATCATGGTCTTAACATTGTTCTTTGCTGAACTGAGCCAAGCGTACAATGCACAAAACCTCGGAACAACCACAGCGTAAAAATGTCAGTGCGTTCACTCAGTGGCGTGCCGAGGAAGGGTCGGTGCCCCGGGTGCTAGAAGGCAAAAATAATGCAAACCGCGACTTGTGCAGTTGCCCAAAACGTTCTTTGAATGACATACAAAAGAGACTTGGCTGTGGACAAAGCTGCTTCTGTCGTGAACATGACTGCGGTGGGTTGTGCAAAAAAACGTTTTTTTGAAAAATCATCTTACACAAAAAGCGGTGCTTTTCCGATATCTTCTACGATTAAATATTTTCCTTCACGCTGTGAATTAAAAATTACATGAATATCAATAATTATGAATTCCCTTGCTTTGTTCCTTTGCATCACGTGTAGATCAGCAGAAAGCTTTATTGAAAGCACAGCAATTGTTTTGCAAAAACTTGTCGGTCTTGCTGACATGCTGCCATTTCAAGCACTTCTCAGTTTAACTCTCTTGTTTCTTAATCGGAATATTGATGCAACTGTCAAGAATGTGAGAATTGAGCTAGGTTGTGCTCAAAACAAAATTTGCAGCTGAAACAGAACTACTATAGAAGCGCTAAATCAGAGAAGTCGTTGTGGCGTTTTGTTGCAGATACAGTGATGGGTAATTTTGTGACATTTCTATGACCCATTTTTCAGTTAATTTTATTTCACATCCCGAAAACAGAATATGCGATCAGGGTGGGGGGCAGGAAGTGACGGTCGTAGCTGTCATCAGGTCACGGCCCCTAGAAAGCAACTAAATTTGTCGTTTCACTTTTCTCCAGATGAAGTTTTTTCTAATGTGCTAGGAGTCATTTTGAAGAAACCTGCAAGATCCATCATTTTGACTTCGAGGGCCACGACTTGCCCACAACTGTTGTGGAATGCTCCGCTGCCTAACTTCATCGACTGACCTGGCCAAATTAGTGTTCAGAAACTGCTACTCCCGCCTCCGAAAACCTGCAGATTTTTCTTGTAGTTGCAATTGTGTCTCTTCTAATCAAGCTATTTCCCTCAAATATGACTATTCCTCGCTACGAACCCTTTCAACAGCGGGATCCTTTCAGCAACGTAACAGATGTTTGATCCAGATTGGCCAGATTGCTTTCACTCACGCTTTTTATGTCGAAGAGTGTTAGACAGGGTTTATGCACCCGTCGACGGTCATGGGTTAAGCCTCAGGTTGCTCTATCTTCAAGAATATAAGAAGTCAATAATACAAGATTAGTGAGTGATGCAAACATCACCACAAGATGTGGGCCTATAATGATTGGTAGCTGGAGTTGTGTTGTTTTATTAAAGTAAATACGTATAGCAATGATATGAAGAATCGAAAAATGCTTTAAGTGCAAGACTAGGAAAAACGTGGCTAGGACAGAACTGGTATACTGATTCAGAAAATAAGTTTTTCGGGCTTAAAAAATTTTGGCAGAGCCTCTCTGTGAACGGCATTGCTGCTGAATGCTTTTGGACAGGACTTCGCTTAAGAGTTGGAATATTGGGCCGAAAACCAGGGCTGCGGAGCCGTCGAAAAACGACAGAGCTCCAGCTCCGGAGCTCTTCTTTTCATAAACATTGCTTCAGCTCCGGAGATTTTGGTTTTCATGAGTATGGCTCCGGCTCAGGAGCTCTCTTTTTACATGGCTCCGGCTTCTGTTCATTTTCCCACATTAATATTTTCAATTGCCTTAGTGTGCCTCAAGTTGAATGGAAAAGAAATTTTATCAATGACACAAAACTAAGCGAATATAACAAATATTTTTGAGTAAATTAATCTGGTAGTTCTTTACAAGCACCGCTCTTGCCATGAGGAAATCAACGAAAAAATAACAATCATAAGTTCAGACGATTCAGAAAACAGTTGCTGCAGAAACGTAATTCATGACAACGGTAATAAAAACAATTTCTGGAAAGGCAGTCGCTGGTTTTGCCGTCAATGCCTAAGGACCTTTTGGTATTTCTTACGACTAATATCAAGAAAATATCTGTTTGGAACTGGGATATCTAGAGATATCCCTGGTTTGGAAAACTACATTTGTGTCTGAGCATTTAAGATCGAGCAAGCGAGCATTGAACTTACCGAGATTATCTCCGGTTTTTCTGGTCGAAACTTTAAATTAGGCTGTCTTAACACAGTCTTCACAGACATATATATAATAAACTGACACAACAGCCTTCCTTCGTTTCAACTATACATAAACTGTCTTAAGCAGCTTTCACGAAAACGTTTTAACGTTGCACTAGAAGATTTGAAACCTAGTCTCTCTATCTGTACGCAACTACAAAGCGATTGCACAACACTCCACAGCACATTCATTATGACGTAAATTTCCTCAAGGATTTCAACGCACAAGGGCGAAGTTAAGTGGTGAAGGTCAAGACTTTATTAACAATTGGCCTTGTTCTGACGTAAGCACAACTTTACAAGAACTGCTGTAGTGTCCGAAAGTCCGCAATTATTTTTCGAAATTAATGAATCATTATTAAAAATCTTTTGATCTATATTAAAACCAAAAGACTGTATTTAGATGCAGCCATTTTAGTTCGTGGGTTCGTTTCGTAGCTGCATCAAGGACGATGTTCACAAGTCTAAGTTTGCTTGATCTCCCTTAATAGGCTTCTGAGGGCTAGCAAATACTGTTTAAACTAACAACACACGGGTGGTATAGATAAAGTCATCTTTTATTAAAAATAAGACATTTGCAAACTGTAAATTAAAACACTTACCAATTTGGCAACACATGAAATCAAACGGACTCTCTCGAATCAAGTTCACAGATACAATTCAATTTCTGGACTCATCTTTACATCCAGCAAGACAATCTTAAAGCCACTAAAGTAAATTTCTTAGCTAAAAACCTGTCATTGCATTAACTCGTCATCAAATGAATGACTTACAGTTGTGGAGAAGGGCTTTTGACTAGTTTTAATCGTGACTGGCTTTTCCAGCGTTTGGAGTTTCGTTAATCAAAAAGTTGTTAGTCAGTTTCCGAGGTTACTGTCACGATTTCAACGCATTTCATTTTTGTCAACGTTGCAGAGTTTTTTATGTAAACAAGTTAAGTTTTTGTTGGAATCACTTGGCAGCAAGGCTTTCTAAGTCTTACCATGTTTTATGTTTTCATTTGGACAAGCAAATTTTTGTTGTTTTAACAATGCCAGTTTAGTGTGACAGGGATTTTTTCAGACAAGTCAAATTTATCGTTCTGAGTGTCAGAACTTCATTCGGTCAAAGCCAATTTTATTGTTCAGTGTGGCAAGGATTATCTCGGACATGCCACGAGTGTCGACTGAAAACAAGTCTTTCTAATTAACTTTATTTTCAGTCTGAAGCTCAAGCTGCAAGGGTTGGCTTAGTGAATCCACCTGCTCGTCCCCGAACAGCGCTCACAACTAATCCGTCGAGCTAGGAAAAGCTGCAAGGCAGAGCTTCGTTTTACGTCTGATGCAAAACAAAAATGGTTTAAACAACCAAAGGAGTTCATTGGCCGAGATCGACAAGCGAACTGAACTTGACTGCGAAAATCGCCCTATTTATACCCAAAAATCACACGTTGAGGACGTGATCACTGCATGCAGGGTTCTCAAGTTCAACTGGAAAATCCTTAAGGGTATTTGCACTTCCTGTCTGGCTTATCACATGATTGTCGTGACAGGAAGTGAAAATAAGAGCGTTATCAGAACGTGATTGGAGTGAGAGCAGAGCGAGGTTCTGTTCATGTTCAGTATGTAGTTCATGCTTGCTTCTTGATGCTTGGCCTGTTTCGATGTTCATCAGTATTTCTTTGTCTTCTCAGTGCTGGTGGTGAATCCAGTCTTCTTGATTGTTGAGTATTGTTTTATTTTGTAATACTTTATTTTAGATGTAGTAGACTTTATGTCTGCTACATCATTTTATTACATGCTTAACCATACCGGCTCTGCATTGAGGGCAAAAACCAGAAGAGTAAAAGTCCAGGGTAGAGAGACGGCTATAACTTACTAATACAATATATATTGTGGGGCCCCTACGAATGGTCACCCCCCCCGACCGAGGGGTACGGGGCTGCATTGCCACGGCATTGTATGGCGCAATGTATTGGAAATCGGAATGTGTACATCTGGATATGAGGTGAATAACACATGAACTCAAAAGAACGACTGATATAACAGTACTTCGAATTTGTTTATACAAGATACAGAAAATGGATATACACAATTAAGCACGATAAAAGTAATCTTTTCTGCAAAGTGTCAGGTCTTGATTGAAAATGAGATTAATTCTTTTCTGAGGAGCGCAAATCCAATCTGACAAGGAGTCACACAATCATAGTCTTTCATCTGGTCTTAGACTAATTTGCTGAGATCTATTTCGATCTTGCTCGCAGTTGTCTCAGGCAGGCTTCTGACTCGTTTGCGAAACAGTGGATTGTCGGACTCGATGTCTTGGCTCATAAAGATGCCAGATCCGGTGGAGGTTTGATCTTGGGGATACAAACATCTTACAATCTGAATCAGAAACGATTGAGAAGAGGTTAGGTAAAATTAATGACCTTTTCTTGCTTTCACCTTCGTCAAATATCAGACAATATTAGAATTCTTGCTGTAACGCCACATGCACCTAAATTGTCACGACGCTTATTTGAAAGTCTCACAACTTAAGGTTAGCAATAAAAGAGAAATATATATTTACGTATCTTTTATTTCCAATTATTTATACATATATCAGTGAAGATTATTTTCAAACGCCATATATCTGTGATTAATCATGATAAATTTTTTGTCATAAGAAATTTTACGTGTACAACCATGTTCATCTGTCAGAATGCTGAAGGGGTACATGCTCATCTGTCAGAATCCTGAAGGGGTACATGGTCAGAGAAAGGATGGGAACTCCTGGTCTAGCAGAACGTGAGCTAGTTATAATTCGCGTGACATCATTGGTTTGTTACGTCAGGCCACTGTCACCTTGTACTTCTGCTTGCTGACCTCTAGTTTCTCGGCTGCGAATTTAAAGTTACTCGATGGCTGGGTTCTACTACTTCAGTCATTCTCAAGCGGGTGCCACTTGGCTCACTGAGGAAGGAAGTTTTAATTCCTGGGAAGAAAGTTGTTCCAGGAATTGGGGAGGAAAAAGTGTGGATGAAAATACCTTGAATTTTTATTTATTTGTTCATTCAACACACAAAAAACTGCACAATGAGGTTGGTTCAGATGGGAATGTCTACAATACACGACGACAGGCTGCTTTAACTGCAGTGACTGACGTTATAAAAGATTCTGTTTGTTTCCCAAACGGCTATTATTTCTTCTCAGTAGGCTGTAAAATTTTTGCAATTTTCTTTCTTGTGGCTTTTGTTGGGGAGGAATTGACAGTGTTTGGGTTTGTAAGGTTGTAAGGGGGAATATGAAAAAACTTTGAGAACCACTGTGCTAGTTATAAGCTAAGATTGGATGAGTTATAAGCAGGACTGCCATCGATCTAGAACCAAAAATAAGGACGGCTGAGGAAAATTTGGTTTTATTACCTAAAAAGTAAAAAATTCTTTCTGTTTGCACGACTAACATCAGATCATATGTTTGCCCATTTATCTCCATGAACCAACTGCTTCTGCAATGTCTTATTCTAGACTTCCTTCTTGTAATCGTCAAGAAAAACGTTTTTTTCGCTAGCTAATTTCTTGAATCAATTAAATGCCATACCATCGCTACAAAACCAACATTCCTAAGAATCCTAACCACTCTACCCCACAACAGATATCCTGCGGTGCTAAAAATGCCTGATAGTGCGTTACGTCTCTGTGCTACAAGATTATACTACTTTTGTGAAAACCCTGATTACAAAATGTTTACGATGAGATAGAAATGGTCTGTATGTCTGTCAGATACTGCTCATTTAAAAATGTTATACTGCAGAAAATAACAAAAAATAAGGACGCAAGTTACAAATAAGGACATTTCTTAGAAATAAGGACAGTTATATTTACTAAGACGTAGTACTGCAAAATAAGGACAAATCTTAGAAATAAGGACGGTATGGTAGCCCTGGTTATAAGCTAAGACTCACACTTGCACACTGCTGTATTGTACTGGTCAGTGGATCTGACACTTAGTACTGTAAATGTGTTGAGTTACTCCAGTGCCTAGTGGTGCGTTTGGTTCAAGTGTATCCATATATATCTTCCATGTAATGGGAGTGACGAGCTACCATTCCAAATATATTCATGTCAGCGTTCGTAACATCGCACTTTGAACTGAGCCTAAATTGAAGCGTAATTGAGCAAACGCAACTGAAACTGAAGGAAATAACTGACGTTTCTGGAGCCAATCAATCTGCATAACATTTGTCATATACTTTCATCTGGAACACACAATCATTGTTTTTCCTACACAGAATGACGTCCTAATTGATCTAATTTTGAACGATATATTTGGAACAAATGCAATCCTGCAGTCTCGCTTCATAACGAACTGGGTTTCTTTTCAGCTGCTCGCATCAGTTTATCGCGAATGGCGGTGTGTTGGCGGTTATAATCGAATGTGACTATTACAGTACCATTTATATTCCGTTTCCTAACAACTCATCCTTCATACAGACAAGTTTCTTGGAGACAACTTGACTGTGACAAAAGTGAGTCTTCGAAAAATAAACAGATCTCAAGGTCAGAATCGCCTTCAATTTGAAAATAGAAACAAAAAATCGCCTGTTGTACTGTGATGATTATTTAAATTTTGGATTTCACGGGGCTGGAGATGAACCGATGCCTAACCCACTATGTGTTACTTGAGGTCAAAAGTTGTCTAATGAAGCAGTGTTTCCAAGTGAGATGGAGAAGACACTTCATTACCAACCAATCTAACATTGAAACGATTGATTATTTTCAAAGAATTTTTTCAAGTTGAAGACAGTTGAAAGATTTTGTGATGCATTCCACTGAAAATGACATAACTGTTAATCCTCAACAAGCAAACTTTAGCCTTGCGGCAAGCTTCTGAGGAATATGCCTGCTTTCTGCTTTCATTCTTCTGCGACGATTAAAACTTGCAAGCGTATCTATTTTTCATGTTAAAGGCCCACAAAGATGGCGGCAAGTAAATCAGTTGCAGTTTATTGACGGGGAAACTAGTTTCGCGTTTTCCAACGCATCATCAGTCCTGTAAATGTAAGACAAATCTTACAGGCTAAATGTTGGCACTTGAAAAGAAGTAAAGAAAAACACACGAACTGTGGCTAGTTACAACGACATTACTCAAAATTTTCGAAGCTGAAAGGCTGACCCTCCCAGAGCCTCATAAACCAGTCACTGCTAAGAAAATCTGCGTTTGGTAGCGGTCTAACAAAGACACTTTTCCTTTGGAGTTAACACACGGGCGCGATGACGAGTGCCAGAGAAAAACCACGCGATAAACAGAGCGTAACAGTTCACGAAAAATCAAGAAAGGCCGAGCCTTTCAACGCAAACTAGAAAGTTTGACCAAGTGGTTAATTTCGATCAAATAGAACAATAACATTAACTGAAAAAATTTTTTTTTACAAACAAACAATACATTGGAAGCGTGCAATGAAGCCAATTTTTAGTTATTCCTTGCTCCAAACACAACTTTTGTTGGTGGGACAGTTCGTCAAATCTCGCTTTTCCTGTCTCATAGTTCTTTCAGTAAATGTCAACATTTGCGGAAAACAGTAGTGGCAGGGATTCTCTCAACGGATCGAAGACAACAAACAAACTTTAGCCTTTGCGGCAAGCTTCTGTTATCTCCAAAGGAAAAGTGTCTCTCTTAGACCGCTGCCAAACGCAGATTTTCTTAGCAGTGACTGGTTTATGAGGCTCTGGGAAGGTCAGCCTTTCAGCTTCGAAAATTTTGAGTAATGTCGTTGTAACTAGCCACAGTTCGTGTGTTTTTCTTTACTTGTTTTCAAGTGCCAACATTTCCCCTGTAAGATTTGTCTTACATTTACAGGACTGATGATGCATTGGAAAATGCGAAACTGGTTTCCCCGTCAATAAACTGTGACTGATTTACTTGCCGCCATCTTTGCGGCCTTGAACTATGAAAAACTGTTAATCCTTTAGGAAAAGGGTTCTTCAGTATAACTGCACCACTGTTGTCCAGAATGCTGAAAAATTCTCCACGTTGTTTTATTTTGCTTTTGAAAAGATTGCCTTTAACATTCATTTCCCTCGTGACGAGTTACTCGAAAAAAACAGTGAGCAGTTCTGCTTAGTGCAGAGTATGCAAACCAAGATCTGTTAATAGTTGAACCACCGTGTCCCCAGAAAACCCATTTTAAACATTTTGTAGACATTGATAAAGTCGCCATAATTTTGATAATACAAATCGGAACGGTATGCAAGTTAAATATGCCCCTTCGGATAGGCAAATACACTGGTGTATGAGGTGGGGGTGCATGGGATGCAACCGCACCCCCAAAAGTTTTGATTTGGTGAAAATCCGGCCAAGATCCCATAAAATCTGGGCAAAATCCTCTAAAATCCAGGCAAAATCTCTGAGAACCTTCTAAAACTCTTTGAAATCTGAGTAAAAATGGCGCCCAACGTGGTTTGATTTGAAAATAATGGCTTTGCTTTGGCGAAGAGGGTTCACTGAGGATGTGTTGCTGCACTGATCCTCTCGCCGTCCACACGCCAACCCTAAAGCATCAAAAGAGTGGAGTTGGAGATGTTGCCAGTGAGCAGTTGGTTGTGGATTGCTTTGGCACGTCCTGCCCTGGTGCTGAAGAAAGATGATCCAAGTGAGATTCCAAGGAAAATGAGGGGGCGTCCTTCCCAAGATTGGATGGATGTGGTGAGCTAATCTTTCCATGACTTTGTTCCCATCAGCTTTAAGTCAGAAGGGAACAAGTCAAGTGGAGTGAAGTTGGAGCAGCTCGAAGCCAACATGTCAACGGTCTCATTGCAGGTGATTCCAGAGTGGTCTGGTACAAAGACCCATATCACCTTTATGGTTGGGTGAGCATCACAGAGGTCGAAACATTCTCCTGGAACGTATCCTGACCGGATCTTGCAAAGAACCCCACCCTGCTCTATTGGTGGCAGTGGCTACAAGGATAGAGTCAGTACCATTGATGATGTCAGAAAGAAGTTGGTAGAAAACAGAATTGGCTGCTGCGGGAGGCCAGACCCTGCAATCTCGATTCAAGTTGATGACGACAGTGGGCTCTTCATCATGCAGCTCTTGTGGGATCCACGCTGAAGTGTGGGAGAGATAGTGGATGCCACTCAGTTCAAAAGTAGCAGATAAGGCATGCGAGGTCCAAGGCTTCCTCCTCAGTCTGCGGAGAAGCTCATCCTTCCTATTCCTTGGTCTGAGGTGAGGCAGAGCTGGTGTATTTTGCTGAGCAGACTGTAGAGCAAGAAGCTCGTTGGAAATGACCCCACGAAGGCCGTGTCTGCTGTCTTGGAGAGCTTTGCACGTGATGGTAGCTTGTGCAAGTTTCTGTCGTGTATTGATGGATGGGACTCCAACCAAATATTGGAGGACATGGACTGGAGTTGACCTAAGGCACCCAGTAATGATGCAGAGACTTGCGTTTTGCAATCGTTCCAGTTTGCCCATGAGGTTCTGGCTGATGTTGATCATAGGCAAAGCGTAGTCGACAACAGAGAGGACGAGGTTCTTGTACAACATCACAAGGTGCCTCTCCTCTGCCTTCCTACCAGCTGCAACGTTTAGGATATTGGTTGCCTTGATACCACGATGGAGGCAGGGGCGCACGCAGGGGGGACTGAGGGGACTAGAGCCCCCTTAACGGAAATCGTCTAAACGCAAATTTGTTGCTGACATTTGTTAAAACACAAAACAATTCCGCACATGCATACGTAGCTATATAAAGATTTCGATTATAACTAGTGGTGTAGTGATCTGTTACCTTGTTACGTTACGAGTGTTACACTTCAATTGCAATAAGCAAATCGTGCTAAGACTATAGAAAACCCTCGGTGAATGTCGCTTTTCGATAAAGACGTTGCGATTCATGAGTCAAAATGGCATTGAGAGAAACCGCTTCATACATGCTATGACGTAGAAGATGACCGTTCAAAACAGACCTGCTCATAACAGACCCCTCAAAACAGACCATTCAAAACAGACCACGTTCATGACATACCCGTTCATAACAGACCCTTTAATAACAGACCACGTTCATAACAGACCAGTTCACAACAGACCACGTTCATAACAGACCAGTTCATAACAAACCATGTTCATAACAGACCATGTTCATAACAGACCAGATCATTACAGACCACGTTCATAACAGACCACATTTCAAAACAGACCACGTTCAAAACAGACCCATTCATAACAGACCATGTTCATAACAGACCATGTTCATAACAGACCAGTTCATAACAGACCACGTTCATAACAGACCAGTTCATAACAGACCAGTTCATTACAGACCACGTTCATAACAGACCACATTTCAAAACAGACCACGTTCAAAACAGACCATTCATAACAGACCATGTTCACAACAGACCACGTTCATAACAGACCATATTCATAACATAACAGAACCGTTCATAACAGACCCATTCATAACAGACCCGTTCAAAACAGACCCATTCATAGCAGACCATGTTCACAACAGACCACGTTCATAACAGACCATATTCATAACATAACAGAACCGTTCATAACAGACCCATTCATAACAGACCCGTTCAAAACAGACCCATTCATAGCAGACCATGTTCATAACAGGCCCGTTCAAAACAGACCCATTCATAACAGACCACGTTCATAACAGACCATATTCATAACATAACAGACCCGTTCACAACAGACCACATTCATAACAGACCACGTTCATAACAGACCCTTTTATAACAAACCCTTCCATAACAGACCACTCTCTTTACAGACCAGAACCGTCGCCAGAAAGTCGTCAACAGGGGGGGTTGCATTTGTGCAGGAGGGCTTGACGTTTGTGCAGGGGGCTTGACATTCAAATATAACAATACGACATTGATTTATAATGTTTCATTTAATAATTTAGGGATTGAAGCTTTGTTTGGGGGGTGTAAGCCCACCAAAACCCCACCATGGCGACGGGACTGTAGCAGACCTATTCATAACAGACCCGTTCATAACAGACCACGTTCATAACAGACCAGTGGCGTATCTCGGGTATGGCAGGCATGGCACGTGCCATGGGCACCACTTTGAAGGACCGCAAAAATTGCTTGGAAATTAATTGAAATTTATATTTACACTTTCTTGAACCCCTACTTTCGCCCAATACAACCGTAAACTGCATCATGACCGCGCACCCATATCTACACTATTGTAATAAGTCGGGCGTATTTTGTTAACAACACCAAGCATCATAGGTGTGGGAGGAGGCACATTTTTTGGGGGTGCAAAGGATTTTTGCCCGAATTTCCTTAAAATTGCCGAAAAGTTTTTGTGCGACTTTTGCCTACAAATTTTATTCTACAAAGATCGTGAAGACCTTTTTTGGTATGATCTCCAAGAAAAGGCCTTCATGTGTTTTTCTGCAAACACTGGGCGCGATTTTTTGAAATCAAACAACGTTGGTTGTCTTTTCTGCCCGGTTTTCGGAGAATTTGCCCAGTTTTCAGGAATTTTACCAGGATTTTCAACAAATCAAAACTTTTGGGGTTGAGCTTGCACCCCAGCTTCCTACACCACTGCCAAGCATTATGATAAATCTGTGGTATTGTGACAAAACACGACGGTCAGACATTGTGACAGAACAAGAACGCTCCAATGCCTCATCTACGAGACATCGTCCTTCTCACACTATAAGAAAGTCGAAGTCACTCTATACTGTTGTATTTCAGGCAAGAAGATATTATAGTCAGAATCTGGTTCGGACGACTTTAAGCCCGCAGCAGTGAGAATCTGATTGTGATGCAAATAACTGCTGTTGAGGTCATTTAAAGATTTACAAATTACTTAAACTGCTGCAGACTGCAGTCCACTCCGACTTTACGAAACTTCTTCGATGGCCACTAGTATCCAATAAATAGGCTGCACCCAATGCCCCAGTCCAGAGACTAAGGTACAGAACATTAGTTAGATCTCGAAAAAATCAGCAGTTACTGTAGTATTGTTACCATAGCAGTTGAGCAAAAATGTTAACTCATCAAAGACGTGATTTGTTACTCGTGTTTACAGTTAGCTTTTCCTGTCCAAATTTGACTTTCAGCTTGATATCCAAGGCCTTTGCTTGGTCCTGACTGTGAAAAACTAAAATCTGTGTGTGACAATTTAGGAGCTGTGTGCAGTTCATATGTAGATGACAAGCGATTATACGAGATATTCTAGACTGCCAAATGCCACTTTCAAGTCGTGCAACTTAAAATTATCGCCTCCTAGAAAACCTCCAGGCATTTTTCGAATTGCATTGCAAAAAATGCTGAGGATGGCAGTATCTATTGCAAGATGCGAGTGATCATTCAGTAAACTGAAACTGGTCCTTACTTACCTACAAACTTCAATGATAAAGAATAAGACAGGGCATATTGTGTGGTCTAGCTCTGATGAGAATAGAAAGGGGTATTTTGTGTAATTTAACCGGAAAAGGCTGGGTGTATTAATATTTCGATTGAATTGTGTTTTTCTAACACAAGTGGTACCTGATTTGCATTAAAATTGTATTGTATAATCCGAATTAAATGCGTTTCTTTTGCAAAGAAATTGTCGTTTGCGGTTGCAATATGTTGTTTGATTTTTTGTAAGATGTGCAATTTTGTCGGGCAAAACTAGATAAGCCTATAAATTATGATGACGTTATTATTTGAATGCTTTCATATTCTCCATAATAATAATAATTGAGTATGGAAGTATGGTCATGGATAACTTATATTTTATTTGCTGAAACGTTTAAAGCAAAAACAACATGAATATTTTCCGTTTAAAAACATTTATTTTCTTCATGGTTTAACTTTCGGAAAAATTGTGCCTATATCTAAGATTTAAAATATTCGAAAGAACGCAAATTTGAATTTAACTTTGCCATGGGCGCCATTTTGCATAGATACGCCACTGTAACAGACCACGTTCATAACAGACCCGTTCATTACCGGTTTTTCACTATGGCAGTATTATCTACGACAACTGTTCTGATTATGACAATCGAATGTTAGACAAAGCACGACTCTCCGTTGCTAAAATAATACTAGGTTGTCTTAAAACTACATCCTCCAGCAATGTCCTAGCCGATCTAAACCTCACAGGCGTTTACGCAGAGAAATATCTATGCTTTGTTATGTACATTTACGCAGAGAAATATCTATGCTTTGTCATGTATCCAAATTAATTTTTGATATGGTGCCCTGCTCCTTTCCTGCCACTTCTTTCAGATCGTTCAAAGAATTTGTTGCGTATGCTTTACGTCACAATCAAAATATCCAAATGCCACTTTTTATAAAATCCTTGGCCTATAACTTCTTCTTCCGTAGGGCTTCCACCTTGTGGAACTCTCTGCCACTGGAAATCAAATCTTCAGCCAGCCACTCCATCTTCATGAATCGTTTAAATTCCCATTATCACATATCAAATAAAGTGCTCATCATTTGTTAGGACTCAATCCCCATATGACTTCCATTCGCTGCTTGCTTAGCTTCGCCCCAGGGGCGGAGCTAGGGGATGCCAGGGGGGACCACTGCCTCCCCAAAATTTTGCCTGG
>Ga0210059_1008947_pt1 | contig 15704 bp, 10 predicted proteins | sample Ectturendosymbi2_FD_188042 | JGI IMG/M metagenome (GOLD analysis project Ga0210059, IMG submission 188042) | Ecteinascidia turbinata endosymbiont from Florida, USA - Sample 2 (SPAdes) (version 2) | ecosystem: Host-associated > Tunicates > Ascidians > Unclassified | place: Key West, Florida... | reverse complement strand
CCCCCCTCTGCACGCCACTGGAGCAACCACTGGTGTATGTCGTCATAAACAACTCTAGTTACCCGACCGTCAAAAACAACAACACAGCTCATCATGCATTTGAGAAATATTGAATGCAGGCTACAGGGTTTCCAAATTATCGTTTAAAATATTGCTGGCCGAAAGTTATACTGCATATGTCTTTCAACACGGTCTTCAACATGAACTTGATTGGTTTTCAGGCTAACACACATTCTCTCTGAAGTCCATCATAATTAGATTTGCAACTCTCGTTCGATAGACATGTTCGCGTTCTGCTGCTTACCCTTGCCACCATAGAAGGAATTGCATAAGGCAAGCAACATTCACAACACAGAAGAACTAATTCTGAACCAAACATGCAGAAAAACAACGTGTTGGTTTAAATCACACAGCTCACGTGCACATTTTGGAATAAGATAAACAAACGAACTATAGCTAATAAAGATCGCACAACTTCCGCGCGTGCTTTCTAAGTACATATGCTGTAAATAAGAATCGTCCTATCCGCCATTTAGAAGTGGCATCTGGTGGATTGCCGCATCATAAGGAGCACATTCGTTGGATACAGAACTGTGTAAACAATACTGCATCAATTGGCCTGAATGTTTGTGACGTAATTGGTGAGAAATTAATTAATGTTACTTGGTACAAGGTTGTTACAGACTGTTTAGAATGAAATGGTTATTTGTGCAAGTAACTATTTTCTTGATAGTATTGGCAGCCACTTAATTCCGAATAAAATAAACTGATACAAGTTAAAGAAATAGAAGCTTTTCTTTGACAGCGTATAGTCGTTAGTTGTAACATGTCTATCTGCAGTAATGTACAAAAATTCAGTAATTAATTATGATTAGATCAGTGCTCCTTCACTGAAAGATCAGCAGGCTACCTTTGGGAAAAGTCGAATCAATAACAGAGGCCTGGTTCGTGACGACAAGTACATATGTATGATCCAGTAGATTTGAAGTGACCTGCAAACTAGATCTTACAATGCAATTAACAAAAAGAGATAAAAAATTCTCTTCAGTGCGCTTTCCGCTAGGATGCGCTAATGCCCTTTTCAAAACGTTTTAAGGACTACAGAAGCCGATATATCGGCTGGGACTTTTCCAGCCATGACTCGCCAGCCTTATAGAGCTAGAGAGCCGTTGAAACCCTCTGGACAAGCAGAAAATCTCCAATCTTCGATTGAAAAACATCCGGGAGTTTTTGGGTTTGAACTTTTTTTGAGTGATGTCATGAGTGGATAGGGGTCAAGGGATTTTGGGATGACGGCATTGGGGACCTGAGAAAAAAGTTCAAGAAACAATTTTTTTGTATTTTGTTTAAAAAAAACTAGGCAAAAATCCGTTTCTTCATAGCCTTTGATTGTTTCTAGCGTTGTGGTAGACAAATTATGGTCAAAAAAGTACAAACTAGCTCACCCGCTTAGGGATTCATTACAGGATTAATCAATTAATTATCGTGATTTTGCATAATCATTTTATTACGTATTTGGCAAATCATTTTATTACGTATTTGGCTTGCGCACATCCTCGACATGGCGGAGATTATAGAGAAATCACAAGAAAATGCACAAATAATAACGCGCCATGAAGCTTATAGAAGGTTTTCATTGCTGCGGAAAACAATGCTGAAGAAAAACAGACACCAAGACAACGCAGGAGCAACTACTGTAATTGGTCACCGTTATACAAGAGCGTTAAATAGTGGAGGAAAAATGAAGATTTGTAAAAAGCTTCAGACCTTTGAATTGATTGGATAAAAAATTTGATTAATATGCACACAAGCCAAAGTTTGTCAAATACACAATGAAAACGTTATGATATTCGACCCCCACATCTGGCGGAAGGGGTACCACCACAACAGCCTGAAATTAATGTGCTCTTTCGTCAAATGGTACGTTGAGGACAGTTTGCTGCATACGATTTCTTCATTAGTGCTTCACATCGTGAATAGGTTTTGCATGTGCTGTACACAATGCACAATGAGACGTATCTTAAATGCATTTTAAAGCTGAATTTAAAAGAAGGCCGGGTTGTGGAGACGAATTCCGAAACCGGAGCCCAAGAACTTTCGGATAATCGGAGTTGGATCCGGAATAAAAAACACTTAGATGCCGGAGCTGAAGCTAAAAAATTTGGGTGACTGGAGCCGGATCCTGATAATCCCTTTTCGGTACCACAGCCTTGCTCATAACAAGCAATCCGTAGATGTCCGTTAAGTTCTGTTTCAATTGTATTCTTCTTTTGATTTTTTTCCAATGTGACATTGCAGGTTGAGTTTGCTGAATATGATAAAATATCTTATTGAACTGCTTCATGTTTCACTGAAAGATGGCAATGACACTCATAAACAACTGAAATCACTTTATTGTGCAGCAAAGAGGCCAAAGATACCTTTGTCGAGTGCTCATCTGAAGCAAAATACTTACTCGTTGCCTATTCCATGCAAATGCATGACAATTGTGGAACAGGTACATACAGTCAGGGGTGGATATTAGAGGAGGTGAACACGGCCATCGCCTCGGCCCCCTTTTTTCCAGAGATGCCGTGGGGCCTCTCCTTTGAGAGTTTCGCACTTAGGTTTCCATTGTTTTGTTGACGAAAGTTTGAACCACTCTAGAGCCACATTTAATAAGCTCTGAAGCAGGACATATGTTTTTAAAATAAAGCAAAAATTGTGCAAATGTGCCAAAGAGGCTCCGCAACAATCTCTTTTGTAGCCCCTTTCTTAGAGGTTGCCTCAAGCCCCTAAATTCGAATATCCACTCTGCATGTGGTCTTGCATTAAATGCCTGCGCGTAGCTTACAACAATCAAACTTTGTACTACATCCCCCAAATACATGTACTTGTCAAAATCAAGCTATCTATTTCGTTAAGGCAATATGCCTTGATTAGATCAAAGGAAATCTTTATACATTTACACAACAGTTTGCCTCTTGATTTAACAGTTTCATCAGCTCAATTCAGCTCTTTAATGTTCACATTTTTTCATTTTACATGGCTTCATTTTTCTCCCTCTTATGTGCACCGCTCCAATATGCTGATAAACAAATGCCGTATTTAAAGATGAGTTTTTTCAGTGTTTGCTCCTCTTCATTATTGCCTGCGCGTGCCATTAGTGCATACCGCTTGATATGCTGTGGTTGAACACCGTTGTCTTCTGGTGTTCTTTTACTGCCCCTCCCCAACCGATGAAACAGACACTGGTGAGCCGCGAAATTTTCAAAACTGAGAGTGACTTTGTTGCAACTACAGATACACTCACTCTTCCTATGAGGACGTTTCTGTTTGTTACGTTTCACTAAGAAGCATTGTTGCGTCGCGTGAAGGAAACTGAGATGCAGATTGTGCAACAGCCAAAAATCTGAGCGAAACACGAACTTAAATAGTTTAAATGTTCGGTATGTTTTGATAAATAAAGCTGTTTATGTCTATTTTGAACATTTCTTTATCTAAAAACCTAGTTTTTATCTTGATTAATTGTGAAATACACTTATAAAAGAAAAATGTTAAGTAGTTAGGAGTATTGTGGTGTAGCTAACAAGCAGCATAAAAAGTAATGTTGTATGTGTTATATAATGACATACGAATCAAGTGAGCGTGCAAATTATCTGCCTCGAAAGTTCATTTGTCACTTTTTATTTCGATGCGATTATGTTGCAAACACGACCTATGTTTGAGAACACCCGTGGTCATGCAGCTTTTTCATTAAAACATAATGAAGGAGGAATCAACCAGACGAGCAAATAAGCAGCCGCTGAATCGCGTGAAATTAACATTCGCGATCTGCAGTGAATGACTCGATCCTGCTTCGACTGCAGTTGAACTGAAGAAGAAAGTGACCAACGCAGCATGCACACCGGGAATCTAAACAGGAAGGAAATGATTAGTAATCATTGCGTTTGCTGGTTAGGCAATGCTAGGGAGAAGGCGCAAAGCAGCTGGGAAAAAGTAGACATGTTAATATGCAGCACGCCATGCTATAACTGCGACCAATCGGAAACAACGGCTCTAATCTATAAAAAGCAGTGTTTTCAGGAATCAGCTGAGATCTTGGTGTGCAAACGATAAGATGGGCATACATGTGTGAAGATAAGTTGGCTTCCATTTCTTGGACTATAGACTTAGAATATGTTAACGATTATGTTTACAATTAAGTACTGTATATCTGCTGTGGCAATATGTTCATTCCATTTGGTGCAAATCTTTTTCCAAACGTACGTTGCTCAAAACATAAGTTACAATGTTGCTCACAGTCAGGTATTTCTGTTTGCAAACACATTTGAGCTTTAAAGCAGTTATACACAAAGGCATCGAACAACATTCTGTAAAGTCGCCAAACAGTTCGCAAAAGTGAATGATAACAGAATTAACATCATAAGGAGAGTTCTGGAGTTCCCCACATGCCCACCGGTCAATTTACTGTGAGATGTAACTGTTTGCGACTGGGTGTTTAGGATGATATACTCAAGTTGGTTCAAGCTTTGCTCTGCGTGTGAAGCTGAATTGTATATGACAGTATTTTTCAACCTGTGTTCCGCACGTGGCTGCCAGGGGTTCCGCCGAAACAGACCGAGATTGCATGGGACGAAATTCGCAACCACAGTTCTATTCGGTTGTAGCAATATAGGCACTTGAATCATTGCATAGGGTCCCATGAGCAACAAATATGTCTGTGGAAGGTGCCGCTGCAGTGAAAAGGTTGAAAAACAAGAAAAAATATCGTTGAACATGTTCGCTAATGTTTAAAGCAGGAACGAGCCCCAGTGTTTCACCATTCAAGTCAAAACTATTATAGATCAGAATCAGTGGAAAAATTTAATGGGCAACTATTAATATCACGAAAGATGATGTGCAACTTCCTGTCGTTTGAACAACTACCGTTTTCATTTTCTAAGCTACGCTGAGAAGGAACTTCAGCGAAATATACACCGCGAGCCAGTTCAGTGATTAACAGATCGGGTTGAACATTTGTTTAGTCGCAAACAACAAAAAATGGCTTGCAATTAACATTGTGCAACGAATGTGCTGGATTCATAAAAATATTATCACTAAGCAACACTGACCTTAAAAAACTTCAAGCCACTGTACTGTAAATTCTCGCTACTCATTATCGACATAATACAAACATGAAGTTTGTGCAACGCGTAAATTCTTGCTGCTAGCTCGTCACAAAGTTTTCTTACTTAATGCAGCGTCAAAACTGTTCTTAGCTTGTGTCGAAAAGATAAAATGAAGCAAAAAAATTCAAAGAGAAAGGCAGAGTCTTACTTTGAAGTGATCAAACTGTAGTTTTATCCAGCAAAAGTTAAGAAAGACAAATGCACAGTGAGGTAGAATCAAACTAATATAAAGGCAGGAAAAACACCTTCAACGCATGATCGATGCTGTGAAGTAATACAAGTTTTTACAACCATGAATCTCTGTGAGCATGAACACCATGAGCACACAATCAACAGTAAAGAAATAAGCGCATTGAAAACTCAGGTCTGCAAATCACTAGTTCACAACTTTGAAACCTGTTTTGTTAGTATATATTAATCTGCGATCTACACACTACCCTGGTAGGACTAAAAGAGTCGCTTGTGACACCCATGACTATCAACATACTGAACCATTTGTCGACAAGGAAGTACGCAAGGGGGGAGGGGGGGGTTGGGGTTAAACCCCCCCCTTGAGCTGGATATTTTACGAAAACGTCATTACCTGCGCAAAGGAGATTAATTGTTTTCGCGTACTTTTTGCTTGTTAATTTGTCGACTTAATACAAATACTACGGAATAAATTTGCATGCAAATTTCAAAGAACATTGCAAATGGGCCAAAAAGTAATAATTATGTTTTGTTGGGAATTCGGGCTATCGTCTGCGTCCAGAAACCACCTCACCACTTTTTGCAAACCCTCCATCCACTACGCATGTTTAAGATTGTGTTCCGCGATAGTTCACTTTATCCGAAACAATTGTCTTTGTTTTGTCTGCTATGGCTGATCAGTGCAAGCGCTGACCGTAATGGCTACATTAGCAATTTCTGTAGCATGAATAGAACTGTTGCACGAGCTCAAAAGGAGCTTTTTTTAACATGGAAGCAATCAGGAATTTGATGATGTCTCAGCAGGGAAAAATGAAAGCTGAACGTTTGCTGGACTTCTATGCATAATTAAAAATTGAAAGTTTTTTTGCGTACTTCATGTGCATTCTCAGTCCTTGTTTAGTTTAGCAAAATTCGATCTTGCAAACCGGGGTGTGCGCCAGCCGGTCCAGCCACACACTTTCTATGCTCAACTGCTCGTATTCGACAAGACATCAGCGTAGCCTGATTTTGCAGCTGTAAATTGCTCTGACGCAATGATGCGTGTGCTTTCCTCCCCTGTTTTAACGCGCAGCCTGATATTTTTGCAGTTATGAACTGCTGTGTCGTAGCGTTGATTGTATTTTCCTCCGATATCCTAGCTGGGAGCGCTGGTAGTTTATATTAAGCAAGGGCGTGCGCAGGGAGGGGTTTGGGGTTAAACCCTCCCCCTTGAGCTTGATATTTTACAAAACTTTATTACCTCCGCAACGTTGGTTAATTGTTTTCGCATACTTTTTGCTTGTTAATTTTGTCGACGTAATGCAAATACCACGGAATGAATTTGCATGCAAAATTCAAGGAACATTGTAAATGGGCCAAAAAGTAGCCTAACAATTAGATTTCGGAAGGAATCGCCGTTATCGTCTGCGTCCAGAAACCATCTCACCACTTTGTGCAGACCTTTCGTGCACTACGCATGTTTAAGATTGTGTTCCGCGATAGTTCACTTTATCCGAAACAATTACGTTTATGTTGTCTGCTAAGGCTGATCAGCGCAAGCACTGACCGCATTGGCCACATTACCAACGTCTGCAGCATAATAAAACTGTTGGACGAGCTCAAAAACGGCAGGTGTTAACATAGAAGCATTCACGAATTTGATAATGTCTCAGCAGGGAAAAAGGTAAACTAAACGTTTGCTGGCCTTCCAGGCCCGTAACCAGCTTGGGACACCACACCAGGGAGGGCGAAGAGTTTTCCAAGAGGGGGACAAATTTTTTAAACTATGTCCAATAGTTTCAAAATACGTCCAACACATTTTTCCTGTGGGGGCAGAAATTTTTCTACGGGGGGCTTCTCCCGCTCTGGTTACGGGCCTGTGGACGTCTATACATCACAAAAAACAAACGTTTTCTTGCGTACTTTATGCGCATTCTCAGTTCTTGTGTAGTTTAGTAAAATTCGATCTCGCAAATCGTATTTGACGAGACCTTAGTGCAACCTCATTTTGCAGTTGTTAATTGCTCTGACGTAGTGATGAGTGTGTTCCACTCCCCTGTTTTAACGCGCAGCCTGATATTTTTGCACTTATGAACTCCTGTGTCGCAGCATTGAGTTTATTTTCCTCCGATAGCCTAACTTGGAGGGCTGATAGTTTATATTCAGTGCAATGGCACATAAAATAAGGGGAGTGGATGTAGCAAAATATGCATATTATGTCAACAAACTTCGCCAAAACGTTGGTTTGGAAACACGGAAATGACGTCAAATTGTGACGTCACAAACAGCTCACCCCCAATACAAATGGCCACAATATGACCCTGAACTAAAAAACCCCCATGAAAATTTTCTGCATACGCCACTGCTTGTCGAGCACCTGTGCTTAGGTTTTCTAAAAAAACGCTTAGCATGGTTGTGAACAGACAGTTGGTGTAGTCACATATGCTAATGAAATTGCTCATGTTGCTTCGTGTTTACTCCACAGCATTCAAATGTCTTTGTTAATATTTATAAACTTTTGAGTATATTCTATTGACATAAATACTAGTGTCTGGAGTTCAATTTGTTACCTTGGGGCAAAAATCTCATTGTCATAATGTCGGATACTGTGCAGGTATGTGAAATGATACTGTGCATGCTCTTTCTTGGGACGTTGAAAGAATGGTCTGCCCCCATCCAAGGAGCAACTAGTTTTTCACACGGATTTTATGTTCTTTGATCCAAAATACAGTGAATAATTATAATTAAGCCACATCCGCACGTCGAATCAGTGTGCAGAAACCGATGTTGTTTCAGTGTAAAAACGTTTTGTCTCTAAACAACAAATTGTGCATTGTTATACCGTGCGCATTTGTTGCTCATACTTGATCAATACACGTAACAGATAGGGCCGGATTAAGGGTACTGTAGGCCTAAGCCTATAATTTTGGGCCTATGATTTTGATCTGCAAAAAAATGAGGACCGAATTTTCCAGGGCCTACTGGTTAATCCGGCATTGGTAACAGAGGATAATAACATTTTTCAAGCACTGCCTTTGGTAGCTTGCTGATGGCTCTTAAATTTTAAGCCTCAATCGTAAAAAGCGGATGAGCATTAATCAGAGTTGGTTGATTTAAACATGGTTACATTAAAAGCAAATACAACTTTTAAAAAGTTTTTATAATCGAACTATACCAATTTATCGTAATTTTTGCATAGAGTTTATTGGAAGCAATTAAATTGTTATTATGCGGTAGAATTCAATCAATTAACTTGAATGATACCAATAAACGAATAATTCCCCACGTTGTCTGGCATTCCACAAAATAAAAGTTTTGCACTAATCGATGATGAAAGGACAATCCTCTAATTGCATTTTGATGATTTCAAAACTGTTAACATGTTTTTTCTAACAAATGAAGGGGTTGAAGATATGGACAAAAGCTTTTTTGCAGGATGCGGACGCTATCTGCACTGACAATTTTAAAAGTCTCAAAGTAGTTTTGACGTTTGAGTAAAAATCAAAACAGCGTGATTTTGCTAGATCGGAAACGAAAAACATCAATTAATCGATGTAAACCAACGATTGTAAAAAAGCACAGTGAAAGTACAGATAAAACAACCGTACTTTACTCCCACATTAATTCCAGCAAGACCAGGCATTCTAGTGGTGCTTAAATCAGCTTTTGCTGAGAGACCTTCAGCTTCCACTTTGGTGTTTTAAAAGCAACCAAAATTTGCATTGCACATGTTTATTGCATCAGGAAAAATAGTTCTGTATTCGTTTTTGCTTGTAAATTTTCCACAAACATAGCAAAATAGATCTGCATCATTATTGTACGTTCTTGGCATCCTGACTCTCTGTAGCACATCTAAAAATGCAATGAAGTAAAGTTTTATAAAATATTCCCGCAAAAAGACTGCAAACGATCACATCCTTGAACACAACGGTGTTTTGCAATCTTAATCTGAATCACCAGAGTTTGCACGCGTAGATTTCAAAAACTTCACATCTCAGAACCATCTAAAGTACTAACTCGTACTAGTAAGCTTATTCGTTTTACCTTCATTTCAACACAAGCATCAAGAGCATTACTGTGGCCTTAAGAACGATGCAAGGCTTCATCGTTTACACATTGGAAAGAATGATGGGGTAAACAACGGTTATTCTACTTGAAATCAGAAAGCATTAACAATCTCACTAATCCAACGTCTTAACGTGTTAGAAAAAGTTTGTAAAAACTTTGTAATGAGCTTCCAAAAAACAAAAACGTTTTTGAATAACGTTTTTGTTGACCTTACAATTACAAGCTTCAGGTTTGCTGCAAGCTTTCGAGGAAGCAGCCGACTGGGCTCTACTTTCCTCACTTTGCGATGGTTAAAACTTGCGCATATTTGTATTTTGTATCCAAGTAACTAGTCACCACAAAGCCCACGGAGTTGAATCGATCAACAATTTTTTTTTAATAGGAAATCGATTTCAAGTAAAACTACCTCAGACCTGAAATCTTATTTGAAGCCCACTGCTTGACATGAAATCTTATTCAAATAAAATATATTTGAGTTTACCTGATACTTTCCTGAAGTCACTTGTAGAAATAAGTAAAAGCGAAATAGGAACTGCCGACAAACTGAAATAAGTAATCGCAATTGGGTTCTACGTTTCAGTCAGTTTGTTCATACGTCACCAGCTTCTTTATCGCATTTGGACGCTAATGAATGAAGAAAATCCAAACAGAATTTGATAAATTTCAAATTACAAAAATTACTTGTGCTTCAATCATATAAATCACAACCGTTAACATTTGGTGTTGAACTCCGACAAGGGTGTTTGCTGTTAAAATTATTCTACTGTATATGAAATGGATGAATAGTCATAGTCAAGTCGATGAGGGTGTCACTGTTGGAAGCCGAAGGATCAACTGTGTCCTGAGTTTACGGCGTGACACTTCGCGACAAAGTGCGCAGCTGTGAAATTTGTAAAGCTCTGAAGGTTCAGCCACTTCTCCGAATCGACAGACCCAGCTACTTCGGTTCGACCATGTATCCAGAATGTCCCAGAAAAGATAGGTGAGGCAAGTCCTGCTGGCTAGGCCGACTGCAAAGCAGGCCCAGAGGTATTCGAAGGATCAGGTGGAGTGACTATCTCCGACCTTGCTTGGTTCCGTCTCGGAGTGGAGCCAGCAGGACTGTCTGAGATTGCTGTTGACCGTCAGGTACTTGGTGTTCTCCTTGGCCTGCTGCTCCAGCGACCCTCCCCAGAGAAAAATTGGGCATGAAAATGAATGAATCAATGAATACAAAATAACTTGTATCTTTAGTGCTGCAGTAAATACGACCATATTGCATTAGGAAGCTTTTAAGGTTAATGAGGTTTGATGCACTGTTCAGTAACCAATTGATTTTAACAAATTTGCAAAGATGTTACAGCTCCAAGAGTTCGACTGCACTGATCTTCACTGCATCACAGCGAGCAGCGGAGAACTTGGTTGTGGCAAAACTTCCACTGTTCGTTTGACTTTTCACGAAAGGCTCAACTGGGTGGCAGTTAAATGTTTCGTTGTCACTGGAGGTGACCGGGACAAAGAAAAGATTGTTAAAAAGTAATACTCCTTATTTTCCTGTCGATCCTGATTTTATGTCTGCCTTGACTTCCTACGAAAGAAAAATCTTGGCCGATAGGCCTAATCTTCGACATTGGACGATAATCTTCGACTCACATTTAATAAGTTCAATTTCAACTGAACATTAAAACTACACATTACTTTATTTTCTTTCTTACCGTTAAAATGTTTTTTTGCTTTTCGCACGAATATTTGCATCCAGTGTTTAATACATGAATTTTGGACAAGTATTCAATAACTACTGCCTTATTGTTTTGAAAAAGATGTTGAAACATAATTTTGGTTCTTATCAAGCTTATCCAATTAATGCTTTGTTTCAAATGAAAAAATTGGTTGTTAATAAAGAAACTCACTTCACAAAACACAACACCGCCAACGTGTATTAAGAAACAGACAATATTATTTTGAAAAGTGTCAAACATCGAAGCATGAATTAATCTGACGATTGCTTCAATAGATTGAAAAGGTTGTGCCATATAAGAGCAAAACAGCAGCATTTCATAGCTGTTCGTTCTGATATATATATATTGTGTTTTCAGCACCAATATTTTTTTACTAAAGTGAAGCTCACGACGTAAGCAAGAAATATTTATTGCTGCCAACTGGTTGTCTTCAATTACATAGTTAATTTGTGTCACATTTCTGTAGTGAAAACGAAAAACTTTGTCTTTTCGTCTATTTTCGTGTTTCAGGTAGATATTGCCACACGTTTTTGTTTTGAGGACTTTTGTTCAAGCGCTGACGCACGGTTGTTTCGTAACAAAAATAATGTTTTTTCAGTAAAGTGCTCATAGACGTTGTTCGTCAATTCCATAGAATCGTGCTTTTTTCAAATGGCACACAGGATTGAAGTGCACGTCTTCTAATGTGTGTTTATGTATGTAAAACCATTGAGGTAGTGATTATAATATCCATTGATTAATGTAATGAACTTTTCAGTTATTTAATAACCATGTGATTTTAATAAGCATTACCCATTAGCGATATTTTAATAACCATTTTAAGGCAATAATTTCAATAACCATTAGTGTAGCGATCTGAATATTTGAAAACCACAACATTGTTGAGTAGGCTGTCCCTGCACAGCAACGACATAATCAAAACAATACTCTGACGCAATTTCCATTTTAGAATACAAAAAGAGTTTGTACTTCTTCAAAAAGCAATGCACAACTACATTGTTCGAGTTCACGGCTGGGTCAAATGGCCAGAATCAATAGGATTGGTTGTGGAGTACATGCCTGGTGGAAATTTGGTTCAGTTTCTTGAAGATGATTCTAAGAAGCCATACATGTTGGTTTTCCTTCGAATCTTCTACGAATTGGCATCTGGTCTCGCATTCATACACAATCTCCCTTCTTCCCAAAGAATCGTCCATGGCGATCTTAAGCCGGAGAACGTGCTTCTCACATCAGAGCTGCATTGCAAGCTGAGTGACTTTGGCAGCGCTCAGATAGTTGCACTCACTGGTTTCACCACTTCCCATGGTGCCAGTCAGAACAAATTAGACATGACCTTGGCTTATGCGCCACCTGAAAAGCTGAAATCCTTGAACATCAAGCCCAAAAAGGAGCACGACACGTACAGCTTCGGGATGATGTTGTACGCGATTCTCTCTGGATCTCCTCCATACCAGCATTCTTATCACGAAAGTGCCTTCAGAGAGTCAATCATCCGTGGAGAACGACCTGATGAAGAATCCATCGACGAACTGAGAGCTAATCTTACTGAACACCAACAACAAATCCTTGATGCTCTTCGATCCATCATGAGGAGGTGCTGGGCACAAGATCCATTAGTTCGACCCACTATGCTGGAAGTTCGAGATGAGTTGAAATCACTTCTCGAGCAGCAGAGCGAGGAAGCAATTGCTGGTGAAGTGTCAGAAATGCTCGAGGTCGTTGAAGTTAGCATTCCTAACAAGGAAGAAAATCAGTTCCAGCCATTGCATGAATTTTCACCGAAAACTGGAAGATTTGAGAAAGGTAAGTTTTCAAATGTTTTTTAGCGATGTAGCTCTTCTCTGCGTTTGTTGAGTAGCAAACGGATAAGTCGGACTAAGCACTCCAGGGATGAAATCGTAGAAGTTGAAATGGTAAGTACTGTCTGAAGGTTGCGTAACTGTCTCACACATCTACCCGTGGTTTGTTGAATGTGGATCTGTTCCACTGTGAACACCTTTTGTCGTTGCATCACTGCTTTAACTTAATTAACACGCTTTGATTGTTCAACTGAACTTAAAACACGTGAAGAATGGCTTCGTTGTATTTGTACCAACGTGTGGAGCTGACATGTGAATGTGGCAAAAAAAATTGTTACCAGAACTCTTTTAGACCCGAGAAAAAAAATTTTCTGAACCGAACTCTGTTCTTTCCTGGAGCTAAAATCGCGGTCTCTGAACTTAACCGCTTTAGAACCTGTTGACGGATTCTTAGCTGCTGGTAAGAAAATTGCGGGATTTGTCGGGTAGTGCCCACAAGTTCATGTCAAGTTGATTATGTTGCGTTTTCCACGATGAGATAAAATAAATATGTTTTCTTTTGATTTCTGACGCAAGTGGGGCATTCAACATTCACCCTGTTCCAAAAATAATTCTGCAGAAAAATATGGAAACTTCATATGTTATTTACGAAAGGATGTTTTTCCCCAACGTATTTTTCCTAAGAATACTTTCCTAAGTGTTTTCCAGACTTCGACAAAAATGTGACGCAATTCAGTTTGAAATGTTTTTGATAAAAGAAACATATTCCTTCAACAAGTGTCAGCCCGTTTGTTCACATTTTCCCTGGTATTGCTTCTTATAATGAATAGTGATGATTACGAAGGATAGACAAACAGTTTCGAACTAAAGGATGCAGCATATCTCGCAATGAAACTTTGATCATTCACATGCCACACGAAAAGTAAACTTGATCCAAAAGCGCTGTCAGCAACAACAGAAAATAACTATTCGATAAGCTTGCAATTGCAAACTCTATTTTCGTCTTCATCACTATTGTTTGAATCAATATATTATTGTGAGCAATGAATTCATATTTTTTCGACCAAATTATTTTTAAAAGTCTTTCCCGTGTTGATGAGAATTGCAAAAAGACAATCGCATTGTTTCGAATTATTGGTTTCTTTTTTTAAACACTTGGTTTTGCCGTGGTTGCATTCCTAATATTTAATCGCTCTTGTAGAGCTTCATTTAAATAAAGGCCATAAAACTATTCTTATTTGTTACAAGTAGCACCCAAAAATCATGTAGTCAGATTTGAAGTTACGTCCAAACATCAAAAGCTACAAATATGAGTCATTGGCTTTGGAGCTTGAGTGGCGTCAAACAAGCCATCATTTGAAAGGAGTATCAATTTCGAGTTGAGAGTCTGTTAGATTAATTAAGACCAATGCACTTTGTTCACTGCAATTCATTCCAACACGTTTTTTATTAGAAAAAATTCACCTAATTCTGTTCAGAGCTTATTGGTGAGTCAATTAGAAGTAATAGAGCAATTATTGGTGATTTCAATCAGGTTCTTTCATCCGTAAGATCTAAGATTAATTGTGGTGAGACCTATGATTATCGAAGATATAATACTCGACTAAGTGTAAGTTAATAGAAACTGAGTACGTTTATTCAGATTCGAGTCAATTTTCTGATTTTTATCATATAGGTGTATTTTTGCAAAGTTTCTTGAGTGATTTTTTTGCCATAATTGCTTGTGTTTTGTTACAGCGACTACCTACAACATTTACGAAATAGCCAACGCGAGACAAACAGCATTCGGATGTGAGAAAGTCAATTTTAACGAAAAAGAAGCAGGTAACACGCAAACTGTATTGACTGAATCTTTTCAGTGACTTCAGAGGCAACGATGTTTCTATTTGCCGTATTTTTGCCTCAAACAACGACCTAACCTCAAATTGAACGATCGGAATGGTTTAATGAAGTTTCAAATAAAGCTCACGTTGATGTTTTTTTCCGAATTGTTCTAAACATGTGGAGTCCAGGCTCTTCTGAGACTAATACTGCACATGCACTAAAACAGTTGGTAAATCGCCTTGGCATCTGTGTGGTTATTCATTCCTACTTCTTATGTCTTTGTAGACATTAAAAATGCCGGTAACATGTCTAGGCTAATTGCCGTCTTAAGATGCATTTGGCAGAAGGATATTTCTACTATTTCTGCAAGGCATGTTGTTTTGTAGAACATTCTTTCATCTGCAAAGAGATGATGCTACATATATCTTACGAATTTTGCGGACCATGTTTCAAATTATTGAAGAATGGGGATTACAGTGGATGAGCTGTGATTATACTGTTGAACAAATAAGAATTTTACCTTTTACCGCCTGGTTTATGTAGCTCCAGTTAGCTTCGAAAATCCTTTTCATTAGTCTTATTTTCCGCAGATGGTTCGAACGAAGAGGGGAAAACAGAAACTCAATTATCAAGTGATGGTTTTCAGCAAATTCCCAGACATACTTCGGTAGTTAGCAAATCTTCACCTGCGAAGTATCATCCCTCTGAAGGTCCAGCTGGTGAGCATATAGTGGATCAAACAACGCTAAGAACACTTTTATAAATTTTTGAAACACGCATTATTATTAATGTTGTAAACTGCAACTCGCATCCATCTTCCACCAGATTTTGATGTTGCTCAATGACCAAGGACTCATCGACAACTTTTCATCCAAACATGCAATCTTGAAAAGCGGTCCGAAGGAGTCTTTTTCAGATCGTTTGTTTCAGGCCGCGTTTATACTGAGGCGTAGCCAGACGTAGTTGGGCGAAATTCC
>Ga0210059_1008946_pt1 | contig 15704 bp, 7 predicted proteins | sample Ectturendosymbi2_FD_188042 | JGI IMG/M metagenome (GOLD analysis project Ga0210059, IMG submission 188042) | Ecteinascidia turbinata endosymbiont from Florida, USA - Sample 2 (SPAdes) (version 2) | ecosystem: Host-associated > Tunicates > Ascidians > Unclassified | place: Key West, Florida... | reverse complement strand
ATAAAACATGTATAGTTTTTTGAAGGCTTTTTTAGTGTTGATGAAAAGTCAAAAATGATGGGATACTTGACCAAGTATGTGCGGGCCACGTAAACCGGTACCGCGGGCCGGGTTGTGGCCTGCGGGCCGTATGTTGCACGCCTCTGCTTTAGAGAAAGCTGACCCAGAGATGTTTTCATTCTGGGTAAATGATATTTTTGCTGAGAAGCAAGTCTTGTTTGATATTTGTGGACTGATGCAATCTCGGCAAAGTAGTTATCAAACTGATTAGGTAAACCAACTTTATAAAAGGAGAACATGAATTTGGCAACTGACAATTCAAATAAATCAGCTATTTCTGAAATTTTGTGCTTGGAATAGAGTGTAGTTGTTTTAGTTTTGCTATATTCAAGTTTTCTCACAGCTTTATTTTGCAATATAATTAAAGGGAGTAAAGTCGTCTTGTTGGCCCTTCCCCGGTTAAGTATGGAGTAAGTTAAATAGGGATTGGAAAAGAGCGAAGTAAACAGATTTGAGCACTGAAATGTTGGTATGGTGTTTTGATTTGAACAACATTCCACATGATATGGAGAGCTGTGTTACCAACTTTTCAATTTGAGGCTTCCAATTAAGTTTATCATCAAGTATAACGCCAAGATATTTTAAGCTGCTTTATTTTCATATTGGGTGATGATTAATTGACACTGAAAAATTGATATTTTTATGGTTGTTCATGAGCATGAAATTGCTTTTGGAATAATTGATACATAATTTGTTAGCACGAACCCGGTGATCGATTTTTTTGAGCTCATGGTTAATTGTTTTTTCTAAGAATTTGTGTTTTTCCCCGAAATATGCAGTGATGCAAACTGTGTATTCGCAACCATCTATACTGTACTGTCCGTCCATGAAATTTGAAGATTGGAAAATGCACCTCCTGTACGTGGCATATTTCTGTTATTTCGCATTTCTAAGCATTTTTTACGAAAATTAGTATCTGGAGTTCTTTTTGATATATTTTCCAGAATTTTTGGTCTTCTAAACATTCGTTTTGTAAGATTCGTTTTTGATCGGTTTTCAAACTTTGAAATTTTCGACACTAAGTTAATCATTTCAAATCACAGTATCAAATGTCAAGTGTGGAACTTTAAAAGTACTGAAATTCCAAAAAGTCAACAATGCTACAAACTGCAAAGATACTGTGTTTTGTCTATAGAATTAAAATCTGTAAAAGATTGCAAAAGTCTTTCACTTTGATCTCGCGTTGTTGCTCATGTTTTGAAAGAGTCTCCATGATTTAGGAGTTCACTGTGGTTGAAAGCAGACGTTAAAACGTCCAGATCTTTGTAGCCCAAGAAATGATTGAGGTGAGCGTAAAGATTTGACAAAAACAGTATTTTGCTGATGAGAGATTTTCGACGGATTCCATTTAACAAGATACAAGTTTAATTTTTTTTGTCCTCTTCCCCGTATAGGACTAACAGCATGAAAGCTCCCGTTTATTAACTATTTCGCATTATTCTAGATGTGCTGGATTATTCTTGTACTTAATGGTCTCCCATTGTATGCCGTCTGTAAGTTGTGCGATGTCAACTGTATAGGTTGCAATTGTTCACCACCAGCTGGGCACAAGTTTTGTGCTGCAGATAATACAACGTGAACACCAATTGTTTGCTGTGCAATCAATTTAACATCAGGTAGCAAGGTCTCTTTCATATGCTTTGCCTGCTTTGGGCAAAATTGACGCTAGACAAGAGTTTTACTTGATCTAACTGTCTTGATGTTGAATTAATAGCCTAGAAAGTTACTTCTTGCAGATCTACAAAATTGATAATGCGCTTCGTAGCATACATAGGTCTCTCTACGTATTCTTTAGAGCTAAGCTCCAAATCACTGCCCGCTACATTTTGAACAATTATTTCTGCTGCCTTATCAGTCAAGTAACACTCTGCATCACAGAACTCAAGCTTTGTACATGTTAGGACAAGTTCAGTTCAGTTCATTTATGCATCCCGACCAAGCACAAAATACTTTATCAGAAATACAGGGACAGGAAGCGACGGCCGAAGATGTCATGTACGTCACTGCCCCCACAAGTTCACGCAAAAGAACAAAATGCAAATGAAACACCATAGCGAAAATGCAACAAAAAACATGCATAGTAAAGACAGTAATTCGGCTATCAACAGTCCTCACATAAACACATTTTGGAAACACTTCCACTGCCAAAAGTCCATTTCAAATTGTGTTTGGAAACACTGCTTCCACACAGGCAAGCTTTGCAAGGCCTTGACAACGTGAGATGACACAGTTTCGCTTGACCAACCCATTTCAGTAACCCAAAGTCAACAAAACCCATTTCAGTAACCCAAAGTCAACAAATAAACAACTGGAAAATGAGACACATGTCCAACCAGCTTCAAGTGTACATAACATAGACTGGACGTTATCATTCAGACATAAATAAAACAAAATGTAAATATCTATTGCAAAGCAATCAGACAATAATTATTATCATTAGTTAATTGCCTGCTTCAAAACCTATCCAGCACATATACACAGTATTTGTTTTCAATCAGTTTCCTAAGCCAATGTCATTGCATGTGTGAGAATAAAACTAAGTATAATTTTCTAATAGGTAATCATAGTAAAACTTTTGAAATTGGATAAATGTTTTGTTTTTAATAGTTATTGGTATGGAGTTCCAAACTTTAGGCCTTAAGTACATGAAACTATTTTGATCTTGTTTTCGGTGTCTTAAAGGTATTACATAATTATCTTTTGCTGAGTGCCTTGTGTTATAAATATGCCTATCACGAACAAGTTACTGCAATTAGTTTTGCACTTAGTTTCAGAGCGTTGGGTGGGACAAACCATACTAATCATTCATAGCGTAAGTAAAGATTGACAATATCCTGTTTGTACAGGATATTGGGGAAACTGTAGGCTTCGAAAAACATTGCTGACGTTCGTAAGTCTTTACCCTAAAGACAAATGTAGCTCCCGTACTTCGCGTGTTTCTTTTTGGTTTTCAGAACTATTATACAGGAAAGTATAGTCAGTTTTCTATATCAAATTTTTCTACAGGGTGTTTTGTCTATCACAGATTTCTTTCCCTTGGTTCGATTATGGATTTCAAATCTAACACAAAGCAAAATATGAAATACATTCAGAACACGTGGTTATAGTTTAATTGTGAGACACTGCATTGCATGGTGATACCGTGGGTTTAGATTGTTGTTTGACCCACTGCGTTGATTTTAAACATGCTCAGTGCAAGCAAAAATCGGATAGGCTACATGTGAAAGATTGTATCCGGACAACTGCCACAGGGCAACTGCAAACTGCTATCCGGACAACTGCCACCTAGGACAAATTCCACCTGGGAAAATCACCACTCAGGACAACTGCCTTCCGGACACCTGCTACTGTTGCAACCACTCCGCTTGAGTTGCGCTGAAATGCGCGGTTCGCCACGAACGTATTGTGCGCGAAGAACAACACCACATATATGTGGCGCGAACAAGCAATAATAGAGTGATTGCGGTGCATGATCCCTATTGTTGCTTGCTACCACAGTGCGAAGCTTTACGCACATGCCACTCGGGCTTTCCGATCGCAACACTACCTAGGACAAGTGCCACCTCGGACAAGGACCACCTAAGACAATTGCCACATAGACAACCGCTATCTAGAACAACTCCCTTCCGGGAAAACTACCACCGGGGCAACTGCAACTCGGAATAGTGCTGCCTAGGACAGCTGCCACCTGAACAACTGCTACCCCAGGGGTGCAGTGGGGCCGGAATACTATCCCAGACTTCTTTCGTGTTTTCGTTTGTAGTGAAATGAAAATGAATACTCCATTAAAAGTTGATATAAGAACAAGTTTGATGTGTTGTTCAAAATGGCTAGTTTTTAGGTAGGCTTCCAGTTTCCATACTTGTTTCATGACACTACACCCCAATGCCACCCAGCCAACTGCCCCCTAATATAATGCAATTTTTTTATCACATACAAGATGTCAAATTCAGTAAGGTAGGTCGTCTTGCGACACGTAGAGGAGTTTTCGCGGTACAGCAGTTGTCGTCTGTACTACGATATTATTGCTTCAACATATTGCAGCAAAATTGAGTTGCAAAACTTCTGTTGCTGACATTTACTCACCAAACAAACGTTAAGCTGACTGAATGCACAGAATTTCAAATGAACGGAAGAAAAAGCGTTTTATGAGTGTGTGGAATGAATACGATGTGCTAATGTGCATAAGGGAGTGTGTTGTAAAAAGTTTGAAAAATTCATAAAAAATTAGGTTTTGCACTGCTAGCACGGCTCAGGTTACCTCTGCCCATTTTGGACAAACAAGTTCTTCAACTTAAATTAAAAAATACTTGACGTTCGCATAGAAAACTGGTTATTTCACGAGCTGCAGTTTAGGAGCTCTTTCAGGCAGTTCTATCGAAATCTGCACAAGTTTTGTCGTTTTCGATGGAGAATGACAATTTGCCCAAAAATACCCATGCTTACCTGAGGTGTAACAAAATTCCTACACAAAGGTCCCTCCTAAGGTAACCTTGACCAATTTGAGAAAAAGAAGTTTGTGCATGAAGGTTTGCAAGTAACTCACGCCAGCAGCCTTTGATCGAAACCAGCAGGGGGTATATCACACGAGTGCAAGCACTGAGATCAATTTGGAGCGAATTAATCCCGCTCAACTCGTGGTTTTCGTTGATAAACAGCCAAGAGAATGTATGACGCCTCCCCTTCTGAGGAAAGAAATTGCTTTTGGCTAACCAGATAGGGCTAGGGCCTGCACCTCGTGCGTGCACTTGTGGTAAAGGGTTAAAGCATTTTGTTGACGACATGATGAACCTTGTACTACTAATTTTCTATTGGAAGTTTCTAGAACTTTATGTTAGGCAAAAAAGCTTCCTCCTTGTGGTGAAAGGTCAAGAAATTTTATTGAGGACAGGAAATTGGAGACAATCGAAGGACAAGTACGATTTTCTATGGACGTCTGAAATTTTTTCTTGGCCTTTTTAAGCCAACATTACAATCGGTGAAAGTTTTGGTGTTTGTTGGTTTTTATGTCCAAGTCTACCAACCGTGAAGGTTTTGGTCTTTATAGGCATTTTTGTCCAAGCTTCCCAATGATGAAAGTGTTGATTTATATTAGCATTTTTGTCCAAGACTACCAACGGTGAAATTTTTGGTCTCTTTGGCCACGGTTACATTTATTGGCCACTTTGATTATGAATACCAATGGTAAAAGTTATGTGACTGGGAGTTTATCTTTGAGCAGCATCTGACATCCCGATCCGCCACACACGAGTTCGCATTCCCTGGAGGCAATTCTGGCATTCTGCTGAGAAAACAGAAGTTCGTGTTCCAGGAGGCAATTTTTGACATGGGATTAGAAGTACGCGTGTATACGTACGCAGTTAGGGAAGGTGTAAGGCGTTTGCATGTAATTTGTTTTAAAGCACACTTGACCATTATAATTGTATAGAAAATGAGTTTCTCAGGAGTTTTAAGCTGTGTCCAACACATTTCACAGTGTGGCAAATATTTTTAGAAGGGGTTTCGCCGCCCCGCCCCCCAATAGTTTCGGACCTGTATATGTGTCCAATTACTTGGTCGAGTCCCGTTCAGAAACGCGTAACATCGGAATTTAAATGTGAAACAACAGCCAAAGTCAAATTCAGGAATGCGTACAGATCTGATAAACGCAAAATGTGTACAAACCTTACCAAATTCATCAAAGATGAAAAAGTTTTTCACAAACGTGACATGGCTTATTTCTAAAAATTTCAGGTTTTACTTCATACTGAATCGGAATTCAAAGAACTTTAAGTAACGCTCAAAGTTCAAAATGAAAAGGGTTTGCAATGAAAAAGATTTAATATAAGGTGAACGCACCTGAAAACAAGACTTAAGTTCTCGTAAGAGTCCGTGCACAGAATACACCATTTCAGGGATGTTTGCAAAGATATAATTTTGCTAATTATTTTCAACGGTCCTTTACAGGATAACTTGTGCATGGTCAGAAGTTTTCGTAAGACTTTTACGACTTCAAAACAGCCAGTATTTTAGTTTTTTTCATTTTAACAGAAATTATTATTTATGTAAAAACATAAACTGCAAATTAGGGTGGAATAAAAACCTTGAATTTTTTTTTAAATGTGAAGCAACCTATACTGAAAACTAAGTCCTAATCAAGGTCTGAAACCAAATAAAAGATTGGAGAGTAAACGTGTGAAACAAACTGGCTTTGTTTGTTTGATCTAACGGCGCTGGCCAGGCTTGTGGCGAACAAGGACACAAGACAAAGATTTTCTGCAATGGCGTGGTTTTCTTTTTGTATTTTTTTCAAGTGAAACACATCAGGTTTTGAATTGTAGGTTCTTTCTGAAAAAAATCGAAATTTCAGCAATTTCAGAAGATGCAAAATATAGAATGACAAATTACAGTCAATAAACAATGCTATACAAAATTCATCTGCAATAAATAAAATTTTAAGCAGTTTTCGACAATTTACATGAAATACAAACAAAACTGAAACAACGAAATTGCCAGAAGTAACTGTCTATTGACAAATTTAAACACACAAAGAGTTTTTGTTGAAGAATAACGCTGAAATTTTAATCATTTTTTCACTTCTATGTGAAAAACATCACGAGCAGTAAACAGTAAAATCGATTGCAACCACATATGCCTATACCAAATAGCAACGAACATTAGTATGGAATTCACTGTTCAGAAAATTATTACGAAAATCCTGTCTGTATACATTTATGATGTTAAATACACGTTTCCTGAATTTGCAGGCACTTTTGTTATTTTCGCTACCCTTGACCGTTACTTCCTAAAAGCTTTTGGCAATCGCTAAGCTTTATTGAGTCGGTTGACTTTCCCTTCGTTTGCATCAAGAGGAGATCTGCATGTCCGAAACGAAGAGTTTCTTCTTGAACAACTTGATTTGAAATCTTTGTGGAGGCAGTTTCTCACTAGTCACAAGGTAAAGTTAGATTCGTGATTTAACAAAGCATTTTTGCGGATCTTCGTTCTAATGTTGTCTCAAACTCTGTTTTTCGGTTAGAACAGGTCCTATTACGTTAATCCTGATCACAACGGTGTACTCTAAGTTACAGTATTCGTAAAAAGTTTTCATGACAAATCAGGTTTAATAATATTTTTTTCATTGCGGAAACAGGTGCCATATTTAGAGAATTGACACATGAATGTCTTTGACTTGTTTTCATTTAAACGAATTTTTGTAATATTCCAAAGATTTATCAGTCTATGAAAATGCATTTTATCAATATTGCCCATTTTTTGTGCAAATCAAGATTTATTTTTTTTCTTGGAATTGCAGTGATGTAAAGTGGTTTTGGCTACACAGGTTTGGCTCCGATTAAAAAGCATCAAAAGAAAAAACAGTGCCATCGTTTTCATTAACGCCTCCAACTGCATTTGTTAATTCTTTCACAAACACTCCAGACTGTTTCGTACAAGCTTTGCTGTTCCGATGTGATTCTCAGTGTCTAAGGTTTGCAAATAGATATGTCAATCCATCTTGTTCAATATTCATGGATATATGAAGAGAAATCTTAATAAATAATTGTGGATATCTGAAGTGCAATCAACATGATTTGCGTTCTGCTAAAGCTTTTGTCCGAAATACAGTAGTTTGGTCGCAGGGCATAAGACAGTAATGCAACTTTGCATGACATTTCTTCTTAAGCGTAAGTAAAATACCGATTTTTATTGCGATTACATATTAACTTAGGTGTAGCTCAAGTATTGCTTAAAATTCACTTTTATCTGAGTATAGTGTGCTTAGTGTTTGCAAACAATTTGTTACAGAAGTTTGTAATAATTTCCTCGTTTCCAGACGCTGAAACTGTTCTCTGTCTGCAAACGTTCTTTGAAAATGCACTCTGCGTACATGAAAATCAGTCACAAAATGGAATTATGACCACAAACGTCACAGAAAATATAAGAATTGTTCAATTTTTCAAAAATGTGCAAATCATCCAACCATGATTTTCCCAAAAAGTTCCCTTTGTGACCAAGCACAACCTAGAAGATTTTATAAATTTAATGCAATCAACGCCGTTAAACCTGTAGATTTCACTAATGTTTTGTGCTGTATGTGTTTTGCTTCAAATGATTATTATTAGATCTGATTGCCAGCTAATGTATAGATTGAATAAATACGTTGTACTCTTTTATACGTCACTTCATTTTTGCAAAGATGCTGGAATAAGAGACTTAAAATTGAGCAAACTGAAACTGAAATCAGAACATCAGCAAAGACACAATCATCATCATCTAGGAATCTTTCTGAAATCTTTATTTTTGAACACGTGCAACTTATCTCAAAAGCTTTGTCTGATCTCATCTTCAGTTACTTGTAAAAAAGTGTAGAAATTAATTCCTTTTTTGATTGATGTGACTCATTTTAAGTTTAATTTTGAGAAAAAAAAGATGAAAATTACCGCAATCATTTGAACTAGCGGAGTTCATAGTCAAAGTCAAGCGGAAATTAAATCTACTTTTATCGCTCTGATACTTCTCTAAGGAATTCATTCCAACAAAGCTTTAATGGTTTTCTCAAACAACATTTTTGGATCCAGAAATGACATTAGAAAATGCCATTCCAATCCATTTCTTGTCATCTAGTGCTCAATAACTGTGAATAACGAAATACTCTTCTTTCCTTTGTTAGCAGCGAACGCAGAATTAAAAAATCTCAGATAGTCTATTTTCGGTCTGTAATTCTGTCATCAACTTTGTAAATTCACTAAATTCCCGAAATAACGCTTTCTCAAGCAGATATTCGAGAACTGAAGATGAAGGTGTAGCAACAGTCAGCAAGGTTGAATTTGTATTACGTAATTATTCATATGCTAACAAAAGCGATTGCGATCTGAGGAACGCTGCAAAGCAGTTCTCACACGGGAGAATAAGGAAACAATAGTATTATTACAAAAGCATAGCATTTTGGATACTATTCGATAAGGAGGCAGGGTAAAAGTCAGGCACACAGATACTGGAGCTCAACGCAGTATAAAGCGTTGTTCAGGTGAGTGGATTTTCAGATGTCGGTTTTCACTTTATTTCATTCGGCTTTTTGATGGCGCTTTGTAACTCCAGTGGTTAATGCCTGGTATGATTTGACCCGATTTGTTTGTTGTACTGGTTTCTGTTCCCTTCTGCACACCATGGTTCTGGTAAGAAGGCTTCAGTACCAGATTGAAAGGTCTTGCACTATACGGCCGAGAGTCAAACTCTAGAACCTTCCATTTATGTCAAAGGGCGCCCCTGTATCCGCCACTGGATCGTCATTCTTTTCTAAAAGTGAAATCCACAAGAAGGTCACGTAAAAGCAAGCTCTTCCAATATTTATTTTCTTGAGTTTCTTAAGACTAACAGAGTTCGCAATCGTGCTGATCAAAACGATTTTTCATAGATCGGAAAGCTCTTCATTCCATTTTTAGTGTGTATGCCAAATCATATTGGATTCAGTCTTGGCCGTTTATGAGACCAGGCTTTCCTCTTTCAAAAATGACAAACATGCTTTGGTTACCAAGATGGAATCCACAAACAAAAAAAAAACAAATTGTTTAATGTTTTTCAACATGCTTACGTTGCCACACAGCCCAAGTGTTAAAAAGACAATGCTTTTAGTGGGATACAAAATCAGAAGTGTTAACAATTGGCAAAAATAAAAGAAAATCATAAAATCAGTATAGGTCACATTCAGAACAAACAAACTTAGAAACTAAAAAAGATGTAGCAATAATGCAAAAACCAGTGGTTGAAACCAATTTTATTGTTTTTTTCCTTCTGATCATTCGTTTTTGCGCTTTGATCATTATTTGTTGCAATATTTCATCTCTTGCAAATTTGCAAGCCCTAAAGTTTCATTATGTAACTTGCTTTTTCTGGAAATAAGTGCTCTTAATTTATTTCTAGAAATGGCAAGTTTCCGTGTTGATTAGCATATAGGCGAAAAACAAATATACGGTTAAACGCGCGAATGTGCATGAACGGTTTATGTCATCAAAATACAAGAGGTATGTCAAGTTATTTCAGTGTAAGTGAAAGAACGACTTATTTCACATGCAAAATTTTAGATATGTCATGTGTGTTTCTGTCTGACTCTGTCTTTTCAATCACGCGCATGATTTGCGTGACTGGTGCTTGAAACGTTTTTCTGTTTATTTCATTACATTTTCATCGATCTATATCCAAACATGAATGTTGTTTCATATTTGATTAGCTTCACCCCATCCTATGAAATTTCACATTTAAAAATGTAGTTCAAACGCGATAAATACTTACCGTCTACGTCTCGAAATCATCAATTGAGTTTACTGTTGAAAAACGTCAACTGCATAAATCTCGTGAAAATTCATTTAAAGAAAATAAAGTATGTTTTTCACATGACTGATAGATAAAGATATCGACGCTTCATGTTTCCTTCAAATTGTGTTGAGCATTTTGATGAAATGATTTCCTAAGCATAATGTTTTCCGTCTTGTGGACGGTTGATGAACAACCGCGCAAAAACGAAAATATGCAAATGTTTATTTTCAGTCAGCATCCATTGTCTGAACAAAGCAATAGAAGCCCAAGAAATGAAATTTACTGCGTTTATTATAACACGGTTTCAACATTCACAAGTAGTAATTTCAGTCCGACTATTGAACTTTCAGTTCAACATTGAAAAGTATTTTATTTTTGTTCATGCTGTAGTTGCATGTTGATCATTCTCCAACAACAGCGTTTCAGTTGTTTCTTTCACTGCGAGACGCCAGCTCAATCGACAATGGTGCTTGATTTCTATTTTCTTTGGATGATCTCCCGTCAACAACGTTTGTGCAAGATTCTGAAATGACACAACGACACATGTGACATACCCTCTTTCTCGACGTAGCACGTTCCTAAACAATTTGCAAGTTTCGTTCGTTAATTCCTTGAAATAAGCATCGAAAGGAAATCTGTTGGAAATATTTTTACGGATTGAATAGTTCTTGAACGTATGTTTGCAACCTGATGAATCTTATGCTGCATTTAAAAATCTAATTCAATTAGGATTAATAAAACCGAGTTTGCCAAAGAGTTTCCTTTTCGCAATTTACGATTAGGATTTATCTTTGAAAAATTTGATTTTCATTCACAATTTATACGTATCGGCAATCAAAGTAGGTTTTGGATTAGTCAGAATGCATCAAGTACTAAACGTGAAAAGATATAAAATATCAAAACGCAACAACGTTGGGCAGATACGATGGCCAAAACTTTTTCAGCGTCTGATGGGTCAACGAATGTTCGCGAAATCCTTGACTGTTTACACAATCTCTTGCAGGAGTACAAACAGGTTTGAACCTATTTTGCAATACTATTGTTCGAGAACTTTCTGTACTCGCGTCGATTATGTTTGCCTGATTCAATGGATGCACAGTGTGGGAAAGAAAAAGCAAAGCGGTGTCGCTCAAAAATTCCCGATTTTAATAATTCGATGTTATGGATGGCGCTTATTTCAAAAGTTAATTAAAACAAGTTGCTATATAAACGAAAGTTGCATGACATTTTTTTATCAAAGTTTTATTACAAATCAAATTCACATTTTGACACAAATTTTGAAAATGACCTTCTTCAACGCACTAAATATGCTATTGACTGATATAATAGAAATGTGGTCCTACGGTAAGTGCGGCAACATCTCTTGTCAGCACATAACTTTGGTTGTGGTAATCCAACAAGGGTGTGCTATATATTCAAATTTTAATTTTTCTGGAATCGCATGCAACGCGACAGATTTCTTTAACGAGAATTGGAAGCAAACCGAAACCTGGATGCTGCGTTTTTGTTGGAAACCTTTCGATGGAGAGACGGATACTCTACAACTGAGATAAATCGCTGTCCCCGGCTAATGCACCGCCTCCAAACTCTAGCTAATAATGCTGCTTTAGGTAACGTATCAAAGCCTCCCCGCGCATACTCTACAGTTTGTCAACTTGTCGTTTACAAAAATGACAAAAATGACAAAGTCCGCAATAGCTGAGAAAGGACTTACTCAACTTGTTTGCGCTAAAACTTCTAATATCTTGAAATTTTTAGCAAACGGCATGAGCTTTGTAATATTTATGACAAATAATGCATTTCATTCCTTTAGCTAAATCCATTTTGCCACCACAACCAAAAAAAAGCTGATTGCATTCATGGCTTAAAATATTTCAAAAGTTTATATGCACTTGAAAAATGGCAGAATAAACCAGAAGTTGTTTGTGGTTGCATGTTGTAAGAACAAAAATTATAAACATTTTAAACCGTTGAAATATTCATAGACTTGTATAATTTTGTGAATGCCCACAACGGAGCTTGTCATGGAAAATTCACTTTTATCCTTTCGGACGGGCAAGTTCCAAAAACGTGATTTTGAATTGTCTTGAAAATACAAGTCAGGTGTTGATTTTAGGCAGACTGAATTGTTTGTTAATTTACAGGGAAGGATTTGGTGAATTTTCATTACCAGGAAAACCAAAAACTGTGATAAATACTGCAATTCTGAAAATCCACTTCGTCAATTTTGCAGCTTCATATATTCTGATCTGGTCTTTTACAACGTGATCCATTGGACGTTTTTTGCTATGTGCTTATCGACAGGTGCACAAAATTTTACGTTGCATTCTAAATGCGAATTTTAGACGATTTGTCTATCACAGACCTCTCTTCTCGTAGCGCATGTGCAACAAAGGATAACGTATTTATCCATTATGATGTCGATAGGAGCAGAACTGTCGCAAAGGGTCTATTCAAATTTTCATGGTTGCAAACAGATAGATCTGGTTCATAAGCCAATAGGACGCCTACATTCGACCTACTGTGGCGAATGGCGACCAACAGTTAAACCATTTTACCTTGATGTGCAAAGCCAACGTTTTCAAAGATTGATCCAGTACGCACACTATTACTAATTTCATGGAACCTATGATAGCTAAACAGAGACAATCGCTTCATTTCTTAATCACTTGGGATTTTTGTTAGTCGCAGCCGGTCTAGGACCGGCCATTTAAAACATCTAGGCCAAATTCATTATCTATGGAAAATGCGCATCTTCAGAGGTATTGATTGGCCATCCAGCGTTTGTGGTTGGCAGGTTATGGCCAAACAAACAAATTTTTGACAAAAATACAAATACGTAGATAAACATACAGAAATATATACGAGTGGTTACGTAATTCAGGAAAATATGAGTGGATACGTACATGCTGCTGGCGGAAAAAATGAATGAAATTATCCTTTCGTCTGTCATCAATCGAAAATAACTACTTTTTCACGAAAAGAATCACAGCAATCAAACGAAGATCACTTATAATAGAGTGTGCAGGTAGCAAAGAGCCATTGCAATAATGAAACAAGAATGAAACTACATCGCGGATTGCTGAGGTGATTGTGGAAAAAGGATTGTGAGAGTAAAGATGTGGCGAAACTTGATTTTAAATCAGAGGTAACAGGATTGTGTTTCATCAGTGAAACACAATGGGTTGTGGGTAACGTTGAATGTTTCTCGTCACAGCAACTTTAACAAATTTGGCTTGAAGATAAGGAACCGTACTTATTTCTGTCCAGTATTTGAGTCAATCCAAGTGAAAGCGACTGCAAATCAATTTTGAAAATGAATGTATTAAAAAATTAATTCGAAATAGTCTTTTCGCGATTTTTCTGATTTGTATAATAAACGCGTTAACGGCTGAGAATTATCAAACAAAGAAAACATTCTCAACAGCGGAAGAGCTTTGCGAACGTTTTCATTTTCAAGCAAATGCCTGCCACTTACCTTGATTCAAGTCCACTTCAGCCGAATTACATTTATTTCTGCAAGTGCAAAGTTGATACAGATGCCTGATAAAATAGAACAAATGTGGGTGAATATGAAATGAGAGGTCAGATGAAATTCAGACGATTCAAATATCTACACTATTTTCTTATCACATATGGCAACCGAGTGCAAGTTAAGCCGAAGGAACTGAATATCTTGAAAGCTAAAAATTCGTTTTTTGTAAAAGCAGTCAGGAAACAATAGTTGCTACACTGCAGCCATGCTCATGTGTCGCAGCAATAGGTAAACCAAGGAATGCAGTTTGCGAAAAACAAGTTTCCCATTATATCGGACAGACACTAACTGCTTAACCTGACCCGTTCATTTCACAGAGCTCTGTATCTGATCAACATAACAGATCGAGTAATATGTGGAAACGATATAACACATGAAGTGCTTGAACGATATAACATACGAAAGTGTCACATCGGACAGATGCATTATAGAAAGCAAAATATCGAACATATATAACTCATCAAGTGATATATTGTTCAGATGCAGAAGATAGCGTGCTGCATTATATAGATCTGACTCACGAAGTGCTATATTGGACAGAAGCAAATCGTAAAGTGATCGTATTTAATAATCATACATAAATGTCGCTGAAACGTGATATCTTATGTTAGGCAGCGGTGATTATTTAGAAAGTATCATTGAACTGAGTGCACTTGTGTTCTACATCTGCTTGACTGTTGCATAAGCGCAAGTTGATCTCCATTCCCATATAGCAGTCAAGCATAAAGAGCGCTGAAACATGTGAAATCTTGCGGTAGAATGGAAGAACCATTAGCATAACCTGGTGGCTTGAGCGGTATTATGCTTGACTGCTGTTTGCAGACGACTGCTAAATAAGCAAAAGTTCAACTGTATATTTGTCCAGCAGTCAAGCAATAAAAGACGTGGAAATATTTTTGTGTGAAATGGCGCGTTCCGCGTATCTCTTAAATTAACTGTGGTGTCTAAATTCAGCGTGTTGATTTCAAGCAGATGAGCACCACGCACAATTTCGTGCCTTGGTTCATTTGGTGCAACTTGTTTTCTGTCAGTGCCCTCGCAATTCACAATGTTACGAGGTTTACGTTGAGTTGTAGTGTTTCCACGTTGTTTGAAATTTGGTCGCATTTGATAAATCACACTCTTAATGTTTTCAGGACCCCATTGAGTTTTTTCTTCTTTACACACCCCGGAAATCTTTCGAGGCGCGGTTGCTGCAAAGCATGTGGAAGCGTTTGTCCATGTGTCTGGCAAACGTACTATGTAGCTTCCTACTACCCTACTCTGGCGCTACAAGACCTCGTAGTCACAAAGTGCCATTGCCATCTTCGTAATAATAATAATGTTTAGTTTCTTGAACCTTGCGGATTGGTCATTGTCAGCAGAGATTCGTTTTTTTCCCACCGTGGCTTAAGGACGTGTGTTATTGATGTGTTTTGCAATGATTTTATCTAGTTCGTTGGTATAGTGCGGATGTCTTCTGTCTTTGTTAGGTTTCCATCTTTTCCACGAATTTACTAGATAGTCTTGATGCTTCCTTGAACAGCACCTAACCGTGTGTTAATTTCACGACTCTTTGACACTTTGAGAGCCGGGTTAATTCAAGCGGTTCGCAAAAAACAGCTCATTCGCACGTGGCTTTGCGGATGAATATCTCCGCTCCTGTTCGCTCTAGCGACTCAGCAAAAGCCACAAAAAACGTGGCCAGTCTAGTAGATTAGACTCGAAAAAAAATTTTTTGCGTGGGGGGTGGGGGATGTCTGTGAGTGACGTCATAAGTGGAGGACTTTTAGGCCACCTTGGCCCACTTTGCCTGGCCCTGGGCGCTAACCGTTAG
>Ga0210059_1008945_pt1 | contig 15705 bp, 6 predicted proteins | sample Ectturendosymbi2_FD_188042 | JGI IMG/M metagenome (GOLD analysis project Ga0210059, IMG submission 188042) | Ecteinascidia turbinata endosymbiont from Florida, USA - Sample 2 (SPAdes) (version 2) | ecosystem: Host-associated > Tunicates > Ascidians > Unclassified | place: Key West, Florida... | reverse complement strand
GCGTGAAGAACAACACCATAGATATATGTGGCGTGAACAAGCAATAAAAGAGTGGTCGTGGCGTGGAAGCTCTGCCGATATTAACTTGTGAACGATTGAACGTAACGACCAGCGTCCGCGGAGAGTGATCATGGCATGTGAACTCTGTTGTTGCTTGCTGCCACAGTGCGAAGCTTTGCGCATATGCCGCTCGGGATTTCCGATCGCAACATTACCAAAAGATCTTGTGGTTTGTTTTTGATTGGTCTATGTGATGATTGTTAGTAGCAGTACATTTTAATCATCCGAACTGACCAAATTTTAATTACTTACCACAATTGTTGAGCATAATTGTGTCTATTTAAGCCCAACTCTCAGAATTGATGTGTTTTCATATTAAATACAGTGCTAAGTGCTAGATATCCAGATATAGCACCATTGTATACTTGTATATACTACTAGCTGCTATACCACCACCATGGGCGTAGCCAGGGGGGCCATGGTCACCAAATTATATTAATTCCATAATGTGTCCCCATTTTACAAAAAGGTCGTACTACGGTTGAGTGAACAATAAGGATTGTCCCCCCCGAAGTTTTTTAGCAAACTGGGTCCCTGGTTATCACAAATAAATATCTAGAACAGTGTTCTCAAACTTTTTTTAAAAAATTACGCAACGGTCCCCTAGCAATTTCTTAAATGGCTCACGGTCCCCTTAAAAAATCAAAATATCTTTTATCCTTGACTCCCGAATTTTTTTAACTCTGACTCCAATTTCTGAAAAATTTTTGAGAACTCACCTCTTTATCTGCATCCTATATAATGCGCACTTTTGCAACCGTGACTGTTTGGTTCCGCAATAGAATTAGGCTACCATAGCTCCAAATTGTGTTTGTTAAGTTTGGTTTGGAAAACTAAGTTGCCCGAAAATTTTATTTTACACAAAATTTTTTTCTTCAGGAGCGTCGTGTTGATTTTTTTGGAAGGTGCTTCGCGGTCCCCAGAAAATTGTCTCGCGGCCCCAAAAGGACCGCGGACCCCAGTTTGAGAACTACTGATCTAGAATGAATGCTATTGCTGCCAAACACTGTCTATATTTTTATTGCGTAAAAAAATGACTTTGAAATTGGATTGCTTCTTAGCCAACGTTTGAGCTTCAAGGCATATACAAAACGTGTATCACCGTCATAGTTTTAAAACTATACAAAAACAAACATCTACGATGTTCATTTAAGGCTACGGCTGATGCTGCAGACAAAGGTAAGTTGTAGGCCTACAGTATTTGTAGCACGCCAGAGATATCACAGAGGATTTTTTGCGATGGTCTTGAAATGAAGTTTACATCACCATTAGGTGGGATATAGCAAACTGGTGCGCCAGAAACAACTGCGAAAAGCATTACTCCTTGTTTTTACTTGCGGTTAGTGACTACAAGCGCTTAGATGCAAGTTTTTATTTCATTATCACCAACTTCCACACGAAGCTTAAAACCTTAGGTAAAGGTCAGCCATGATATGAATTGTCCAGCATTTATGCTATACAAAACGTTTGATTAATGGACAATTGGCAAACCATACTGCTTTGATAAGATTCCACACTAAAAGCTGAAGTAGGATATGTTCCTTTAAGCAGTTTCGTTGATTTGCAGTTGCACTGAAGCATTTATTTTGCTTGCACATCAAAAGCTTGATTAAATTGAGAAAATTTGGTTCAACTTTCGGATTGGGAGAGAAATTGCACACATTGCCCCCCGGCTACGTGCCTGCCTATGTTGCGCATCATAATACACTTTTGGATAGTTTCGGATACGGATAGTATGATTTCAAGGAAAACAGCACTCGGATCGGAAACGGATATCATTTTTCAAAAACAGGATAGGATCGGATAAAAAAAAAACAGTATCCGACCATCTCTGTGCTGCGCGCACTGTGAACATTGGATTCCCGTCCGACTGCGATGCAACTATAGGAAACTGGCATTGGAAAGTTCGCAATACCCCTGGCTATCTAAATTGTAACCGTGAGTCAAACTACAGTACATGCCGCGCTGGTTGCTCGAGACGAAGAAACTTCACTTTACCGTCGCTAAAGTTCGTAACTGCTCGCTATGTGAACCTTGGTGATCTTGACAAGATTTCGCAAATGGTTAGCAGCCCCTGACAGTTTTTATTTTGTAAATCATAATTATTAGCATGCACTGACGTTTGAAATTTCGTAAATATTATGTGATATTTCGACCTCAATTTGCCTCCCCCCAGATCCTGCAGCCGGGAGCACATGTGTTCATGACCTCCCTCATTATGCCAATAATAATGAGTGGTGCAAAGTGCTTGCTTTTACTTTTAGAACAGGCATTTTTATTGAAGGAACAATTTTAAATAAGAAACTACATTTTTATATTTTCACAGCTAGCATTTAAATTGCGTGCTGATACAGTAATGTTTACCCATTCCATGAAGATGCTCGTAACCATGTTTCGCCAAAATCATAACTGCATTTTTAGTATGCACTGACTCAGATGACATTGACACGAGCGATTTCATTCAATGGCGTAAACTAATTGTGTATGATAGCGTAGCGCATAGGCTGCAAATGGTGTTTTTCAACGCTAGGCAGGCCAGAAATACCACTATTTAAATCTTCAATAAGATTAAGATGCAACTGCTAAGTGCGAATCAAACCTGGTCTTCCAATGTGAGAGGCATGTGTTCTGGTCACTGTTCCACTCAGTCGTCTGAGTGTTAGCAATATCATCACCTCCGGAAATTCTACGTCTGTCTTACCCACATCAAATATTTATATCCGTTTTGAGACGGTGAGAAGTCTTTTGGCTTTTACTCACGGTACTGTGCAACCGGTCGATATGATTTCGGACGTCACCTTACGACTGTTGCATGTAGTGCAGTGGTTCTTAAACCTGGGTTTGACGTCGTAGCCGTTTCAGGGGCTCAACGAACGTCATCTGAAACATGACTAAAAAGCGTGCTTATATCACAGCAAGCTAACCATGGTCACCTTTGTAGTAAAGTAACCATTTTTACTTTCTGTTATGTTGGGCAAAAATGGGGTTCGACAAAAGCTTGGAAGACTACATAAACATTCGGCGTGTTTTCAAAGGTTAAGAACCACTGATTTAGTGTTTGCCCTGACAGCGTGGAACAGGAAAGGAAAAGGAAACTTGATAGCGAAACCCTAAACACGTACTGGTCGAATTGCGACAGACACGTCGCAAAGCAAACTGCGCGCTATTCGCGGTCACTGATCGCACGCTAACGTAAAAGAAAGGCATGACTGTGCGTTTTTCCGTTCACTGTTTTTCTTGCGCAAGCTTTGTTCTCACTGGTTCTTGCGAGAGGCGTAGGCAGGGTTGGTGTATGATTCGCAATGAACTGACGATAACCATTGGTGAATTGGCGGCAGTCACCACTGGCTTTCGGAAAGTGATCGGTAGACCTGACTGTTTTTATAGCATTTGATCGATGAAAACAACAAGCGCAGCTCACTGCGCTCTTTAACGGATGGGCTCGTGAAATTTGTGACCAGTGCAGCCCTTGCCTGTGAATGCTTTGCATTTAGTACAGCGACGATGTTAGGCTTGAGGCTTTTTAATATTTAAAAACGTTTGAAGCGTGATTCTAGACAAAAGTTGTTTGCTAAAACGTCAACTTAGGCTTTTAACGCGATGTACAAATGTGCTGGAAGGGGTAGACCTGGCACTATTTGACCGACAGTCACAAGTGGGCCTACTACAAAAGTTACCACGGTCACCATTCCTGAGGACTGCTGTGCAAGATGAGGGTAAAATCCTGAATAGTATTTAACTTAGTTCGCATTGGAGATTGTGAAGTTCAAGTTTGTATTCAGTGACACCTTGAGAGGAACTGCGAAGCATGTAGTGTGCTGGCTACCAGCGGTGGCATGCTGGTCAGAGTAACCCAGTTAAAATGTTGTTTCGCTGGGAAAAATCCTACTCCAGTACAGTCAGAAGTACCTGGGCTATTCAAAACTATTCAAATAAGATGTAAAAACTATAAGAATTTTCAACTACTAAGTACGTATTTTGAAGTAGAACCAGTGTGAATGGTTCAAAATGCCAATTTCGGAACATTCACAAATGAAAAAAAACGAAAATGAGCCTAGGTTTTGCAATTAATTAGGGTCAAATTCAATCAGAAGTTAGTCAGATGCTTTTTATTGGTTCGTTGCCAACCGCCAGCGCAGTCACGGGCCTCAAAAGTGACCTAATCTTGACAACTGTTCCGCAAACGCTCGCTGTTGGTTAAAGCAAGGAAGAGACAGAGGTTTGGTCAAGAGTACAATGTGAAACCAGCTGGTGGAAACAAGACGGAAAGTAAACAATAGAATTACATTTAGGTGGCAGGCAAATTTTTGGGGGTGCGAAGGATTTTTGCCCAAATTTTCCCAAACTTGCCTGAAAATTACTTCAAAGAAAATGACTACCGAAAAAACGACTCCATTCATTTATTAAAGCACTACAAGCACCATTTTTGCCCGAAGCTCCCCCAAACTTGCCAAAATTTCCTTCAAAACTGCTTTGAAATGAACGTATGTGCTAGTATTTTTATCGAAGCTGGATTAAGCGTCTTGTGGTGGTCTACGTGTTTGTGAGTATTGATATTTTTCTGTAGGAATATATTTTACATTGATAAAACTTTCACAGATAAAGAAAAATAGATTAGCCGCTGTGGCCCTTTTGATCTGTTGTATCTATTGGTCATTTAATATTTGCTCGGCGTATTTGGAGGAAAGACGAAGATGTGTTGAGTTATAATTTCAGGTTAGTTGTCACAAAACTGCTACTTAATAGTTCAAAGCACATGTTGTTAAGAGCTCTTAGAAGCAGAAGTGACAATGTCTCTTGCTTTTTTAAAATTCGTTTCTGTTTATGCTTGGATGCTGTTTGTGGTCACACAAGACCACCTCGGGTAGACAGTTGGAATCACATCGCAAAGACACACCAAGCATGGGTGGCGGACAGTGTTCCCTCTAAAAAAATTCTATCCTGAGCAAATGTTTGTTTTATTGCGCAGGAAGCGCATGCAACTGCGCAACCATGCAGACACAAACAGTGAAGCATTCCCAACCTTAAAAGTGATACGCAATATATCTATATATATACCGTATTATATTTAGAATGTTAGAAGTGCGCGATAATGAGATAGCACTGCGCAAATTGTCTGGTGGTAATGCGCAGTTGCGCACCTTAGAGGGAACACTGGTGGCGGACCACTTTTCAAAGTGGGGGCACAAGAGCTCGTCTCGTGGTTTGAATTAGCATCTGTGGCGTCACAAACATTGAAATATGACGTCGTTAACTACACACCATGTGAAGGTCTAAATTACACTATTTTAGACAAAATTACACCACTATCAAAATGTGTCGGTGAACCACCTGAAATTCAAATAGACTGTTACAGGGGCGATTCAGGTCAACAGCGTCACTCGGGCTCATCACACGGCTTATTCTGACTGAATAAAACCTTTCGACGCTTGCGTCACTGAAATTTCATTCTGGCTGGCATTATCGTTGCCCTGTGACGTTAGTTACGTAACAATAAATGAAAAGTTCATGATGACTTCTCCACTGTTGAGTAACGTACGTCACGGAGCCAGAGTAAATGGCGAGCGAACGAAGTCGAGAGAACGCCTACTAGGAAAGATATTGTTTTATTCTGGTCTCTTGCAACATGAACGCGAAAGTCCAGACATGGAACGAAACTATATGAACAGTGACAAGGCCCAAACAAGAGAGCCCGAGTTAACAACTTCGCGACGTGGGACCGTGGGTGGTGGCACAAATACTCGGGCTGTGCCCGAGGAGCCCGTGTGCCGGAGTCGCCACTGGGCTGAAAAAAATACCAAGAACAGAGCTTAAAAAACAGGCAGAAATTACACAGCATTGATACCTGTCTTAAACACATTCAAAATCACAACTTTTCCACTTCTTGAACACAGAAGTAACATGACTGAATACTCATTCTACAACTGCATTAGATACCGGGATGCAAAGACAAGAAAAAATGTATGTAGCAACTAGCAAATTGTCTGTAAGGATGCCAACTGTGTTGCCAATGCAGAAATAAAATAGAGGTACTGTGTTTAGTGTTGCCAATGAGAAAACGTAAACAAAACACAATTGAAATTGATATGTAAAATATTTCATTTTGCGTATACGATTCAGCAAAATTTCACTATTTGGAATAGTGTTAAAGCGCTTGAATTACACCAATTTTTTATGGTGTGGCACGCACTATTTCCGACGCACAAGCATGGGTGTCGGAAGGGTGACAGGAATTTTCAGCAAAAAAAGCTGTTTTCTTAGTTTCGAGGGGTAAAAACCAAATTTCACCACTTTTAGCCCCCTAGAAAAAAATTTGGAAAAATCCACTGGTGGCCCCCCTGGAAAAAAGCCTTCCGACGCCCATACAGACAAGCATGTAAAATTACACCATTTTTGTAAAAAAATGTGTTGTATTGCACCATCCGGTTCAACACTGTTCACAACACCAATGCGGTAAGCAAGCCATAGCAGGGTGACAGACTGTGCACGATGTAGTCTGCCAAACAATTACGAAATCCTGCCAAATTAAAAATATATTGACAAAATACTGCCAAAATTTTGCAACATTTTTTTCATTAAACGATTTACTTTAACAATGGACCCAATACTAATTGTGTTACTTAAACTTATTTAGGCAAAATTTGGAATTCAAAAGTGGGGGACCAGGCCTCCCCAGAAATAAAAGTGGGGGCCTAGGCTCATGCGGCCCCCCAGTTCCGCCACCTATGACACCAAGGGGAATGTTTGGTTTCTGCGGCCACCCTTATAGCTGTGCATTCCAGCATTAACATTCTTTTTCACTTGAAACTCCACGATGCATATTTAACATTTAAAATTTTTTTACTGGCTCATTCTAAACATTTAATGTTCTGCAGTATCTTTGTTTGAACTTTTGTGCTTTTTTCAGTTAAAGGCAATTAGCTTCAGATCTACGGTTTCAAAATGATCCTTTGTCGAAACAATCGTAGTTAATACTTTCGCAGAAGCCAAGAGTGGACATCACTTATGTGTCTAGGAGTTTCGACTCAAGACAAAGGTTTTCACGGGTTCCACAGAAGTAGGGACTCATAATAGCTGAAAAACCACAGCATATATTAAATTTGATAAATCGCATGACATACATAAATCCTACTACCAGTGGCGTAACTACAGGTTTGAGCGCCCAGTAGCCAACATTCAGAAAAAAATTGAGAAATGATGGTGAATCCGAATGTGGGTGGCCATACTAAAACTCTAAGTCACCGGAAAAATACGCCGAAAAAAACAAAAAAAAAACTACCAGTTGAAAACCAAAAGAATAAAAAACCGAAATATAAGCTAAGTGGGGGTCCGGTTTTTGCATTCAGCTTGCCAGGGGCGCGATTCACTTCTCTGCTGCCCCCAGTCAGTTGCGCCAGTGCCTAATATTTGAAACTCATCTATACTGTATGTAGCAGTAGTAACCTATATAACAATTACCTGCCAAATAAGATGCCTGAAACACTTAAAACATTTTACGTCAATCTGCTAGTCAACGCAACCGCCTTTTTATGAAGTTTCAAACTCATTTTTGCACCGGAAACTGCTTGTAATCACTCTAAACCGCAGTAAAAGAGCCCAGACACTTGACCCCTTAGTCTACGCACTTACCAAGAGGAAAGTTTTACCAAGGCACCACACAGTTTGGCGTTATTTGAAGTATACAGTGGCAAGTGCCCCATTTACCTCACTCTAAATCCACCACTGGTTGGCACACTATTTGACTAGTTTTGCCCACCCATCACACAAGGTGAGCTGTCGTAAAGGTTATCCGCTTTGGTAAATAAATACAACTGTAGAGCGACAGGTGTAGAACTGTAGACTATGCAACCAAAGGATTGCGGTCTTCATTACTTCGCTAGATTTTTATACGTTTTTCGATCCCTTTTGATAACGCTTATACACACTGACAGTGTGCACGAGCCGTTGGATTTTGGACGAGAGCAGGGCTTCTTGACTTGGGGTCCGTGAACCTCTGAGGGGTTCGTGAATGTGATGTAGAGAGCTAATAGGCTTTGCTTTGACAATTCGAAAGGGTTAATAGGCTTTGCAGACATCCAAAGCCTAATTTCGACTATTTATTGCACCATTTCTTCTTAAGGGATCTGTAAGTTTTATTAGGATGTACTGTGGGTCCGTGACCCCCAAATGTTTAAGAAATGCTGGACCAGAGCAGCACAGGTGAACAAACAGCGGACTCCGCGTACTTTTGTTGAGGCGGAGTCTTAGAAATGTTTTGGGGGGGGGGTGAAGAAGCTGAGGCGGAGTTTGATTATTTTGTCATATTTTCAAAGTTCAAGGCACTAACACTAAATTGAATCTTTTTGAAAAAAATTGTGCAGTTACTTTTGCTGACACAGAAAGAGTTATCTAGTTTTTATCCAGTGTTGAGGTATGACGTGAGTGGTGGTTAGATACAGTATGCGTTGCAATTCAACTCTGAAACTACAGTATTTCAGGTTGATTTCTTGACATTACATTGTTAGCATTAAAAGTTTCCAGCTGTCCGTGATTGAACTGTAGTTCCATCAGCAATGAAAAATAAATTATTATAATGTTTTACTTGCATTTGGTTATTCCAGGCCTGCAAGGAGTTATTTTACAACAGTGAAAAGGTTATGCGGTTATGAACTACATTAAGTAAAACTATAAAGTAACATGGGTGTGTGTTACTGTATAATATAAAAAACTCTGCGGAGTCAGACTTCAGTATTTCCATGATTGGCGGATGCGAAGTCAAAAAATAAGACGCCGCCAAAAAGAACTGTGAAAACCTTCATTTATTATTTTATTTGTTGAACAATTTATGCAATTCCATGTAGAATATCTTGTAATGTTAGCATTAAACGTCATCATTGGTGCTCTGTTGTGCAACCAAAATGTCATCCATACGCTTAAAATGACGGCGTTGTTTTAAGAGCAAATGTGTACTGCTGTACGCCTCTCACACAAAATATATAGGCATGCGGGAAGCAGGAGGCATTGTACATTTTCGAAAAGGGTGAACTTGGGGTATTTCTCGCAAGGATTTCAATAAACACCAAAATTAGAACATAGGTCGTTTAAGTGGTGTACCAGTAAACGTTTAAGCTGGATGCACACGGCATGCATCCTGTGCGTTTTTTGGGCGAATGCGTCTGATTTCGTGACGTCACGTCCTTTTCTGATGCGTCTGGTATGGTCTGCGTTCGAGTAAAAGTGAGTCCGAGCAGTGAGTCTGATGCGTCAATATAGAAACAGGTTCCTACTCGACTGCAGACCATACCAAGACGCAACTTTCGGTGAGAACAGTTTAAATTTTAGTTGAACGTACTTCAAATAAGCATCACGCCAGAATTTTTTTAATTTTCCAAAAACGTTTTTTTTTCCCATGTGCAAATTATCTCAAATCGTATAAGAAGAGAAGTACGCAGTGCACACAGCGCTGAATAAAAAACAGCAGCTTTTCTCTTGTTGAAAATAGGATGTCAATTGCTAACACACCCTCCTACTTCGAAAGCAAACTCTTCGCACGCAGTATAACTTGATTGCGCTCTGAATTGACATTAAACTAGGACAAATTAGCCAAACGGTGTATTCAAGTTCAAACGATTTCTGGTAACGACTCGTAGCATCGCCCACAATCATTTAAGAGTGCTTTCTTCGAAAGATTTCTTATCCTAACATTTGCATTGAAAAATTGCTGTTAGTGTTGGTTTTTTTGCAGCTGTTAGTGGGTGCGTGTGAAAAATGCAATGCGGTTACAATGACGGATGTCTTTGATGTAGCTCAGGTTTTTTTTAAGGAAAATGTTGGGTACCCGGAATGGATCTGTAGGGACCCGATTTCTCTGATTCTAGGGACCCGAATCGGGTCCCTAAAACGCCTTAAAAAAAATTGATGTAGCTACAGGCACCAGCTACATCGGCAACTTACCATCGCTGATGTAGAAAAAGTCAGGTAGCCTTGCCTTTACGGTTTGACGGTAAAAGTATTAGGTGCAATGACACAAAATCATGATACAAAAGCTGGTTGTGGAAAGCGTACGTTCTACCTGATCCTTTTTATTTTCTCAGCTTGTGAGGCTCTGTGGAAGTGGGTGTGCTGCGCTGACGATAAGAAAAAAGATGATGGTATGTATGAGTACACTTAAAATTTCGGTTTGTTTTCTAAAGCGAACGTTCGGTCGATGTTTAAGTTGTTTACGCCAACGCAAACTGGATCACGCAATTTTTGGCAACTTAATTTTGCAACTCAAAACTTTAAGGCTACAAAACACATATTTAAATGAAATGTAGTATGGGTTTCCAAAAACGTTTTCATCGTAACCAAAATTTCCTGAATGAAGCTGTTGAAACACCCGTCTTTTTCTTTTTGATGCCCCTCTTTCCCTTATATCTTTTACCTCTACAGTTGCTTACCTAACCCTTCTGCGCATAGGCATGCTTTTACCCTGTGTTTTTTGCTATTGTTTTGTTTACTTATTTCATCTGATATTGATGCGTTCTATTTTGTTACTTTTTCTATTACTACATGCGAAACGTCTTCAGTTGAAAATAGATCTGTGCTAGCAACAGGGCTGGCTGAGCAGATGACCGTTATGCTCTTTGGCCAACCCTTTGTGATTCAAACATGTTAGAACACAGTCGTGAATTTACTAAACCGGACGTTTTAGATGTTTTTGTATTCTCATCAATTTGCAATTAATTTCTGCATTTTGCTGTTGTTGTTTTCCCACTTGCTGCATTCGTGTTACTTCGTGATTTGAGTTACAAAAATGCATGAATAAACAGTACAAAATGTGGGGGACGCACCAATCTTTTTCTCTTTGTTCCTCAGCTAGGTTGGATTAAATATTTTACTACTACTGAATCTTCCATATACTGTAGATTTGAAATCTAGAGTACTGTTGAGTGCCAGTGGACTTAAAAGTCCGGGACAACTATCCATCAACTGGCGAAGTGACTGTGTTCTAAAGCAGGGGTTTCCCTAACCCGGGTGCGTGAGCCCATCCCAGGAGCATCTTTACGCGTTTCTGAAAATCAAAACTATAGTACGTTTTGTTGAAATAAAAATAATCATTCAATAAAGCCTAATTGTGTCTTCCGCATGGAGCTTCTTGGTAAATGTTCCCTCCCGCGCGATGTATGTGGCGTCACAATGTTTCTGAGGTAATAAATTTGGCTAATAAAGGTTTGTGGTACAGGTGTTGTCTTCCTCTTCCTCCCTGCGGGATGAGTGATCGATACTTGATGTGACTTTGCGAAATTCTGAAATAAACGCTATATTTCATCTGTTGCTATATCATTGCAATATTACATCAAGATCTTGTTTTTTTTTCAAAAAGCACTGTGATATGCTCGCAACCTAGCATAGTGTAATTCGGGATCAAATCGTGTCTCAAATTTCGGGGTTTGTGGAGACATTTGTATGGTGGTCCATGCGTGCCACCCTAAAAAATGTTTGTTTCTGGCATTTTTTTTTAAAATACAAATATTTTACATTTTTAAAAATAAAAATTAGCAATCTTTGTGAAACGAAATGAAAAAAAAGTCAATCTCAGACGTACGTGCAATACCAACGCGAGCTACTGGAGCCAGACCTCGGCATAGGAGAATCTGCAAATCAAGCCTTCTCAAGTCGAAACACTGGCGCTTTGAGGAGATTGGCACGCATGGACCACGACCAGAGAAGCTGATGCGATTGTTTTCCGATTTGCTTTACGTTTTTTTTGCAAAATGAAAGTGTTTCAGAAACAAAAGTGAAAGTGTTTTTTGAAACGAAAATGAAATTGTTTTTGAAACGAGAATGTTTATTTGGAAACCATTTGCGAAGCGAAAGTGTTTTCGAAATGAAAGTAAAATTGTTTTTGAAACGAAAAGATTTTAATTGCAAACGCTTTGTCTTTCAATCAAAAATGCTCACGATCCGACAAATGTTCGTTAATATATTGAAAGCGATTAGTTTTTGATTACATTTGAAAAAAACAAAGCGCTAGCAAACGTTTTCTATTATTTTTCATTTCGTTTCAAAAAGATTGTTAATATTAATTTTTAAAAATGTAAAATTTTCGTATTTTTTTTGTTTTTTCAAAAAAATGCCAGAAACAATTTTTAGGTTGGCACGCATGGGCCACCATACATTTGACATCCACAGGGGTTCGTTGGAGAATAACAACCTGTGACCGCTAGTCTAAAGTTTACGGTGTTTGAGTTTGTGCCAGGGAGGCAAAAGCGCATCAACCTTTGCCTGAAGTCAGGCGAAAATGTTGTTGTGACTTAGCATAGCATAGGCAATTTTCGCGAAGGAATTTGATGGCGAAAAAGCAGCCTGTTTCACTTTTGCTAAATGAAGCTTCATGCTCCGCTGAGCTTGGTGTAATTTAATTTCTATTGCTCTGAACTTGTAGTTGAATCAATGCAAAAGTGAATGAGAAGCGCGCTGTCAATGTTTATTTACTGCACGAACTATCAACTGATCTCCAGACGTCTCGTTTAAGGAAGGCTTCTGAGACCTTTCCTCCGCTGAGTCACCAGATAAAGAAAAACAAGCTGCAAAACTTTCTTCCACCCCTATCATCAGTTGCGCAAGTTTTGCTCATCGAGTTCTTAAAAACCTATGACGATCAACTAGCAAGTGACACCGAATGCCTTGTAGCGACGCTTTTAAACACGCGCATGCATGATTTTTGTAGCTGAGGCCTGGAACAGCGATCTACAAATTTCTAAGTAACGAAACTGCTCTTCGAAACCCCCGCTGTTTACTTTCAGCAAGAAGGGAAAGAGTAGAAAACGATAATAATCAAGTACTTTTTATTCCCCGTTAACTCTGAAGGGGCATTCTTTGCGTAAGGAATAGGATCGAGAAAGAGGGGAGGAATTAGCCAGCATTTGATGAAAGAAAAAGTGCATGTAAAACGCATCACTTCCGAATCGGACTTGCGTGTGCTCTGATGCACACTACTGTAGATCCTGTCATCTGCATTTATTTGCAACAGAAATGGGTGGTCACTAACAATGTAAGCACCTTTTCAACTTTAATACCTTTTCCAGTTGGTTTAACATGTAACGAGATGACAAAAGTTGTGGTAGGTTCAAAGCGTAAAATAAACAGTTCTTTCTTTCGTACAATAGTTTTCTCTATTTCGTTGCAGTTCCTTTGAATAAAACACATGCCGTATGCACGAACAATCACTAAAAATGACGGTATTCATCTTAAATGAAATGCGTATTATATTTAACGAGCAAACTTAGTTACAACTGCAAGTCCATAAATAATGTAACCCTGGTCCAGATCTTCTGTCCACTTTTTTGTGATGAATTGTGCTGAATACAGAACAGTAGCGATCACATGCCGCTAACTAACTGAAAGACTATTATCTGCGAAGAATGAAGGATAAAGTTTTTAACATTTTTTGAAAAAACTTCATGTTTTTTACACAGGTGGTTCCTGACAAAAGTCTTCAACTCAATATGAAGTCAGGCCAACGGTAGTTGTCGCAGCCCCGTCCTATACTCGCAAGCACCCTCCACCACCGTACAATGGCGGTGGATGAGGTTAAGTTAACGCCATCGAAGCACCTTTGTATGCAAATTTCCTCAAGAAGCAAATTGAAGTTTGCATGGCGAACAATTTTTTTGTTTGTGAATAAGGCATATATGCAAAGTACAGCAGCCCCTTTAGTGAATGCATTCTAAAATTTATATTTTGATTCCAACGACCAACAGCTTCGATGGTCCAATCCCTTGCCGTTGCAGCACAAGTGCGATGGCTTGTTACCTTGCCGTGAGGCAACAAGCACATCGAAATCGACCGTAAATGAAAGTGTGGTTCTAAGTCCTCGAAACGAGTGAAGAATCACGCTGGATCCATTGGCCGGTTGGCATGTGTTTGGTGTCTCACCAATGTTGTGTTTTGCGTTCTTCAACCACTGCACCTGTATTGTATTGCTGCAGCAATGCCCTGCGTAAAACGAAAAAGTTCTTATGTTTGATTAAATTGTGTTTGACATGACTTGACATCAGTATTTCATGTTTGACGGTAAAAATACCGATGATGCCTGTGCTGGAACTCACATAGAAAACAAACTATTGTTCTGCCCATTTTGTCGTTTCCACAAATGGTTGGCAAAGACCTGTAGATTCTCCGAATTGTCGATTGCGCTCAGCCAAGTTTTGCTGTCTCGCAGAAATATCTGTTGGTCAGTGAGATAGCTTGCAGCACTTTTGTTACTTTAAAGAAATGGATTTATGATTGGCTCGTGTGGTTCACTCACGTGAATGTCGTTTCACAAAGTATTTTGTCTGCTTTACCGTGTCACCACATAATAAATTAGGTTACGACCAAGCACTCTTAAGCTTTCCAGACAGCGAGTGGTTGATTTTTGAACTTTGAAAAGTGAAGAGAAAACTAACAAAGCGTTTAATAAAAATGCAATATGCGCAACAGAGCATGTCAGACGAAATCTGAGGCAAGTTCTGTAAGAAAAAATCAGATTAGAAAGGCTATATGTCTTTCAACGCACGGATACGTTGTTGCTTGCATCATGTAGCATTTTTACTGGGCCCATGTTTTCACGGTGGGAAAAAACATCATGCAGCAAAGCCAAATTTAAATGCAGCAAAAAGGTTTCGTGCACAAACATGTAAAGTACTGAAACGTGGGCAGGGTCACAATTGCAATTAAGAGTGATGAACAAGTCCTTGCAACAACGGCGTATTTGTAAATCATTGAGCGGCAAAGTTTAGGTGAACGATTTTTAACTACACGTGTTGCATGAACGATTTTACATTGAGTTTCTCTGGTCCAGCTGAGCCTCAACAACAGAACCAGTGCAAAATTGTTTTTATTGGCAATAACGTTCGAACCACAAACGCTAGATGGCCAATCAAGGGCTGTAAAGATGTGGATTTTCGTTTTCGCCTAGTTTTTTGTAAGAGACAAATATTGCCTCTTGGGGTTGGGCCTAGGGCCGGTGACCTGGTCCAAAAATGCCTAAACCTATCCATTTTGTGACGTCACCCAGAAAAAACTTAAATTCAAAACTTCCCAAATTTTTTAAATCGAAGCTACAAGACTCCGCATCTTTACAGGGTTTGAACAGCTCTCTAACAGCTGACGAGTTACGGTCAAATATGTGGTTGGCACGATCGTGGCTTCTGCGGGCCTTAAAGGGATGGTCGCCCAACTTCAGGTCTAGACCCACTCCTAGTGAAACTGTCGAAAACGTGCAGTAATTCAGTGAACATGTCGACACTGGTATCGAATCAGGACAACTGCCATCTATGACTACTTCCACCTGGGCAAATCTCCACCCAGACAACTGCCACCTAGGATAATACGTTTTACACATCACGTACAAGCATGGGCGTCGGAAGAGTGGGGAGGTTGGGGTATCTTGGCCCCTTGGATTTCGAAATTCAACATTTTCCTAATACATTTTTAGCAAAGAAAGATTGTTTTCTTAGTTTCGAGAGGGTAAAATCCAGTGGCGATTCTAGAATGAAAAAAGTGGGGGGCCACTGCGGGGCCAAGGAAAAATTAGGGGGAGCAACATAAATATCTACCTTGCATGGTGATTTTTCATTGTTTTGAAGATTAAGTTGCTATAATTAACCCTATCAAACCCAACATAGGCTTGTGAATATC
>Ga0210059_1008944_pt1 | contig 15705 bp, 9 predicted proteins | sample Ectturendosymbi2_FD_188042 | JGI IMG/M metagenome (GOLD analysis project Ga0210059, IMG submission 188042) | Ecteinascidia turbinata endosymbiont from Florida, USA - Sample 2 (SPAdes) (version 2) | ecosystem: Host-associated > Tunicates > Ascidians > Unclassified | place: Key West, Florida... | reverse complement strand
TCGAGATCAACCCGAGCCTTCGACTACGCTTGTAGAACGCGAGCTTGCATGCTTTGCATGTTTGTGCTACCACCCACTTCACTGATTAAGGTTGTTAACTCTGGCTCTTTCCATTGGGCATTGTCAGTGTTCACATATTTTCGTTTCATGTTGGCTTTCCGCGTGCAATTTGCAGGTGACGTGAATCAAAAAATATCGTTCGCAACAACGGCTCTATCGAATACATTCGCTCGCTCTTTACTCGGGCTCATCCATTGGAGCCCGAGCTGCCCTCTGCAATTAAGTATTTTTTAATTTTAATTAATATCAGATTTAATGTTTTTTTGAAGCAATGGGTTTGCATAGAACATTGGATTTGAATTCCAATCCAATAGACAGTACCCATTCCTGAATAATTTCAAACGAACGATAAACTGTCTGGTAACTCGGGCTAATATGAATGAGCCTAAGACGTGGAGGATTCACTGGCATTATCATTGTTCTGTAACGTGCGTTACGTAACAATGGACGAGCTCCCATGAGAACTCTCATTCGTTGTTGCGTAGCCAACGTCAAGGAGCAACGATAGTGCGAGCCAGAATGAGCAAATGGAAATTTCAGTGATATAAGCCCCGAATGGTTGCATTCACAAAGTGTAGGTTGCGTGATGAGCCCAAGGGACGCTGCTGATCTGGAATGGCCCCTGAGTGAAGGTATACAAGTTAGTGCGCTGCCGCCTGTCTGATCTCTTGTTGAAGCGTCAAGCTGCTTAAATTGCCAAGTGTGACGCTTACGCACGTTTGTGGCACAAACAGTCACGATTGGTGAGCAAAAGGTCTGCCCGGAGTCGGAGTCGTTAAAATTTTCTACGACTCCGACTCCTCAGGTTGAAAATCCTTACGATTCCGACTCCTCGACTCCGACTCCACAGCCCTGCTCGGCACTCCACAGTCCGATTCGATCAGCAAGTAAGCGGCAACTCAAACAAAAACGCGCTATGTCCCCAATCCCCAATAGAATAGACACTCGGATTTCGCTGCGTTGCCAGGTTGTCATGCTCTTTTGTCGCGCAGCATGGGCGAAGCACGGTAACTGTCTGACTGCGAACGATAATCTCGACATCTGGTTTCTGATCATACTTCTCCAACTGCTTTGCAATGCTTTGATCCAATTAATTGAAACAACACAGTTGCTTCGCTTGGTCTTCTACGTATAGTAGCAAACTTCGTTGAAACGTTAAACGTACAAATAAATTTCTTAAAAGGAACAAATATTCCTTAAAACATACAAATAAGTTTTGGTTATTTTATCATACAATTCCAATCGCAGTCGCTTGGAAGTTAAACTGCAGTGATTTTTGTGACAGTAATTCATGTTGAGTTTTACCGTTATCTCGCAACTTTTGTATTAAAAAATCCATGTCGACTAATTCTTACACCTTGCAAGGTTGTTGTACTTAACTGAAGGCAGGGTGGTATGAACTGTTTAGATAATGAAGAGAAAAGTGAATGCTACCAAGCGGGTAAGCCAAAAATCCAACTAATTTGTTTTACTTTCTTTCTTGGTTGGTAGTTCGTGGATTTTCACCTGTAGCATATAAGAGCTTACTTGTAACATGTTCATTTGGCCATCTAAGGAAAAAGATAGCAACACATGTGCGTTCAGCAGAGCTGAAACTTGGCAGCGTTCGACCGCAAAAATGTTGTGTCAATGAAATCATTTGAGATAGTATGCCCAAGCGCGTTTTTCAACCGCATTGCGCAATATGTGCACTTGCACACCGGTGGGATACACGCATTTTTTCATTTTACTTCTTTACTGATATCGTTTGCAAAGTATCTGTTTCAAGCAAATTATCAGCGTTCTCTGATAGTTTGAATTGTGGCAGTTTAGTCGGATATTTCTTTCTTGCAAAAATAAAAGACTAACCCCTGTTTGATCATATTTTGCAAAAGTAAGAGATGAACGTGCATGCAGGCCTGCATAGTTTTAAAATAAGTTTCCGTATTCTTAAAAAGTGCAAGTAGAGTTTATGAACTTATCTGAATAAAATAACCACTTTAAGTAACTAATACAGCTGAAGGTCGGAGTCGGTCCAGAGTCGGAGTTGGAGTCGGAGTCGGTCCAGAGTCGGAGTCGGAGTTGGAGTCGGATAATCGAAATTGCCCGAAGTCGGAGTTGGAGTCGGATGATGAGACTTCCGACTCCACATCCCTGGTGGTTACTATAAAAATGGAGTTTACGTGCAGCTAATCACATCAACAACTAGACGATGTTTTCAAGGGCGGCAACATGGTCCCACAAGAAAATGTATATATCCGAAAAATAAACCTGCATAAAAGTTAGAAATCACGGAAATTTAAAAAAGAGAACTTCTGTACTACAAGAAAAAACTATAAGTCCCAAGAAAAGAGCGCATTGACGTTTGCTGTTGAAAGAAATGTGGCAAACGCTCTAATTTCTGAAGATTTAAGGCAATCGTAGAACCAAAGTCGGCACCACAAAAGATAAAATTTTGAGGGGGTAATACATGGAAAAGGGGCATACTTTCACGTTTTTAAGACAAGCGACCAAATGGGTCACACCAGCATGGGGCCCCAAAAACTAAGATGGTCTAGGGCCCCGCGCTCCCTAGATCCGTCCCTGGTTATGTATTTTAACTGAAATTCAAAAACGTGTGAAATACGGATGCAAAACAAAAAACAAATCCGAGTGCGATTATGGAAGTATGCAAGAACCGAGTTCAACAAGTGAATTAGTAAGTATATTTGGTTTGCAACAAACTCCTCTGATATGTACATCATGAAAAATAATAAGCATTCACGAATTGACAAATAAAATGCATTCAAGTGCTTCATCACCATTACCTGGAAATCGTTGGTTGCCCACTGATTATTATGGTTGTGTTACGATGGAAGGAATGCTGCAACCAAACTGGTTTCATGGGCCAGGAATTCCACACAATCTATTCAGACATAAGGTTGGAAATCTGGCTACCACTGACAAGTTAGATGAGTTCTCTGAAACAGAAAGCTCTGATGAGGTGGAATGGAGTGAGGACTCAGATGATTCCGATTGCGAATATGATGTTTATTAATTCGGCAAAGACAATGTTAATTGATGGTAACTGTAGCATTAAACCTCATTTTACAAAACCAACAATAAATGTCCTTCGGACTTTCTAAGTGTAAGAACAGGAACATTATATATTTGACGTGAAACAACTCTTGGATTTTTTAAAGTAACATCAACACTGCGATAAACAGGGTCGCAGCCAGGATTTTTGTAAAGGGGGGGCTGAAGTTATGGAAGCAAAGGCCTTGAAAAGGAAAAATTGCTTGCAATTAGAATAGTCAAGAAAAGCACATAATTTGTGGATAAACAATTAATTGACTGTTATCACCACGAAAACTGGGGGTCCTTCCAACAAAACTGCCATACTGTTTCTTTGATATTGTTTCCTGACGACCGCAAAACTCGACAAACTTGATTGCTTGTTTCAGCCGAGTTTTGTTTTGATCTACGATTTTTTTTCAACTTTAGGAAAGCATAGTTTTCACTTCCATGTTTCCGTCATTTTTGCAAAGTTCACGAAACGCATCAAACTTCTCTGTGCAAAACTTGTCTTCTTTCACTTTTTCCAATTTTTGTGAGCTGATTTAACCAACATACCAAGGGTCTTAGCTGACAACATCAGGTGCAAACGCACGCAACACACCATTTGCAAAGTGACCCTTCATGAATTTCACTGTAGGCTAACCACTTAAACTACTTCAACCATTGCATTTGGAAACGTCGCTTTTGGAAGCCTGTGTGTGCCACACGAAAATCGTATGAAGATAAAGGAGTCCAGCTATTTAACAATGCAGTTCTTCGGTCGCGTTCACTCAAAAAACAACTCATAAAGTTCCCAATGTCAATAATCTTATGCATAGGCACACGAAGCGGGTAGTCGGGGAGGGTGGCCACCTCCCTGGCTTGCACAATTTCAGGGCAAACTCGTTTTCAGGGCAAGCGCAAGTTGCTCAAAAATCCAGAATGGTACAAAATATTTCAATGCAGTGAAAAATTCCAGGGCAGACTTTGTTTTTTAAGGTAAGCGCAAGCTGTTTAAAATCCTGAATAATAAAAAATATATATTCAATACAGTGAGAAATTTCGGGGCAAATCTTTTTTCAGGGCAAGCGCAAGTTGCTTAAAAATACTGAATGCAAAAATATATTCAATCCAGTGAAAAATTTCAAGGCACACTCTGTTTTTCAGGGCAAGCGCAAGTTTCTCAAATCCTGAATGATAAAAAACATATTCAATACAGTGAAAAATTTTAGGGCAAACTCTGTCAGAGCCAGCGCAAGTTGCTCAAAAATTCTGAATGACAAAAAAATATGTAATCACAGCGAAAAATTTCAGGGCACACGTGACCAAATGTCATAAAAACCAGTATGATCAACAAACATGTATGCATGTAGTTTGTAAACAAAAACTTAGCGTTTTACTAAATTAAGTTTCGTACTGAAATGCACTAAAAAACTTGTTGTGATATGTGTGCTAGGCATGGTAGGGGGGCGATATAAATTTGTTTGTCAGAAAAGGGGGCGCTAGCCAAAAAAGATTGGAAAACACTGTTCTATGTAAACTCCGGTACTCTGGTGAGCACCAAAAGCAATGCGGTTATTTTAACAAAATGACATCCGAATAATTTACAATTGTGTTTTAGAGTCGCATCAAGAGGGATAGAGTAGGTACAGTTAGCTCTCTTCGCTCGAAAAAATTGAAACACAAGGTAGTTTTATTCAATTCATTCATTGTATTTCGTTCGAGGTTAATGACGTCAAACCTGAGAGTGCCATTTAGCGGATTTTCTTGATTGAATTTTGGTTTACGGACCCCCTAAAACACATTCATGGACGTCATGTTTGAGAACCCCTGTAATTGAGGTAATTGGAAAAGGGGGTCTCCATACGTTGGGAAGAGAAGCGCTCATATGCAATATGGGTGTTTTATATTTGGAAGCAGGTCCGCAACCAGGGAGGGCAACCAGGCAACTGCGACACCCCTCGAAAACATGTTTTGTTGTTATTTAGAACAGCCAGTTACAATAATAATTTCGCCCCCCCCCCGAAAATATCAGCTGTTTGCGCCCCTGTTTGGGAGCATCAAAACTCTTGTTTATTTACTGCGCAATCAACAAATTGCTGGTGTAGTTTTACCTAGCAGTTTTTTGTCGACACCAGGGCCGCTTTGTAGTTAATATAGCCATGCAGCGAATACCCTGCTGAAAACAATCCATTTAAAGTGCGTTTTTGTGAATAAAAGTTTTTCAAAGGCACAATATTTCAGTTGCATCTTTGAACTGTCTGCAAAAGACTTGCTAGTTGCAAGATGGCAAAAGCGACTAGAAGCACTGTTTCATGTTTTGGCCAATTATTAGCGATAAAAAATGGTCTTGAGCAGTTTGAGTATTATAATTAAACCAAGTCAGCAGATATTCCACACGTTGCGCAAAACCCTTTGTACTTAAAAAGTACGATCTTTCCGTATTGACAAAAGGTGTGTTTGTCTGTCAACAAACTGTCAAACGTTGGAGTCCATGCACGTGTTTCATTCACACGAGTCATTTGGGATGAGATGCGTGGCAGCTCGTAATCTTCAAATAGCGATTCCGACTGGTTGCGCAGGGTCAAAATCTGCAGCTTTCGCTTTAAGATGTAAAGTCAGCTTGACAGAAAAAAGACTGGCCTTCTTTCCACTTTCCTGACTGCTATTCCGCAGTGGCAATTTATTGCTTTAGCCCCTTTGAGACCACAAAGTGAATTATACCTCATTTAAAGAAATTAAAATGTATTGACCAAACGTCAGTGATAAACAATGCTCTGAAGTAGTTTGAGCCACGGGCGTCCGCAGGGGGGTCAAAACGGGCAGTTGCTACCCTTGGAAATTGGGGCTAAGAACCAAAATTTTCTAATAAACCTGAAATCAGCAGCTTAATTCCAATTAATTTATTTAATTCTTGCAATGACAGTTTATTTGCCGGTATGGCACTCACACTGCATACGAACCAGGTTAACTGTTATGTGTAATGCAGGGATGGGAGCTTGTGTCCGCTCCTTTCTCGGCAAAAGTAGGTTGCGAAGCTTACGTGCGGATTGTTCTACAAGTTGCGGAAGTAGGCGTTTGGCCGCTTGTGACTGTTGAAAGCAAACATCTTGGCCGGCAATGCAACGCGACAGTGACTGCTGATATCGGAAAGGCACGTAGTTTTATACTGTGTGAAGAAGCATCAATAAACTCATAGCAAAGGTTCCACAAGTTTGAAAAGTCCATCGTTAGTGTGAGACTGTGAGTGTGGTTAATGTACCTGAGTGAACAGCTTTAATCAAACAACGCTTATGTAGTTTTTTTTCACACAGTACATAAAACTTTTATGATAAAAGTACGATGGCTTGTTAGAATACAACTAGGCAGGCTTGTGGGAATGCGTATTAATTGTTTATTACTTTGCGACGAGTGAAACCGTGGCTTCAACCGACAATATCAGATGATCGCTTTCCCAGTTTATATCTTACGAGCGTTCAGCGTGGAAAAATCAGTAAAGACAAACAAGGTTTTATTTGAAGGGTGCTTGATCGCTTTAGACGAGATCCCAGACGTTTTGCAGCTCTTGTTTTTAAGTGGCACGGGCAAGTCTTGCTAGGTAAAATAAAGGTCATGATCTGTGGTTTCATAATAACGACGGTGGCAATGCTTCATTGAAAAGACGTACCCTGCTTGGAAAATCAGTAGATGGCCTGTCCTATTCATTGTGTAAATCAGGGGTGGGAAAATTACGGTCAGCGGGCAGCATTTTGTGCGGCCCGCGGGCAGCCACACTTACATAGGTAGTACATATTTCGAGTCCATGTTAAAGTAATTTTGTCGAGTAGAATTCTCGAGATTTTATTCCGTCTATGTGTTAGGGTTGCCAGATGTGTTTTGCGAAAATACCGGCCTTTTTGTCAACAGTGACAAACATCTTATAATCGAGAAAATGATAGAAATATACCGCAGGCCAAGTTGTTGTAGTTATTAGTGAACACTGTGCATTCAAACACAGCCTATCCATATCTTTGTCATTGGTGATAGTAACAATGATTGAGTAAAAACTTTATCCGCGACAATAATCTTTGTATATTAATCACTTTCACAATGAAAACTGCTTTGTACGAAAACACTGAATCAACGACGACTGGTAAGACTTATGAAGAACACAATTTCTGTTTTTACGCAGTGGAGTATTAGGTACACTAGTCGCTACAATTTCACTCTCTTCCTGTCCATTTTTTTAGTATATTTCTGCACTCTTCTGCAAAGCCTGTAGTAGTTCAGACAATTCCACCTGCGTTGGTTTCGCATTTAATTGCGAAAAAATGCTCATACTGATCACGTTTGAGACGAACGAGTATGGTAAGCATGACTAAACAAAGGTACAGTGAATACAAAGAGACTATGAGTATTACAACTAATAATAATTTGCCCCTATTTTGGACTTAAATCAACTTCCCTGAAGGAACCAAGGGCTTGGGGTTAAAAACCCCCTTGAGCTTGATATTTTACAAAAACTTTATTACCTGCGCAAAGGAGATTAATTGTTTTCGCATACTTTTTGCTTGTTAATTTTTCGACTTACTGCAAATACGACGGATTGAATTTGCGTGAAAATTTCAAGGAACGTTGTAAATGGGCCAAAAAGTAATAATCAGGTTTACAAAAAGTAATAGTCAGGTTTACAAAAAGTAATAGTCAGGTTTCGGCTTATCGTCTGCGTACAGAAACCATCTCACACTCTTTTGCAGACCTTTCGTCCACTACACGTGTAGTTTGTGTTCCGCGATAGTTCACTTTATCCGAAACAACTGCATTTATTTTGTCTGCTAAGGCTGATCAGCGCATGCGGTAAACCGCATTGGCTACATTAGCAATTTCTGTAGCATGATAGAACTATTGCACGAGCTCAAAAACCGCAGTTGTTAACATAGAAGCATTCTGGCATTTGATAATGTCTAAGTAAGAAAAAAGGAAAACTAAAAGTTTGCTGGACTTCTGTGCATAAGAAAAAATCGGGTTTTCTTGTGCACTTTATGCGCATTCTCAAATCTTGTGTAGTTTAGCAAGATTCTATTTTTCAAACCGGGGTGTGCGCCAGCCAGTCCAGCGGCAGTTTTTCTGTGCTCGATTGCTCGTATTCGACAAGATATTAGCGCAGCCTCATCTTGCAGTTGTAAACTACTCTGACGAATGGATGAGTGTGTTTTACTCCCCTGTTTTAACGCGTAGCCTGATATTTTTGTAGTTATGAACTGCTGTATCGTAACGTTGGGTGTATTTTACTCCGATATCCCAACTTGGAGCGCTAATAGTTTACAATCACTATTCAGTTTCAATAACATATAAGAGAGTGGATGTGGAAAAATATGCATATTCATGGCCGTAGTCAGGGTTAAATTTTCACCGAGGCGAATATGACGTCCCTGGTTAGGTAGGCTCTGTTGTTTAATGTAGTTTAAAGAGACCAAACATCCTGCCCTTATTTAGTCTAGGCTGGTGGTATTTCTGGTGGTTGCAAATTTGCAACACAGTGTAGCTACACTGCTGCTCTTTTTAAAACAGCAACACAATAACATGTGATTTGATTTGGCGTTGTAAAAATGTGTGGCAACATTACGGAAATTTCACCGAGGCAAGTGCCTAATTTGCCTCAGTGTAGCTACGGCCTAGATATTATGTCAACAAACTTCGCCAAAACGTTGGGTTGGAAACATGACCATGACGTCAACTTGTGACGTCACAAACAGGCCACACTAAATACAAATGGCCACCATATGCCACTGATTGAACCCCCAGAACCCCCATGAAAATTTCTGCGTACGCCACTGGAAGGAACTGTCCTGACAAGTTTCACTTCTAGAGTCCTAGAGCCATTATAATTTGAGAAGTTCTGCGTTAGTTCCTTTTGGAATTACTCCAGTGTATTTATATTCAAAATATACCGGCTTCAAACACAGATTTTAAAAATACCGGCTTCTTACCGGCCTCTGCTAAATTACCAGTAAAATACCGGCCAGATCGGTGAAATACTAGCCATCTGGCAACTCTACTATATGCAGTACGGTATAGTCAATGCGAAATAAAACAGTACAAAGTTATAATAATATTATCATTAATTCATATTTTGAAACGTTAATTGTAACTGAAGCAGACAAATGTAACATGCGTCTCCCGATAGCAATAAAGTTTTCAATTTGGCCCTCGGCAGAAATGTTTGCCCAGCCCTGGTGTAAATTATCGTAATATACCTAACTATTGCTCACAACAAAGCGCATTGTTGTACCTGTTGCCGCAACATGAAAAGATTTTTTCCAGGAAGGCAATTGTGGAATTTTTCTAGGGGTAGCCAAAAAGATTTTTCCAGAAGGGGCTAAAAGTGGTGAATTTTCGTTTTAACCACTCGAAACGAAAATATCAACCATTTTTGCTGAAGATGTAATAGGAAAATGTCATATATCAATATCCAGGGGGACCTTGGTCCTCCCACTCCCCCTTCCGACGCCCATGAACACGGGGCATTCTATTTGAGGCGTAGAAAGAGTAAAGCGTTTTGTGAACGTCCATTTGCATTTCATCGTCAGCAATTTGAAAAATATGAACAAAACGTCGATGTTGCCCCCCCTGGAAAAATTTCTGCGAACGCTCATGGTTTAAGCATTGCATTGACAAGTTATACAAGTTCTTGTATTAGCAAGATAAGACAAACCTTTTGTCTGTTGGTTCCACGCTTCAACCCAGGCCCGCAACCAGTTTGAGACACCATGCGTGGTGAAGAGTTTTCCGAGAGGGCCCAAATTTTTTAAACTATATCCAACACATTTTTCCACAGGGGGCGAAAAACTTTGGTCACGGGGCTGCTTGATCCCAGCACAATAGATCATGTGAAAATAGTTTATAGCAGTTCAGAATACAAAGACAAAAAATAAAGACCTTTTTATATCAGTAAAACGCACTTTCGTGGGCAAATGCAAAAGCGGTCAGGTTTCACAGTTTCAATCTGGTGTTTTGACGGAATTCTTAGCAAAACGAATTTTGACTTTGACAAAGTTTTTTTATAAATTGCTTCGTTATTGTTTGTACTGCTAATGCAAACCTCTAAAATAGGCCCGCGTTAAAATCTGTCACTTCTCAGCAGTGATGTGGCCGAGTCATATTTGTTGAGTCACAAGCCCTTCTAGTTAGAATCGAGTCAGAGCCATTTAAATTTTTTTCGAGTCGAGTCGGAATCGTGTCATGACCTCGTCGAGTCCAGTCGCAAAAACTGCCGAGCCACTTCAGTCGTTGGTTTGTAAGCTCGATTCAATGTTGAGTCAAATAAAATTAGATAATTTCCTTGTGTTGTTTTTAGCTTTTATTTCACTTCACTCTCAGTAAATTTCATTAGTTTAACGCTGCTGCAACAAATATACCTCCGTGTCCTTCGCTTGTCCTCAACAAACAAGCAGAGTAAAAGTATGAGGCCGACTGCTACAATCGCGGTAGGTCAGGGCCGGATTAAGGGGGAAACAAAGGGGGCAATTGCCCCGGGCCCTCCGCTCCAAGGGGACCCCCCGTGATGACATCTACATATGTTTGAAATAAGATATTCTTGCGAAAAATTATGATTCAAAAGAGATACAAGAATACAACTCTATATTCCTATGTTACGTTGAATATCATTAAGAACTTTTCTGCAAGTTGGACTTTCTGCCTGTTTTAGTAATCACTACTGAATGTAAATATTTTCGGTTTTGTTCCATGCAAATATATTTTTTACTTGTAACTTTTCCAAAAAATAGTTCTCATGGTATGAGTTTATCTACTCGTGCATTACGCCTACTGCACAAATGTTGCGAAAACGATACTATTTGCGTGCTAGCAGCAAAGCTAGTTCTGCCGTGGTTGCGGTTGAGTATCAATGATTTTGTAACTTCTTGTGCCGTCTGGAGGTATTCGTAACCGAAGTGCGACCTTTGTTTCGTCATAAAGGGTAACGTATGGTGGAAACGCAGCACTTTTCTTCAGATGGCTACTATTCTTGCGTTACATCACAAACATATGAAGCTAGTCAAGCCATTTACACCACGTGTCATTGCGTGTTCCGTCAGAAAAGGTTTTAATCAGTCAATTTGTAGAAGGAAAGAGCAGAAAACGAGTTTGCAGTGTTTAGCTGGTGCGATGCCGAAATCTGTAATGCCATCGGAGCTAAAAATGGCGAAGTTTCTAAGGAGAAAAAAGCGCAAGAATCTGGCTGTGTCAGCTAAAACGCCGCCATTGAAACTTTTTTTTTCACCAAAGCTTTTAAACAGCAACGTTTAAGCAGTGGCGTTAACCAGAGGACCTGAAAATGTAGGTAGAAATCACGACATAAGTTTCGAAGCACCTTTCACACTAAGACTGGCTGGCCATATTGACATAGTATATTTGCGGTGTTTTTGTTTGCAATCTCCTAGTTTCTGCTTATTGTTCGGGTGAATGTTGTTTCTTGCCGAGTCACTCTCTAGCCTGTGGAAATATTTTTTGCTTAGTATGAATACACTGCAGTGTTTATATAATAAACTTTCTTCTCGCAGCTAACTGTATGTGCAGTTGAGCACCGTATTTATTCGATTGTAAGCCGCGGCTTATAAAGTTTTTTTCATCATTTCGTGTGGCATACAATCAAGGGGAGCTTGCATTTTTTATTATAACGAAAGGTATCGATGACGCTCAGTCTGTCTTTCCTTGGCTACGTTTTGTCGACCAAATTCTTCTTTCGCATGCGAATTTCTTCAGCATCACGTGCATATCCGTTACAGGAGTGATTATGATAAACAGAAGGCAGTTGTGGTGGTGTAAGCATGATTAATACGTGAAACGCACAAGCACGCAAACGTCGCGAATGCATCTTAGAGGCTTAGGTAGCCTACGTTGGAGTGCGCCTTACAATCAAGGTCAGCTTACATTAATTTTGACACCATTTCGTACGGCTTACAAGCAAAGGCAGCTAACAATCGAGTTAATACGGCAGGCACATAATCGACTACTGGAAAAAGCAAATGAGAATGTTGCGAATCAGCGAAAACATAAATTTTGCAAACGATGGCTCTGCTATAGGTAAGTACTAATTTACGATAATGCGTCCAGTGTATTGTTCGCTGCTGCCCCCTCAGTGAAAAGAAAAGTCTCAGCTCTACCTCAGAGTTAGGTGGAATATCTGGTCCTGAAAACCTAACATGAAACCACTAGGAGGCAGAGATGAGCGGACTGTGAAATTTTTCAGTCCGAGTCCAGTCCTGATCCGATAAAATTGAATCCAATCCAGTCCTGATACGCAAAATTTTGAAAATCATCAGTCCGATCCAGTCCTGATCCGCTCATGAAAAATAATGAATTTTTATTTTGCCTCATGAGGCAAAAGCACCACTAAAGCTTTTTTGCCTTCAGCCAAATATGATTGGTTGAAGGCAAAATAGTTGTAGGAGTGCTTTTGCCTCAAGAGGCAAAATAGACATAGCTTTTTCGGCATTGCCAAAGTTTAACAAGGCAGTGTCTATTTTGCCTCTTGAAGGAAAAGCACTGCTGGATTTATTTTGCCATTAGGAGAATCCGATTGTTTGGATTGGTCAAATGACAAGGACAATACGAGATACACTTGGATTAGCACAAAGTCCTTGTAACATGACCTAAAACCCCAAACCTGAAACCAAACTTAAAACCTAAACTCAGATTAACCTACACAAAAAAAATAAGCCCAACACCCAAACCTTAAACCCAACACCCAAAACCTAAACCCAAAATTAAACCTAGACCCAAAACCTAAACCTTAAACTTAATCCATAAACGTAACCCCTAAATGTAAGCCCAAAACCAGTGGTTTTTCAAAATTTTTCAAGCAGCGACCCACTTTGCAACTCAATTCAGCCAATCGACCCCTTCCGAAATTTTCCAGTCAGACATAGGAAATGCAGCTGAGATTGCACAATATAAAATCACAATGTCTAAAAAATAACGTACGGTATCACTTTGCTTAAAAACATCATTTATTAAATTGATGCACATGGCAGCATCAGTGAGGGAAACCCGTACCATTACAAATAACTCCCCAGCACGACTCATTCGAAACTAGAATGACTCCCAAGTTAGCTACAGCAATCAGATATCTAATTTACAAACACATCACATTCTTCGGTAACAAAGTTAATCGTGTGTTGCTGAACGCAAAAGTACTGTAATGGTTGTAATCACACTTAAAAACGATTTTGAATGAAATAGTAGGCTATCACTTTTGCAGGTAACAGTAGCGCAGCCAGAATGAGACCGAAGAGGCCATGGCCTCCCCCAAAACAAAATTGCTCAGATCTTTGGTGGTACTTTGTATCGATTTTCAACTGTTAGAAAATAAACGAAAGTGACAGTCGGCTTCAAGACGACGTCAATGACTCACGACGTCATTTATTGACTGCGCAACTGCCAGGTAGGCCTAATCCTATTATTTTCACTACGACAAAAAGTGGTTCTATGTACGAAATTAAAAATGTGGAAGTAATTTATGAATATATTTATAAGAAGCTCTCGAGACCATAGAAAAAAGCAAACAACCCTCCGGTTAATAAACACTGCCCTAAACCCCAAACTTTTTGAAAAAGTAGTCTACATAAAAAGCATTCACATTAAAGGACCAATCTCTTCAAGCTAAGCCAAAGGAAATGGCGAGAGCAGAAACAATGAACACTCGCACAACAGGCATAGACACTTACCACTCAAATATGTTCACTTTAGGCCTGCTACTAGAACTCAACGTTACATGTGGGGAAAGGTGGATACAGTTCGAATGGCAAAATAGTCTCAGCAGAGCTTTTGTCATTGATGGCAAAATTACATTGCCATTCAGCAAATCTGTAAAATCGGATTACAAATAAAAATTTTAATACGTTCAGAATAATCACATTAAAACAAAAAATATTTTCTCAGTCCGATCCAGTCCTGATCCGCCAATTTTCAAAAAAATTGCAGTCCGATCCAGTCCTGATCCGGCCAAAATTGGTTTCAGTCCTGATCCAGTCCGATCCAGTCCTGATCCGTGCTCATCTCTGCTAGGAAGCACAGTCACAACAGAAAATTTACGCCAATACGATCATGCATCACTGAAGCAAAATAAACTCATTTCTTTGTATGCAAGTTAACTGTATTTGTCAGTTTAAGACGTTTGAAGATTTTGTAAAAATGACTCTGACTCGAGCCTCGAGTCATTTATTGTGGCTCGACTTGAGTCATTCGGTAAAAGACGTCACTCGAGTCGTGTCATCACAACATCGTTTCTTAGCGTGACTCCAGTTTGGTCATTGACCCGAGTCACGCCATCGCTGCTTCTAAAGCGAAATATCAATTTGTATTTCGTCTGGCGAGGCTAAAATTTAGCTGGTTTGAATCTCCAGGTGACGTTTTTCAGAAAGCGAACCAACTGGCGAATCAGTGGTTTGGGTGTCTGCTTCGTTTCGGTAGTTCTGGAGTTCGACTATATGCCGGGTCTTGCCAAGACTTACTTGTAACTTGGTACTGTAGCCATCGTGCCTGCAGTACTGTGTACAGAGAAGCTACAGGGACAATCTCCTGTGTGTGCTGTTATCTCCTGCGTGTGAAGGTTGGAAGTGGTGGCACATCAGTTCTGTCATGTCGAAGCATCGGCAGGAACACAACAGTTTTTTAGTGAAAACAGGGCACAACACTGAAGTGGGAAAGCGTAATTGTCACATTAAATATGTCGTAGAATAATCATCGTAAAGTAGTGCCACTAATACAATAAAAAGCAATGCATAAACTTTAAAAAAGAGGATCACTTATTTGGACGTTGTAATACAAACATTAGAGCGCCAACAGTAAAGCTTTATTTTAGTGTTTGCCATATCAGTACACTTCACATCAGTCCCGTCGCCACGGGGAGGAGGGCATTGGCGGGCTTCGCCCCCAAAACAAAGCTCGAAGTCCCCCCAATTGAAACGTGAAACACTATAAACAATGTTTGTAAAGCCACATCAGTGACCCACACCAAGCGAATCTATCGCAATTTATTGCGTAAGGAAACTAGTTTCGTGTGTTACACATCTTCAGTCCTGCGCAAAAGTCGACATATGAAACAAAAAGAAAAAATTACGCACCGTTGCTAAGATCAAAACTCAAAATTACTAAAATTGAAGATTACAAAAATTTTTACAAAAATTGAAGATTACAAAAATTTAGCACAATTGCAACACTTCCACTAACCACAGTTACAACACTGTTCAACGAACCCAGATCGCAACGGCCATTAGGCACTATTTCTGACTGACAAAACAAACTCATCGCTTTTGGCGTGGCTTTTTGTCTCAGGCGATCACGTGGTTTGCAACAGACTTTAGTAATCTTAAATTTTTGTAAAAATTTTTGTAATCTTCAATTTTAGTAATTTTGAGTTTTGATCTTAGCAACGGTGCGTAATTTTTTCTTTTTGTTTCATATGTCGACTTTTGCGCAGGACTGAAGATGTGTAACACACGAAACTAGTTTCCTTACGCAATAAATTGCGATAGATTCGCTTGGTGTGGGTCACTGATGTGGCTTTACAAACATTGCTGAATGATAAGTACAAGCTTGAATCATTGCAAGGAGATGGGAGCAGAACCAGGCAGGCGATCCCTCAAAATG
>Ga0210059_1008943_pt1 | contig 15707 bp, 9 predicted proteins | sample Ectturendosymbi2_FD_188042 | JGI IMG/M metagenome (GOLD analysis project Ga0210059, IMG submission 188042) | Ecteinascidia turbinata endosymbiont from Florida, USA - Sample 2 (SPAdes) (version 2) | ecosystem: Host-associated > Tunicates > Ascidians > Unclassified | place: Key West, Florida... | reverse complement strand
AAAAAAAGTTGGTTGATCGGGTGGGCAAATTAGCAACAAGTTTAATTACAGCAAGTTTGATAGTGTTCCCATCGTCATGTCGCTAGATGATTTTCACGTCGCTCGACCGCCATATTATACAACGGCCATGCTGCCGAAATTTCTGATTGTTGTAGAACAACGTAGCCAGTCTCTCGGTTTTGAATTGATTCACTGCCAAATGCTTGTCGTCGAAATGTCTGTGAATAGCCCGAGCCTTACGTGTTTATGAAACACCTGATGAAAAGCCTTTACTGGACGAAATAACTGGACGAACCAGGCTAGTACATTCTGCATGTAAATATCAGGTCTGGATTTAGGGGAGGTTGAAGTGGGAACCTGCAAAGCAGGGACCTCCACAGTCACGACGCGTGAGCCCCCTGGTTAAGGCTGGTTTAAAATATTTGTAGTAATGTGAATGATCATAAAAATGGAACCCTGCACAGGAGACTCTTTTTTAAAAACGGGGTCAGTAACCACTGCCATTTCTGTCTATATGGCGATCTAGGCTTACTGAGACGTTTCCAGTGCAGAAACGGCTTTTACAACAATTTAGAAACATTTTAAAACTTCTCTGACCTTAAAAAAGTAACTTGTTGAATGTCGCAAAAAGTTTAATATTAACAGAACAAACTCAGGTCTAAGCCAAAAAAGCGTAGGCTAGGCAAATTAGTAACACAAAAACTACCAGAAAAAATCGGAAATGCCGCCAGTAAACTTTGATGGCAGTTTGTACAAGACCCATGCCGTATTGCGTTCAAAAATTGCAGTTGTGCATGCAATAGAAGTACATTAGGTTCGGACCTGAAAGTTTGTTTATTTTCGGCAAATTTTCTGTTTTTTGTTACACATCAGGTGTGCTTAGTCAGTTTTGGCGAAATTTGTTTACAGTAATCAGTGGCAAACTAACAGTCACAAACTATTTAAAACAAAATGATTTTGACTATTCAAACCCGTGTAACCCTAGAAAATGACTTTAAGGCAAAAAACGTAATTATTTCAAATACAAACAGAATCCACCTCCCCGAAAAAAACGATTAGTGTACGCGTAAAGTTAAATATCCATGTCAGTTAGTGGCAAACAACCAACCACCAACTACTTAAAAAAAGATTTTGATTATCAAGGCCATCCGACCATCGAAAATTGGTTGAAGGTGGAAAGAATTTATATTAATTTTAAAACAAGCAGAACTTTTTCCCCAAGGAAAAGCTTTGGATACGCGTTTTTTATTGCACATAAGTTATCACAAGCCAAAATGGCGAATTTTTTTATTACAAAATAACTTGACAATTTGGCCACTAACCACAGATGTGAAATGGTTTGAATTGGTTTATTGTGTATAACGTCTTCACTCCCACAAGCAACGCGCATAAATCACAGTGATAAGGAACACACAAAAACATGCATGCACTCGAAGGTGTATACGTGGAACTAGAAAAAAGTATACGCTTGATGGCGCTAATACATTTACTTTGATGAAACACAAACACAAAGGGCATGCAGATGATTGACGCCATCACTATTTTTATAATGTAGTGTTGCGATGACTTTCCAGATGCACCGATTTATAGAATGCTTGGGGGTGATGGGAGTCTACGGAGGACCAGAGGTCATTTGGGCTGCAGACCTCCCAAGGACGAAGCTACGTTTCGTGTAAAGGGAACAGTTTATAGTAGCAAGTAAGCATCTTTGCTCTGAGTGTGAAGTTTAATAAGCGATATGCGGTTACGTTTTATTGAAGCAAGATGCGTTGCAGGCAACCAAGCCACCAAAAGAAAACGCTTTGTCATTGTCACATTGTCAATTTTCTGTTTTTACATATTTAAAAAATATTCATGAAAGTTTGAGAGGAAATGAGTCAAAAATTATATCTTTTAATTTTTTTTGTTTGTGAACAGACACGAAGTCCATAGTATAAGCACACACACTCTGCATAACGCAGGTCGATAAAAACAGACAAAACAGTACGTTTCGCAAGGCATTGAAGCCGGCGGAATCACAGAGTTGCAGACACTTTTTGCAACTGCGTTGAAGGCAGAACCACAGGGCTGCAGACACATTCTTAACACTATTGTTAGCTAACACTTTGCACTTGTTACAGCACTACTGCAGAGTAGGGCGCCAATCCCTAAACTGGTCGAGTTCAGGTGAAATGCGAATGAGTTGTGACATGACGCGCCAGCAATCAAATAGACACTGCAATGTTTGAGCACTCATTCACAAGATAAAATGTGATTGTTAGGAAAACCAAAAGTCAATAAAGTCAATTTTTTTCTGTCTTTTTCAAAGTTTATGAAACATCCACTAACCCAATTTCACGCTCATACCATGAGCAACTCCTAAATTGTTAGGTCAAAAAAAAGTCAATATTTATCATTAGGTCAAAATTTATCGTTACGTCAAACCATCTTGCAGCACAGATGTTTTTTTCGTCGATATTTTATTGAGACAATGTTGCAGAGCAACAATGCAACAACAAATATTGATACGCATTTGCAAAATTAGTTGCAATTCTGAAACAAATTTTGGGTTTGTTGCGATTTCTGTCGTAATAATGTTTTGTTGCCCTCTACAGGACGATTGAATATTACGTAGGTTATGCGTGGTAAGGAAAGGTTTGTGCTGCAGCCACAATACTGCGTCGCGCTGAGCCAACTAACCTAGAGAGTTGAATCAACGACCCTTCGCATAACAGCAATATAGTTCACCCACTCGAATAGGTTCACTCTTTCAGTTCAGTTCGTTTCTGCATCGCGACCAAGCACATAATATTTCATCAGGGATGCAGGGACAGGAAGCGACAGCCGCAGCTGTCATTAAGACACTGCTCCTCACTCTTCTATTACTGCTACGACAGCAACGACATATTCGTGGCATAATCACCACGCCATACTTGTTAAATGCTCAATCTACTGTTATATTCATAATGTTTCAACTTTATGATGTTCTCAGCTTTGACTCTAGGCCTACTGTACAGTAGTTATTAATTTACTTCTGAATATACCATCCTTAAGTTAACAACCAAATTTTTAAAAATTTGAAGTATAGTGCATGAATGTGCTTCTGAGCTAATTACAACACCTAAGGCTGAATTATTTTGCAGTTGCAAACGCAGGAAATTTATAGGTCAAAATAAAGTCAAAATTTGTAAATTCTAAATCAAAATTTTAAGTTTTGAGGTCAAAAATTGGTTGCCCTAGTGATTGTAGCGTTCAAAGAACAGGGACGAATATAAATAATCTGACTGCATCAAAGCACGCAAACATATGTTGTTAGACTTTCTGCATCTTTCGAGAAACAAGTACTTGTATTTTCGTATTAATGCTTCAAATGTAGGAATATTACATCGAACCTGATGGCTACTAACACTCGCTCACCAGGGCAGGTTGTATGAACTAGTATATCATTACAACGATGTCACGGGATTGAGACAGGTTTAAGAACTAGGCGTGCAAACATATATTACGGAAAAGACTACAGTAAATGTCGCGAGTCACGCGTGAGAACGGAAATTCGTTTGCAATTTAGTAGGCATAGTTTGCTTTATGTTGGTATACTAAAGGCACCCCGCTGCCTCGTATGAGAGCTTGTTGCGACCGATTTTAGTGAACATACCAGAAGCCAAACTGAGTATGATATGACAGCGATACGTCGTAACAGCGTTAAATAGTTAGATGAATGCACCTGTTTTATGTACTCCAACAAAAAGAACACAAACAATGTTTCTAGTAGCTGAGTAATACATGTTTTTGTATTCCGCTGAAAAAAGTGCCAGACACTGCTTGTTTTTTATTTCATGAACCACACTGCATTAGGTAAGTCATTTGAAATAGTAAATCTCTGTGAAAAGAATAACAGCAACGTTCACTTTTGCTGGACAACAAAATCTTTCATTGGAGAAAAGGCGGAATGCACAGACGCACAGAAAAGGGGTAGATGATGAAATGAATGCCGATTCTGCGCATTTGACCTAAAGTAACTTCGCGCGATGAAAACGCTGGAAACACTGCTCGTTTCTGCGACAAGGTTGTGGGCCGGAGGGAAGTTTGTGCTATTCTCGACTGATTCCGCTATCAACCTAAAGTTTTAAACCTAACCCCTAAACCTAAACCCTAAACCTGAACCCTAAACCTAAACCCTAAACCTAAACCTAACCGCTAAACCTAAAGCCCAAACGTAAAGCAAAACGGAAAATATGAAGAGAAAAGTGTGGATACTTGTGCAACACCTACTACCAAAACAAAACTCCAAAGCTGAGAGCCGAACCGAAAATCCTTGGCATACAAACCCTTAACGCTACTTGTTAGACCACAAGGTCGCTGCCGCCTGACTGATAAAGTCAGCATTTGATCGGAGCCGCGTCATGCCACGCGGATCCGCAATTACTACCTTGGCGCAGAAACGAACAGTGTTTCCAGCGTTTTCATCGCTCGAGGTTACCTTAGGTCAAATGCGCAAAATCAGCATCCATTTCATCATCTACCCAGATAAGGGCACCCGCCCTTTCGGGCAAATACTCATTGTTTAATTCCATTGCCATGCACAGCAGTGCTGTCTTGACGTGCTTGAATGATCTCTACCTTTGTCGCTGACAGGAAACTGAAATTAAAGTTGTTTATGGGGATTACGTCTCACCAAACTTAAATGCAAAGCTGCTCTAACACATCAATGCTTTTTTCGTTTTCCTAACTTGTCGAAACCACTGGTATGGAACCAGAGCCGTGTGAAAAGCTGTTGGGGCCCCAAAAAAATCCAGATGGGGACCTTTAATATCATCTTCAATATCACGTAACCACAACTTTACAAAATACTGCTACAGTGTCCGAACGTCCGCAATTCTTTTTCGAAATTAACGAATCATGATATTACATGCTTAATCTACCGGCTCTGCATTGAAGGTAAAAACTAGAAGAGTAAAAGTCAAGGGTAGAGAGACAGCTCTAACTTTCTAATACACTATACATTGTGGGGTTCCTACGAATGGTCGGCCCCCCCGACCGGGGGGTACGGGGTTACCTTGCCACGGCATTGCATGGAAAGCCATGCAGCTTTCTGCAACCTGTGTAAAAGGCACGGGCTTTACAGTTCAAAGTCCAACATTTTTTCTTTCGTGCCGCTGTTGCATGTCAAATACGACCGACGAGCATGTTTCGTAAAAGTTCATAGTAGGCTCGGCAGGCATACAACATGGATTGTTTAAATTAACTCTTTAAACCAGGTTTTTCTTAAGGAAAATATTAGGTACCCGCTATGGATCTGTAGTGACCCAAATTCACTGATTCTAGGGACCCGATTTTCTCTGGATTTTAGGGACCCGATGTTAATTTTCTCTGATTCTAGAGACCCGATTTGAAATTCTCGAGACCCGAATCGGGTCTCTAAAATGCCTTAAAAAAACCCTGCTTTAAACAAATGTTATTTTTCTGTTTCAACTAAGAAATTACGCACGCTTCTTCGTTGAAGCGTGACTTGAAAATGCATGCCACCCCAGGATGGACAATGCAGCTTTCAGCAACTGCAACCGACAGTAAAATCGTTTCGGGAATTTGTGATTTGCAACGGAAGTCGTACAAGCGTTTCGTGTGTATTGTTGTGTGTTGTTTTATTTTATCTCATCGCTTTCTGTAATGTTTAATCGGTAAAAAGTGTTTTCACGCAAAGGAAAATTTAATAACGCACAGATCGCAATGTATTGTTAAAACCTATACGCAGTGCTCTAGTTGATCGCACATACATTTGATTTTCGAAGTTGTTGTACACGCGTAAAGAAACGCCTTAAATCGTCTTAATGCATGTAGCTTTGCAAAGTCTGAACGCGAAGTGATTATCGCGCATTTTCTGTAAGCACATACGCGTCATTAGAAGCGTCGGAGCGGTGAAGCACGATTATGGCACCTGGCTTCAAATTGCAGATTTGCAGCATGGTTAACTGGGACCACTGAGCTAAGCAATACAGTATTTTATAACCGGTGCAAAAATTCATTCAGCCAAAATAAAGAGAACAAACAGCCTTTGGTTCGCTCACAGCTCAACGTGCACGAACCTATACGTGAATTGTGGTAAAATTGAACTTATACAACTTGGATGTTTTAAGCCCGCAGAGAAGCCATACGTGTTTCTAAGCAGTCTGTGTTAAACAACTGGGAAAACGCATGAATAAATCAAATTCCTATGTAGCTGTCACGGGCAACAATCAACGAGGCATTGAAGGTCGGGTATTCCAACTGCAATGTGACGTCACACACAGCCCTTGTTGCACTCGCGGGAAAACAGGTTGACACGGGTCGCTCTGTGAAGAGCTAGCCACTCCTACGGTGGTCCTCTGTCGTAACCTACGAATGCTAGTAAAAGCAATTGGCAAGAAAAAAGTTTAAAAAAAGATACAAACATTTATTAAGTTGTGTGACACGCACAAACGGCATTCTGCCAAAGTATTCGTTATATCTGCAACTCAATCCGGATTCTGTTAAAGCTCTGCTCAATTCTTGCAAAAAGCTGAAAAACCCATCTTTGGTCAATTGAGAAGTTTTTGGGAGAACTCCGTGTTTTGAGTTGCGTGCGAGACAGAGACCTAACATCTCAGTAAGTTTTACCCCAATTAGGAACCTAACTGAATTAACTAAAACTTAATTAGAGGGAAAATCAAAACATCTTCAAGGCGCGTTTGTGTTTGACTGTTTTGACTGTGTTTGTTCGTGATTGTCGCGGTATTTTAATTTGTGTAGTTGTGAACTTGTGGTTTGTTCGTCGTTGTTCAACAGAATAGTGTCAGTGTAGCTTGCAGTAGCGCAGCCAGGATGAGGTCGAGGAGGCCATGGCCCCCTCCGAAACAAACTTTTTAAGATTTTGGCTTGTGCTTTTCATCAGCTTTAAATGTTCAATGCCGACTGGTAGAAGATATTTGACATCATAATGTAGACATAGAACATAAATTGAGCTTTGGCATCGAAATGATCTTTGTGCAAACTAGTTAAAGATTGAATTCTAACGACGTCAGCAACCGGCTCCTCCCGACCAAAATTCCTGCCTGCGCCGCTGGTAGTTTGTGCATTAAATTGTGTTTTTTCTTTGGAATTGTTTTAACCAGAGACGTTACTTTTTCGTGTTTCGCAGTAACCTTTTTCATTGTGGTTTTATTGACGAGAGCGCAACGTAACATCGCATATATCAAGTAATAAGAAGCGTTATATTCCAGAAAAAAAGTTCACAAAAATTAAACCTTTTTAAAAGTGATTTTTGCCAGGTCTAATTTCATCCTACCTTGCCCACTTATGAACTTAGAAGAGGTTAAGCAAGCTGGTCCGCGTTATCCGCAGGATATAAACTGGGGTTTTAGTACATACTGTAACTATCTTGATAAACACCCCTAGTACGAGATTTCAGAGGGAGACATTTTGATTTTTGTAGTTGTTCGTTTTCCAGATGAACTAACCGATATTCCTTTGGGCATCTACACGCCGCACACCAGTGCACACTTTTGTTGCGAGTAGGTGTTTTCAAACCAGACACATTTCAGCGTAAGAATAACGGGTTGAACTTTCACACGACCTGTTATCCTGTGACCGGTTTGTATAACTCGTAGAAAGAAGCTTTCGTCAATGAATTCATAATCAAAGGCAGCAAAACCGGCACAGTACTGAATACTTCAAAAGCCTTACAAAATGCCAAAACATTTGCATACGTCTATTTCAGGAAATGCATCATCTCGTGAAACGGCCATATTTTGAAGTTTTAACAGGTCTGAATAACATCAAAAGAGGCTTATTGTGAATCAGGCGGTCGAAGCAGCATGTTTTGAGAACGAACTTCCTTGAGAATCACATTTAGGCCTACAGAGCTCGGTCTTTGTTCTAAGTGTCAAACTAGGTTTCGCTAAAATGTCCCATTGTTACCTGACAAAGATAAGTTTTGCTTTATTTACACCAAATACATCTCCGGTTACATGAATGAGATTTGCCATTTTTTCACTCAGAAAGTGAACACTGCCAAAGTAGTCCAAGCATCCTCCCTCCTTACTCATCAACTACAAAACCTATAAAAACCTATACAGATTTGGACAGTACTATTTGAAAGAACTCTTCAAAAAATCAGCTACTGAGGAAATGGGTTCAATAAAATCTTTTTAAGTCTTTTAAAAACTTAATTGAAGTTTGACACAGTTTGATTCTCCTCAGCTTACCTGAGCAGGATAACAACAGTATTAGGAAAAAATTAAAGTTTGTATTTATTGAAATTATTTTCTTTTTTCTTTTTTTGCTGACTGAAAACCATAACCATCAAAATGAAAGCACAACTGTAAAATCATTGAACTAAGTTTAATGTACGACTTTACTTATGATTACATATTTAGAGCTAAGAGTTAATAGAATTTCCTTGACCTTGAATAGCATTTAATTGAGGTACTGAGGACCTTCACACAGAAGCTACCCAGGGGTCTTCACATGTCTAAATCCGGCCCTGGTAAACATGGTTTCACGCAAAATGGCGCTTAACAGGTACTCAATGCTTGTTCGGATACAAGACATTAGCACCCGATAACCTTAATGTATTATTGTACGAAACAATGGTGGGAAGTAAAAACTAGCTGTCTGGTTTAAACAAATGGGAGTATACTGTTAGCTCTGCTCGTAAGCGCTGGTTGTTCTGATAGTCTTACACATTTTTTCTTGTGAAAATAGTTAGCCTTGCCTCTACTTCTACTTCAAACTGCAAGAAACAAAGAGTTCACTGAAAAAACAACCTATATTAAAACGGTGGGAATTTCAACCTACCGTCAAAATCGCTGCCCTTCATTGCATTCGAACCATTGGTGTAGACGTAGACTTGACATTTCTTGGAAACTTCTGAAATGACGTTTGAACATATTGAAGCGGTATTTTCCCATAAAACTAAAAACGTTTTGGAATACTCTACTGTATGACTTTTCAAAAGTGGTTCATTTGAACGAAAACATTATATTTACTTCACTGTACAAGAAAAAGCGGAAGTACTAAATAGCCTTATAATGACAATCACGGCCAATGGAAATGATACAAACAACATATTGCAAACATTTCGATAACTCCTGTTATCATCATCAGTACATTGCAAATTGAACTGCAGTGATCATGCTGCAGGTTCTTATTGGCCACTCAGGAGAAAGGCGCTGTGAAAAAATGAAAAACGCGATCACATTATTGCGCATGCTTATACAGTTTGACATTTACATGCCTAAATTGTGCAAGTAAATAAGAGAACAGCATGCTCACGCTTTGTTGTAGACTTAACGTCTGCAGTAATGGCAGTTTACGAAAACGACCCTGATATAATTATAGTAACGAAAGTTCCGCTTTAAGTGGAACGCACCAATTTATCGTAAAATGCGATAACTTTGATAGCACTGACAAATTTCCTATGCGGAGTACGAGAAACCCGTGATGAATCTGTTGGGGCAAAGACTGTCTTCTGCGGGATCATGGTGGACAAAGGCTTTCTTTTCACGGATGGAATAGAGTGCCGTCAAAAAGTGATGTCATGCGTTAAACACAAGTTTTTTCCACTGTTCTCAACAGCAAAAGCTATTAACGAATGTTTTCCAGTTTATTCTTCAAAAACAGCAAAAAGATGAAGAAATACACAAACAGAATTGGACAGTGAAAACCAAAGTTATGTGTAGGTAGCACGTTTAAAGCGAAGGAGGGATGACCAACTGGGTATGTACTACTAAATCGCGCTAAATCGCAATGAAGCTAATGCTTTAGATCAGTGTTTCCCAACCTTTTTGATCTCGTGACCCCATTCGGAAGTTTACGCAAACGCTTGGCCCCAGCCGTTACCTACAATTCAAGATGTTCAAATAACAACGGACAAGATAAATCGCCATTCATTTCACACGTTAGATTTACTATATTTCCATTCTTATGCAAAACAAACGGCACATATTAATCAATGGGACGACTGAGATTGCGTCTGTGCAGTTAGTCTTGAAATTCGTGGTGACGTGTTTGTGAGTGGCAGTCTCATGTCATCGTCAACGTCCGGTCCATTCCTTAACATTGTTTTAATATGGAGACGGGTTGAAAATCCAGCCTCATAGACATGGGTGCAAGAGCAAGCAATTTTTTGGGTGTGCAAAACTGATATTTTGCCCGAATTTATTTAAAATTTTCCCGAAAAACTTACATGCGACAGACTTTCTCCTTTCAAATTTTCTGTAGCTGTTGTAGGGGCGCAACGAAGGAGACACAACTACTAGGGCGCCAAATCACTATAGGGGCGCCGAAAATCCCAACAGTATCACAAGTACTGTCTGCAGTACAGTAAATTTGCTTGCGAAAGAGCTCAGATTCGAACATGGGAGCGCCAAACCTGCTTTTTGCATCGGGAGCCATTTAACCTGGTTAACGCCCCTGAGCTGTTGGCACATTCTGTTTTCCTCTACCAAGTTGCCACAGACTTGAAAATAGAGAATTTGGTACTTGAAATTTCGTTCGTAATAACACCATTGAAAAAAGTACGCTTGACTGTGCAAAAACATTGTCAGAAGCCAGCTGGCTCAGTATTCCGGAGCATCAGCCTCACAGTTCTGACGTTTTCCATGCTCATTCCAGTTGTTGCTGTCAGCAAGGAACCTCAGGCCTAGTCCTGAAGTGGACCTGAAACCGCTTCCTTTTCTGAAGACATTTATGCTGCATGTATCGTGCTATTGATATTATGACTGTGCTGTGAGTCTCACAACATTGTATGTTCAACTGCACATATATGCAACAAACTGTAGGACAAAATGCGTTCATCCAACCATCGTAGTTAAATTTTAAAACGAGAACTTTTTGTACTTGGGTGGCATGGACTCTACTGATATGAAGTAGAGAAGTATCCGTGATACCCTCACTGTGTAAACCCTCGAATACTTTGGTATTTTGGTTCAATTTTTTGTCACGCTAACCAAAACGACGGGTGTGCTGAACACGGTTTTCAAAAATAAAAAAATATATAATTTCGTTCAACCAAAGTTTATCACAAAAACTACACTGAAAATATCACTCATTGAGCAGTTTGAGCACAAATAAAGTTACTTTGTACTCTAATATCATACGATTTTCGATGAAAACGGGTTAGTGTAGATTTCATATATGTCTGAACTGAACTACTCATAACAAAAAACTTATGGGCATGAAGAACGTCTTCTTTTGTATACTGCTAACAAGATCGTAGAAGCATGCGCTGAGTGAGTTTCAACTCTTTAAAACAACCTGGCGCTTAGCCCCCTCTAACCATAACGTCGGTTCTGCGTGCGTAAGCCACCTCACACTAGAGGTGGTCGGAGTCACTTTTTCAGACTCCGACTCCGCTCTTGTTCCAAAATTTTTTAATCCGGGTCCGGCAATTTTTCAAATTTGAGAATCGGACTCCTGTTCAGACTCTGGCTACAGTCATCGATCCAACCGTAATTTAACCATGTTTTTGCTTAAGAAACGACCACACAGACTCCTGCTACTGCAGAAACTGAAAAGTAACTACGGATCCGGGTCCGAAAGAAAAGCACAGATTCCTGCATGAGTCGACATCGGTACTCCGGATCCGGTTCCACCTATGCCTCACACTAACCATAACGTCGGGTCCGCTAGACCGGAAATCACAACCTTTCCCCTACACAGCAAAATTGAAAAGAGCGAGGACCACCGCAGGCGTACCTATTTACAAGTCACAGAAAAAAATGAAGCTACTGAAGCGTGGAAAGCGCTCCGACGCGTGCTAAGGAAGGTATCACGTGGTCACCGCATTTGACTAGGGTTTGATAAACCCACCGAAGGATTCCAGGGTTAATAACGCGCATAAATGAAATGCCCTCTTTTTCCAAAACTTTCAAGTGAGTCATACTCACAAAGTATGACGCGAAGTTACCAGTTTGTTGATTTTATAAATGTTTAACGTGTTTTCTACGGTACAAAAAACGTCTAATGATATACTCAATAACAAAGAAGCATAATTTCATTAATATTGCTAACAAATGTCGAAACCTTTTTGTCCAAATTTTATGTGATATTGCCCAAATGGTTGACAAATCAAGCTGTACAGGATGCGCTTTCTCCCCCAGCTCCTGCACCACTTGTGACAGAGGCAGGTGGAAACGAATGGAAGCAGACATGCAAAGGCGAGCGCAGTTAGGTTCGGGAATGATTGCTGCATAACACACTCATGCTGAAAAGTGATATAGCTGATCCAAAAAGTCAATTTGCAGTTCGTCAGGGACACTTTCTGTAGCAGGGTTACTGGAGAAAGGATTTCTTACATCAGCGGCATCTTCTCCACTGGGTTCAGGAAAGTATCGTTTCATTTGTTCTACACGGGCTTCAAGGTGTTAAGAAATTTCGTCATGTAGAAATTTATCTAGTCCACTTCCTGATTCGTCGATGACACAGCGCAATATTTCAAACATGGCAAAGTTCTCTGGTTTGCTTTTCTGTGCCAGTTCTGCAGTTTGTGAATTAACTGCAACATACACTACGTTAGAAAGTTACTTTGAACGTTAATGCGCATGCAAATCACAATAACTTATAAGGCGTGCTGCGGTAAGGACTGTCATCTGCTTAACTACATGCTGCTTTGTCCTGGAATTACGAGTTTGAAATACTGTATGACGTATACAAAATAATGAATGCAGCCTAATACGAAACTGTAACGACAAGAATATCGGTTGTGCTTTGTTGGAATTTCAGCTGGCAAGTATTCACAACAGGACAGATGTTTACGAGACTGACGTGCTCTCAGCATTAGTGGGCAGTGTTCTCTCAGTGTTCTCTTTTTCTAGTGTTGGCGCATTTCTGCGATAGTGTTGATCGAAACGGTGTATTAGAAACTGGATAGGAATCATAACGGAGATAATGTGAACTAAAAAAAAATCTATCCGTATTTCTATTTTGCTGTTGTAACGCACAATGTTCACATGCGCAGTACCAAAAAATTCGACACTTCAGCAAACTGTTGAGGCTGCTGTTTGCGACCCACAGCTACTCCTCCTCGACCAACTTTGGGGTCGGGACCCACCGAATGGGAACCACTGCTTTAGATACTGTATAACGCCATTGATCTATAGCACGGTTACATTTGTTTTTTGTTGACGTGATATTCAAGTAACGTCGTAGCATCGTGCGTTGTACCATCCTACACGCAAAACTTAGCTACTTCCTTCCGTGGTGAGTCATGCTTAGGGTTCTCTACAAAGCTTGACCTGTGTATAATTTGCGTACTTCAGCTTTCTTTGGCTGAGATCCGACTTTAGTTTGCAAAATAGTTCTTTTTAGTTGAACGAGTTAGTGCTTGGATTTAAATTTGTCTAAAAACCCATGTTCCTAACATGACAGACATTGACCCGCAACACGTTTCAAACATTTGTTGTTTACTCACTCAGCAAAAGGTTCACTCAACCATTTGTCCACACACACACACATGAATATCACTTGATCACTTACCATCCTTGCCTATTTTACGGAAATCGCATTGGTTATGCGATACTTCGACAAGCTCGCACTCTCCTGCATCACAGTAATATTTCCATTCTATCAACAAAACACGGGCGAATCACGTTACATACTGTGGCTTGATGAATTCAGTTTAGCTATTTTTTACCAATAGAAGTTTGGCATACCTACGACGAGTTAGCGTAAGGCGCAAATTTCGTGAAATGGCATTTTTAATTTGTTTCTATGGAAAAAAATTTGCAGTTATTTGTTGTGCAACTTTTACCAACCATGTTCTCAGTACCACCAAAGGTAAAATCAGATTTCATATCATGTCCTTTGCGCTTCTTTGTTTATTGTAGTGTTTCCAACCCGGGTTTTCCGGAACCCCAAACCCGATTTTTTTGCTATTTTCTACTACCCGAAACCCGAGTTTTTTTCAACTACCAAACACGGGCATTTTAAAAAACTTGGAATTGCTGTTGCATCCAAATAATAGTGATTCTTATAACCCTGAAGTTGCAGATTGGCGCGTGTAACGGCCAGATTAGCAGATTTGACCTTTCAACTATTAGCATGAGCCACGAGGTGCGGGTTTTGCTCGGTGACCATCGTACGTTCGTTGTTGGTCAGCTTATATTTTCGTTCAATTGACCTATTTAGACGGATCGTGGCGTCGTTTTGCACATAATAAGTGTCTACGCGAACTTTTGTCTTTTAGCTAACCTAATTAAAAAATAACTGCCACGTGAGGTAGTTTTTCAAAGGCATGCCGCAGTTCCTAGTTAGTACATTTATAAGCTGTTATCTGTTAGTTCATATACAAGCTGTGATTCTTTGCAAAATCGATTCGTTCCTTTTCAGTTTGCAATAACTTTCCATAAAATATTTAGCTTTCCTTCAGAAGCGGCTTTAAGTAGATTTTCAATCATATATTCAGTTTAAAGACGTAAGTAATCAAAGAAAATAAGAAGCTTAGAGCCATTTCTTATACAAGATTCAGCCAACACCAAAGCGCAATTTGTGCTCATTTATACAAAAGGAGGTGGTTCAAGCACCGAAAGTTTGATCAACCACTTGAAATCAAAGCGCAGAATCCATGAGGGTGAAAACCACAAAAGTATTCCGGCACAGATAGAGATCCGATCACAAATTGTGATAAAGGAAATGAGTCTTTTTGAGGCCACAAAGAAAAGGTCAAAAATAGCCTTGAAAAACTGTTCCATGCCTTAATTACAATCAAACCCAAATCAGTGGTACCAAAGAGGGCTTTTTCAGCCACGGGACTGTTTGTCGCAAAACTCAGAAACAGGCTGAATGGTAAAAGTGCGCTGTGATTGTCATCGTCAGTATTATAAACATTATTGAAAAACTGTGCTTAACTTAATAATTCGCTAATTTGCGCAGGGACCAACAATAGTAATTTCACAATGATATTGAGTTTTTATCGCTCAAAATCGCATTAATTTCAAAACCCGAAAAAACCCGGGTTTTCCAGGGTTTCTTTTCTCAGCTACCCGAAACCGGGTTTTAACATTTTGCCTCGAATTGGAAACACTAGTTTATTGTACAGGACGTTAGCTAGCTATCACATCGCTTTGTCCTTTCGTGTACATTCCAGTGCAATTGCGTAAATCAAGCTCAAGATTTCACTTGAGTTTATTCTAGCAATGTTAAACCTTCTACAGCTTGACATAATACTGTCAAAATGCACGATGGCGCAAACGATGAGATTTTTAAAACCTAAGTTTTTTTCAATTTAGACATCACAGCTTCTACAACGTCAAGTTCATACCTTTACTCTAAAACCACACAAGTATATGTAAGAAATTTATTTTCATTCAGGAGGCAGACGTTTTGCCTGAATCACTTTTCACCAGATGTAACATATTTAGCTACCGTTACAACAAATAGAATGTGGTGTTGGCGTAAACGAAATACGAAGATTTTTTCTCGTGTTTTGGTAAACTATGCCACAAGCTACGTTAATCAAGAATTTGAAAAATTGGTAAGTGGGCTAAGTTGCAGAAAACTTCCTTTTTTGGCGTGCTTAATACCGGTTTTGAGTATGTGCAGTATGCATGTTACAGGTTCTTTCAATTTCATAACGCAGAGGGCTACATTTTTGATTCAATATTTTTGAAATTAATCTCCCACATCATCGAACGATAAAAGTTACTGGCTACATGCAGAGGGTTCACTTACCTGGACAAAAATGAACTTGAAAAAAGCCTATCCAACAAGCAATT